>ERZ779922.1783-NODE-1783-length-14141-cov-3.868380_pt1 | contig 14141 bp, 13 predicted proteins | sample MGYA00511544_ERZ779922 | MGnify/ENA primary metagenome ERZ779922 (study PRJEB29588, sample SAMEA2154516) | human gut metagenome | biome: human gut; feature: human-associated habitat; material: faeces | place: Denmark | collected 2008/2010 ... | reverse complement strand
ACTGGCACGGCGCTGCACCGGATAGCTGGTTCTCTCATCTGGCGGTAGAGGTTCCGGGGGACGAAACCTCCAATGAATGGTTGGAAGCCGTGGACAACACAGTATATCTTAAGGTAACAGGCAAGGAGAGCTGAATATGGAAAAACTGAATCTGACACAGGAATGGGACAAGGTGTTCCCGAAAAGCGACAAGGTGGATCACAAGAAAGTAACCTTTCACAACCGATATGGCATCATACTGGCGGCGGATATGTATACGCCGAGGGGCACAGAGGGCAAGCTGCCCGCCATTGCCGTCAGCGGTCCGTTCGGTGCGGTAAAGGAGCAGTCCTCCGGTCTGTATGCGCAGAAAATGGCGGAGCTTGGCTTCTTGACGATTGCCTTCGACCCGTCCTACACCGGCGAGAGCGGCGGTATGCCCCGCTATGTAGCATCGCCGGACATTAACACCGAAGATTTCTGCGCAGCGGTAGACTTCCTCTCCGTGCAGGAGAATGTTGACCCGGAGCGCATCGGTATCATCGGTATCTGCGGTTGGGGCGGACTGGCCATCAATGCCGCGGCAGCCGACCCGCGCATCAAGGCGACCGTCGCTTCGACGATGTACGACATGAGCAGGGTGAACGCCAACGGCTATTTCGACGCGGACGACAGTGCCGAAGCACGCAACGCGCTCCGCAAACGGCTTGCCGCGCAGCGCACAGAGGACTTCCGCAACGGCACTCCGAAGCCGGGCGGCGGCGTGCCCGACGAACTGCCTGCCGATGCGCCGCAGTTCATGAAAGATTACTACGCCTACTACAAGATGCCGCGCGGCTATCATCCCCGCTCGCTCAACTCCAACCAAGGACGGAACGCGACGGAGGCCATCCCGTTCATCAACTTCCCGCTGATGAGCCGTGCGGACGAGATTGAGAATGCCGTGCTTATCATTCATGGCGAAAAGGCACACTCACGCTATTTCGGCGAGGATGCTTTCAAGAAACTGAAGGGAGATAACAAGGAACTGATGATTATTCCCGGAGCCAGCCATACAGATCTTTACGACAATCTGGATGTCATTCCGTTCGGCAAAATCGAGAGTTTTTTCCGGAAACATTTGGAATAATACCGAAGTCATGCTCTGTCCCGATAAACGGTCACGGACATTTCAGGAATTGTCCGTGACCGTTGCTTTTCTCTGCGTAAAAAAGTTCAGTTATGTTGCAGTTGCAATATTAATCCTCTTCACCATGGAAGGTACTTGATTTTATGTTCCGGTATTCCGGAACTGGCTCGGCGTAATTCCGGTCAGATTCTTGAAGAAGCGGACGAAATGCTGCGGGTACTGGAATCCCAGCGAATAACCTATCTGCGTGACGGATTTGTCCTCTTCCAGCAGCCGTCCTTTGGCGAAGTCAAGCATCTTCAACTGGATGTATTCCTTGGCGGACTTCCCTGTCTCTTTCTTTATCAGGTCGCCGAAATAGTTGGGCGAGAGACAGACCTTGTCCGCAAAATAATTGACCGCCGGGATTCCTTCCTTTTCGGCCTTGTCCGAGGCGAGGTATTCATCGAGCATCCGCTCGAAACGCGCCAGCACGTCACGGTTCATGTCATGGCGCAGGGTGAACTGCCGGTCGTAGAAGCGCATGCAATAATCCAGCAGCAGTTCGATGTTCGTGCAGACCAGCCCTTGCGTGTGCCGGTCGATGTCGTGCCGGAGTTCCGAGGCGATGATGCCGAGCAGGTTCTTCAGGATGCCCACTTCCTCGGCCGTGAGGTGGAGCGCCTCGTTGGACTCGTAGGAAAAGAACGTGTACCTCTTGATGTTTTTGCCCAATGACGTGCCCCGGATGAAGTCGGGGTGGAACAGCAGACCCGTGAACCGGGGATAGCGTTCCGTATCGTTCTCGAACATTGAGACCTGCCCCGGAGCGAAAGCGATGACGGTCTGGTCGCCGTGGTCGTACCTGGTCTTCCCGTAGGTGATGACACAATTGGCCAGATCTTTCAGGAAAAGGGAGTAGAACCCCCAGTTCAGACAGTATCGTTGCAGGCGTTCCGGTTCGGTGCATTCCACAATCCCAACCTGCGGATGCCGGAACTCGAATCCGAACAGGTCGCAATATTGGCGGATGGATGTAAGTCTGATAATCTCGTCCATAACTGTACTCTTTTGGTGCAAAAATAAAAATTTCCGTCCGTTTCCTGTTTCTCCGGCTTTCAAAAAATGTGTTTTCTCCATTAAAATCAGTAAAAATGGTAATCCACCGTTGGTTTTGGTAATGAATTGTCTTTCATTGCAATGCGACGCAGTAAAAATGGTAAATCGCTCCGTGGTTTCGGTAATGTTTCCTTTGTCCGCACCTCTTAATTTTGCAGCATCAAACCAAAAGAATAAAGGAAATATGAAAAAGGTATTATTATCAGCTATCGCATTCGTGTTGGTGCTCGGAAGTGCCGACGCGCAGGAGAACGGGCGCATTCCGGCCAGAGGATTTGCCTACCACGCGGAGGACGGGCATTTCCATGATTTCAACTTTACCCGCCATGCCATAGGCGACAACGACATACAGATTCAAATCATGTATGCCGGCATCTGCCACAGCGACCTGCACGAGGCGGAGAAAATCAAGGATACCGGTGGCAAGCCGTGCGTGCTCGGGCATGAAATCGCCGGCGAGGTCATTGCCGTGGGTCGGAACGTGACGAAGTTCAAGGTGGGCGATTATGCCGGAGTGGGCTGTCTGGTCAACTCCTGCGGACACTGTGCTTATTGCGGCATGGACAAGGAGCAGTATTGCGAGGACGGCCTTGTACCCACCTACAACACCCCGGATGTGTATCACGGGGGCGAACTGACTCAGGGTGGGTATTCCGACAACATCGTGGTGAGCGAACGATTCGCCCTGTCCATCCCCAAGGAAGCAGACATGAAACGTGTCGCTCCGCTACTCTGCGCCGGGGTCACCACATGGTCGCCCATCCATTTCAGCAAGGTGGAGAAGGGACAGAAGACGGCAGTTGCCGGATTCGGCGGACTGGGACACATGGCGGTGCAGTACCTGGCCGACCTGGGTGCGGACGTGACGGTCTTCGACATTACGGAGGAAAAACGGGCCGATGCCGCCCGTCTGGGGGCTTCACGCTATGTCAACGTGAAGAATCCCGGGGAAATGGACGGTATGGAGAACACGTTCGATTTCATACTCAGCACCATCCCTGCCAACTTCAAGCCAATGGAATACATGAGGATGCTGAAGGCCGAAAGGGGTGAACTCGCCGTTGTGGGGCTGGATGCGGAAGCGTCGCTGCCCACCCTGCCAATGATACTCACCGCCGCCCACCGCAAGGTGTATGCTTCGATGATAGGCGGTATCAGGGAGACGCAGGAGATGCTGGACTATTCCGTGGAACACGGTATCTATCCGGAAGTCGAAATCATTCCCGCAAGTGCGGAAGCTATTGACGAGGCATACAGGAATGTGGCGGACGGCAAGGTGAAGTTCCGCTACGTGATAGACATGAGTACAATGAAGGAACCGGATAACGAATGAAAGGACGATTATGGTAACGAAAGTATTATCGGTAGTGGCCGCCATGCTCTTCTGCCTCTCTTCCGCATCGTGTGGCAATGACGTGGAAGACCGCGATGTGACCGTTGATAACGGTGACGATGCAGTGGTTCCGGCTGCCGCTCCCACAGTAAAGCTCAATTCCGGCTATGAGATGCCCGTACTCGGACTCGGCACGTGGACTTTGGGCGACAGAGGATCGGAAGAAGCGACCTACGAAGCTATCAGGTGCGGTTACCGCCTGTTCGATACGGCGAAGTATTACGGCACGGAGGCTGGCGTAGGACGCGCCATCAGGAGAGCCATCAGCGAAGGCATAATCACGAGAGAGGATGTCTTTGTCACCAGCAAGGTCACGCCGTGGGGATATTCCGACTATGACACAGCGATAGAGGAAAGCAACGAGGCCATAGGGCTGGGTTACATCGACCTGATGCTGATACACCAAAGCGGCAGCGATGAGAAGAACCTGTACCGCGCCATAGAGCGTGCCATAGACAAGGGCATCGTGCGTTCGCTGGGCATATCGAATTACTACACCCAAGAGGCGTTCGACAACGTGACGGAGGGTGCGGCGGTCATGCCTGCCATAGTGCAGAACGAGAACCACATATTCTATCAGAATACGGAATTCCGGCAGTATGTGGACAAATTCGGATGTTTCGTGGAATCGTATTATCCGTTTGGTGGCCGCGGAAACACAAGTACGAACCTGGGCAACGCAACGATACAGGAAATAGCTGCGGCGCATGACAGGACGGCGGCGCAAATCACGCTCCGTTGGCAGGTGCAGGCCGGATACATCGCGATACCCGGCTCGTCCAACCCGTCGCACATCAGGGAGAACATCAGCATTTTCGACTTCTCTTTGTCTGACGAAGAGATGGATGCGATTGCCGCCCTGAACAAGAACCAGAGATATAATGATTGGTAATGATAAACAGAACAAGTAAAAACAAGCAGAATGATGAACAGGATTATGAAAATGGCATTGCCGCTGTGCTTTGCGGCGTTTATGCCGGTAGCAACGATGGCATGCACATCAGGTAACTACGAAAAAGGAAAAGAAATGGAAAGGACAGACAAGCAGCAGGCAGGCACGGCTACGGCTGATGCCGACGGGAACCGCACGTTCAGCGTGGGCGGCGCAGAGTTCAAGATGATATTCGTGGGACACGGCACGTTCACGATGGGCAGCGACCGGAAGGGCGTGCAGTTCAGCGAATCGCCTGCCCACCAGGTGACGCTGACGAAAGACTTCCTCATCGGCGAGACCGAAGTGACGGAAGCCTTGTGGAACGCGGTGATGGGACGCAAGGGAGGCTCAGCCTCGATGCCGAAGACATCCGTGACATGGCGGGATGCCCACACGTTCGTCGACCGTCTCAACGAAATTGCACGCTCGCAGGGACTTATCGCTGACGGCGAGCGTTTCCGCCTGCCCACCGAAGCGCAATGGGAGTTCGCGGCGAAAGGCGGCAACAAGAGCAAGGGCTATCTCTATGCCGGCGGCAACCGCATCGATGACGTGGCCGTGACGCGCGAAAACTCGGGCAGCGACTCGCCCATACAGGTGAAGACGAAACGCCCCAACGAACTGGGCATCTACGACATGAGCGGAAACGCCTACGAGTGGGTAGATGACCGTGGCGGTTCCTATCCGTCGGCGGCACAGACCGACCCGTAGCAGACATCAGGCTCGAACTACGTGAAGCGCGGCGGCAGCAACTACCATTCGTTCAGCGCGGAGCCGTATCTTTTCACTACTACGGGACGCTATTTCTACGGCAGTACCGACTGGACCATCGGCTTCCGCATCGCCCTCGAAATTGATACTCTCTAAATTTGTACTATAAACTTAAAAACGTGATAGAATGAACAGTTTTGTATATGACCTTCCCGTCAAGGTCTATTTCGGAAAAGACCAGTTGGGCCATCTGGGTGAAGAACTGGCCATGTGTGGCAAACGTGTACTGCTGGCTTACGGCGGCGGTTCCATCAAGCAGACCGGACTGTATGACAAAGTGATGGCAGAAATCCGGAAAGCCGGTCTGGAAGTGTTCGAACTGCCGGGCATCGAACCGAACCCCCGCATCGGGTCAGTCCGCAGGGGAGCGGACATCTGCAAGGAGAACCGTGTGGACGTGGTGCTAGCAGTGGGCGGAGGCTCCACCATCGATGCCGCCAAGTTCATTGCGGCGGGAGCCAAGGTGGATCACGACCCGTGGGATTTCCTCAGCGAGAAATGGGCACCCATCACGGAAGCCCTGTCCGTCATTACCGTGCTGACGCTGGCGGCTACCGGCGCGGAGATGGATGCCGGAGGCGTCATCAGCAATCCCGAGACGAAGGACAAGATAGGGCGTTCGGCCGATCCGCTGCTGCCCAAGGTGTCGTTCCTCGACCCGACCCTCACCTTTACGGTCAGTCCGTACCAGACGGCCTGCGGCGCGGCGGACATCCTGTCGCACCTCTTCGAGACGTATTTCAACATGGACAGCGACCTCTACATGCTCGACTGCTTCATGGAGGGGCTGATGAAGACCGTCATCCGTTACGCGCCTGTGGCCATGAAGACACCCGACAACTACGAGGCACGCGCCAACCTGATGTGGGCGGCATCGTGGGCCATCAACGGGTTCGTGAACGGAGGAAAGGCGCAGGCATGGAGCTGTCACCCGATGGAACACGAGTTGTCGGCCATTTATGACATCACACACGGCCTCGGCCTGGCCATCCTCACGCCTCGCTGGCTGGAATACTGTCTGGACGAGACCACCTTACCCCGCTACGTGCAGTTCGGCGTGAACGTCTTCGGCCTCGACCCGCAGCAGGAACCGATGGAAACCGCCCGTCAGGCCATCGAGAAACTTTCGGTCTTCCTGTTCGGCACGCTGGGACTGAAAAGCACGCTCACCGAGGTGGGAATCGGCGAGGAAAATTTCCCCGTCATGGCACGTAAGGCCTGTGCAGGCGACACATTACCGGGATTCAAGCCCCTGAACCAGCAGGACATCGAGAACATCTTCAGGATGTGCCTGTAAAGAAAAAAATAGGACTTTTTGCTCATAGTAATAATCCCATGAAAAATTATCGGGCGGCTGGTTCGGGAGAACCGGCCGCCTTCTTTGTTTTCCCGCCGGACGGATTTGTCCGTGAACAGACCGAGGGAACGGGGCGTACGACCGTCAGTTTTCGCGGTTTCCGGATAGCCTGATTACGGAGAATTATTCCTGAAACATTGACCAGGAGTCTGGAATGACAGAAGAATGTTATTGGTAAACGGCAGCTCGAACAAAGCGGGCTGCACTTGTCATCGCTTCACCCGGTCTGCGCGTTCTTTCAGCAACCGGTTGAGGCTTCTGACATCGATGCCCAGATAGGCGGCCATATCGGCTTTGGACAATTCGAGACCCAGCTGTTCCTGCGCGTCCAGAAGTTTTCCGAGCGCATGGCGGATGGGGTAAAGGGCATGTAGCGACGCGCGTGTCGTGGAGTCTGCCATCCGACGGGAAACCTCGGTAAGGAGCAGCCGGCAGAAGGCCAAATCGTGGTCGCAAAGATAACGGAAATGCCCGACGCTGACGAGATAAGCCTCTGTGTCGTCCAGGGCTTCCACGCTGTTCAGGTAAAAATACCGACCGGCCAAGGCTTCTTCCTCGCCCAGTATCGTACCCACCCCGAAAAAGTCCAGGATATACTCTTTGGCATTCTCTTCCGTATGGTAGGCTTTGACAAGCCCCTGCCGCAACACATGGATATGGCGCACAGGCTTCCCCTGGCTGCACAGCAGTGTTCCTTTACCGAACTTACGGCACAAGATGACGGTCTCCCCCTGCTGCCGCGAATAAAGGGCATCCATATAACTCAAAAAATCCGTATTCGTCCTTAACATATCGTCTTGCCGGGACATTTGTCCTTGTCTGAAAAAGTGGTACATGCTAATTTTGTACCCAAAATTATACAGAATAATCGGAAACGTACCTATTCACCTCAAATAAAAACAACATGATGAACTATAAGCACCTGATATTTGACATCGACGGGACATTGGTAGACAACGAAAGAGCCGTCATAGCCACCTGGCAGCAAACCCTGCGTGAACTCACCGGCAAGGAATATGCCGAAGAAGAACTGGGCTTCGTGCTCGGCATACCCGGGGAAACAACCATGAGGAAACTCGGCATGGCAGACCCTGCGGAGGCGTTCAAGGTCTGGGGGAAGAACTTCGTGAGCCACAAATCCGAAATCAGACTCTTCCCTGGAATAGAAGAGACCCTGTCGGCATTGGAAGAAAGAGGGCTGGCGCTGGGAATCGTTACCTCCCGTACACGCGACGAACTGGATAATGACTATGCCTTAGGCCGGATAATCGGTCGGTTCGGCACAGTGGTGTGTGTCACCGATACGGTGAATCCCAAACCTCATCCCGACCCGCTGCTGACCTACCTCGGCAAATGCCATATCGCCCCACAGGACGTGCTTTACATAGGCGACAGCATGTATGATGCCCGTTGTGCGGATGCCGCCGGGGTTGATTTCGGATGGGCGCAATGGGGCGGATATTCCGCCGCAGATAGTGTCGTGTCCAGATTCGTATTCTGCGCTCCGGGCGAGATATTGGATGCCGTATAACACCCCTCACTTCTTCCGGGCGGGATCCGTTATTATCAGAAATTAATCATACCTTTGCGCCGCCACCAAAACCATACGATGATGAGGTGCGAAAGACTGATTGGCCGATACAGGCCGCCGGTCGGGAAACGGCGGAAAAGCGGCGACAGCGGGCGCAAGTCGTCAGAATAAAAACGGAATTGATATGAACACCCCGACTTTAGAAACAGAAAGACTGATTTTAAGGAAGTTTACAGGAAATGACATCGAAGCGCTTCTTCTTATTCTGAAAGATGAAGAAGCCAACAAGTATCTGCCTTGGTATCCGCTGAAAGATATGGAGGAAGCCAGGAGATTCTACGAAGAAAGGTATGCGGCAAAATACAGACAGCCACAAGCGTACGCTTATGCCATCTGCCTGAAAAAGGACAATTTCCCCATCGGATATATCAAAGTCGATATGGAAGAACACCACGATTTCGGTTACGGACTCCGCAAGGAATTCTGGCATCAGGGGATTGCGACGGAAGCGGGGAAGGCAGTCATCAGACAAGTAAAAGATGACGGGCTGCCCTATATCACTGCCACCCACGACATAAACAATCCGAGAAGCGGGAACGTGATGCGGGCTTGTGGCATGAAATACTGTTATACCTATCAGGAATTGTGGCAACCTAAGAACTTTCCGGTCGAGTTCCGGTTGTATCAGCTGAATTTCACTGTAGGGGAGAAATGGATGTATATGGAATACTGGAACCGATATCCGGTTCATTTCATTGAAGAGCTTTGATGCTTCGGGCAAGATTCATTACCATATACTCTTTACGCTCGTCAGTTGAACTTCCAGCGTTCCTGAAATGCAATTTACGTGCGTAAATACCACCTAAACGACTTTAAGTCAGCATCTCCTCCCCGTCGGATGCGCTCTCGGCCTTCGTCACCTCGGTGAACAAGCTGATAGCCGACACGCAGGCGGCCTACAATCAGCGCATCGCGCAGCGGAAGAAGGAAGCGTAGGCTGAAAACGTAGGTAAACAGCCATACAGAAGCCAGCCGCAGATACTGTTCGGAGTATCTGCGGCTGGCTTTTTCATGTAGCGGAAGTAAAAATGGTAAATCCGTCCGTGGTTTCGGTATAAAGAGGCTTCGGATAGCTCCTTACCTTTGTAACCAGAAAAAGAGAACAATCTAAAACAGAAAGAATTATGGACAACAGGATTTTGAATGAAAGCTACATGCTTTCCAACGGAGTGACAATCCCGAAACTGGGTCTGGGAACCTGGGAAATCAGTGACGAAAAAGCGGCGCAGGCTGTACGCGATGCCGTGGAAATCGGCTACCGCCACATCGACTCGGCGCAGGGCTACGGCAATGAGCGCGGCGTGGGTGAAGGCATACGTACCTGCGGGCTACAACGGAAAGAGGTGTTCGTAACCACCAAACTGGACGCCTTCATCAAGGACTACGCGGAAGCGAGGGCGGCCATCAACGGTTCTTTAGAGAAGATGGGACTGGACTACATCGACCTGATGCTCATCCACGGGCCGCAGCCATGGACGAATTACCGGGAGGAGAACCGCTACTTCGAGGGGAACATTGCCGTCTGGCGTGCGTTCGAGGAGGCATACGCCGAAGGCAAGCTGCGGGCTGTCGGCGTGAGCAACTTCCAGCGGGAAGACATCGAGAACATCTTGAATCACAGTCATGTGAAACCGATGGTGAACCAGATTCTATGCCACGTCAGCAACACACCGATGGAACTGGTGGACTACTGCCGGAGCCAGCATATACTTGTCGAAGCCTACTCGCCGATGGGACATGGCGAGATGTTCAAGAACCAGACCGTGCAGGAGATGGCCGCACGCTACGGTGTGAGCGTCTCCCGCCTCTGCATCCGCTATTGCCTGCAACTGGGCACGCTGCCCCTGCCGAAGACCGCCAATCCGGAGCACATGCGCGACAACGCCGACGTGGATTTTCTCATTGCCGACGAGGATATGGAAGCCCTGAAAAACGTGGAACGCATCCGCAACTATGGCGAGTTCAGCATCTTCCCCTGCTTCGGCGGAAAAATGGACAGCGAAGGCAACTGTACGCCCCGGGATTTCTGACAGATACGAAAATTAACTATTAAATAGGAGAAGAAGATATGATGACCGATATTACAATCCATAAGAACCGGTGGAACCTCCGGACACTTTGTCGACTGGTTCCCCTGATGTCGCTGCTCGTACTGTTCGCTGCCTGCGATGATGAAGATACACCCTTAGACCAGCCGGACACCACCCCTCCTGCGGCTGTGACCGCCCTGAACGTGATTGTCGGGGACAGCCAGGTGACATTGGGCTGGACCGACCCGGATGACGAGGATTTCGACCATGTGGAGATAACCTTTCCGCAACGGGAAGAAACCGTTTCGGTAGACAAAGGCGTACAGACAGCCACCATCGCGGAGCTTGTCAACGGCGAGGCCTATACGTTTACCCTGACCACCGTGGACCGGACGGGCAATGCCGGACAAGGTGTTGTCACAGGGCCGCATACCCCCGTCTATGTCAATCCCGACGATGTGACCCCTCCTGCGGAAATCTCCGGCCTTTCCGGCACCGTGGGCAACAGGCAGGTGACCTTGCGCTGGACGGATCCGGTGGATGACGACTTCACCAGAGTATCCGTTACTTACACCCCCAGAGGAGAAACGCCGATAGAAATAGGCAAAGGTGTCCAAACAGTCCTCGTCACGGGACTGGAGAACGGTGTCGGATATGTCTTTACCCTGAAGACGGCGGATGCTGCCGGCAACATAAGCGCCGGTGTCGTATCCTCCACGTTCACGCCGGAAGGGAATAGCACCCCTCCTTCTGGAGAATCGGTAAGTTATACGGTGAACGGTGTGCCCTTCACCATGATTTATGTCGAAGGCGGAACGTTCACGATGGGTTCGGACTGGGAAGCCTCACAGCCCGGGACGCAACGGTCCAACCAGGCGCACGAGCACCGGGTCACGCTTTCTTCCTACTGGATGGCGGAGACCGAAGTGACCGTCGCCCTCTGGAACGCGGTCATGGGACAGGGCGGAGGAAGCAATACGATACCCGTTGCCAGCATCACCCGTAACCAGAGCGTGGAGTTTGCCCGCCGTCTGAACGAGATTGCCCATCAGCAGGGAATCATTCCGGATGACATGGATTTCCAGATTCCTACCGAGGCGCAATGGGAGTTTGCGGCCAAAGGCGGGAACAAGAGCCGGGGATATACCTACGCCGGAAGCAACACGCTCTCGCAGGTAGGCTGGACAAGCAGTGACGGCGGTGTCCATGCAGTCAAGCAGAAACAGCCTAACGAGCTGGGCATCTATGACATGAGCGGCAACGTGTACGAATGGGTCTATGACATGGCGGCCCCCTACACGTCCGACCCGCAGACCAACCCTTGCAACACTTCGGGCAGCCAGTACATCAAGCGTGGCGGCAGCTTCTATTACAACGATGCCTACCGCTTCACCACTACCTACCGGTATTTCTATACCGCCACCGACCATACCATCGGTACGAGAATCAGTCTCTATTAAACTAAAATCGCAGAAATATGAGAAAGAACATTTTATTGGCAGTCGCCTTCCTGTTGTCGGTCTTCACATTCACCGGATGCGGCAATGACCTGGAAGGCAGTGACGTGAGAGTGAACGAGGACTTGCGCGTACTCAGCGGAGAACGGATTGTCATCCGGGTAAACGGACACAGCTTTACCGTCTCCCTCTACGACAACCCGACGGCCGACGACCTGCTGTCGCGGCTTCCGATGACGCTGACGGCGAACAATTATGGCAGTTGGATGGAAAAGGTCATGCCGCTCGGCGAACCGCTTTCCATGCACAACTCACCGGAAGGAGACAATCCCCTGATTCCCGAAGTGGGTTACTATCGTCCCGGCAACTGGATTGCGCTATATTACGGGTTCATCGGTTACTGGGAAGGCAAGGTGCCTCTCGGACAGATTGACGCCACGCCGGACGAGATACGCAACATCCCCGCCGGTTCGAGTGTAACGATAGAACGTGTAACCGAATAATAAAAGCCTGATTATGTTACGAAAGATAAGACGAACACTCGCCATCGTATTCCTGCTGTGCATCACGCTGCTGTTCCTCGACTTCACCGGGACGGCGCACGCATGGCTGGGCTGGATGGCGAAGATACAGTTTCTTCCGGCCGTATTGGCCCTGAACGTGGGGGTAATCCTGCTGCTCGTGGTGCTGACCCTTGTCTTCGGACGGGTGTATTGCTCCGTCATCTGTCCGCTGGGCGTGATGCAGGACGTGTTCGGCTGGATGGGGAAGAAACGGAAGAAGAACCGCTATTCGTACTCACCCGCCAAATCGTGGCTGCGCTACGGGGTGTTGGCCGTATTCATCGTCGCCTTGCTGGCGGGTGTCGGTTCGCTGGTGGCCCTGCTCGCGCCGTACAGCACTTACGGACGCATCGCGCAGAACCTGTTCGCCCCGCTTTACGGCTGGGGGAACAATGCGCTGGCCTTTTTCGCCGAACGGGCGGACAGCTATGCCTTCTACAGGACGGAAGTATGGCTGAAGAGCCTGCCCACGCTCCTTGTTGCCGCCGCTACCTTCGTGGCTGTCGGCGTGCTGGCATGGCGTAACGGGCGGACGTACTGCAACACCGTCTGTCCGGTGGGTACGGTGTTGGGGTTCCTTGCCCGGTATGCATGGTTCAAGCCCGTGATAGATACCGGCAAGTGCGTGGACTGCAAGCTCTGCGCACGGAACTGCAAGGCGGCCTGCATCGACATCAAGAACCATCGGATTGATTACAGCCGTTGCGTGGCGTGCATGGACTGCATCGGAAAATGCCACAAGGGAGCCATCCGCTATGCCCATCCCCGGAAGATTGCCCGGACAGCGGAAGTCCGGACGGAACAGGTATCGCCGCAACAGATAGACGATGCACGCCGCTCGTTCCTGACGGCTGCCGCATTGGTGACATCGGCCGTTACGCTGAAGGCGCAAGAGAAAAAGGTGGACGGCGGGCTGGCCCTTATCGAGGACAAGAAGATACCCGAACGCACCACCCGTCTGGTACCTCCCGGAGCGTTGAGCGCACGCAACTTTTCCAGCCACTGCACGGCGTGCCAGCTTTGCGTGTCGGTCTGCCCCAACGAAGTGTTGCGACCCTCTGCCGGACTGATGACGCTGATGCAGCCGGAGATGAGCTATGAGCGCGGCTACTGCCGTCCCGAGTGTACCAAGTGTGCCGAAGTCTGTCCGGCCGGCGCCATCCGGCCGATTACCCGTGCCGAGAAGTCCTCCATACAGATAGGCCATGCCGTGTGGGTGAAAAAGAACTGTGTGCCGCTGACCGACGGAAAGGAGTGCGGCAACTGCGCCCGCCACTGCCCGACAGGGGCCATCACGATGGTTCCTTCGGACATGCACAATCCGGACTCCCTGAAAATACCAGTAGTCAACACGGAAAAGTGTATCGGCTGCGGGGCTTGCGAGAACCTCTGCCCGGCACGTCCGTTCAGCGCGATATACGTGGAGGGGCACGAGGCTCACAGGATGGTTTAGATAAGGTCAGACCTTTTGCAGGATGAACCCGGAGGTGATGTAGGATGAAGTCCGGGTTGATATAGGATGACCAACGGACTGATGTAGGATGACCTCCGGGGATAGCTCCAATCCGTCAGGAGAAGCGTTATCCCCTGCGGGGACAGAACCAATCCTACCGGATAACCACTTTCCCCTGCGGAGACAATACCAATCCTACAGGAGAAGCACTATCTACCGCGTAGAAAGCACAAATCCTGACGGAGAAGCACTGTCGACTGCGACGACAGCAGAAATCCTGACGGAGAAGCATTATCGTCGAATCAATAAAAAGCAAAATAGAATGGATAATAAAAAAACAATTTCCCGCCGCGACTTCCTGAAGATTGTCGGCATCACTACGGCTA
>ERZ779922.1765-NODE-1765-length-14211-cov-2.335759_pt1 | contig 14211 bp, 17 predicted proteins | sample MGYA00511544_ERZ779922 | MGnify/ENA primary metagenome ERZ779922 (study PRJEB29588, sample SAMEA2154516) | human gut metagenome | biome: human gut; feature: human-associated habitat; material: faeces | place: Denmark | collected 2008/2010 ... | reverse complement strand
GGTAATGCGGCTACCGTGAGCGGCACGCGATAGACGCCGGATTGCAGGGCTGCCAGATCCTGCGCTGTCAGGGTGAGGGACGTTTCCAGTTCCGGGGCTGCGTCCGGCAGAATCCGGCCAAACAGGCGCGCCACGTCTTCAATCATGTCCAATCCCGCGCGGTTCTCTGGCGCATCGGCCCGGAAGCCGTCGGGATTGCTTAAAAATTCAGCCAGGGCGTCGGCCTGGTAGTTGGTGCGCAGAGATGCCGGCACGTCCTCGCGCGGTTGGGTGGCGATCACCCGGCCAATCTCTCCGGCATCATAGGGACGTGTGCCGTTGCGGTCCACCAGGCGCAGGGAGGAACCGTCCCATTCTGCAATGCCCTTCATCTGTTCGGCCAGGGCTGCGCCCAAGTCTTCATCCCGGATATTGGTGTCCAAGGCAACATCATGGTTGAACGACTCCGGCCGCTGAGATTCGATGCGGGCCATATCTTCGTCCGTTACCAGGCCTTTTTTCTCGGCAACACGCCATTTCACCGGACGCCACCACATGCCCCTGCCGTAGTCAAAAGGCGGGTAAGGCGTCCGCCACCGGGACAGCGCCGCCCAAATGGGGGAATCATTCAGAGCAATGAAAGAACCGTCCCTGGCCACACCCTCATAATTGACGGAGGCGGCGGCCTCATTCCAGCGCGTTTGCCAGTCCCTGGGCTCGCGGGATTGACGGTTGCGGTGCAGCTCGCTGGCCGGGTACATGGCATTGCCCGTGAGCCGGTTCTTTTCCGCATATCCGCGCGCCATGTTGACATTGGTTTTCAAGGTTACATCCAGGCGGCGCGGGGTGTAGATGTCTTTAATCGTTCCGGCGGTTCCCGGCGTGGGACGGTAGCCGGCGCGTTCCAGTTCTTCCCGGACCGCCCGGCGCGCTTCAATCAGAGACACTTTCCCGTTGGCCAGAGCAGCCGCAGCATTCCGGCAAGCCTGGGCATCCTCAAATCGCACCTTGCCCGCCATCACAAAGGCCCGCTCCATACGCCAGTAATCCACGCGCGCAGCTTCCCATTCCCGGCTGCGTAGCTCGGACGGGATGACTTGCTTGTTAAGGATAAACTGACCGGGAGCGGGCATGCTATTACCTGATAACTATTCACTATTAACTGCCATGATGCCTCGATCATGGCTCCGGGTACCAGCCTGTGCCGTCGTTGCCGTAGGCCGGAGACGGGGCGATAATGGACGGCTTGTGCGATGCGGGCACATGCACCTTGCCGTCCGGCCCCATTACCTTGCGTTCCGCCCTGGCAATGGAGGCCAGCAGTGCGGCGGCATCATCCGCCGCCTTGCGCCGCTCGTCGGTGATGGCCATGCTGAAACGCTTGAGCAGACGCACCGCCGCAATGTCCATCGCGGCAGCGCGCAGCGTGCGCGGTATGGTTGCCTGGTCATCGTCCAGCGCGTTGGCCGGATTGCTGGCGATGGATTCCCTGACCATGGCTGTCACGTCGTCCAGGGTGTCCAGCGTCCAGGGATTGGCGGAGTCCGGGCCGGACGGTGCCACAACGGCCAATTCCTTGGCGTTGAATACCAGGGCCAGGTCATCCGTCGTCAGCTTGATCCAGGCTTTCATGAAGCGGTCAGGCTTGGGGGTTAGCGGCGGAGATCAGGGCATCGGCCACCCGCAGGGAGTTGAGCGCCAGCTCGCGGATCATGCGCTCGTCGCGCAGCAGTGCTGCATAGCGTCCGTGAGCCACCAGGCCGGAGGCAATAGTCGCGGCAATTTCCACGCGGGAAGGTTCAGCTGTTCGCAAGGTGGCGGCGGATGATACAGGTTCCTGTCCTTTAATTTCTCTGTTTTCCGTTTTAGGAGGATCCTCTTCTTGGGATGCCGTGCCGGTCAAGGCGTCATATTCTTGCTTGGTCATGTTGGGGGCGGTGGGTTCTCCGTCTGCCGGTTTGGTATTGTCGCCCTGGGGTTCAGCCATGGGGGCGGATGTTTTGGTCTTGCTGGTATTAGGTTTTGTCATCATGATTTGGTCTTTTAGTTGTTGTTAGTCTTTGCCTCCCGCTTCCGCAACGGAAGCGGGAGGCCATGATCAGCTGATCGTCAGGCGGCTCACGCAGGGCGGAGCCGTTACGGCGTACGTATGCTTCATATTGATTTCGTACCAGGTGGTATGGATGCCGCGCTCGTAGTAGCTTTCTACGTTTTCCGCGTAGGCGTCGCCGCCGGCGCTCAGCACCTTGAGGCCGGAGAAGTCCCCGACGGTCATTCCCTCCTGGGCATAGGTCAGCCATACGTCGTCACCCAGCAAGTTGGTTCCTTCAAACTCCACGGATGGTCCTGCTTCATCCTTGCCAACGGAGACATTGGCCACCATTACCTGGAGATCGTCGGCGGCATGGACGCCCAGCAGTTGCTTGAACAAGTCAACGGTCAGTTCCCTGGCGCTGTTGTAGGTGATGGCATCCAGGATGGCGGGGGAGGCCCCCAGCACATCCCACTTCTTGCTCGGAATCAGAATGCGGTTGGGCTTGATGCCGGCCTGGGTTTCCATGCGGTCAATCTCGTCCTTGAGTTCCTTCATTGGATCGGCGGAGGAAGACGACCAGTTGCCCACGCCGGAACGCGCCTGAACCTGGCTGCGGAAATGGTCAAACCCGTCGGCAATCATGGACCTTTGCCAGACGCCCAGAAGCGTTCCCGTCCTGGCCTCCGCTTTAAGGGCGGCCACTTCGGAGCGGCGGGCGTCCAGTTCTTCCCTGGACAAATGCAAATCCTGATCGTCGATGCCGATGCGCAGACTGTGGTCCTCCAGGGCAAATGGATGTGGTGTGCAAACCAGGTCCAGGCTGCGGGCGGATTGATGGCGTCCGCGCGAGGTGTCCACGCGACGGAACGCATATCCCTGGGGAAAATAGTCATACGTCCCGCTGTCTCCGTCCACCTTCACGGACGGCGCGATAAAGGACAATGGATTGACCGGAGAACGGCGGAACCAGCCCACCACCATCTGGTGCAACGAGTAACAGTAAGTGTAATTTGTGCTCATATCAGTTAATGGTTAAAAGTTAATAATGATGTTATTCGGAGGCTGCCTCCACTTTGTAGGGCTTGCACATGATCACGTTGATCAGCTGCCCGGCCTTGGTGGTGGCCACGTCCTGAACAGCGTAACCCACAATCAGGTCGCCGGCGGTTTCCGAGGATGCGGAAACGGTACCGTCAGCGTTACGCTTGAGCGGGGTGTTCATCTTGATGGTGCCGGGGTCTGTGCCCAGCTGGGCCTGCACGATGGACTGGCTGGACCACAGGATGATGGATGCCCCGGTCCGATTGCCCAGCATGGAGCGCAGCTGGCCGTCCGGCTCGCTGATCACGCCATGGGGCATTGTGTCGTTGTCTTCCAGGGCGATTTCCCCGGCAGCATTGATGGAGGCAAATTTGCCTTCATGGAGGTGGCCCTGCTTGCTGGCTTCCTCCGTGTATTGCCGGCGCAGCACCGGCTTGTCATAGACGATCATGGTTGATTTCCTTTCGTGTGTTGGTGTGTTGGTTGTTGCCGGATGCCTTAGCGCAGGCCGTCCTGGTAGTCCTGGCGGGCATCGCGCCAGACGCGGGCGTATTCGGCAGAGTTGAGTTGACGCCCCAGCTTGTGTTCTTCCTTATCCACGCGGCCCTGGCAGTAGTCCGTCATGGCTTTCTCCTGGGTGTTCACGTCGCGCCTCATTCCGTTGATGCGCACGCTCACATCCCGGTTGGGTTTCTGGCCCTGCATCCGCGTGTTGACGTCGCGCAGGGGAGCCAGGTTCGGGTAACGCCGTTTGCGGCTGTTGGTGTCCGGTCCTCCGGATGCGTTGGCGGCAGCCAGAGCAGCGGTCAGTTCCTCCACCTTGGACTTGAGGCCTTGGACGGCGGCCAGCACGTCTTCCGCGTTGGCGGATTCGTCCAGATCCATCTCTTCCGCGAGTTGCATCAGGATGTTTACGGCAGCGCTGCCGTCGTCGTTGGTGTCCTTTTCCGGGTCATCTGGGTCAGTGTCCGAATTCGTGTCGGCGGGTTTGTTATCCTCCTGGGCCGGAGGGGTGGGAGGCGTCTTTTCCTCGGTCGGTTCATCCGGCGTCTGGTCCAGCTCGCTGTTCTTGTCACGCTTCGGCTTGGTGATGGCCGTGCGGGTCTTGTTGGTCGGTTTCATGTCTTTGTCTTGTTGGTTATCTCGGTTTGCTTGTTTGCGAGAATTGGTCATCGGGAGTTGTCCCTTGTGGTTGGGGTAGTTGGTTACGCTCAGGCCGGCCAGCCGGACCGGAGCCACCACGCGGTTGTCAATCACTTCAAAATCCGGGTAATCGTATTCTGTGGAAAAGAACACATATTCCCCTTCATTCACGGCCTGGTGTCCCTTGGGGGTCCATTCAATCCAGGCCCAGAGCATATCCCCTTCCGCGTGCAGCGCCTTCACCCAGCCGAACGCCTTTTCAAATTTGTGCTGCTCGGAGGTGGGCAGACCGCGCCCGTCGGTGTCTTCCAGGGAAAAACTGTCTTCCAGGATCATCAATCCCTGGGCATCCAGCCGGGCCTGGTACACCGTGTCGGAAGGATCGTTCAAGGCTCGCCGCAGTTCATCCTGCATTTTGGGCGTCCACTCGCAGGTTGGCTCCACCGCAAACCATCCGGCAGCCGGCACTTTCCCCAGTTCATAGGGCGCATGGGGCGCTTCGTTAAACGGTATCACTTTCATGTCTTAAATTCGCTCTTGTTCTTTAGTTCTTGTGTGTTAGCTTAAAGATCCGGTCGGCAACTTGCTTTTGCGGTGACGCATGAGCTTGAGCAAGTAAACTGGGGCCAAAGCCCGTGTTATCCGCCCGTAGGGCCTGGTTCATGACCGGGCCTTTCTCTTTTATGGTCGTTTGTCTTTGTAGGCCGTGTTCAGTTTGATCTGTTTTTTCCCGTCGTTGAACAAAACCGCTTTGGAGCCTTTCTTGCCCCGTGCCACTACTCCGGTGCCATCTTTGGAGCGTTTGCCCGTGACAATGGCCTGGGCTGCTTTCCGGGCGGTTGTCTCTCCCTTGTCTATATGCTTCTGCGCGTGTTTGGCTCCGTAGTAGTCCTTATGCCCTCCATCCACCGTTAGATCTTTCTTGCCGACCTTCACGCCAGTTTTCACGCTGCCGCCTTTCATGGCCGTCCTGGTGATGGCCTTTTCCACCGCATCCACTTTTTCGGTGACTGTGGCATTTTGGCCGGCTTTCAATGGCGTGTTGCTCCTGCCGGATCTGGTTTCCCCTTCACGCCCGACGCCACGGTTCCGGCCGGTTCTTCCTTCCTGCCCCCAGCGCACTCTGGCGGCGTGTCTGGCCGCTTCCGACCGGCTCATCTTCCCGTTGGTGTCCTTCCTTTCGTCGTCATCCTCCAAATTTGCGATTTGCAACGGGGTTGCAACGAGGGTTCCCGGCTCTTGCGGGCCGTTTTGCATCTCGGTGTCCATGGCGGCTTTTAAGGGGGCCTGTAGCGTTTCCGCCAATTTGGCCACTTCTCCTATTCCCGGCACCTCCGCCATACGGCGCAGGGTATCGAGTTCATCCTTGCTCAATGCCGGTTCCTGGGTGCGGCTGTTGCAGTCTTTTCGCATGCAGGACTGGTCAAACGCTTCACGCGCTGCCGGCCACAGCATGGTTGGCGCATAACGGGTGTGCATCTCCCGCAGCAGGGGAGATTGCAAGCCCAGCCCGTCAGCTCCCGGCATGGCCTGGGTGGTGACGTTGTACCCGGTCAATTCCTGCACCTGGTCGTCGGGAGTTCGGTAGCCTACTCCGGCCAGCTGGGAAATGTTGGTGACGCTGGCCACCGTGTCGTCCGCTTCCGGGTGCTTGATTTCCAGTTCCACGTAAATTTCCTGGCCGGGGTGCCATTGTTCGATGATGGGCCGCACCATACCCCGGTTGAGAACGCCGGCAATGTCCTTGCCTTCGGCCGCAGCCAAATCGTCAAAGCCGTCTTCGTGCGTTGAGCCGGTTTCCGTGTTGGTGCCTGCCCCAGGAGCGGTCAGCATGGTCATCTGGCCGTTGGTGGAGCGCAGCACCAGTTCCTGGGTGGACAGGTCGATCAGTTTGAGAAACATGTCCGGCGTGCTGGCCGGTACGCTCACGGCCTTGACATCAGCACCGGGAGGTAGTGTGCCGCAGCTGTTGCTGATGCACTGCATGGCCATTTTCAGATAAAGCGTCTTGGTGTCTTCATCCGTTCCTTCCGGCATGATCACAAAAAACGGCGGCGTGCCGTAACGTCCGTTGCAGGTCATCCACTGTGCCTTGGCGTTCTTGCGGTCCAGGCACAGCATCATGGCCACCTGGTCAATGGGACGCGGGCAGAGCCGCGTCAGGATGGACCATTCTGGCACGGGTACCTCTTCCGCCCGCGCCGTTCCAAATGTCGCGCGTGGGTTCCACTGCCATTTCCCATTGTAGCCGTCTCGGCTCCAATTCCAGTTATCGGTAACTTGCAGGATAAATTCACGGGAAGTCTCCACCATTTGCAACCGGCGGAAATGCCTGAAAGATGCCTGACCGAACGCGGCGATCGCTTCGTCCATATTGGATATGGCATTGCAAAAGTCCTTGGCCGTTCTGAGTTGGGCGTCTGCAATAGCGTCTTCCAAATCGCTCAGGCCTTTCTTTTTGACGATGCGCCAGGGTAGCTTTTTCAGGGCGGTGTCCCTCTTTTCCACGCAGCTGGCCAGCACGGCATCGGCCGGTTCCAGCTGTTCCCATATCCACTGCACCTGTGCGTACGCTCCGCGCAGGGCTTCATTCATACAGGAGCGCACGGTGGAAATGTTCAAAAAGTCTAGGGGAGGCGTATAGGACAGATGCCGGGATTGGTCGCCCAGGATGTCGCGCAAGTCCTGCTCGGTAAATACCACCGGCTTGCTGTCGCTTTTCAGGCGGGCAGCCTGTGCTGGTGTCAGCGTGAGATTGCCCAGAGTTCCTCCCTTTCTGAATTTATTGTTCCGGCTCATGCAAACGGTCTTTCATCAAGGTTTTGGTTATTCCACAGGCCCGCCTGATTAGCAGCTTGTGCCCAGGAGTTGTTCACGTCGCGCCGGCCCGGTTCGGGGGGAACTACGACAAAGCTTTTGCCCACAAATCCCCAGTAGGCCAGTTTGCCGCTGTCAAACGTGTCGGCATGGTTGCCGTTCTTGTCCGGCTTGCACTCAAACTTGGCCCCGTTGCGCTTGACCAGCCGATGATCATCCCTCAGCCATTTGCCGGAGGGCATGGCGATCAGGCCATCTTCCAACGCGCCACAGTACGCGGACCCCATGGCCGTTTTGGCGTCGGTCTTTTCTCCCTCGTAGATGACATTGTTGTTCCCAGCAAATCCGATTACGCGAATTTCGCCGGACAGTCTTTGTCGCAGTTTGTTAGCCGCAAATTTTTCATTGGATTTATCGACCACCAAGGCCTTGCGATATGATTTGGCGATGGGTTTGAGGACGTGCCGGATGATGGATTCCATCACGTCCAGGTCTTCCGTCTTCCATCGCACAACCAGCCGTTCATAATAGACGCCTTCCCATTGCTCCATCACTGTCAGCGAGCTCGGGTTGGACTTGTCCTCAATGGTGGACGCCACATCCAGGCCTAGGCATACCTTGCCGCCTTTCAAGTGTTCCGCCCATGTGGACGGTATCAATGTCTCATAGTTGCTCATGCTGCCAGTACCTCCTTGCTAAGATCAATGCCCGTGCAGCACTGCGCTCCCTTGTACATGGCGTTGTTGAGCCACGCCAGCTGCACGGCGGATTGCCCGCCCTGAACAAACTTGAGCGCATAGTTGCGATCGGCAGATGCCTTATCCATGGCGTGGGCGCGGTATTCTTCAAACGCCACCGGCTTGCCGGAGAGCGGATCGAACAGGGACAGTCCCGCCAGCTCGCTGTCAAAAATGTCCACACGGTGGACCGGATAGCCGGCCTCCGTCTTGTAAAAATTCCCCTGGGCGTTGGGCGTGAATTCCAGCGGGCCGGGGTTGAGAAAATCATAGGTGAAATGCTTGTCGTCCTCCGGCGGCGTCGTGAACATCCACATCAGAAAATCAGGATTGCGGGAGATGATCGGCTCCACAGCGTCCAGGACCGCCCGGAAGTCTGGCCAGAACCCTACCTCGTCGCCAAACACATCTCCGGTCCAGCCGCGCGCCGTGTCCGGGTTGGGGGCCAGAATCTTGGTGCGGCTGTAAGAGGTGCGCGTATGGTAGATGCGCACCTGGGCCGTCTGCTTGTCCATCAGTTCCGCCAGATCATCCACGGCCAGCAGCTTGTGAGAACGCTTGTCCACCACATTGCCGCCCAGTTCCTTGCCCAGGGCTTCCTGTTTTGCCCGTAGTTTGGCCAGCGCGTCGTGCCAGATTTGGGCCTCTTTTTCCACGATTTCCTTGCCCGTGGCAATGGATGCGCTGACAAAATAACAACTCCGTCCGGCACGTTCCAGCATGCGGTCTATCGCCTTGGCGGCAATAAGGTAGGACTTGCCGCGCTGCCGAGCCCACAAAAAAAACATGGTGCGCAGCCGCAGCCAAAAGGCCACTTCCTGGAAGGTAAGCAGATTGATCAGGGGCTGGGAGTTGCCTTTATCCATTGATAAATTCCGGTGTAATTGTTTGTGCCTTGCCAAACAGCAGCGGGCGCAGCATGGCCACCTTCTGGGCGTCACTGCCCTCGCCATTGACGATTGCCTGGACCTCCGGCGAAAGCGCCTTGTCCAGCAGTGCCTGGGCGGCCATCGTCTGCCATTTGTCGATGTCCAGTTGCAGGCGAGTGGATTCCAGCTTGCCCTTGGCGTAACTTTGCACGATGCCGAACAGAGTTTTCAGGGTTTTGGGGTCGCTGCCTGGTGAGGTTGCCAGGTCAAACACCGTGGAGCGCACAGCCTGCAAGGTAGCCTCGTCCAGATCGGAGGCGTCCATCTTGTTGAGCTTGGCGGCTATGTCCTTGCGGCGTGTCGCCATCAGCGGCTGGACGTGGTTGTGGTAATACTGCGCGATGCTCGTCAGGCTCCAGGTGATGCCGTCTTCCGCCACCCGTTCCTGCACGGCCTTGTAGGTCGTGCCGGAGAAAAACATCTCGTCCACCGCATCCCGGAGGTAGGGCGGCAGATTGGCAGCTACGCTGTCCTGACGGAGTTTCTTCATCGGTATTTAATGAATAAATATAAAGCGGTTAGGCTAAAGGCCATGGAAGCAATGGTAACAATAGCGTCCGGGATGGTCATATCTGTCCAAGTTGTAGTATTCCGGCATCCGTGATCATCCACTTGCGTTCCCCGGTCAGCTCGTTGCGGGTGCCGATAATGCAGGAAGATTGTTCCAGGTCCGTAAGAGCGTCTTCCAGTTCCAGCAGCGTGGGGCGCGGCTGCACGTCCAGACAGACCTCTGCGCGCAATGCTTCGTCGCGCATCGTGTAGGTCTTGGGCATCCGCTTGAGACTGCGCAGGATGGCGATTTTAACCTTGGCATGTTGGTTCATAGTGATTTCCGTGATTTAAGAATTTCAATCATCATGTTTTGCTGTCCGTACATCTCATTGAGCTTGACCGTGATTCCGGTTAGGCGCGCGTGGAGGTCGGACACCTCCGCCCGGTGTTGTTGCTTGATTTCGGCAACTTCTTCACGGGTGGCGAATTTATCTTCCAGATAAACGCGTTGGGCATCCTCTGATTGCTGGGGGGATTTGCGCCCCCTGGCTACCCATCCGCCGGACGCACTCAGGACAGCCACGATGATGCCTCCGACCACTTCAGGGGGAATACCTGATGCGGCATCTGCAATCAGGCCCCACATTGTACTGCGTAAGCATGGATGCCGTGAGCAACGGCCTGAGCCAGTACCTCACCCTTTTCATGCAAGAATTCCACATCAGAATCCACGGACAAAAACGCCCCTTCCACAATCACCGCCGGGCACACGGTGCCCTGTAAAAACACGTCGCCACGGTTGGCATAAGGCGTCCGTATGTTGCGGTCGGCCAGCTCCGCAATCAGGTCAAACTGCGCGTCTATCGCTTTGGCCAGGGCAATGCCTTTCTTGCTGCCGTCGTAGTGCACCACTTCATGCCCCCCCTTACAGGCTGGGCTATCGGCGGAGTTGAGATGCAGGCTCACGGCTACATCGGCGCCCCAGGCGTTGATGGCTACGCATTCATTCTTGATGCTGCGGCTGTAATCCTCGCGCCGGAAGACGCGCACCTGGTGCCCCAGCTTTTCCAGTTCTCTGACGATTGCCGGCGTGTACTGCGCCCAAAAAGGATGCTCTGCCAGGCCGTCGCGGCTTACTGCGCCCTGGTCGCCCGTGGAGCAATGCCCTATGTCCAGTGCTACTTTCATAATTAGTTAATAGTCAAAGTTAATAACGATTATTTGGAAGTAGCCTGCACCACGGGCGGCACCACAACCACGTCCGGGGTGGACTGGGACCAGGAAACGCTGTGATTGTCACGGTCCACCACCAGGGACGAGCCGCCACGGATGACCACCACCTGGCCATCCGTAAGAGCCACGCTGGCGGCGGTCTGCTTATCCGCGCTGCTGCAAGCCCAGGTCATCATAACCAGGGACATGCCGATCATCAGCAGGATGATGTTCATCAGCAGGAAGATGATGTACTTGTTGCTGGTCAGACTCATCAGGCCGTTGGAGATGGCTGCCGGGATGCCGGAGTAAGCCATAACAAAGGACATGGCGGAGGAAGCGGAGATCAGGAACAGGATGATACCGGAAGTTTTGGCGGAATCCAGCAGGATCTTCAAGAAGCTCTTGAACGTGATGCTCTTGTAGACGATGGAGAGGATCAGGCAGTACAGAACTGCGATGCCAGCGCCCTCGGTAGCGGTGAAGATACCGGAAACGATACCGCCGATAACGATGACGATGAGCAGCAGAGAGGGCACAGCGTCCCAAATGGTCTTGCCGATGCTCTTGCTCTTATCATAACCGGTAGCTTTCATGCCTGCCTTTTTGGCGCCGACAAAGGCAACCAGCATGCAGCACAGGCCCATCAGGATGCCGGGAACGTAACCAGCCATGAACAGGGTGGAGATGGAAACACCGCCAGCAACGGTGGAGTAAACAATGAATGCGGAGGTGGGCGGGATCAGCAGGCCGGTGGGGGCGGAAGCAATGTTGGCTGCTGCAGAGTAAGCGGGGTCATAGCCGTTTTCTTCCTCAATGGGGCTGATGCAACCGCCCATGGCGGAAGCAGCAGCAACGGAGGAACCGGACAGTGCGCCGAACAGCATGTTGCCCAGGATGTTGGCCTGCGCCATGGAGCCGGGGATCTTGCCGACGAACAGCTGGGCAAAGTTGACCAGGCGCTTGGCAATACCGCCGTTGTTCATGATGTTGCCGGCCAGAATGAACAGGGGCACAGCAAGCAGTGAGAAGCTCTCCACGCCGGAGTTCATCTTCTGCATCGTGATAAAGGTGATCTGGTCCCAGGACAGGGTGGACATGGCGGTCACGATAGACGACGCCACAATGCTGATGGAGATCGGCACGCCGAGGAACAGCAGCACGCCGAACACAGCAAAAAGGATAACGGTTGTCAGTGTAATGCTCATTGTTCTGTGCCCTCCTTAGCAGTCAACTTTTTCGCCGGTGATATCTTCATAAATGTTGATGATCTGGGCGATGATGATGAAAATGCCGGAAATCGGAGCGATGGAGTACACCAGACTGCGGGGGATGCCCAGCAGAGCGGAGAATTCACGGCTGGCAGAAACAGCCAGCTTGAAGCCGCCGATGGTGATGACGAAGATCGCCAGCAGCAGGATCAGGCCGTCGATGGCAACCAGCAGAGCGGTGTGGGCTTTGCCGGTGAATTTATCGCGCACCAGCGTCAGGGACATATGCTCGCGGGTGGAATGCGTAAGCTGCACCGATAAAGCCGGTCCAGATCAGGCTGTAGCGCACCAATTCCTCCGTAAAGGCAACGGGGCTGTTGAGGACATAACGGGAGAACACCTGGATGAGAACCAGGATGGTCATGAAAGACAGCAGAACGGCGCAGGCAATGCTGAGGAACTTATCCATCCAGAATTTTACTTTACCCAAAAACTGTTTCATGTTTTATTCCCCCTCTCGTGCAGCTTCAATCGTATCCATCAGGGTCTTAACGCCGGGATACTGTTCTTCGTATGCTTCGATCATGGGCTGGGTTGCTTCGCGGAAAGCTTCCTTGTCTACATCGTAAACAAACTCAACGCCCATGGTTTCCTGTGCTTCTTTTACAGCTTCTTCAATGGCCGTATCCCACATGACCTTATGGGCCTCGGTGGAGTTGTGGGCAGCTTCCAGAATGATCTCCTGATCTTCCGGGGAGATCTGCTTCCATACCTTTTCGCTCATGATCAGAACGTCGGGGATCATGGCGTGCTGGTCAACGGAGTAGACCTTGCACACTTCGCCGTGCTTGCCGGTGGTCAGTGCGGTTTCGTTGTTTTCGGTGCCGTCAATGATGCCGGTCTGCAGGGAGGTATACACATCGCCGTAAGACATGGCAACGGGAATGCCGCCCAGATAGTTCATCATATCGGTCTGGGACTTCATGTCCTGCACGCGGATCTTCAGGCCCTTCAGGTCAGCCGGGGTGCGGATGGCTTTGTCTTTGGTGTAGAAAGAGCGGGCGCCGGAGGTGTAATAAGTCAGGGTAACAAAGCCGTCATCGCCGGTAGAGAGGAAGAAATCCTGCATCTGCTGGGAGTCCATGACATGGTAGAAATCCTCGGTATCATTAAAGATGTAAGGCAGGCCGAATGCGTTGTAGGCTTCGTTGTACGTTGCCAGACCGGGGGCAGAAACCTTGGTCATGGCGATAACGCCTGCCTGCAGCTGCTCCAGGTTCTCGTTTTCGCTGCCGAGCTGGCCGTTGCTTCCGGTTACTAAATACATGTAATCTCCTTTAACAGCGGATTATGCCGGTCCTTTTCCGAAAGAACCGCCTTGTCGGTATCTATTTTCCAGTCAATGCCCAGAGCCGGGTCGTTGTAAAGCAGCCCGCCTTCGGCCTCTTTGCAATATACGTTGTCGCATTTGTAGGCAAACACGGCAGAGGGGGTGAGCACCGAAAAGCCGTGACCGAACCCGCGCGGAATCATCAGTTGTTTTTTGTTTTCCGCCGACAGTTCGACCGCCACGTGCCGGCCGAAAGTCGAAGATCCGGGACGCAGATCGACCGCCACGTCCAACACCGTTCCTTCCAGAACCCGCACCAGTTTGGCCTGGGCAAACTCGCCCTTTTGAAAGTGAATGCCGCGGATGGTGCCGAAACAGGATTTCGACTGGTTGTCCTGAATAAAATCGCAGTCAATTCCCTGCTCTTTCAGCTTCGCCTTGTTCCAGCTTTCGAAAAAATAGCCGCGGGCGTCTTCAAAAACCTGAGGTTCAATGATAAAAACCCCGTCGATTGCCGTTTTAGAAACCTTCATGATAGTCCTCGTAAACACGTTTAAGATAAGCTTTGTAATCCACGCCGTCTTTCAGCCCGTCGATCAGCGCCAGAAGCTCTTCGGAAGAAATGAAACCGCGGCGGTAGGCAATTTCCTCGATACAGGCGATTTTCAAATCCTGCCGCTTCTCGATAATGCCGATAAAATTCGACGCTTCCAAAAGCGACTGCGGCGTTCCCGCGTCCAGCCAGGCATTGCCGCGCTTCATCGGCAGCACGTTTAAGCGCCCCTCTTCCAGATAAAGCCGGTTCAAATCGGTAATTTCCAGCTCTCCGCGGGCAGAAGGCTTGAGGTTCCGCGCTTTTTCCACCACATCGGATTTGTAGAAGTAAAGACCGACCACCGCATAGTTTGACTTCGGCTGTTTGGGTTTTTCCTCAATCGATACCGCTTTGAAATTCTTGTCAAACTCGACCACGCCGAAACGCTGCGGATCCGACACGTGATAACCGAACACGGTGCCGCCGGGATTGTTGGCAATTTCCCGTTCAAACAGACGCTGCTGTTCGCCCATATAAAAAATATTGTCGCCCAAAATCAGGCAGACGTCGTCACTGCCGATAAAATCCGCGCCGATGGTAAAAGCCTGGGCAATGCCCTTCGGCTCTTCCTGCACCTTGTAAGAAAGCTTCAGCCCCAGACGGGAACCGTCGCCGAAAAGTTTTTCGATGTTCGGCGTGTCCTGCGGGGTCGAAATAATCAGGATTTCGCGGATGCCGAACAGCATCAGG
>ERZ779922.1755-NODE-1755-length-14261-cov-3.036041_pt1 | contig 14261 bp, 14 predicted proteins | sample MGYA00511544_ERZ779922 | MGnify/ENA primary metagenome ERZ779922 (study PRJEB29588, sample SAMEA2154516) | human gut metagenome | biome: human gut; feature: human-associated habitat; material: faeces | place: Denmark | collected 2008/2010 ... | reverse complement strand
TGGTGCTGGCCGCAATGAACGGCGTCGTCATTGCCGCCCGGCGGAGCGCGACCTACGGCAACTACCTCTGCCTGAGCCACAGCGGCGGGCAGGAGACGCTTTACGCTCATCTGCAATACCTCTTCGTTCGGGCCGGAGAAGTTGTGCAGGCAGGTCAGCCGCTGGGGACAGCGGGGGAGACGGGGCGCTCCACCGGGGCGCACCTTCATTTTGAGCTTCTGGAACAGGGCGTCCGCTATGATGCGGGGGCTCTGCTGGGCCTGCCATGAGGCGGCTCGTCCGGGCAGGGCCGCTGGTCTTCCGTGACCCGCTCTTGCTCTGCGGGGCGCTGTATCTGCTGCTCTGGTCCGACGCCAGCGGCTTTCTGCGCATCGGTCTGTGCGCCGCCATCCTCCACGAAATAGGTCATATCTTTGTCTATCTGCTCCTGTTCCGGCGTTTTCCCGTCATCGAAGTAACCATGACCGGTTTCTGTATGCGGACATGGGGTCAGACCCTCACCCGGGGGCAGACCTTTCTGCTCGCTGCCGCCGGGCCGGGCATGAATGGCCTCTTGGCCACCATCTGGGCAATGAGGATGGAGCAGTGTGCAACCATCCGGGGCAGTGCGTTCCTTGCGGCCAATCTGCTCACCGGGGCGTTCAACCTTCTGCCTATCCCACCGCTGGATGGAGCTCAAATGCTGAGATGTCTGTTGCAATCTTTGCCCAAATAGGGTAATATATATAAATATGCAATCCGTGTTGTTAAATGGAGGAACTTGATGTTTGATCCGAAACTGAAAGAAGCGCTGTCCCGGGTGCAGAAGCCGGGCCGTTACACCGGCGGCGAACCGGGCAGCGTGTATAAAAATAAAGATGAGGTGGACGTCCGCTTTGCGTTCTGCTTCCCGGACACCTACGAAGTGGGAATGTCTTTTCTGGGCGAAAAGATACTCTATGAGCTGCTGAACAGCCACAAGAACTGGTGGTGCGAGCGCGCCTTTATGCCGTGGCTGGATATGAAGGCTGAGATGGAGCGCCTGAACCTGCCCCTCTACACGATGGAGAGCAAAGACCCCCTCACGGCTTTCGACGCTGTGGGCTTTACGCTCCAATATGAGCTGTCCTACACCAACATCCTCGCCATGCTGGAGCTGGCGGGCATCCCGTTCTATTCGAAGGACCGCGACGAGCGCTGGCCGCTGATCGTGGCGGGCGGCCCCTGCGCCTGCAACGCAGAGCCTATCGCGGATTTCTTTGACGTTATCCAGCTGGGCGAGGGCGAGAACCAGCTGCCCGGCATCTGTGCCGAGATCGAAAAGGCGAAGAAGGAGGGCGGTGTCTCCAAGAAGGAGCTGCTGCGCCGCATCGCCAAAATTCCCGGCGTCTATATCCCGGCGTTCTACGATGTCGAATACTGCGAGGATGGCCGCGTCAAGTCCATCACCCCCAACGAGCCGGGCATCCCGGCCGTCGTCACCAAGGCCATCATCAAGGACCTGAACGAGTTTGCGCCCCCGACCAACTTCGTTGTCCCCATGGTGGGCGCGATCCAGGACCGCGCCAGCGTCGAGGTGCTGCGCGGCTGCGTGCGCGGCTGCCGCTTCTGTCAGGCGGGGTATGTCTACCGTCCCGTGCGCAACCGCTCGGAGGAGCTGCTGCGCGGCTACGCCGTTGAAGCCGTCGAGGACTCGGGCTATCAGGATATGACGCTCTCGTCGCTCTCGACGTCCGACTATCCGCACCTTGTCGAGCTGTGCGACGACTTAGAGGACTTCTGTGCCCAGCGGCACGTGACGCTCGCGCTGCCGTCGCTGCGCGCGGACAACTTCTCCATGGCGCTGATGGAGCGCTTGCAAAAGGGCAGAAAGACCGGCCTCACGTTTGCACCCGAGGCGGGCACGCAGAGACTGCGCGACGCCATCAACAAGAATCTGACGGAGGAAGATCTGCTCGAATCCTGCCGCCGCGCGTTTGCGGGCGGATACAGCGCGGTCAAGCTCTACTTCATGCTCGGCCTTCCGACCGAGACAGACGAGGACGTGCTCGGCATTGCCGACATCGCGGCCCATGTCATGCACGCCTGGCGCGAAAGCGCACTCAACAAGACGCGCGGTGTGCGCATCACGGTTTCGACCTCGTGGTTCGTGCCAAAGCCGCATACGGCCTTCCAGTGGGAGCCGCAGATCCCCATTGAAGAGTACGAGCGCCGCGTCAAGCTCCTGCGCGAGGCGATGAACACCAAGTCCGTCACGTACAACTGGCACCCCTCGCCCACGAGCTTTATGGAGGCGGTCATCTCCTGCGGCGACCGCCGGCTCGGCAAGGTCATCGAGACCGCGTGGCGCAAGGGTGAGACGCTCAGCGCGTGGGAGGACTATTTTGATCTGAACCGCTGGATGGAGGCCTTTGAGGAGTGCGGTCTTGACCCGCACTTTTACGCCAACCGCCGCCGCAGCGAGGACGAGATCCTGCCGTGGAGCATGATCTCCTGCGGCGTTGCACCGGGGTATTTGAAGCGCGAGCACGCGCTGAGCTATGAGGGCGTGACGACGCCGGATTGCCGCACGCACTGCAACGCCTGCGGCGCAAACTGCCTGGTGGGAGGGAAATGCGATGTCTAAATTGCGGCTGGTTTTTGTCAAGGAGCATCAGGCGTCCTACATTTCGCATCTTGATGTGATGCGCACGTTCCAGCGCGTGTTCCCGCGCGCGGGCCTTTCTATCAAGCACTCCAACGGCTTCCACCCGCACCCCATTTTGTCCATCGTGCTGCCGCTGCCCGTGGGGCAGTCGAGCGACTGCGAAATTCTGGACTTTGAAAGTGTGGAGGATAGCACGGGCGAGGGTGTGGCCGAGGCACTGAACACCGGTATGCCCGCAGGTCTTCGCGTGCTGGACTGCTATAGCGTGACGCGCCCCGTGCGCGAGATGGTCAACCTGCGCGCGCAGCTCGAAATGGAGTACGACAACGGCGTGCCCGAGGGTGCGTGCGAGCGCATCCGCGAGTTTTTTACGCAGGAGGAGATCTTTGTCGAAAAGCGCACGAAGCACAAGGGCATGACAGAGCTCAACATTGCGCCGCTCATCCGCTCGTTCACGCTGACGGAGGGGGAGGGCGTGATCCTCGCCGATGCGGTCGTCGCCGCGCAGGACCCGGGCCTCAACCCCGCGCTGATCGGCGCGGCGGTTGCGCGGCACCTGCCGGAGATCGCGCCGGACTTTGTTCGCGTGCGCCGAAAAGAGGTCTACGACGCGGAAATGAACGTTTTCCGCTGATTTCTGCCGTGTTTTTGCAAATAATGCTTGCATTCCCGTTGGGGATGTGATATGCTACCATAGCTTGAAAAGGGCGGTCCTCTGCCGTGCGCGGGTGAAAGAGTCCCGACAGCGCCGAAGAAAAGCGGTCAAGAACGCCTATAAATAGGAGGAAAATATCCATGGATCTCATCAAAGAGCTCGAATCCCAGCAGCTGAAAAAGGAAATGCCCGTCATCAACGTCGGCGATACCGTCCGCGTTCATGTCAAGATCAAGGAAGGCTCCCGCGAGCGTATCCAGGTCTTCGAGGGCATCGTCATCGCGAAGAAGCACGGCGGTCTTGAGGAGACCTTCACCGTTCGTCGTCTTGCCTACGGCGTCGGCGTCGAGAAGGTGTTCCCCATCCACTCCCCCCTCATCGAGAAGGTCGAGACCGTGCGCAGCGGTTATGTTCGCCGCGCCAAGCTGTATTACCTGCGCGGCCGCGTCGGTAAGGCTGCCAAGATCCGCGAGAAGCTGTAAGGCAGATTCTTTGAGAACAAAAAAGCATGGCGTTTCCGCCATGCTTTTTTTGTTGCCTTTTTCAAAAAGCGTGCTACAATAATACATTAGAAAATCAGGCGCATTTTGCCGCAGAGGGAGACTGTTAGTCCGCCGCTGCGCGGCGCTGGGTTTAGGAGACCGAAATGGACGAATTTGATCAGAAAATGGAGATCAGCGAGCAGCCGCAGGAGGAGATTGTGGAAAAGATCCCCGGACGCGACGTGTATGAGACGGTCTCGTCTCTCGTCTCGGCGCTGCTGGTCGTTGTGCTGGTGTTTACGTTTCTTGTGCGGCTGATGGGCGTTTCCGGCCCGTCAATGATCCCGACGCTGCAGGACGGCGACCGACTTCTCGTCGTCAACTCGCTGCTCTGCGGCGACTATCAGGTCGGCGATATCGTCATCGCGCGCAAGGAGACCTTTGACTCGAAGCCCATCGTCAAGCGTGTCATCGCCACCGCGGGCCAGACCGTGGACATCGACTTTAACTTGGGTCAGGTCTATGTGGACGGCGAGCTTCTGGACGAGGACTACATCAACGACTACACCTATCGCGAAGAGGGCACCGTGTTCCCGCTTACCGTGCCGGAGGGCGAAGTCTTCCTCATGGGTGACAACCGCAACCATTCGAACGACAGCCGCGATTCCTCGCTCGGCACGGTGGACACGCGCCTTCTGATCGGCAAGGCGGTGTTCCTCGTCTTCCCGGGACGCGACTATCTGACCGAGCAGCGCGAGTTTGGCCGCATCGGCGTTTTGCAGTAAAGGGGGAATGAGCACATGCAGTTGGATTCTCTGAGCTGGTTCCCGGGGCACATGACCAAGACCCGCCGCATGATCACGGCGGAGCTCGGCAACGTGGACGCCGTGTGCGAAATTCTGGACGCGCGCATCCCGATGAGCAGCCGCAACCCCGATGTGGACGAACTGACGGCGGGCAAGCCCCGTTTGATCGTTTTGAACCGCGTCGATCAGGCCGACCCTGAGATGACGAAAAAGTGGGCGGCGTATTTCCGCTCGCTCGGCTGCGCCGTCATCGAAACGGACGCGAAGCAGGGCGGGGGCGTGAAGCAGTTTTCTTCCGCCGTGCGCACGCTGCTGCACGATAAGATCGCCTCTTACGAGGCCAAGGGCCAGATCGGCCGCGTGCTGCGCGTGATGGTGCTCGGCATTCCGAACGTCGGCAAGTCGACCTTCATCAACAAGGTCTCCGGCCGCAAGAGTGCCAAGGCGGAGGACCGCCCGGGCGTGACGCGCACGAAGCAGTGGGTGCCGGTCGACAAGACGCTCGAGCTGCTTGATACGCCAGGCATCCTGTGGCCGAAATTTGAGGACAGTAGCGTCGGCGTGCGTTTAGCCTTCACCGGCGCGATCCGCGACGAGGTCGTCGACATCGAAGAGCTCGCCATGCGCCTGATGGATTACCTCGGCAAAAATTATCCCAAGGCCATCGAGGAGCGCTACAAGCTCACCGTTTCGGAAGAGGACGACGGCTATGCACTGCTCGAAAAGGCGGGGCGCAAGCGCGGCTTTCTGATCTCCGGCGGCGAGGTCGACACCGAGCGCATGAGCCGTATCCTGCTCGACGAGTTCCGCGGCGGCAAGCTCGGCCGCTTTACGCTCGAATTCCCGCCGGAGGGTGAGCGCACATGAGCGTCAACCTGCATTTTGAGGAGAAAGCCCGCGCGGCGGGCTTTTCTGCCGTCTGCGGTGTGGACGAGGCGGGCGCGGGGCCGCTGATGGGGCCGGTGTATGCCGCTGCGGTCATCCTGCCGGAGGGCTGTGAGATCGAGGGGCTGAATGACTCCAAGAAGATGACGGAGAAAAAGCGCGAGGCGCTTTTCCCTGTTATTTTCGAGAAAGCCGTCGCCTGCGCCGTCGCGTCTGTCGACGCAAGCGAGATCGATGCGACGGACATTCTCAGCGCGCGCATGAAGGCGATGCAGCTTGCCATCGACGCGCTGGAGGTTCCGGCGGACTACGCGCTCATCGACGGCAACCGCGACCATGGTGCATCGGCGAAGATCACCACGCCGCACGAGACCATCGTCGGCGGGGACGGCGCGAGCTTATCCATCGCCGCGGCGAGCGTGCTGGCGAAGGTCAGCCGTGACCATTATGTGGTCGAAGTGCTCGACCCGATGTATCCCGAGTATCAGTTCGCCAGGCACAAGGGCTACGGCACAAAGCTCCACTACCAGATGCTCGATCAGTACGGCCCGAGCCCCGTGCACCGCATGACGTTCCTCAAAAAGTGGGAGGCGCGGCGATGAGCACGAAGCAGGACGGCGACTGGGGCGAGGCGCTGGTCGAAAAGTATCTGAGCGAGCGCGGCTGCCGCATCGTGGAACGAGAGTGGCGCTGCCGCTTCGGCGAGATCGACCTCATCGCCGAGAAGGACGGCGTGCTGCTGTTCGTCGAGGTGAAGCTGCGCACAAATTTGCAGTACGGTGCGCCGCGCGAGTACGTCACGGTGAAAAAGCAGGAAAAGCTGCGTGCCGCGGCGCTTTTGTACTTGAGCGAGCGCGAGCTGGATGTGCCCGCCCGCTTTGACGTGGCGGAGGTCTACACCGATGTGCGCCACAGCGCGGGCAACACGCGCATCGCCTACATCGAAAACGCATTTTGATCTGACTTTGGAAGGGAGGCACGCGATGGCATTATACGCGATCGGCGACCTGCACTTATCGCTCGGCACGAATAAGCCCATGGACGTGTTCGGCCCCAAGTGGGCGAACTATGTCGAGCGCATTCAGGAGAATTTTTCCAAGCTGAACGATGACGATGTCATCGTCATCGCGGGGGATATCTCGTGGGGCATGTCGCTCGAGCAGTCGCTGCCGGATTTTCAGTTTATTGACGCGCTGCCGGGGAGGAAGATCCTCTTAAAGGGCAACCACGACTACTGGTGGGGTACGGCGTCGAAGATGAAAAAGTTCTTCGCCGAGCACGACATCACAACGCTCGATATCCTCTACAACAACGCCTTTTTCTACGGCGACCACGCCATCTGCGGCACGCGCGGCTGGTTTTATGAAGAGGACGCCGCGGGGACGCACACGGGCAAGATGCTCGCGCGCGAGGCGCTGCGGCTTGAAGCGTCGCTCAAGGCGGCGGAGGGGAAGCCCATCTACTGCTTTCTGCACTATCCGCCCATCTATCAGGGCTACAAGTGTCCCGAGATGCTCGAGCTTCTCGACAAATACGAGGTCGAGCGCTGCTATTACGGGCATCTGCACGGCTACACGCACCGCCGCGCGTTCGAGGGGATGCGCGAAAAAACCGAATATGCGCTGATCGCGGCGGATTATGTCGCCTTTCAGCCTGTAAAAATTTGCAATTAAGACATAAATTGATGCAAAAAAGGGTGGAAATTTTGAGGAAGCTATGGTATAATTCCACTTTGCAAAAGCATCATTATCTGATGTTAAACGGAGGAAAAAGAAATCATGACTGTCAAAAATGTTGAAAAGCTGGAAAAGAGCAGAGTCGCGGTGACCGTCGAGGTCGGCGCGGAGGAATTTGAAGCCGCCGTTGCCAAGGCCTACGCCAAGGCCCGCGGCAAGCTCAGCATTCCCGGCTTCCGCCCCGGCAAGGCCCCCCGCAAGATGATCGAAAAGCTCTACGGCGCGGGCGTTTTCTACAGCGATGCCGTTGACATCGCCCTGCCCGAGGCATATACGCAGGCCATCGGCCAGAGTGGCCTCGATGTTGTCGGCTATCCCGAGATCGAGATCGTGGACGACAAGATCGACGAGAACGGCTTCACCTTCAAGGCGACCGTTGCCGTGTATCCCGAGGTCAAGCTCGGTGAGTACAAGGGCCTGACGGCTGAGAAGGAAGAGATCAAGGTCAGCGCCGACGATGTCAAGGAGCGCCTCAATGAGATGGCCGAGCGCAACGCCCGCCTCGTCTCCGTCGACCGCAAGGCCAAGAAGGGCGACATCGCCGTCATCGACTTCGAGGGCTTCGACAACGGCGAAGCGTTCGAGGGCGGTAAGGGCGAGAATTACGAGCTCGAGCTCGGCTCCGGCAGCTTCGTCCCCGGCTTTGAGGATCAGGTCATCGGCATGAAGGCCGGCGAAGAGAAGGATCTCGACATCACCTTCCCCGAGGATTATCACAAGGACCTCGCCGGCAAGAAGGTCGTCTTCCACGTCAAGGCCAAGGAGATCAAGTGCAAGGAGCTTCCCAAGCTTGATGACGACTTTGCCAAGGACGTGTCCGAGTACGACACGCTCAAGGAGCTCAAGGACAGCATCAAGCGCGAGATCACCGAGCAGCGCGAGCAGTCCGCCAAGTATGCCGTCGAGAACGAGCTGATGGAGAAGGTCGCCGCGAACATCGAGTGCGACATCCCCGATGCGCTCATCGATGAGCAGTGCGCCCGCTTCCTCGAGGAGTTCAAGCAGCGCTTACAGTCTCAGGGCATCCCCTATGACCAGTACTGCAAGATGACCAACATGGATGAAGCCAAGTTCCTGGAGGAGGGCAAGGAGCCCGCGACCCGTCAGGTGCGCATGGACCTCGCCGTGAATGCCATCATCAAGGAAGAGAAGCTCGAGGCCACCGACGAGGAGGTCGAAAAGCAGTACAACGACCTTGCTGAGAAGTACAGCATGGACGTCAACGAGCTCAAGAAGTATCTTGACGCCATGTCCGTCCGCACGCAGATCATCCGCGACAAGGCCATCAGCGTCGTCGTGGACAGCGCGAAGATCGAAAAGAAGAAGGCTCCCAAGAAGGAAGCCGAGGGCGAAGCCGCTGAAGGCGAGGAAAAGCCCGCCAAGAAGACCGCTGCCAAAAAGTCCGCCAAGAAGGAAGAAGAAAAGGCTGAATAATCGGCAAAGCGGCCATAATAGATAGAAACGACGATCAACCACAAATGCCTGCCATTTGTGGTTGATTGTGTACATACCAATTTTTTGAACAGGGTATGAACAAGGAGGTTACCAAGATGAGTTTAGTCCCTTACGTCATTGAACAGACCAACCGCGGCGAGCGCTCTTACGATATTTTCTCCCGCCTTCTGGAAGACCGCATCATTTTCCTCGGCGAAGAGGTCAACGATGCGACCGCGAGCCTGATCGTTTCGCAGCTTTTATTCCTCGAGGCCAAGGACCCCGACAAGGACATCCAGCTCTATATCAACTCCCCCGGCGGCAGTGTGACGGCCGGCATGGCGATTTACGACACGATGCAGTATATCAAGTGCGACGTGTCCACCATCTGCGTCGGCCTCGCCGCCAGCATGGGCGCGTTCCTGCTCTCGTCCGGCGCCAAGGGCAAGCGCATTGCGCTGCCGAACGCGGAGATTATGATCCACCAGCCCTCCGCCGGTACGCAGGGCAAGGTCACGGATATGGAGAGCGACGTGGAGCACTTCCTGCGCATCAAGCAGCGCTTGAATAAGATCCTGGCCGAGAACACCGGCAAGACGCCCGAGCAGGTCAAGCTCGACTCCGAGCGCGACCACTGGATGACGGCGGATGAGGCGCAGGCCTACGGCCTTGTGGACAAGGTCATTTACAAGAGATAAGGACAGTTTGACTTATGAGTGAAGATAGGAAAAAAGAGCTTCGCTGCTCGTTCTGCGGCAAGAGCGAGCACGAAGTGCACCGCATGATCCAGGGGCCGGGCGTGCGCATCTGCGATGAGTGCGTCCGCCTGTGCATGGACGTGCTGGAGGACGGCTATGAGCCGCACGACGGTCTGGAAGCGCCCGACTCCATCCCCACGCCGCGCGAAATTCGCGAGGTGCTCGACCAGTATATCATCGGGCAGGAGGCGGCCAAGGTCGCGCTGTCCGTGTCCGTCTACAACCACTATAAACGCATCTTCTTCGGCGGCGACGACGAGGTGGAGCTGCAAAAGAGCAACATCCTGCTCCTCGGCCCCACCGGCAGCGGCAAGACGCTCTTTGCCCAGACGCTCGCCCGCATCCTCAAGGTGCCGTTCGCCATCGCGGACGCGACCACGCTCACCGAGGCGGGCTACGTCGGCGACGATGTGGAAAACATTCTGCTCCGTTTGCTTCAGGCGGCGGATTACGACGTGGAGCTCGCCGAGCGCGGAATCATCTATGTCGACGAGATCGACAAGATCGCCCGCAAGAGCGAGAACACCTCCATCACGCGCGACGTCTCCGGCGAGGGCGTGCAGCAGGCATTGCTGAAAATCGTCGAGGGCACGGTTGCCAACGTCCCGCCGCAGGGCGGCCGCAAGCACCCGCATCAGGAGTTCATCCAGATCGACACGCACAACATCCTCTTCATCTGCGGCGGCGCGTTCGAGGGCATCGAGAAGATCATCGAGAGCCGTCTCGACCGCAAGTCGATGGGCTTCGGCGCGGAGCTCAAGAGCAAAAACGACGTGGATGAAAGCAAGATTTTACGCGAGGTGCAGCCGCACGATATCTTGAAGTTCGGCATCATCCCCGAGCTGGTCGGCAGACTGCCGGTCATCACGGCGCTCGACGCGCTGACGCGCGACGACCTTGTCAAGATCCTGACCCAGCCGAAAAACGCGCTCGTCAAGCAGTATCAAAAGCTGTTTTCTTACGACGACGCCGAGCTCACGTTCGAGCCCAAGGCGCTCGAAGCGATCGCCGACAAGGCCATTGAGCGCAAGATCGGCGCGCGCGGCCTGCGCGCGGTAATGGAGGGCCTGCTGATGAACGTGATGTACGACATCCCGTCCGACCGCACGATCGACCGCGTGACCATCACGCCGGGCTGCGTGGAGGGGACGGAACAGCCGAAAATTTCCCACCGCACAGAGAAAGAAGGGGAGGAACCGCAGCCGTCGCTGCCGGCAGACTCCGCTTCATAAGGAGAAACCCCATGGAACCTGTAACAAAAAATCTTCCGGTCATTGCCATGCGCGGGCTCAATGTGTTCCCGCGCATGAACACGAGCTTTGACCTCGAGCGTCCGATCTCCGTGCATGCGCTTGAGCGCGCCATGGAAAACGGGGAGGAGATCTTTCTCGTCACCCAGCGTGAGATCGGCGTGGAGCAGCCGGAGGAAAAAGACCTGTACGAGATCGGCACGGTCGCGCGCGTGACGCAGATCTTGCGCGTGTCCGACCGCGTGCTGCGCGTGATGATGGAGGGCGCGTGCCGCGCCCGCCTCAAAAGACTCTGGCAGCGCGAGCCGTTTTTGCAGGCGCAGGTCGAGCTCATCGATGAGCCGGCCACCTCGCGCCATAGCAAGCGGACGGAGGCGATGCTGCGCCAGACCTACGCCAGCGTGACGGAATATGCCGAGCTCGCGCAGAAATTGCCGGACGATGTCTACGCCGCCATTTTGTCGACGAACGATCCCGGCTATCTCGCCGATTTTATTGCCCAGCAGCTCAACCTGCGCTATCAGGACAAACAGGATATCCTCGACGAGCTGCGCCCGCTGCCGAGATTGCAGCGCATGAACGAGATTCTGCGCCGCGAGATCGAAGTTACCGCCATGGAGCAGGACATTGAAAGCAAGGTCCGCTCCCGCGTCGGAAAAATTCAGAAGGATTTTGTCCTGCGCGAGCAGATCAAGGTCTTACAGAACGAGATCGGTGAGGGCGGGGAGGACGAAGAACTCGACGAGTACCGCGAGAAGATCAGCAAGGCGCACCTGAGCGAAGAAGTGGAGCGCAAGCTGCTGAAAGATGTGGACAAGCTCGCCAAGCAGCCGTTCGGCAGCGCCGAGGCGAGTGTGCTGCGCAACTATCTCGACACCTGCATGGAAATGCCCTGGGGCGAGGAGACGAAGGAGCGCGCCAGCGTAGACGCCGCGCGCAAGATTCTTGACCGCGACCACTACGGCTTGCAGAAGGTCAAGGAGCGCATTTTAGAGTTCATCGCCGTGCGCCAGCTCAATCCCGAGGCGAAGGGGCAGATTTTATGTCTCGTCGGCCCTCCGGGCGTCGGCAAGACGTCGATCGCACTGTCGGTCGCCAAGGCGATGAACCGCAAGGTCGCGCGGCTGTCGCTCGGCGGCGTGCGTGACGAGGCGGATATCCGCGGCCATCGCAAGACCTACATCGGCGCGATGCCCGGCCGCATCATCAACGGCCTGACCATCGCCGGCAGCATGAACCCCGTCATGGTGCTCGACGAGATCGATAAGCTCGGCAGCGATTACCGCGGCGACCCGTCGTCGGCGCTGCTGGAGGTGCTCGACGCAGAGCAGAACGACCACTTCCGCGATAACTTCATGGAGATCCCGGTCGACTTGTCGGATGTGTTTTTCATCCTGACGGCCAACACGCTTGACACCATCCCGCGCCCGCTGCTCGACCGCATGGAGGTCATCCAGCTCTCGAGCTATACCGACGAGGAAAAGCTCCAGATCGCAAAGCAGCATCTGCTGCCCAAGCAGCGCAAAAAGCACGGGCTCAAGCCGTCGCAGCTGCGCGTGAGCGACGACGCCATCCGCGAGATTATCACGCTCTATACGCGGGAGTCCGGCGTGCGTGTGCTGGAACGCAACCTTGCCGCCGTCTGCCGCAAGACCGCCAAGCGCATCGCGCTCGGCGAGTGCAAGAGCGTGCAGCTGCGCGCAGGCAGCGTGGCCAACTATCTCGGCCCCGCGCGCTTTGAGCCGGAGCACGTCTATGCGCAGGATGAGGTCGGCCTCGTGCGCGGCCTTGCCTGGACATCCGTCGGCGGGGAAGTGCTCGATGTTGAAGCCGCCGTGCTCGACGGCACCGGAAAGCTGGAGCTGACCGGTAACCTCGGCAACGTCATGAAGGAGTCGGCGCAGGCCGCCGTCACCTATATTCGCAGCCGCGCGCAGATGCTCGGCATCGACCCGGAGTTTTATAAGAAGAAGGATATCCACATCCACTTCCCGGAGGGCGCGATCCCGAAGGACGGCCCGTCGGCCGGCATCACGATCTGCATCGCGGTCATCTCCGCGCTCACGAATACGCCGGTCCGCCGCGACCTCGCCATGACGGGCGAGATCACGCTGCGCGGCCGTGTGCTCGCCATCGGGGGCTTGCGCGAAAAGACAATGGGCGCGCTGCGCGCGGGCGTACATACGGTCATTCTCCCGAAGGAGAATGAAAAGGACCTCGACGAGATCGACCCGCTGGTGCGCGAAAAGCTGCGTTTTGTGCCGGTCGAGACGGTGGACGCCGTCTTTGCCGAGGCGCTGGTGCTGCCCGAAAAATGCACCGCTGCCGCGCACGAGAGCTATCTTCCTCCCGTGCAGGAGAGCGCGCACAGCGCGCTGCGTGCGGGCGAAATGAGCTGAAAGGAAACGAAAACCATGGCGATCAACTTCAACAAGGTCGAATTTATCCTCTCGGCGGCGTCGGAAAAGCAGTTCGTGCGCGACGGGATGCCGCAGCTCGCGTTTGCGGGGCGGTCGAACGTCGGCAAATCGTCCGTCATCAACCGGCTCGTCAACCGCAAGAACTTTGCCCGCGTGGGTGCGTCCCCGGGCAAGACCTCGCAGATCAACTACTTTAAGATCGACGGCAAGCTCTACCTCGTCGACCTGCCGGGCTATGGCTACGCCAAGGTCTCCAAGACCGAGCGCGACCGCTGGGGCAAGCTGATGGAACACTATTTCCAGTCTGCGGGGCTCATTCACCTCGGTGTGCAGATCGTCGACGCGCGGCACAAGCCGACGGCGGACGACGTGACGATGCACGACTACTTCGTGCAGACGGGCTGTCCCGTCGTGATCGTGGCGAACAAGCTCGACAAGCTCAAAGCGCGCGAGATCGAGCCGAATCTTGCCCAAATTCGCGAGACGCTGAGTTTGCGCGACGATGAGCTCGTCATTCCGTTCTCTGCCGAAAAGGGCACGGGCAAGGAGCAGCTGATCGCGGCGATCCTCGACCATTTGAACGACTGAAAAGAAATAATGCTTCACAGAAAAGCCTCTGTATGGGTTGACCATACAGAGGCTTTTTATCATATTTCCAGGGAAATTATTTTCGCAGCGTCAGGAGTGCGGTGCAGTGGGAGAAGGATTCAAACGTCAGCGCAGGGAAGTGAGGGCGGAGCTCGTCATAGACGAAGTAAATTTCATCCTCGTCCCACTCACTGCCCGCCGCGTTTCGGCACGCTTTGAGCTCGCCACGGGTGCGGAAGGCGACGTCGCCGATGAAAATACAGCCGTCTTGCTTCAAAAGCGGCAGAAGCGCCCGAAGAAAGTCGATTTTCTGCGCGTCCGTCAGGTGGTGGAGCGAGTAGGTCGCGACGATGGCGTCGTACTGCTGCGCGCAAAGCTCGGGCACAAGGCCTTTGGAAAAATCGCCCTGATAGAGCCGCGCGTCCGGCATTTTTGCCTGCGCCAGTTCGATCATGCGCGCGGAAAAGTCCTGCCCATAGATGCGGCAGCCCTGCTCGTAGAGCCGCGAGGTCAGTATGCCCGTGCCGAAGCCGATATCCAGCACATCACGCCCGCTCTGCGCAAGGACGCGCTGATAGAGCGCGTTCATCATGGCACGGTAACCCGCAAAGGGGTAGCGGT
>ERZ779922.1748-NODE-1748-length-14318-cov-7.789105_pt1 | contig 14318 bp, 7 predicted proteins | sample MGYA00511544_ERZ779922 | MGnify/ENA primary metagenome ERZ779922 (study PRJEB29588, sample SAMEA2154516) | human gut metagenome | biome: human gut; feature: human-associated habitat; material: faeces | place: Denmark | collected 2008/2010 ... | reverse complement strand
TCACCAGCGTCACCAGCAACCCCTACATCATCGCACTGCTCATCGACCTCATCATTCTGGTTCTGGGCTGCATCATGGATATGGCTCCCATCATCCTGATCGCTACCCCCATCCTGCTGCCCATTGCAACCTCCATCGGCATCGACCCCATCCAGTTCGGTATCATCGTGGTGCTGAACTGCGGCATCGGCCTGCTGACTCCTCCTGTCGGCGCTGTTCTGTTCATCGGCTCTGCCGTTGCAAAGCGCCCCATGGAAAAGGTCGTCAAGGCCACCCTGCCGTTCTACCTGTGCATGTTCATCGCCCTGCTGCTGCTGACCTTTATCCCCGACATCAGCCTGGCCATCCCCAAGCTGCTGGGCGGCTACGTCAGCCCCATTGCAAACCCGCTGGGCCCGGTGTTCATCCACTGATAAGCGTGTGAACAGGTTTCTTCTCCTGAAACAATAACGTACCTGAAAGAACCGTCCCCATGGCGTGATCTCCGCGCCGGGGGATGGTTCTTTGTTTACAGAGCGGGCCAAACCGGTCTGCATTCTGTAATTGCCACTTGACCCAACCCGTGGTATAATGAAAGAATCGAATACTATGGGAACAAAGGACAGGGGTCAGAACAGAAAATGGCAAAACGAAAGCGAAAAACAACTGCAAAGCGCGCGTCTGCACGCAGAAAAAGCCGGGCCGAGGAGCGGATGCCGGCGGGGCTGGGCACCCTGTTTGTGGGGCTGCTGCTCATCGTGCTGGCGTTCGTGGAGGGGGACTCCGTCTGGAAGAGCGCCCACCAGATCCTATTCGGGCTGTTCGGCTGCGGCAGTTTTGTGCTGGGCGCGGCGGTGTGCTATCTGGCCATCCTCTACACCCGGGGGCAGGACCTGCTGATGCAGGTGTTCAAGCTGCTGCTGGGGCTGATCTTTGCCAGCGGCACGGTCATCGTGTTTTCGGATATCCCCGCCGACCTGACCGCTGCCCAGATGATCGCTGCCTGCTACCAGAACGGCGCAAACGCCTGGCTGGGCGGCGGCGTGCTGGGCACTCTGCTGGGCGGCAACCTGCTCCTGCTCTGCGGGCGGCCTGCGGCCAATCTGGTCATGGCGGTGCTGGCCCTGTGCGCCAGCCTGTATATTTTTGATATCACCCCTGCCGAGTGCTGGCAGTGGCTCTGCAATGTGGGCGGCGGTGTGCATGAAAAAGGCGTGGCGGTCTATGAGCAGAACGCCGCCCGCCGTGCTGAGCGCCTTGCGGCCCGGCAGGCGGAAGAGGAGTACTGCGCCGAGGAACCTGCGGACGATTACGATGACAGTTCCGATGAGGAAGACGTGCCCGGCGGCATTCCGGTGCCCGGGTGGCTGTCCGGCGTGTTCAGCTGGGGCCACAAGGTGACCAAGGAGATGGAAGGCGAAGCGGAACCTGCTCCCGTGGACGATTCTCTGGGCTACGAGCCGCCTGCGCCGGTGGAGCCGGAACCGGCTCCCGCCCAGCCTGCCCCAGCCTTTGAGCCGGTCAAGGTGACCTCCAACCATCCCCGCGCGGCGTTTGATATCGACCTTGGGCCGGATACCTCTGTTTCCGAGGGCGGCAGCGAGCCCATTGAGCCCATCATCATCGGGCCGGGCGGCACCTTTGGGCAGGACCCGCTCCAAAAGGCCCCGCCCCGGGCCATCGTCAAACCGGTGGTGCCGGATGCCGTGGAGACTGCCGCCGAGGATTTCTTCGCGCCCGCCGGATCGCCTGCTCCGGCCCCGGTGGTGAACCCCACCGTGCCGCCTGCGGCCCCGGAAGCCCCTGCGGCTGCACCGACAGAGCCCGAGCAGCCTGAGATGCCGGTGTTCCAGACCCCCACCCTGCCCACCACGGATGAGCCGGTGGTGCCGGTGCGGGTCAGCGCGGAAAACGCGGTGGCCATGCGCAGTGAACCGGACGAGGACGGTTGGATCAGCATTACCAGCGAACCGGTGGAGGAAAAAGACCTGAACACGCTGGTGGCGGCCGCCATGGAAAAACCCGCCGCAGGCGAGCAGGCTGCCGCCACCGCCCCGGCCGAGGAGCCGGAGGTGGTGGAGACCTTCCAGTATCAGTACCCCAGCATCGAGCTGTTTGAAAAGTCTGCCGAGGAGAGTGACCCCGGTGCCCAGGACGAGCTGAAGGCCAACGCCCAGAAGCTGGTGGACACGCTGGAAAGCTTCGGCGTGCGCACCCGGGTGCTGGATATCTCGCGGGGCCCCTCCGTTACCCGGTACGAGGTCCAGCCCATGGCGGGCGTGAAGATCAGCCGCATCACCTCGCTGGCCGATGATATCGCCCTGAACCTTGCCGTGGCCGATGTCCGCATGGAAGCACCCATCCCCGGCAAGCCTGCCGTGGGCATCGAGGTGCCCAACCACAAAAAGACCCCCGTTTTTATCCGCAGTGTCTTTGAAAGCCAGGCCTTCCTGCGGATGACTTCGCCCTTGGGCGTGGCGCTGGGCAAGGACATTGCCGGTGTGGCCCAGGTGGCCGACCTGTGCAAGATGCCCCATCTGCTCATCGCGGGCAGCACTGGCAGTGGTAAATCTGTTTGTGTGAACAGCATCATCATCAGCATTCTGTTCCGCTCCAGCCCCGAGGACGTGAAGCTCATGCTCATTGACCCCAAGGTGGTGGAGCTGGCTGAATACAACGGCATCCCCCACCTGCTGATGCCTGTCATCACCGAGCCGAAAAAGGCAGCGGGTGCTCTGAGCAGCGCAGTGCAGGAGATGGAGCGCCGCTACCACCTGTTTGCGGAAAACAATGTCCGTGACATCAAATCCTTCAACAAGCTGGCGGCCACCGACCTCATGCTGGAAAAGATGCCCTATATCGCCATCATCATCGACGAGCTGGCCGATCTGATGATGGTCGTGGGTAAGGACGTGGAGGATTCCATCTGCCGGATTGCCCAGAAGGCCCGTGCCGCCGGAATGCACCTCATCGTTGCCACCCAGCGTCCCAGTGTGGATGTCATCACTGGCCTGATCAAGGCCAACATCCCCAGCCGCATTGCCTTTGCCGTGTCCAGCCAGGTGGACAGCCGTACCATTCTGGATGGTGCCGGTGCTGAGAAGCTGCTGGGCCAGGGCGATATGCTCTTTATGCCTGTGGGCGCGCCCAAGCCGGTGCGTATCCAGGGCACCTTTGTGCGGGATGAGGAAATCAGCCGCGTGCTGGACTTCATCAAGCAGAGCGCCACCGTCCAGTACGACGAGGCCATGATCGAAGCCATGGAAAAGCACGCCATTCAGGATGGCAAGAAGGGCGCATCCTCTGCAGATGCGGATGAGGAGACCGGCAGCGACCCGATGCTCAAGCAGGCCGTTGAGGTGGTCATCGATGCCGGGCAGGCATCCACCAGCCTGCTGCAACGCCGCTGTAAGCTGGGTTATGCCCGCGCCGCCCGCATCATGGATGAGATGGAGCAGAAGGGCATCATCGGCCCCTATGAGGGTGCCAAACCCCGCGCTGTCCTCATCAGCCGCCAGCAGTGGCTGGAAATGCAGATGAATCAGCCGGATGAATGAACAAATTTTGAGGAGCAAGGAGAAAAATGCAGCGACCTCTGACTTGTGTTGAAATATGTGCGGGCGCAGGAGGACAGGCTTTAGGCTTGGCAATGGCTGGTTTTGTCCATGTGGCGCTTGTAGAATATGAACGGGATTATTGTAAAGTTCTGAAAGATAATCGCCCGGAATGGAATGTGATCTGTGCGGACGTTCACAGTTTTGATGGACGGCCATACAAAGGTGTGGATTTGCTGGCTGGTGGTGTTCCGTGTCCGCCGTTTTCTGTTGCAGGAAAGCAATTAGGTAAGGATGATGAGCGTGACCTGTTTCCGGAAGCAATTCGTTTGATTCGAGAGATTCGTCCAAGAGCTGTTATGCTGGAAAATGTTCGAGGTTTTCTGGACTCTGGCTTCGAGGAATACCGAGACCATATTTTTACAGAGATAAAGAAGCTAGGGTATGTTACACACATTAAATTATTGAATGCCTCAGATTATGGGGTACCCCAGCTTCGTCCAAGGGTTGTTATAGTTGGAATCCGAAAAGATCAGGCAGGGGCATTTGAATATCCACAAGAGCATCCAGGAGAATCTCCTACGGTTGGAGAGACACTGTGCGATCTGATGTCACAAAATGGATGGAAAGGTGCAAAAAAATGGGCTGAAGGAGCTGATAGGATTGCACCTACACTGGTTGGAGGCTCTAAAAAGCATGGCGGACCGGACCTTGGCCCGACAAGAGCAAAAAATGCATGGGCAGAGCTTGGCGTTGACGGAAAGGGAATTGCAAATGAGGCACCGGAACCGGATTTTGACGGGATGCCTCGACTGACGAGCCGGATGATGGCAAGAATTCAGGGGTTCCCTGACACATGGACTTTTGGAAATAAAAAAACTGTTGCGTGCAGAATGATTGGCAATGCTTTTCCGCCACCGGTGGCGCAGGCTGTTGGAATTGAAATCAGGAGGTGCTTAGAAAATGCCGAAAGATGAAGTCTTGATTGCAATGGAACGCAAGAGATACCATGAGAGACTGCTGCAGACTGGTACATTGGCAATCAATGCAAATGGTGTTGCCACAAATGCAGACAAAGACAGTGTGATATCTGTAATGATTGCTAAAGGAATTGCCGAGCAACTGATGGCAGAAACCAATGAGCGTGTTGCAGGTCAAACAGCAGGAGCGTCATTTGAAATGCTTACGATGGAGTTTGTAAAGAGAACGTTCCCACAGCTGCAACATCTTAGACCGGGCAATTGGGAAGTCCTTAAACTTGGAAATAGAAGCAGGACGAAAACATCAACATTCGCTCAATATGAACATTTGGCGTATTTGACCGAACTGACAAAAGCTAACAGAAAATTGTCAGCTATGATTGGAAATGACTATATGGTAGCACCTGATATCGTTGTTTACCGAAACCTTTGTTCTGATGAGGAAATAAACGCAACAGAACCTATCGTAAATGATACTGTGTGTCGGTATGCTGATTTGAGAGAAAAGAATGGTGGCAAAGCAATCTTACATGCTTCTGTTTCGGCAAAATGGACAATGAGATCGGATCGAGCACAAAACAGTCGTACGGAAGCATTAAATCTGATTCGTAATAGAAAAGGGCATCTTCCGCATATTGTTGTTGTCACGGGAGAACCTCTTCCATCCAGAATTGCATCACTTGCACTTGGGACAGGGGACATTGATTGTGTATATCACTTTGCTTTGCCGGAATTGATTGCATCAGTTAACTCAACAGAACGGGCAGATGTGATAGAAACACTTAAAACATTGGTGGAAGGAAAAAGATTGAAAGATATTTCGGATTTGCCGTTAGACCTTTCCGTATAATGAGATGAATTGCGTTCTAAAAGACTTCATAAGTGTGAAGTGAGGATATAAAGGATATGCAGGAAAATACTTCCCCGATCTACACCGAATTTCTTCCCATCAGCCGGGCGGACATGGAAGCCCGGGGGTGGAATCAGCTGGACTTTGTGGTGGTGGGCGGCGATGCCTACGTTGACCACCCCAGCTTTGGCACCGCCATCATCAGCCGCCTGCTGGAGGCCGAGGGCTATAAGGTCGGCGTGCTGGCCCAGCCCCGCTATTCCGACTGCGAGGACTTCAAGCGGTTCGGCAGGCCGAAGTACGGCTTTTTCATCGGCGGCGGCAACGTGGACAGCATGGTGAGTCACTACTCCGTGGCAAAAATTCCGCGTGCCGAGGACGAATACTCTCCCGGCGGCATCGGCGGCGCGCGGCCTGACCGCAGCGCCACCGTTTACACCAGGCTGGCCAAGGAGGCCTACCCCGACCTACCTGTGATCCTGGGCGGTCTGGAGGCTTCTCTGCGCCGGTTTGCCCACTACGATTACTGGCTGGACACCGTTCTGCCCAGCATTGCGGAGGACTCCGGAGCCGATCTCATCAGCTTTGGCATGGGCGAGCACCAGACCGTGGAAATCGCCCGGCGGCTGGCGGCAGGGGAGCCGGTGGAGTCCATCACCGATGTGGACGGCACCTGCTACCTGACCGACTTCGACCACCTGCCCGAAAAGTATGTGGAGTGTGCCGGTTTCCGGAAAGTGGCCTCCGATAAGGTGGCCTACGCCAAAGCCTGCCGCATCCAGATGGACAATCAGGATGTGGTCAGCGGCCAGATCATTGTCCAGAAGCAGAGTGAAAAGTACCTTGTGCAGAACATCCCGGCAAAGCCGTTGGTGCGCTGGGAGCTGGACAAGGTGTATGCGCTGCCCTACACCCGCCGCTACCACCCCATCTATGAGAGCATGGGCGGCGTGCCTGCCATCCGGGAGGTGCAGTTCTCCATCATCCAGAACCGCGGCTGCTTCGGCGGCTGCAACTTCTGCGCCATCCAGCTGCATCAGGGCCGCCGGGTCACCAGCCGCAGTGCCGACAGCATTGTGGCAGAGGCCGAGCGGATGACCCACGAGCCTGATTTCAAGGGCTACATCCACGATATCGGCGGCCCCACTGCCAACTTCCGGTTCCCGTCCTGCCGGGAGCAGATGCTGCGAGGCATGTGCAATGGCGGCAAGCACTGCCTGGCCCCCACCACCTGCTCCCACATGATCGTGGATCACAGCGATTACCTCAAGATCCTGCGCCGTGTCCGGGAACTGCCCGGCGTGAAAAAGGTGTTCATCCGCAGCGGCATCCGGTTCGATTACCTGATGGCTGACCCGGACGACACCTTCTTCAAGGAGCTGGTGGAGTATCACGTCTCCGGCCAGCTGAAGGTGGCCCCGGAGCACTGCGCCCCCAATACACTGGCCTACATGGGCAAGCCGCCCATCCAGACCTTCAACAAGTTCAAGGACAAGTTCTATGAGCTGAGCAAGAAGGCGGGCAAAAAGCAGTACCTCGTGCCCTACCTGATGTCCAGCCACCCGGGCAGCACCCTGAGCGATGCCGTCTATCTGGCCGAGTATCTCTACAAAAACCACATGCGCCCCGAGCAGGTGCAGGATTTCTATCCCACCCCCGGCACGGTGAGCACCTGCATGTTCTACACCGGCCTTGACCCCTACACCCTCAAGCCTGTGTTCGTGGAAAAAACTGCGGAGGGAAAAGCGCTCCAGCGCGCCCTGCTCCAGTATTACGAGCCCCGCAATGCCGAAAAGGTCATCAAAGCGCTGAAAATGACCCACCGGGAGGATCTGATCCCGCTGCTGGTGCCCGCCGAGGGCCGCCGCGCGGTCCAGCGCTCTGCCCGCCGGGCCGAGCCCGCCGAGGTGACCATCCACAACGACGGCACCTATACCGTCCGCCCCAACAAGGGCAGGGGAGGCAGGAATCAGAGCCGCGGAACCGCCCCGGCCCGCACCGCAGGCGGCCGCCAGCCCAGCCCAGGCGCACGCTTTGCGCCCAACGGCACGGCACCCCGTAAGCCGAAGAATGATCAACAGAAAGAGAATACAGCGTGGAAAACTTCAAAAAAGAAAAAGTAAGCTTTTGGCGGCGCATTGCCGCGCTGGCCCTGGCGGCGGCGCTGGCCCTTGGCCTTGCCGCCTGTGATGCCACGGCGGTGGTGCCGGGCAGCAGCACCCCTACGGTCAGCACTGCCCAGCCTGCCGGAGACGGCCAGACCGCCAACTTCGAGATGCACTTCCTGGATGTGGGGCAGGCCCTGAGCGTGCTGGTGGAATGTGACGGCCAGTATATGCTCTACGACGGCGGCAATGTGGACGATGGCAGCTATGTCGTCTCTTACCTGCAGAATCTCGGCGTGGAGGAGCTGCAGTATGTGTTCTGCTCCCACGCCCACGAGGATCATGTGGGCGGCCTGTCCGCTGCGCTGGCCTATTTCCCGGCAGACCATGTGTACAGCCCCGTGACGGAAGCCTCCACCAAGTGCTTTCAGGATTTCGTCAAGTATACCCAGCAGCAGGGCCTGCAGGTGGAGGTGCCCGCTGCGGGCACGGTCTGGCCGCTGGGCAGCGCCACTGTGACCATGCTGGGCCCTGTGGCGCAGTATGACAACACCAACGATACCTCCATCGTTCTGCGGGTGGATTACGGCTCCACCAGCTTTCTGCTCACCGGCGATATGGAATCGGATGCAGAGCGCGACCTCGTGAACAGCGGGGCCAACCTGAAGGCAGATGTTCTGCAGGTGGGCCACCACGGTTCCAGCACCAGCACGAGCTACATCTTCCTGAACGCCGTCCTGCCCGAGATGGGCATCATCTCCTGTGGTGTGAACAACAAGTACGGCCACCCCCACGAGGAGACCCTGAGCATCCTGCGGGATGCGGGCGTGGATGTTTACCGCACGGACCTGCTGGGGGCCATCGTGATCGGTTCCGATGGACAGAACTATACCATCCGCACCGAGAAAACGGCCACAGATGCCGAGCTCAACCCCACCGACCCGGCGGCAGCGTCCACCGCGCAGCAGGGGTATATCGGCAACGTGAACAGCAAAAAGTTCCACCTGCCCAGCTGTGCCAATCTCCCTGCGGAGAAGAACCAGATCCTCTTCTCCAGCTACGAGGAGGCCATTGCGGCAGGGTACAGCCCGTGTTCGAGCTGCATCAAGTAAACGCATATCAAACAAGCAGCGCCCTGCCGGTTTACCCCGGCAGGGCGCTGCTGTTTTCTGGGATCATTTTTTTCGCTTCTTGAAATCGATCGGCAGCGTTGTCCACCGCTTCCGGAAGAGGTACGCCGCATCCTTGGGCTGGCGCTGGCGGGTGAAGATGCCTTTTTTGTTGCCGTCCACCCGCAGGATGCCCTCGGTGGTCTGGAAATCGGCAAAATTCCACACCAGCTCACCCTGTACGAAATCGTAGTGGTCGAACACGGCGTGGGTCATCTCCAGATATTCATTCTGGTACTCGGCACTCCACATCACGCTGGGGAGCTTGTGCGCACCGCTCAGGTTGTCGGTGCCGTACTCAGTGAAGATGAGCGGGCGGCCATGCAGGACTTTTGCCCAGCCTTCCATCTCATGGTGGAAGGCGGCTTCGGCATCTGCCAGCCCGGCCCCGCCCAGTACATACCAGCCGTAGTAGCGGTTCAGGCTGACAAAATCGGCAAAGCGCTGGCCCTTGCTGGTGTCGGGCAGGCTGGTCATCAGGATCGTATAAGTACGGGGGCGCTTCTGGGGGTCGAGGCGGCGGGCCAGCTCGAACAGGGGCTTGAAGTATTCCTCCGTGCCCGCGCTGGTGCACTGAGGCTCGTTGAGCAGGCTCCATGCGATGACCGAGGGGTGGTTTTTGTCCCGGTCGATCATATCGGTCAGGGCTGCCTTGTGGTTCTTGAGCAGCGCAGGCGTGGTCTCCTTCTCAAAAAAGCCCTGCTGCCTGCCGTTGCCCTGATTGGCGGCCAGGAAGTTGGCTGTGCTCTGCATAAAGCCCACGGCGGGGACTTCGTCAATGATGAGGAAGCCCTCCTCATCGGCCATCTGGTAGATCTCCTCAGCGTAGGGGTAGTGGCTGGTGCGGAAGCAGTTTGCGCCGATCCACTTCATCAGCTCAAAATCCCGCTTGACGGTGGGCAGGTCGAGCCCGCGGCCCCGGATGTCGGCATCCTCGTGCCGGCCGAAGCCCCGCAGATAGACCGGGCTGCCGTTGAGCAGGAAACGCCCGTGCCGGATCTCAAAGGTGCGGATGCCGATCCGGTCCAGATACTCGTCCACCACCGCGCTGCCCTCGTGGATGCGGATGACCAGATCATAGAGATAGGCGGCGTGGACGTTCCACAGCTTGGCTTTTTTGACCACCAGCGTGCCGGTGGTGCCGGAGCTTTCGGCCACCCGGATGGTGCCGTCGTAAAGCTCCACAGTCACGGGGTGGGTGCCGTTGGTGGTCACGGTATAGTCGATCTCGGCCCCGGTCTCGGTCAGGCGGTATCGTGTGGAATAGTCCAGCACCCGCTCCTTGGGCAGGGCCATCAGCCAGACGGGCCGGTGGATGCCGGCGTAGTTGTAAAAATCAAAGTAAGGTGCGGCGATCTTTCTGCCATCCGCAAGGGTGCGGGTGGTGCCTGCGGGCAGCATCGTCTCGCTGAGCTCGTTATTCGCCAGAACACTGAGCTTGTTGAACTGGTTGTAGCGCACGATGTTGGTCACGGTGGCATCAAAGGGCAGGAAGCCGCCCTCGTGCTGGGCCACCTCCACGCCATTGACGAAGACCCGGGCCCGGTGGGTGACCGAGCCAAACCGGAGAACGATGTCCCAGCCGCTCCATTCCGCAGGGACAAAAAAGCTGGTCTCGTACCAGAAATCACCGCAGTATTCGCGGGAGGCCTTGTCGGTGAACAGGTCGCAGAAGGAGGCAGGCACCGGCATGGAAAGAGAGGAGGGCAGGTCCAGCGCCCATCCGGCCTCCACACCCTTGCTCTCGGGGTCGAAGCTGAAACGCCACATCCCGTCCAGGCCGATGAGACGGCGGGTGGTGGTAGCGCGGGGATACAGCAGGGAGCGGTTCATCAGGATGACCTCACATTCATCAGCCCGGCGGCATTTTGCGTGCCACAGGGGCGTTTATTGTCTTTGTACCCAGTATGACAGAAATTTTATAAAAGGGATAGAAAGATTTTTGAATAAATCCAGACTTTTTTCAGGAAAACAGGCGCTGCTCTGGGCAGAATACCTATTATCTCCGGCCTGGTTTAAAAACTTCCGTAAAGGGTGCCACAAAAAGTGAATGCTGGGAAAAAGAGGGAAAAACAGAATGTGAACGAACTGTGAAAATGTACAAAAACAATACCTTAAAATTGTACGAATTCACCTAAAAAATATTCTAACATTTTTTGATAAAAGTTTGTCATAATATTGGAGTACAAACTTGGATACAGCAGAAGGGACGCTGTACCGTTTTGAATTGACCACCGAAGGAGAATACAATGGCAAATGAAATGCAAAAGACCACCCCGTTTGGGATGCGGGACAAGGTCGGCTATATGTTCGGCGATTTCGCCAACGATTTTACTTTTATCCTGTCGTCCAGCTTCCTGATGAAGTTCTATACCGACGTGATGGGCGTGAGCGCTGGTGTTGTGGGCATGATCATGATGATCGCCCGCTTTGTGGATGCCTTTACCGATGTGACCATGGGCCAGATCGTGGACCGCTCCAAGCCCACCAAGGACGGCAAGTTCCGCCCCTGGCTCAAGCGGATGTGCGGCCCTGTGGCCATCGCATCCTTCCTCATCTTCCAGTCCGGTCTGGCCGGGATGTCCTACGGCTTCAAGGTGGCATGGCTCTTTGTGACCTATATCCTGTGGGGCTCCATCTTCTACACCTCCGTCAACATCCCTTACGGCTCTATGGCTTCCGCCATCTCTGCTGACCCCAAGGATCGCGCAGAGCTGTCCACCTGGCGTACCATCGGCAGCACCCTGGCCAGCCTTGTGATCGGCGTTGGCACCCCCATGGTGGCTTACGTCACCGTCAATGGTCAGACGGTCCTCTCCGGCAGCCGCATGACCATCATTGCAGGCGTTTTCTCTGTCTGCGCCATCCTCTGCTACCTGCTCTGCTTTAACCTGGTGCGTGAGCGTGTGGACGTGCCTGCCAACAACAGCAAGATGGACATTGGCAAGATGCTCAAGAGCGTGTTCACCAACCGTGCCCTGCTGGGTATCATTGCTGCCGCCCTCTTCCTGCTGCTGGCCATGCTGACCATGCAGGGCATGGCTGGCTATGTGTTCCCCAACTTCTACGGCAGCGCCGCCGCCCAGTCTACCGCTTCTCTGCTGAGCAGCGTGCTGATCCTGCTCGTCTGCGCACCCTTTGCCTCCAAGCTGGCCAGCCGGTTCGGTAAAAAGGAGCTGGCCACTGTATCCTGCATCGTGGCCACGGTGCTGGAGGTCATCTGCTTTGTTCTCAAGCCCGCCAATGTCTGGGTCTATGTCGGCTTCTTCTGCGCCGCCTTCATCTGCCTGGGCTTCTTCAACACCATCATCTGGGCAATGATCACCGATGTCATCGATGATTCCGAGGTCCGCAACGGCATCCGTGAGGACGGCACCATCTATGCGGTCTACTCCTTTGCCCGCAAGCTGGGTCAGGCGTTCTCTTCCGGCCTGACCGGCGGCCTGCTGACCATGATCGGCTACAGCGCCGCCACTGCCTTTGACCCGGAGGTCACCATGGGCATCTTCAACATCTCCTGTATTGCCCCCGCCATCGGCTTTGTGGCCGTGGCCCTGAGCCTGTTCTTCATCTACCCCCTGACCAAACAGAAGGTGGAGGAGAACGTGGCCGCACTGGCACAGCGCCATAATAAGTAAGGAAACGGATCAAGCCGCCCACGGGAAATTCCTGTGGGCGGCTTGTTTCTGCTTCAAAATTGATGTATACTAATATATCAGGAATGCCACAATGGCACGAGCGGAACAACAGGAAAAAGGAGCGGTGTACGATGCGGGTGGATCCTTTGCAGATCCTTACAAAGCTGGCAGCGGTGCAGAATATCCCGACCCGGCGGGTCACCCCGCCCTTTGAGGGGCTGGAAGAGTTTGACTACGGCCTGCGGCGATCACTGGACCCCCAGTTCGACTGGCAGGAGTTCGGCCAGCTGCTGCTGGACAGCACCCCTGAAAATACCCTGCTGCTGGTGGAGGGCACCTTTGAGCTGCACTTTGCCCTGTTCCGCATCCCCGATGAAAAAAACACGGTCTTTCTCATTGGACCCTGGACGGTGGGCCCCCGCACCCCGAGCGCCCGCAAATGGGTCAGGCGCTATCTGGGGGAAGCCGGAGAGGCCGCTGTGCAGGAGTACTACAACGGCGTGAAGATCCTGGAGGCCAGTGATTTCTATGGAGCTTTGCGGGTTGTGGTGGATACGATGTTCGGCTGCACTGTCCCGGTGCAGGAGCTGAAGGAATTCCTGCCCTTCCAGTTCCACCCGGATACCCGCTATTTCCACGAGCCGGAGTTCCAGAAGGAGATCCCGGTCACCATGCTGGAGCAGCGGTATGAATCGGAGAACCGCATTCTGGACGCGGTGGCCCGGGGCGATGAGGAAGCCGCCATCGAGGCCATGCACCAGCACTCCCGCTTTACCTATGGCGGCCGGTTCGAGGGGACACTCTACCAGCAGAAGAACAAGATGATTGTGCTGAACACCCTGCTGCGCAAGGCCATTGAACCCAGCAAGGTGCATCCCTATTATATTGATGCCATTTCCAGCAAGTACAGCCGCATCATTGAGGAAGCCAACGAGGTGCCCAACGAGATGATGTGGCAGATGACGCGGGATTACTGTGCCTATGTCCGCCGCTACTCGCTGAAGGAGTATTCGCCCGCGGTGCAGAAGGTGATGAACTACGTCAACCTGAACGTGGCCGAGCCGCTGACGCTGAAAAGTCTGGCTGCCATGTGCTTCATCAGCCCATCGTACCTGTCGGCATTGTTCAAGCAGGAGACCGGCAGCACTCTGATCGATTATATCAACACCCAGCGCGTCAACCGCGCGGCCCAGCTGCTGGTGCAGAACAACCACACCATTGCCGCCGTGGCCGAGGAAGTGGGCATTCTGGACGTGAATTATTTTACAAAGATCTTCAAAAAGACGCTGGGAGTCACCCCCACCCGCTACCGCCGCGAACACAAAGAAAAGTGAAAAATGAAAAAAATGCCCGGTTTTTCCCGGAAATGTACGTTTTGTGCAAAACTCCCGGAAAAAACGGGCATTTTCTGTACAGAGAAATTTGTTGCATGAACAGAACGATGCTGTAACCATTTTGAAAGGATTTATGGATTTTTGGCATGGAATTTGGATGTATGTTGCATTTTTGACTGATTTTGTGCTTGATAGCAAAAAGAATGTTGTACACAACAATATCAACTGTGAAGAGTGCACAAAGAAATGACCGGAATCTTGTGAACTTGTCCCATTGCGAATGATTTTCCAGACGGTTATAATACAAACAGAAACCATGGAACATACATGTAAGTATATTCCATGAGATGCTGTGATATGCGAATGAAGGAGAACAAGATTATGAAAATGATTTCCCGTCGTGACTTTATGAAGGCTTCTGCTGTTGTGGGTGCTGCCGGCGTTCTGACCGCCTGCGGCGGCTCCTCCAGCTCCACTGCTGCTTCCTCTACCGCCGCTTCCTCTGCAGCTGCTTCTGCGGCTGCTTCTGAGGCTGCAACCGGCAGCGCAAACGTCGGTGTCTGCATCTATCAGTTTGCTGATAACTTTATGACCCTGTACCGCACCGACCTGGAAGAGTACCTGAAGGATAAGGGCTACGCCGTGACCATCGTTGATGGCAAGAACGACCAGAACACCCAGACCGAGCAGATCAACACCTTCCTGCAGC
>ERZ779922.1734-NODE-1734-length-14433-cov-2.390179_pt1 | contig 14433 bp, 9 predicted proteins | sample MGYA00511544_ERZ779922 | MGnify/ENA primary metagenome ERZ779922 (study PRJEB29588, sample SAMEA2154516) | human gut metagenome | biome: human gut; feature: human-associated habitat; material: faeces | place: Denmark | collected 2008/2010 ... | reverse complement strand
CAGCGCCTCACCCGTCCAGCCGTTGCTGCTCCAGTCAAAACCCTCGAACGTGGTCTCCACGCCGTTCGACTCCCATGTTCCGGGGTTACTCTCCCCGTTGCTGCGGCCCGCCGCGTCAAGCTTGACCGCCAGGCCGTAGGTGGCCTCGCTGATATCGATACCGCTCTCACCCACGTCGATGCGCAAAGTGTACCCGGTCGGACCGGCTTTCAGGACAAGCGTCTGCGTGCCTTCCTCGGTAAACCGGTTACTGTAGGTCATCATGCTGCGGGGAGCGCTCACGGTACTGCTCTTGACGCCGTTTTTCCAGAACTCCACTTCAGCGGGCACACGGTCGGGATCATAGGCCACCCAGTCGAAAGTGAGCTTCTCGTAGCGGCCGGCTTCAAGGACCGGCTCCAGATGCTCGTCCCGTCCGAGGACATGCCCGTCGGCATGAATGAGCTTCAAACCGATGAAGGGCGCGCCGGTTCCGGCCTTCAGCAGGTCGATATGGATGCTCTCGCTTTTCAGCGTGAGGTCGTCAGTTTCCATCTCGGCCACCAGCTGGGCGGTATGCCGCCCCACGGACAGGCCGGTCATGGAAACCTCGAAACTGCCGTTCGTCGTGCCGCTGCGGGTGACCGTATGCGCGTTCTGCTGTACACCGTCCACGTACAGGCTGACGGTTTTCGTGCCGGTACCGCTCACGGCGTAGGGTATACTCGCGGAATCATAGGTACCGTAACCGCCGTTCTGGATGGTGGCCGCCAGGTTGTAACCGCAGGAAAGGGACAGGGTGACGCTCTTCACGCTCACGTACGCCTGCTTCTTCTGCGCCTTGCCCGTGGTGGGATCGGTAGTCTCGGCAATGACGTAGATATCGCTCGTGCCCACCAGCAGGTATTTGGTCAGGTCAAGGGTATAGGTACCCTTGCTCACTTCCTTCAGCGAGGAGGAATAAGTGGTGGTCGTCCCGCGCTTCACCTGGATGGTGACGGTCGCTTTCTGTCCGGTACTGCTACCCTTGTCATCACCGCCGGCAACCTGGTGGTCATAGGTATAGGTAAGTTTCACCGCTCCGCCTTCCTTCACGGTTTTCTTGTCGGTCTCGGCAAGCAGCACGATCTTGGTGGTGGAGGACTCACCGCCGCCACCGCTGCCGGCCGGGATGTCAACGCTCGCAATCTCCGCCCCGCTCTTGTTGGTCAGCGCAAGGCGGACACTGCTCTCGTCGTCGCTCACTTCCGCGCTCATGCCGAACACGGTACCGGCTTCCACCTCCTGGAATTTGGCGGCGACGGTCTTGTTCTGGACGGGATTGGTACTGTCAGCATCCAGGCTCTCGTCCACTTCCAGCTTGTCGATGGTCAGATCCACGTTGCCCTCGCTGTCGGGAACTTTCTTCTCGCCGTTCACCGTCAGGCTCTTCATCGTTCCGGCACCGCCGAAGTCCTCCCAGCTCGCCTCCTGCTCCCAGCTCGACAGACTTGTCCCCACGAACTGTTTGGTCTCCCATTTGCCCTGCGAGACTTCATAGGTGATGCAACGGCCCTTGTAACGGTATTTCTCATCCACGGCACCGATCGCGGAGGAAAGGACATAATAACCGCTCTCCAAAGGGACTTCCGCCGTCACATTATACGTGTTACCGCCACCGCCCGTACCACCGGGAATATCAACGGAGGCAATCTCCGTCCCGGTCTTCCCCAGCAGGGTGAGTTTCACCGTGTCGTTCTCCTCATCAGGGACGGCCGTCATGCCACCGACCAAACCGTCGTTCACACCGGCGGCGGCATCCTCCGCCTGTTTCGCAGCCGCGGATGCCGCTGCCGCGGCGGAATTTGCAGTTTCAGCAGCCTGATTGGCGGTACCGGCCGCATCAGACGCCATACCCGCAGCTTTATTCGCCAAAGCCGCAGCATTATCCGCTTTCGTGGCAGACGCATTCGCCGTGGCAGCGGCATCATCGGCCGGTTTACGCAAAAGGGTGAGCGGAGCACTCACCAGCTCACTGCCGCGAAGGGCGGGGAGACTTTTGATATTGTCAAGGGAGCTGACCTCCACAAGTTCATCAACGCTCTGGCTCTCGGCCTTGATAGCGTTCAGGATGTCGTTCTTAAGTTCCGTTTTCTCCGATTCTGTAAGTGCCATAAGTTATTCCTCCTTTTTTATTGTTGTCAGTCATTGTAATAATGGTATGAAAGCGCGCTGAAGCCAAGGATGCACCAGCCGCACTTGTTCAGGCTGTTAATGATGGCGGGCTCCTCCCAATCCTCGCCCGTGTAGAGCAGGAGGAAGCGGTTCACGGAGGTGACGTACAGCCAGTTCCTCTCCGGGTTCTCCGGAGCGGAAGAAAGCTCTCCCTTCCACGTGATGCGGAGATCATCGGAAGCGCCGCCGTAAACGGGGAACTCCACCCACGCGCCGTACCAGTAAAGGTAGTTGCGGTTCCTTTTCGTGTCGTAGTAAAGCCATCCGCTCGAGGGGGAAGCGGGGGGACCGGCCGACGCTCCCCGCCACGAAACCAGGTCCGCAAGGATTCTCCCGTTCAGCTCGGGGGTACCGACCAGCTCGATGATCCCGCTGATCCAGTCGATCCTGTAGGGGTCGGAATAGGAAAGCAGCGAATCACTGCTAAGGTTCACGTTGGAACCGCGGAGCAGCGTGCCGTCGTCCACACGGACGGAGCTGTAGCGGATAGAGCCCACCGTACGCGTATAGGGAGGGTGGCAGCCGTTGTAAAGGGTTACGCGCGAGCCGATATAACGCACGTCGTTCGGAAGGATGATGTCCGCACCGTTCGACGAACCGGCCATGTCCACCTTCAGGCTCAGCTCGCGGCCGATCAGGTAGCCGGCCTCGCCGCGGCCCGAGCAGGAGGTCAGGACGGCGTCGCTCGACTCCACAAGGTGGAAGTTCGTGCGGATATGCCCGGAGAACGTGCCCGCGTTCGCCTCGATGCTCCCGTCCTCCAGGATCTTGAAATTATCGTTGGCCGTCACGAGGCCCTCCAGCTTGACGCGGTCACCGGTCAGCTTCACCACGCTGATCTTGTTGCCGTCAGCGTCCGTCCCGTCCACACTCACGCCGATAAGCGCCAGTTTCCCGTCCGCGTCCTGGGCGTAGATGCCCGCGCCTTCAGGCTTCACCACAAGCCCCGTCTCTTCCAGCATATTCTCGTCACGGTCAAAGACGGCGGCCGTTATCTTCACCAGACGCTCCGACTGCTCGAAAAGCGTCCGGTAGCGGTGTGCAAGGCTCTCCACCTTGTCAGTGGACAGCACGAGCATATACAGGTAGATGTCACCGGTAAAGGACAGTTTGAAATCACCGGTACCGTTCCAGAGGCCGCTACAGGTGTACTGCACGTAACCATCAGTTGCAGACAGTTCCTCCTCCACCTCCAGGCTGTTGAAGTTCGCGAAACCCGTCTTGTCAACGTCCAGGAACTGGACTCTTAGAGTCCCTTTGGTTGCGCAGCGGTAGAAGAAGGAAAGGTACACCGGCACGGCCTCCTTCTCCCCGTCACCGTTCACAGGCATGGAGGGGATGCTTTTCAAATTCGCCCGTTTCTGGAGGATGTACTTGTTACGGATGTGCACCACCGTCCGCCCGTCATCCACCGTCACGCTCGCCCCGTCGCCCTTTCTGGTCAGTACGTTGTTGTTCGCCCAGATCCATTTGTTACCTGCCAGGAAGAACACCGTCTCGTTCTCCGTGTTCCATTTCTCCAGCCCGTCATCGAAGGCGGGGTTGTTCAGGTAGCCCTTCTCCGTGGCGAAGTCGTTCCTTAGGGCGGTCACCGCGCTGGTGATGCGCCCCTCCACGATCTCGAACTTGGTCTTGATGTCCTCACCGGTCACCAGAAGGAAAGTCACGCGCAGGTAGGCGTTGTCGCTGTAAAGGCCGTTGCCGTGCGGCTGGTTGTCAGCCGGGAACCAGTCATCGCTGATGCCGTCCAGGTTGCCCAGGCGCGCACGAAGGCAGCCGGTGAAGTTCTTCGCCTTCACCCCGTCCATCACGTCCACGCGGGGCTGACCGTCCTCGGTGGCGGAGATCAGGATCAGGTTCTGACGCAGCGGGTTCTCCGTGTTGCCCATCAGCACGCACTCGTCACCGGCCTCCGGAAGGGAACCTGAAAATTCATCCTCACTTACGAGAATGGAGTCACCCTCCACGCCGGCCACCTCCACCCAGTACCCTTTCAGGTTCCCGCCGCTGAACGTGGCGCAGCGCATCAGGTCATGGGCCTGGAAACTGTTGTCCTGCTCGAAAGTGATCCTCCAGTAACCGTCCTCAAGTACGGCGGTCTTTATTTTCCCGTTGGCGGCGCTGACGCAGAGCTGGCCGCCGACACTGCGGACTTTCTCGATGAGCATCTCCAATACCACCATGACCTGGCGCACCGTCAGTTTGTCGATGGTAAGGTGTGAAAGGGCATTCTCCATCCACAACCGCCAGCCCTCGCCGAAAAGGCCGTCCACGAATTTCGGGCTGCGCAGGAACTCACGCACGACAAGGGTCAGCAACTCGGCATTGCCCTTGTCATCAATACCCGCATTATCCTCCTGTCCGAAAGAGGCTCCCGCTTCGAAGGTGATCTTCCCCTTTGCACGGTCATTCTTTTTTTTGCTGATGTGTTCCGCCTGACTTCTCCGCGCGGAAAAAAGATTGTTGTCCGTAGGCAGTGTCTTGTCCCAGCTACGGATAATGTCAGGAAGCGCGGCACCCTCCGCCTTTGACTTCGTATAGTTTTTCAGTTCCCCGATACTGTCATTCACCCGTTCAAACGCACCACTATGCAGGGCATCGCTGATCTCGATGTCCATCTCCCCGGGTTGGTTCACCTTCCGGGTAATTTTCGTGATGCGGCTGCTGCGATAACCGGTTTCGGGGAAATACTCCTCGCTTTCAAGTCTCACACGGCGGCCTACGGACAGGGAAACACCGTTCTCCTCAATCCACACATGGTCGGTCGGGGCCTTGTAAACGGCAAGATCCTGCCAGCATTCGGTATTGAACTGTTCCACCGCCGTAAGAAACTCCTCCTCGGCAAGCGGGTAATATTCGTCCGGCATACGGATATTCCAGAGAATATAACGGTCACCGGATTTCGGAATAAGTTTGCCGCCGGGGAGTTGCGTGTCATCATCATAGGGCCATATCGTAATAATCTCGAACTCACGGGTGGCACTGTTGAAATTCACCTCGAAATAGTGGTCCTCACCCTGCCCCAGTCCGGAAAGGTCACCGTCCTGGAACGATACACGTTTGGTCTCGTCGGGCAGCTCGTAATCGTTCGGATCGAAATTCAGGCTGTCGTCCCTGAAATAATAGACCGTGAAAGGGTTGCCGTCGTCATCTTTCACATCTTCGCTGCGCACACTGCTGACAGCCCCGATCCTGCGGGGATAAATGCCGCTGAAGGCGTCTTGCTCGTAACGGTCATAGATGCCGTACTCCTCCGTATGTATCTCGACATATTGCCTGCCCCCCGGAAGCATCAGGCGGCTATGCCCGTATTTTGACGGATCTATGTTCCGCGTGCTGCCTACCGGGAACAACCGGGTATAAAAATTGTCGGTACCCGTCGTGTCGCGTTCGATTCCGGTCAGTCCCTTCCCGTAGCCCAGCGTTATTTCCTCGCCATGCTCACACCGGCACACGTTCACGGTCTGGCCTTCCACCCACCATTCAGCCTGCCCGCCGACCGCTTCGGCTATCTCTTTCAGGGCTTCGTTGCAGTACTTCCCCTCGTAATCGATGACGATAAGGTCCGTACCGTCCACCCGCCCCACTTTCCAGTCGGTGGTGTGGTTCATTCCGTCATTGATACACTTCACGATCATGGCCACGTGTTCACGCGGAGTCGCTGTCAGCGTGAACACAGGCTCGGTGTTCCCGTCGGTGGTCTCCAGCACAAGAAAACGTCTCACCAGGCTCTCGATACCGTAAAACTTCAAATCATATACCCACTCCTGGCCGCTCTTCTGCTTCGGGATGTACCGTTCGGTCAGCCAGTAGCGCTCACCCTCAAAGTCCACCCGGTCATTCACGTCCAGGGCGATATATTCGTAATGCGTGAAAGAGAGTGTCAGGACATTGTCACCCTGCACCTCCTTCACCTGGGTGGAGCTGTCGCCCGCCTCGATATCGGTCCGTCTGTTGCCGTTGCTGTCATAGATGGTCAGCATGTCTGTATCTTGTTTAAACGTCGTTTGAATAGGGTTTGAATCACATTTATATGACCGGGACAGGTTCCCGGAACTTCACCTTGAACTTGCCGGCGTGCACGCCTTCCTTCCAGAGATAGGTCAGAGGCTGGAACTTGCTGCAATCCGTATATTTCACACGGAGAGTCAGGGCAAGTTGGGGAAAGGAAATCTCAAGCCACCCGTCACGGCCTTTCTTCAGGAAATTGATGAACTCGAAATACTTCTTCAGCCAGCCGGCCTGCGTTTTGCCAAACAGGGCGAAATGAAGCGTCACGTCACGGGCCTCGTTCCTGGGCGTCAGCACGGAGGAATATTTCTCCCCGTCCTCCTCCCGGATATTCACAGCCGTGTCCGTTTTCGTCTTGCTCGGGGTCAGGATGGCGGTCAGGTTATCCATCCCGCCGCGCTTGTCCTCAACGAGGAACACCCCGTATGTACTCCAGATGTCGGTACCGTTGACAAGTACCAGACCGCCTAATATCTTTTCCATATCATTTGCATTTTACTCCGTCACGATTGATTTTACGAATCTCTTCCTCTATTTTGCCAAGGTGCGACGCGCTCGTGCCGGTGTTCTCCTCGATACGGGCAAGATGCCCCTCGGCGGTGTTCATCTTGTCGATGACGCTCTCCATCTTCTCATCGATGCTCGACCAGTGTTGCAACCCGCTGGTGAACATGCCGTCCAGTTTTGTACCCTGGTCCTGTGTCATGGCTGAAAAACCGCCGGTTTTGGCGCTCTGGCTCGTACCGCCCGAGTTATCGTACCCGGTGGCCGCGGCAAGATTGTCACGAAGAGCGATGGCTTCCTCGACATACTTCATGTACTCGTCCTGGAGGGCCTTACGCTCGGCTTCTGTAAGGTCATTGTCTTCCATCGCCTTGCCGAATTTCTCCCACCAGCCTTTCAGCTTGTCGGAATACAGCTCACCGATCTTGTTTGACAGCATCGCACGCATGAAATACTCGGATATGTCCTCCGCCGCGGCTGCGGCATCATACTTCATATCCATCAGGTTATCCACGAAACTGCTGTACATGCTGTCGAAGGAAATACCGGTGAGACCTTCATACAGCTGGTCGGTAAGTTCCTCCAGCTTGCCCGCCTGGTCGATATAGTCATCCAGCTTCTCGGTCAGACGACCTCCATATCCGCCCTTGCCGGTATCCTGGATCTGCGTCCACATGTCCACGTTACTGCGCAACTTCTTCATCTCCTCCGGACTTAGGTTCCAGATGTCACCGTTCCAGCTACGCCCGATCTGACCGCTCAAACGGTCAATCTGTTCCTGTGAGAAACCGCCCCAGTAATAATTCCAGCTGTGATGCGAACCGTGATAGCCGGCCTGCGACATGGCCATGTCCAGATAGTTCGAGTTCGTCTCCTGCTGGAGCCTGTAGGCATCCCGGTAGGCGGCCACGGACTTTGTACCCTTGCTCGCCTTGATCTCCTCCGTCAGGTCCTCGATAGCCGTCTGCAAGGTCTCGTTGCGCTCGGTCAGCCGGTCGATGGTTTCCTGGACCTCTTTGGCATTGCTTGAAGTCGTCCAGGAGGAAAATCCGCCCCAGGTCAATGCGTCGAATATCTTGCCCACACCGGAAAGCAGCGATTTTCCGATAGTCACAAAAAGATCACCGGAAAGCACATCGTCAAGAATACCGCTCACGGCATTGAACACCGCGTCGAGCAGGCCACCGATGACCACACTCAAACCATCTTTGAAAAGGTCTATAATACTTACAATCCAGCCGACAACAGGCACATCCTCAAGTGTTTCGGAAACCTTTCCGAAAGCCTCGCCCAGTTTGCCGTCCACTTCCTTGGCACCTTTGCCGAGTGTGATCAGGCCATTATACGCCCCGCTGATACTGCCGGAGGCAATCTGCTGCAATCCGTCCCTCACATTCTCCATACTGGTCTTCAGACCGGAGGCAGTATTCGAGAGGGACTGCCGGGCACTGTCAGCCGTTTCCTGCAAGGCGTTTATATTCTCACTCGCGGCATCGGCATTAGCCTGCGCCGTTTCCAGGGCTTGCCGGGCGGACTCCTTCTCCTGTTCGGTTCCGGACTGTTGCGCCTCAATGTATGATTTCTGGGCGGCAATGAGTGCCGTATAGGTGTCCACATACACCGCCTGTGCCTCCTTCAGGTCTGAAAGGGCTTTCTGGTAGGCAGTAACCTCGGCACCCAGTTTCTTGAAACTGACCTTGCCGGAACCGCCCAAAGCCCTCTCCATCTGTTGGACGGCAGAGACAAGCGCGTCCTGGCTGGCATGGTCGGCATTTCGGAACTCGTCAGTGAGCATGTATTTTCTGGCATCCGCCAATACAGGCTTTATCATATCGGAAAACATCCCGCCGAATTCACCGAAGACAGTACCCCAGTCAATACGGGCTTTCAGTTCCTGCACTTCGATGCCGGCAAGTTTGCTGTCACGTTCAACACCGAGAGAGAGCTTCTCGCTGCCGGACGTCGTCTTTTGTATCTTTTCCGCATATTCGGTCGCGATGGCGAGTTTCTGCTGCTGGAAGGTGCCGTAGGCCTGCAAATATTCCTGCATCACTCCGAACTCTTCCCGATAAGCTTCCGCTATTTTCTTCTGTCGGCCGGACTCGTTCAGCTCACGGGCCTTGTCTATTTCGGACTGCTGATCTTCCGACAGCGAACCGGACTGCCCCGCTTTCGCGTTGTCACGTTTCCAACCGGCTTCCTGCCTGGCTATTTCATCCTTGCGTGCCTGGTATTCATTGTCTATCTGGCGCAGCTTCTTCTCCAGCCCCTCGGTCATCATCTCAATCTCCGCCTCGTCATTCTTCCTTTGCAGCCCGGCGAGTTCCTGGCCCAGCTTTTCAGAAACCTGTTTGCGGCGTTGGGCTTCTTTCTCCGCCTTGTCCGCCTTCTTCCGTTCGGCCTCGGAATCCTTATCCTCACCGGGCTTGACCTTGTCGTACTCCTTTTTGGCGGTATCGACGGCATCCTTCAGTTCTTTCGCCTTCTTCTCAAACTCCTCACGGGAAAGGCTGTTGGACGTTTCCTGAAGAAAGGCGTTATAAGCCTTGAGCGCATCCTGGTATTTCTCTTTTGCCGCAGCCACCCAGTCAGTGCTTGAATCCGTGGGCAGGTTACGCCGGTTTTGTTCCGAAACCAGTTTGTTCAGCTGATACTTCAGTTCGTCACGGGAATAAGTTCCGGTAAGATTTTCGTCACCCTGCGTAATCTTTCCGTATTCCTTCTCCTGGACAGACATCCGGGCAAGCAGGGTTCTACGCTGCTTTATCTGCTGTGCAAGGGTCTCGTTACTCACACCGGTCAGGTTTTCGAAATAGGCATTTACCTCGTCCTTGCGGATTTGTCCGTTCAGGCTCTTGCGTTTTCCGTACAGATTCTGAAGCTCTGCCTCCTCATCCCTTGAACGTGCGGATTTCCGGACATATCGGGCTCTTTGCCGCCCGTAGCTGTCCTGGTAATATTCGGTTGCCAACCGGGTCTTGCCTTCAAGTTCTTTTATCCTGTCATCCACACGTTTCAATTCATTGGCGGGATTGGATATGGACTCACCGGCTTCCAATCGGGCTATCTCTTCCTTGATTTTCTTGATATTCTTCAGTTTCTCATACTCGGTGTCGTATTTGGAGAATATATCCGGATATTTCTGTTCCAGCTTGTTTAGCGCCTCACGCCGGGCATCCGTGGACACGGCTTCATCCCCGGCAATGGAACACAGTTCCTCTATTTTGCGCCTGTGCTCTTCCTCGGCCTCTATGGTTTTCTGCTTCTGCTGCTGATACCTTTCCTCGGATTCCTGCAAACGTTCGGTTTCCGTCTTCATGGAGATCAGTGCCACGGCAACACCGGCAAGCAGGGTCGCAACCAGCACATAGGGATTGGAAAGCATGGTCCGGTTGAGCATTTTCTGCGCTTTCTCAACCAGCAGGAGCCAGTTGTAATGCAACGCCTCCGCAGCCACCGCCCAGCCTTTCACGGCCGTGACTGTCATGACGGCGGTCCGGTACACACCATACGTACCGACAAGCCCGAGCAGGATACGGCCGAAACGTTCGTAATGCTCCACCATGTAGGAAACACCGGAAAGCGTGGTGTTGATGACACCTTCCGACTGCTGCCCGATTTCATTGAACATCATTGAAACGGCATCCTCTATATTGGAGATCTGTCCGGTTATCGTTTTGGATTGTGCCTCCATCAGACCACTGAATTTTCCGCCCTCGTCCGTCAGGCTCTCTATGACCTTCTGCACTTCGGGAAAACCGACCTTGCCTTCCTCCACAAGCTCCTTCACCTTGCTTTCAGCCACGCCGAACTGCTTGGCCAGTTCGGCGATCATAGGGATGCCCCGGCCGGTGAACTGGTTCAGGTCCTGTGTATAAAGCCGTCCCTGGGACATGGTGGTGCCGTAAAGATAGACCAGATCGTTCAAAGGGATGGAAAGTCCGGCAGCGATGTCACCCAAGCGGATCAGCGTCTCGTTCACTTTCTCCGCTCCAAACCCGTAGGCAAGAAGCTGCTTGGCACCCTGCGCGACATCCTCCAGGCCGAAAGGAGTGGTCGCGGCCGTATGTACCAACTGCTGCATCAGGGTGTCGGCCTTCTCCGCACTGCCGAGCATGGTCTGAAACGACACCTCCAGCTGCTGGAACTCGCCGCGTACCTTGGTGATGTTCGACACCAGCTCCTTGATAGTAAAGGCGGCCGCCAGCTTGCCGACGGTGTTGTTCAACAGGGAACCGCTCCTGTCAAGTTCCCGGATCTGTCTGTTGGCGGACGATGCCTGCTGGGACATCCGCTCGATCTTGCCCACGGCCTTGTCAAGACGGGCGCTCAAATGGTCCACCATAAGGAATTCTATTTGTACCGGTTTCATCTATTTTAGCTTGCTTTGAAAAAATCCTACTATTCCATCCGCTTCATCCTCGGCGCTCCGCTCATCCGCAGGACCGGAAGATCCGGACTTGTCACGGACATACCGGGGAGCGTCACTAAGCATCATGATCAGGGTCTGGTAATTCACCTTGTTCAGTATATAGTCCACGCTCCAGCCGGTGGCACTGGCAATCTGCCACACAAAACCGAAAGGGCTATGGGAGCCTTCATAACGGCTCTTTAACTCCCCTTCTTTCTTTGGCTCAGTCTCAAGCTCATCGGATTCGTCCGCTCGGCTGATCTGATAATAGGTATAAAAGGGTCGGTACCCATCAGGCTGACAAAACGCTTGATCGCACCCACCAGATAACGCTGTTCCATGAAGTTCCTTATGAGCCATGCCACCGGGCGCAAAAGCACGCGGCGGCTGAAAGGGCCACGACAAAGGGTATAGGCCACCATACGGCTCACCGCCTTGCCGTGAGAGGCCAGAAACTGCATTTCCTCCTCCTTGCTGAACCCCCACATCTCCTCACTGGTGATCCCCATCGACAAATATGTCCGGGCAAAAAGAATCTGACCGGACATATAAGGCCGCCTCATGGTCACGCGCAGCTCCAGCGGGGATTTCCTGAAAGGGATATGAAACGCTTTCAGCGGGACGCTCACACCGATATCCAGCAGCGCGTCCGCACCCTCACGCTGGATCTGCTTGATGACAGCTTCGTCCATACGCTACTCCTCGGCCAGGTTAGTGGAAGCAGCAGCGGCAGATTCAGCAGGAGGCAGTTTATACTGTTTCCACTCTTCCGGGATAGAATCCGTATTGAATACGCCATGGGGCTGGGAGCCGTCTTCCGGCATGGCCACTTCCAGCGTGCATTCGATTTTCGCCGTTTCTGTCAGGGTCAGCTTGCCGCCGAGATTGGAAAGTAGCGTGCCATTGGGAATCAGGATGCTCTGCCCCGAAACAAGGGCTATTTCCCACGGACCGGTCAGCAACACGGCTGCCGTCGGGGCCGTCCAACCAATCGGGGTTTTCTTTTCCGAGTCCTCTTCCTTGTAGTGCATGGTACCACCCAGCAAGCTATGCAGGTTTTCGTAGTTCAGCTGGATAACGTTGAACGTGGGGGCGATGCTGCCATTCGACTGGGGAATGATAAGCACCGGGGTTCCCGGCACCTGCTCCGCCTCGATTTTGGCGGATTCGGGTTTCTGCCCGCCCATGTCAAACGAATTCTTCTCTATGTAACCCACCACAAAGTCCTTGTATTTCACGGCACCGACGCCGTACATGAAATTCTTATTCATTGTTTCTTGATTTTGAAAGTTAATACTATGCCGGCAACACATCCGGTTATAAAAGCGGCCAGCGCTATTTTAACGGGACTAAAGCGACGTTCAAATTCCGTTTCAACTGTGGATGAGTCCTCATGTGTCTCATTACGGATACGGGTCAGTTCCTCCTCATAACACAGTACCAGCCGCTGGAGGCTGTCGCAGGATGCCTCCGCTATGATATTGCCGGCCGCATCGCTCTTCACCGTCAGGCCCGCCTGCCCGTTCCTGGAATGGTAGGACGAACCGGAGGGAAGTTTACGGAGGCTGTCCGGAGGGATCGTCAGGCTCACCGCCGATTTCGGAATCCCCGCCATCAACAACCCCCGCCTCACGTTTGACACGTTGTCGGCGCTTGACGACAGGCTGCTGTTCCGGTTCACCTCCGTCCTGCTCTTTCGAGTACTCGCGCATCCCGTAAAGAACAGGACAATCATCATGATGCCTGCAACTGTTGGCAGTATCAATGGCTTTCCGGAGGCGTGCCATTTCACGCCGGGTCGCCTGCAAAGCTTTCCTGTTTTCATTCAGTTCCTCTTTTAAGGGTTCTACAATATTCTCGATCAGGATACGGGTGGCATGTTCGGTATTGTCAATCCGTACCGTCTCGGCTTCGGCGGTAGCCTTCTCCGCTTTCGCCCTCGCTTCCCTGACCGTTGATTTCAGGGTGATGATGGCTATTATCGTGGCTACCAGACCACCGCCCAGCACCAGATTCATGACAGCACTGAAGTCCATACGCACACTGGTCTTTCAGGTCAAAGCCTATTTACCGGCATCCTTACCCGCAAACAGTCCGATGAGCCACTGGACAAATCCCGTATCGGCAACACCATTGGACACAAGGGACGCACCGAACCCGTAACACAACGCGATATACCACGTGGCATCAGCGACAAAGCCCGCATCCAGCCACCATAAAAGCATGGCGGCCACAATGCCCACACACCAGCTGACAATCTGTGTCGCCAAGCCCTGCATTTTTGGAAACAGAGCCTTGATCCCTTCCGTGAGCAACACCACGCCACCGACAAAACCGGCAAAGGTGGTGATCATCGCGCTATAATCGACTTCCGGTACTGTACCGGTCTGGGCAAAAGTTGCTGACACGAATCCGAGTATCAGCACAAAGAATAAAAGAAATCTTTTCATGTTGTTGTTGATTTATTGAGTTATACCTATTTGTTTAAGCCATCTCTGTACATCAAAACTGGGGCAGGCTTTGGCCGCCAGTTCATTGTGACCGACGATTCTCACATCGGGAAAACGACGATGGAAATCCTTCACGTACTTCTCAAGCGCCTTTTTCTGCCAGGAGGTACGGGTGTCCGCAGGCGTTTTACCATCCTTTGCACACCCGCCGGCATAGACGATATGGCGGCTCACGGAATTGTAACCGGCCACGCCGTTGGTCACTTCCCACGGGTCCACATTCGCGTCCTCGTTATTGTTCACCAGGCGTTCCACTCCGCCGTTCAGATGGAACAGGTCGGTATATCCGACCTGCTTCCAGCCGCGGCCGCCCTTTGAGACGGGGTTCGTATGCCAGGCGCGAATCTCCGCACCGCTTACCTCACGCCCTTCAGGAGTGGCCGTGCAATGGATGACAAGATACTTCAGCTTTCCCATCACTCACCGCCTTCCTCTTCATCAACGGCCGCCTGGGACAGTGCTATCTCCACCTTCTTCTCCGGATCGGCGTCCAGGCCCAGTACAAGTGTGCCGGATACCGCCTTGCCGCTACTGTTCACACCGGCGGTGACCGTCAGAGAGCCATCGGTACCGACTGCCGTGAAACCGGCAGGAATGGAAACCACGCTGTAATCACCGGAGGCAGTGACCTTCACCTCCTTGCTCTCACCGGCGGCCTTGAAAGAAAGAGCGGCCGGATCGGCAGAAATGCTGCGTTCCACTACCTTGAACACCGGAGTCTCACGGGTGTCAAGCACCACGAACTCCTCGCCGAAGGCGATTTCCGTGTCGGCCTTCATAAGCAGCTTGAAGAAGTACAGCTCG
>ERZ779922.1722-NODE-1722-length-14501-cov-2.603212_pt1 | contig 14501 bp, 10 predicted proteins | sample MGYA00511544_ERZ779922 | MGnify/ENA primary metagenome ERZ779922 (study PRJEB29588, sample SAMEA2154516) | human gut metagenome | biome: human gut; feature: human-associated habitat; material: faeces | place: Denmark | collected 2008/2010 ... | reverse complement strand
AGAAACTAAGGACCGCCTTCGCGACGAGATAATCCGTGTTCTTGTTACTTAGGCATGCAGTATGTGCGGTAAGTTCTGTGCAGTGCGAAGCATGAACAAGGCACTTGCAGGAGAGTATATTGATATACTATAACTATTCAGTACAGAAACGACTCGCAACTGTGAAGGTACTGAACAGTTACGATATACTTTAAGGTGAGGTAGTAATGGAAAGTAAAAAGAACACTAAAAAAAGAACTCTTTCAATCAGAAAGATTGCCATGGCAGGAGTGCTTGTGGCAGTTGCCGTAGCAGGAAGCTTAATAAGCTTTCCTGTTGCCGGCAGCAAATGCGCACCTGTACAGCACATGGTAAATATATGCGCAGCAGTATTTTTAGGACCTGCATGGGGTGTCGGTGTGGCATTTTGTGCGAGTATTATCAGAAACCTGACAGGACTTGGAAGCCTCATGGCATTCCCGGGAAGCATGGTAGGTGCTCTGTGCTGTGGACTGATGTACAGATTCAGCAAAAAAATCATACCGACATGTATTGCAGAGGCGCTTGGCACAGGCATACTCGGAGGCCTGGCAGCGTATCCTCTTGCAAAATACGTGATGCTTATTCAGCCGGAAGGCATGTTTATATACATAGTGCCATTCCTTATCTCTACAGTGGCCGGAAGCATAGTGGCAGCAATTGTCATGCTGATTTTAAAGAAAAATGGCGCACTGACAGTATTTAAGGAAAATCTTGAGTAATATATATTTGAAGGTATACTGATGACTGAAATATATCATCATCTGCTTCAAATGCAACGTCACCATCATATTTGCCGGCAACAGAGCGGATGGATGACAGACCTATACCATAGTCGTCCCTCTTAGAAGAACGGTATTTTCCGTTTTGGATGGTAACATGTCCGTCAAAGCTGTTGTCCATAGTAATAATAAGTGTCTTATAGTGTACGTGGGCATGCAGTCGGATAAAACGTGATGGCGTTTCGTCTGAAGAATCCAGAGTATCCATGCGTCTGCAGGCTTCTATAGCATTTTCTATCAGATTTCCAAATACCAGGCACAGGTCATTGTCCAAGGCCGCATCATCGGTTTCCGGAACAATAAGCTTTGTCTCAAGAGCGATATTTTCATTTCTGCATATGGCACTATAGTATGACAGAATGGAATTGACTACCCTGTTTTCGCAATAGTTTGCAGGCGCAGATGGTATGCTGTGGATCAGGGCATCCAGGTATTCATTCAGCTGTTTATTTTCAGTGTTTGCGAGGCCTTTTATTGCAACCAGCTGGTGACGCAGATCGTGGCGCTGCTTCTTAAAAAGCTGTTCGTTTGTTGTGATGAGCGAATTATATTTCTTCTGCTCCAACAGGGAATGCTCAAGGAGATTCATATCAAATATGAGCCTTTCATTCTCACGTTTTATCATGAGCATATCGCTTATATTAAGTCCCATTATTATTCCCATGATTATAATGAAAAGCAGAGTTCCAATCTGGTACAGCAATGACAATGAGGCCACAAATTTTAAACGATAGTTGATTATCTCGGCACATGAAGCAAGTGCCAGTATGAATACCGGAACCATCAGCCGTTTTGCCCTGCTGTTTTGGCTGCGAACAGCCTCAAGGATGATGTATGCAGTCAGGAAGCAAAGTATGAGAGGCAGAATGACATGGAACACGTACATGCTCTGGGATAGTGCAACCGTACCGCTAAGCTGTAAGACACAAGCGACAAGGTCAAGCACGGTGAGGAGCTTCGCGATAACTATAATTGGCTTGTCATTCTTAAAACCAACTGCAAGCCTGCAGAAATACAGCAGCGGAATCATCTGCGAGAAAAGCCCTATAAAAGCACATAGATAAAGCAGTGTAGGGTTTTTGATTATGACACCTGTGTAGTTGCACTCGCCGATAGACCACATGCCGGCCATGAGTGAGAAGAATCCAAAATGAAATATCATCTTGCAAACCTCTTTATCGTAGTATAAAAGCATCAGTGAGATAAATATAAACAAAACACCTGCGGCAAGCTCAAGCAGTGCTATAAAAAATGACCATTTATTCAGCTTTAAAAGAGTGAAAAATAAGGATTTGTATGCTCCGTAGATAGGAGAATATACCGTAAGAGAGCTTCTGGTAACTGGAGACAGATACTCTATACGAAGCTCTGTATCACCCGAATGACCGTCAGTGCCTATCAGGTATCCCTCGGTTGCGGGATCCTTCATATAGGATGGATAGTTTTCGGCCCGGCCAAACTCATATATGAGTTCATCGTCCAGATAGACCTTCGCAGGGGAATAGACAGTTTTTATGTAGATTTGATCATCCTTGTTCAGGTTGATATGTGTGGTGACGGTGACATGTGTGCGCGGCGAAAGGTGCTTAAAGGTATGTGGAAATGTGATTTCTTCTTTATCTGAATCCGGGCCCTCCACTACAGCATATGCAGAACTTACGATAGTGGCTTCAGGATAGCTCGCCTGGCTCATAATCATGTTTCTTGAGGAAAGAAGCAGTATGCAAATCAGTGTAAGCAGTATAATTGTCAGATAGGGAATATTTCGTATAGCGCTAATTTTTTTCATAATCCGGGCTCCTTGCAGTGTATTACTTTTGACAGTCTAGCTCATATCAAATCAATAGGAAAGTGCCTTATTTAAGCCCTCTGGTGTGCTCAAAGTAGTATCTCTCCAGAGCCTTTTTTGCTTTGCCGGAGAGCTCTCTCTTGATAGGGATATTTGTGTCATCGGCCATCACGAAGCATTTAAGTGAAGTATCGATGCGTGTGACATACGACAGGTTTACCGCGTAGCTTTTGTGCGGCAGAAAAAACAGCTCAGCAGGCAGCTGATCTGAAAGCTCTGAAAGCTTCTCATAGCAGCTGATTTCCTCATTTTCTTTTAAATGTATGAAAATCTGCCTGGCTCTCTGCTCTATGTACATGATATCAGAAAGGGCAAGTCTCTCCATATTCTTGTTTCTCTTCACATAAAGAGATGGGGCATCTGATTTCTTCAGCATGGCAAGGTGAAGAATGTTACTTAGCTCAGCTGAAGAAACCGGCTTTTCGATATAGCCGATGGCAGACAGCCTGTAGCTTTCCAAGGCATGCTCCGTGCTTGTCGTGATGAAAGCAACCGGGATATCGGCATCTGTCTCGCGGATTATGGAGATTGCCTCGATGCCGGTCATGGAATCTTTCATGTATATATCCATGAGCAGCAGGTCATACTTTCCGTACTCATATGAGGCAAGAAAAGAATCTGCATCTGTAAAGACAGTGTATGTATTTTGGATATCGCTGTGGTTGAGAATATCACAAAGCAGCACGGTCTCTGCGGCTTCGTCCTCGCATACAGCTATATTAAGTGTTTGTGGCATGTTTATTCCTCTGTAGAATGTGAATGATTATAAATAATCATAATATAATATGGAATAAATATCAAATAAATATTGCTATTAAATATCCGAAATGCTAATATAATTATCAGCAGTTTATTAATTATTTTAAGGAGGTTTCAGTTATGAAATACTGTACAAATTGTGGCAGGCAGTTAGCTGATGATGAGGTATGCACATGTCGTCAGCAGGCACAGCCACAGGCACCAAATCAGACACAGGACAACAATGCACAGGCAGATAATGCAGCACAGCAGGGACAGTTTAACGGACAGCCACAGGGCAACGCACAGGGACAGTTCAACGGACAGCCACAGGGACAGTTCAATGGACAGCCACAGGGCAGCGCACAGTCGCAGGCGTTTGATAACTTTACACAGCAGGTGAGTGCAGCAGGACAGCAACTGCAGAATGACAAGAATGTGGCATCTATCATCACATTCTACAAGGGTCTTGTTAAGAAGCCGGCACAGGCTGCAGCAGACTTTGTAAAGAATGCAAATATGGCATCAGGCTTTATATTTATTGGCTTATTTGCCATAGTAGAGGTAGTGCTGTCTGTAGTATATCTGTTATCAAGCGTAATTGGCAGCATAGGCGGCTATGGATTCTCATTTTACCCGGCGAGCTTCTTTGAGGGAATCTTCTCAGGAATTGTAGGAGAGGTGGTGAGAGTACTCATCCTGGCGGCAGTCATTCTGGTTGTATTAAACGCAGTGCAGAAGGATAAAAAGGTGACATTTGCACAGACACTTTCAGCAGCATGTCTGTATGATGCAGTATACCTTCCGATTATCCTTGTGGCAGCAATCATTGACATAATCCCATTCCAGTTCTTTGGCAATGTGAGCAGCTGGCTGCATACATTTGCGGGTGTAGTAGGATATGTAAGCATATTCTTTGGAGTAAGGGCAATAGAAGAGGATGACAACAAGCTTCCACTCGTGTGTGGACTGGCATTCCTTGCAACAGCCATTGGTTCAACAATTGTAAATGCTATTTTCTAATTTAATATTTGATTTAACATATCTGATTTGATATATCAGAAATAGCCGGATCCTGTGAGATTTTCTTGCAGGATCTTTTTTATTTCCTGCTTCGAATAGCTGATTTTTGCATAATAGAGGATAAATGAATCATATAGGATAAATATATCACAGAGGCATAAAGAAGACGATTGATAGCAGAAATGGTTATCATACATCTTGCGATTTGTCAAGTACGAGTTTTGACACTTTTCGTGTAAATTGTCGTTGTTATTGCCATGCGCGGAATTGATGTATAATGATAATTAGATTAATTTGTTTAGTTAAAAACTTGCTGAATATATGAGTCAATGATAATATGAATTCTATAATAAGCAGTTTTATAAAACTCGGGAAGAGGGGCACCTATGACGCATAAAATCAAGGTACAGATGTTTGGCAATTTCAGAATGGACTATAACGGAGCACCATTTGTGGCGGAAAAAATGCATAAGGAAAGCCAGTTCAACCGCATGATGCAGGCTTTGATACACTATTCTGACTGCGGAGTAGCAAAGGATAAGCTCGAGGAAATAGTAATCGGTGAGCGTGACATAGATGCACCTCACACGGCACTAAGAGTTATTGTATACAAGACAAAGCAAAAGCTTACACAGCTCGGACTGCCGGGAAAGGACCTCATATATTTGGAGGGAGGCATATATTACTGGACCCCGGATATAGAGATAGAAGAGGATGCAGCAGAGTTTGAGAAGCTTTATAACGAGGCCTGTGCACTGGAAAAGCAGATGCCACAGGAGCCGGAGAGTGCAGAGACAGTGTGTGATGAGCGGATAAAGGAAATAGAAGACAATATGCTTGAGCTGTACGTAAAAGCACTATATCTGTACAAGGGAGAGTTTTTGGCGGCATATACAGGCGAGACGTGGATAGCACAGGAGGCCAGACGCTATCACATCATGTTTGAGAAAATCATAAATGAAGCTGCGTACATACTGCGAAAGAGAAAACAATTCAAGGGACTGGAGAAGATCGGAGTATATGCGGCAAAGGTCGACCCGTTCAATGAGTGGGAGGAGCTCATCATGGAGGCGATGGTAGAGACCAGGCGCTATGATGAGGCGGAAGAGCTATACACGGATGTCGTGGACTATTATCTCAGGGAGTGCGGTATTTATCCATCTTCAAGACTCTTGGAAATCCTTGAGAAATACAGTAATCAGATGAATCATGCACATGAGATACTGGAAAATATCCAGGAGGGCATGAACGAGCAGGAGGAAACAGAAAGAGGCGGATATTTCTGCAGCTATCCGGTATTCAAGGGAATATACCAGGCGTCCATCCGTATTATGAAGCGCACAAGGGTATCTGTGTATCTCATGCTCTGTACTCTCGAGGACGAGGAAGACAGACAGGTACAGAGCGAGACAAAGATGAACAAGTATTCAAGGCAGCTCAAGAAGTGCGTCGGTGAATCAATCCGCTATAGTGACATATATACCTCGTATGGAAAGGTGCAGTTTCTTATCATGCTCATCGGATTAAAGCGTGAGGACTGCGAGATAGTCAAAAAGAGAATCAACCGCCAGTTCGCAAAGAAAAATCCGAGAGCCGCAGAGAAATATCATGTGAACAGTATAGTCTGTGAGTTGTAAAGGGAATAGTACAAATAGGTTGGAAAAGCTACAAGGTGATTTTACACGATTAGAGGAAGTACTAATTTGATTATTTTATATATTATGGAGAAAATGTTATGGATGGTAAAGACAAGATATCAGTAATTATTCCATGCTACAATGTGCAAAAATATATTATGAGATGCTTCGATTCAATTTACAGCCAGACATATGGCTTTGAAAATCTCGAAGTGATACTCATAGATGATTTATCGACAGACAATACATGGTCTATATTAGAATCCTTACAAAGACAATACCCGGAGAATGTTATATCTCTTAAAATACAGAAAAAAGGAAAGTGTGGCGGTGCACGTAATCTGGGAATGGATATCTGCACCGGCAAATATATCACATTTGTGGATGCGGACGATTATGTGCATCCGGATATGCTCAGGGTGCTACATGACAGAATGACAGAGGACGATTATGATGTGGCACAGTGTGGTGTATCGTGTTTTAAAGCAGATAAGCCAAATGTATTAGAAGTAAATGATTTTGAAATTCAAAGGCTTGATTTGGATAATGTTGATAATAGGAAAAATCTTATTTTATATCTGACCGGATTTACTAATGTAACAGCATGGGCAAAGCTATACTCGACCAAATTCATAAGAGAACATAATCTCAGATTTATAGAAGATGTATATTATGAGGATACACATTTTTCCATGCTTTGTGTATTGCTTGCAAAGAAATATTGTAAGGTGCAATCGACATTATATTATTATTTTGAGAACATAGAGGGCATTATACGTTCTGAAATTAGCAATGCAAAGATCTGGGATGCTAAGATTATTATGGATCATATAAGGCGGGCTATTCAAAGCAGAAAAGCAGAACTGGGAAATGTAATTGAGCAGTGTCACTGTGAAATACAGTTATTTTTGTTATGGCATCAATATCTGGAGTCATACAATAGAATAGAAAATTTCCTAAAAAAAGAATTGGATATTTGCAAAGAAGAGTTCCTGAATAGTGAACCGGATATATTTAATAATCCATATGTGAGGGCTTTTTCAGATGATGCGGTATTGAAAAGAATGTCAAAGCTGAGAGCAACTACGAAAAAAATGGATAATATATGCTTTTTAGATAATGCAATACATATCTGTCTTGGTATACATGATAAGGATGGAAATTATAGTGTCTGGGCTGGAACAACGATGCAATCCATTGTTGAAAACACAAAAGCACCAATAGTTTTTCATATATTACATGATGACACATTGAATGAAATGAATAAAAATAAGCTGAGTCTTATTGCTGATAATAGTGGAAACGGCATAGAATTTCATCACTTTAATCCAGACATTTTTGGCTCATTGACTGATTCAATGAATAGATTTACAATTGGAACAATGTTCAGAATTATGCTGCCGGATATTATGCCGGATTTGAAAAAAATAATATATTTGGACTCTGATTTGTTTGTAAATACAGATATCGAAGAATTATGGAACCTAAATATAGAAGACTACTGTCTGGCGGCAGCTCCGGATTGTTCGACAATAAGGAATTGGGGAACTCCATACGCTGTAGCAGCAGGTCAGACAAGTCGTGACAGATATTTTAATGCGGGTGTTCTTTGCATGAATCTTGAAAATATCAGGAAAAATGGTAGTTTATTTCAACAGGTTATGGATTATCTGAAAGCTAATTCCCAAACATGGCTTCCTGACCAGGATGCTTTAAATGCCATATTCAGCAGAAAAAACTTATTGATAGATGAAAAATGGAATTATTTTATTGATGAGGCAAGAAAAAATAATGAGAAAGCAGAGAAAAAAATATATCATTATGCTGCAACCCTGTTGATGCTATATACAAATAATGAAATTGACAGAGCCTACTATTTCACAATACTGAGAACCCCATGGGGAGAGCAGATGGAGGATGGTTTATTGTGTAATTCTATGGGCAGAATTGTGGATAGAACAGGTATGCTGGAGAACCTGTTAAAAAAAGCTACTCAAAACAATATACGACTCGTATTCTATGGTGGAGAGAATAGCTCTATAAGGAATGCAATGAGCTTATTAAACAGAGAATTCGATAGCTGTGAATGGTATGAGCATTTAGAAGAGAATGAGATTATCTGTGATGATAGCACAGTTTATATAGTTTCAGCGGATGCGGACGATGGTAATGGATTAGAAATACTTGCAAATGCCGGATTAGAAAATGGTGAGAATTATTTTATAACACAGAGGTTTTTACATTATACAGAGGGTGGGTTTATCCTATGATTTTTATTACTGATGAATTGGGTAATATTGAAAAAAATATACTAGAACTGGTAGAAAATGTGGGATTTAAAGACTGTAAAACAATAGAAGCCATAGATTTGTTTTGTGGCATGTCTGAAATAAACGATGTGCTTAAGGAGAAAGACCTGTATTATGCATTCATAGAGACACCTCAATACTGGAGCATTCGTGCTGATGGGGTAAATGGTGCTATATATGATAATAAAACTAAAATGGCAAATATCTATTTTAAGAATCCGATAGAGAAAAGAATGGTCAGCAGAGTAGAGTGGATTGACAGAAATAATACAGTATATAGAATAGATTATTACAATAAATACGGATATAAGTATTGTTCTGAGAATGTGAACGGTGGCAATGCTACAGTCAGGGAATTCTATGATAGAAATGGTGATATTAATGTAATAGAACAGACAGGCTCAAAGACATATACCACGTTGGGCACAGGCATTAGTCCGAGAAGCTATAGAGGCTTTACTGATTATCTGGAAGCTTATCTTAAATCTAATGAAATATATGATGAAAATATATGGTTGATAAGTGATGAGATATTAAATAAATTTGCAGGGGATTATGGAAATTTTAAAATATCTTACCTGCCACAGAATAGATTAAACTCAGATTTGGCAGAAGCAAATCAGACTAACACAGCATTTCGAATACTGTGCAGTGAAGAACAGCAGGTCAATTGGTATAAAGAAAATTCGGATTGTAAATGCGACAGATTATATTCATATCTTGAAAATAATAAATCAAAATTTGGGAAAAAAGAAGCATTTATTATTACAGAAACGGATCAGCTCGAGTATATTGAACAGCTTATAAATGACTTTCCGGAAATAACATTTCATATATCTGCCAGTACTATTATGTCAGATAAATTAATAAAACTGGATATAAATAATAATGTCGAGTTATATCCGTGTATTACTGAACAGAAGATAAAAGAAATGTTTGAAAGATGCGATATTTATTTGGATATCAATCATTACAGAGAGCTATACAATGCAGTAAATGAGGCGCTGATAAATAATATGCTAATACTAGCGTTTGACAATACAGCACATTCAAAAGAATTATATCCAATGGAAAATATTTTTGATAGCAGCAACTATGTGAAGATGAAAGAAACTCTAAAAAATATAATAACTAGTCAGACTATATTTAATGAATATATAGACAGGCAAAAGAAGCAATTAAAACAATTAGCTGCAAAAGTAGTTATGGGTGATACAGATGAGAGTATTTGATTTTACATTACTTAGTGGATATGAATTTTCCGGAGTCGATGTTGCTCAGGGATTTAGAGCAAGATTGTTTGCAAAAAACAATGTAAACGCTAAATTTATTTTTACAGAGCTGCCGACAATTAGGGATATGGAACTGTATGGTTCGCAAAAAATAAAACATCGTCAGATTATGTCTGCACATCTTTTTATGACCGGAAGATTAGATATGAGTTTGTCTGTGAAAAAAGAAGCTCTTTTAGAAAATGAAAAAGAAAACTATGAGTATGACAATATAGATGAGGATGGAAAGGTGATTCGTCTATATAATTCCGGTGAAAAATCAGTTGAAATATTATGTGATGAAGATGGATTTGTTATAAATGAAAGTCTCTTTAAAAACGGAAAAAAGTATTTAGAAAATTATTATACAGACAGCTTGTCATATACAGAGCTGTATAATTGGGATAATGATTCGAGCGATGGTTTAAATCCGGAAAGGAGAATTTTTTGGAACAGACAGGGGCAGATGGTTTATGAACAATGTATCTATAAAGATAATGTTGAATATCTGTTTAAAAATGGTGAAGTTATAGACAATGTAGCGTTTGTAGAAAGATTTATAAAGGAACTTAATCTTTGTGAGAATGATATATGTATAATCGATAGAGCGGGATATCTTGATTATATACAGCCTCTTTTTGAAAATAAAGGAAAATCAAAGCTTGTAGCTGTGCTGCATTCAGATCATTTTTATAAAATGTATGAAAATGAAGGCTCATTATATATGAACTATGAATACTATTATTGGTTTAAATATTCAGAGGCAATAGATTGTTTTGTTGTTGGTACGGATGAGCATAAAAGAAGTCTGGAAGCATTTTTAAAAGAGTATGATTGTTTTGTTCCACATATTGTAGCTATTCCCCCCGGGGCTTTACCTGAATGCAAACTTAATAATAAAAATGAGCGTAGGCGAGGCAGCATAATATCTGCTTCAAGACTTAGTCCGAGGAAAGGTATTGATATTCTTATTAAGAGTGTGATAAAAGCTCATGAACTAAACCAGATAATCAATCTGGATATATATGGAAGTGGCGACGATGAGTATACTATATATTTGCAAAATATAGTTAAAGATGCAGGCGCTGATGATTATATTCACTTTAAAGGACACTGTAATCTTAAAAAGATATATCCACACTATGAATTGTTTGCATCATTTTCTTTGTGCGAAACATTTGGACTTTCACTCATGGAGGCTGTAGGAGACGGACTTGCCATGGTTGGATTGGATGTCAGATATGGAAACAGGCTTTTTATACATCAGGATGAAAATGGCTATCTGGTGGATTTTGACGTTGAAACAGATTTTCAAAATAAAGATAAGCTCTGTGAAAGAACTGCAGCAGCAATAGTTAAAATATTTGAGGATGATAACAGATTAAAGAAATTTCATGAGAATTCCTATAAAATTGCTGAAGAATATGAGAATCATATAATAGAATCAAAATGGATACAGCTTATAAAAAATATACTAGACCTCAATCCGTCAAGCTTAATTTTACAGAGAAATGCAGTAACATGAAGGTAAAACATCCTAAGGATTATTGGCTTGAGTATGAGAGAAAAATGTTGGAAAACATCAATGAAACTACAGGCTTGTAGACAGGAGTATCAATGAAAACACACATTACAACACTAAACAACATGGCAGGGACTGCCAGTCTGGCACATAGAAGAGTATTAAAGGTGGCGCAGAGTATTGGCTGTCATGAAATGGGCTTGTCTTTTTATCCTTTAAAGCCAGACTATGCAAAGGAGATAGACAAACGTCTTGATGGGATAATAGCGCCTCTTAACTATGGGGATATTGTGATTTTTCAGTATCCAAGCTGGATTGGGGTGAATTATGATGAGAGTTTTGTAAACAAGATAAAGTTATACCGGGATACAAAGCTGATAATTTTTGTTCAGGATATACAAAAGCTCATGTTTGATTCTGAGCAGGCAATTCTTGATATGGAAATCAGAACTCTCAATAAAGCGGATTTACTTATTTTGCCATCAAAGAAGATGCATCGCTATCTGAAGGAAAATGGGCTTGATGAGAAGCCTGTTATCTATCAGACTATCTGGGATATGCCATCAGACATTTGTTTTGTGGATCATGCTGTAACGAGATGCTTTCACTTTGCCGGGAACTATAATCGTTTTCCGTTTCTGGCAGAGTACCATGGCAAGACACCGATTTATCAATATGATGCAAATAAGCCGGACAGAGAAAATGATGACAGCTTTTGCTGGAAAGGGTATTTTGAGCAGGAAAAGCTAATGCATGAGCTTTCCAAAGGTGGCTTTGGGCTTGTTTGGAGTGATGACGAATATTTTGACAGATATTATTCGATGAATCAGCCGTACAAGCTCGGTACAAATCTGGCAGCAGGGATACCGGTTATAGTAAAAAGAGGCTGTGTTCATGAGAAATTTGTCGAAAGAAACGGTCTGGGATATGCAGTCGATACATTGGATGAAGCTGATAAACTGGTTCAGAGTATTACGGATGCAGAGTATATAGAGCTTTATCGTAATGTAAAGAATATTCAAAAGCTGATATTAGATGGCGCATATACCAGAAAAACACTTCAGGATGCAATAATAGAGGTATTGGAAAGCGCCTGCGCACCGGTTTAAAACAGATATCAAGATCATATATAGATTTAGCAGACAAATTAACAGTGACAGGATATAGTATTTGACCATGATCAGGTGTATGAATCACAGATAGTTGCTACAGTGGAATAATAGGGAAGAGATTATGAGAGTACATATTACAAAAACTTATAACATAGGCGGATTGATTGGTCTCCGTCAAAATGCGGTGAAAAACGCTGGTGAAACACTTGGATTTAAAGAAATGAGTTTATTTAAATTTCCTGATGCATATGATAGTGATGATGAGTTGCATGTTAGGATGGATGGCATAATTGCATCACTTTGTCCGGAGGATATAGTGATTTTTCAGCATCCAAGCGGTGAGAGTCCCAGATACGATGGATTTTTATTTGAGCATTTAAGAAGATATCATGGAACGAAAATTGTTGCGTTTATACAGGAAATAGCATCCGATAGAGATGACAGTGAGTATTCTTTGAGTGATGAAATCACGCTGCTTAACCGGGCCGATATGTTTATTTTTGCCTCAGCTACGCTGCGGGATTACTATATCGCAAATGGATTAAAAGAAAAACATTATCTGATTCAGAATATACCGGATTATATGACAGACATTTGCGCAAATGAGCATAAAAATAAAAAACTATATATCATGGCGGAAACGAGTCAAAATGAATATCCATTAAACAATTTGAATATAGAGGTGGTGCAATATGATGAGTACCACGTCACTGAATCTATACTTAGATTGTCAGACGGAGGCTTTGGCTTAATATGGGATACTGACGAGCAGGCACTCGGACTTTATATGGCTGCAGGAATCCCGATAATAGTTAAAAAAGGGCTGTCCTGTGAAAAGTATGTGATAGATAATGAAATAGGAGCAGCAGCAACAGATTTTGAGGATGTATATAGGATAGCTGTATCAGAATCGGAAGATAAATTGAGTCAATACTACGCAAATGTCAAAAAACTGCAAAATTTGTTCATAAATGGAGTATATACCAGAAAATTATTGCTGGATACCTTGATTTTGTGTAGAGAAAGGCTATAATTTGGCGGTATATAAATGTTTTTATACGATTTTAGATACACCGTGGAGTTTATATTTATAGTGTAAAAGAGGAAAACTATAGTTATGTCCGGATGAAAGAGGATTAGGAAGCATATAATTCAGGTGTCCGGATTCATGTGAATAAGGAGAGACTATATGAATAAGAAGAAGGTTGACAGTATTTTAAAAGGTATAACCGCAGCAGGAATTGCTATGGGTGGAGTCAGCTCTATCCAGGGTGCTGATATGGTTATGGCTGCAATTAATGAATCGGCAGCAGATTCCAATTCGTTAGCTGACGCAGGCTCTTTATCTGAGAGCGAGCGAACAGAGTATAGCGAGAGTACAACACAGAGCATGAGTGAAAGCGCTTCAGAGAGCACTAGCGAGAGTGAGAGCGTGAGTGTAAGTGAAAGTGAAAGTACCAGTGAAAGCTCAAGCATCAGCGAAAGTGCTAAGCAGAGTGATGCAGAACAACAGAGTGGTGATAATGTTGTAGCGGCTGCATACACAGATGATGCAGAACAGGATACGGCTGTTTATGCTCGAATGAGTGGAATGCCGCAGCTTGCAAGTAATGATACATATAGAGATGGTTGTGTATCAAAAAAGGTACATCATGTCACTAAGATTACGGCAGGTAATTTTAAAGATTTAGCTAGGAATGATATTGAAGTTAGAAATGGAAAATGGTACCAGTTTTGGGATGTTGAATCATGCCAGTATAGAGTAAAGAATTCATATACAGGTAATTGGGAATATTTTAATGATTTTGATCATGTTACATTTAATTGGACAACAGGGAAAGGAAAGCATCAAACAAGCCATTCTCAAACAGGCGAATTGTATATATGTGATGGAAATGCGTTTGTATTAAAAGTGTCTGATAATGAATGGGTAGAATTCAGAAGTTTCGGGTTTTCTGGGGAAGTACATACTTATAAATATGCATATAAACATGGGGATTCTATTGATTTATTGGATAATGCAGATCCAGACTATGAGAAGAGTGAATCAGTAAGAATATCAGAGAGTTTGAGTGTTGAAGCAAGCACCAGCGCTTCAACAAGTGCAAGTACCTCAGCAAGCACCAGTGCCTCAACAAGTGCAAGTACCTCAGCAAGTACGAGTGCATCAACAAGCGCAAGTACATCAGCAAGCACAAGCGCCTCAACAAGTGCAAGTACATCAGCAAGCACGAGTGCAT
>ERZ779922.1710-NODE-1710-length-14562-cov-3.776935_pt1 | contig 14562 bp, 10 predicted proteins | sample MGYA00511544_ERZ779922 | MGnify/ENA primary metagenome ERZ779922 (study PRJEB29588, sample SAMEA2154516) | human gut metagenome | biome: human gut; feature: human-associated habitat; material: faeces | place: Denmark | collected 2008/2010 ... | reverse complement strand
AGTATTTTTTATTGGCTTATTAAATTCTATATGGATAAAATCACCATTTTGAGCATATGATTTTAAATCATTACTATTCAGACTCCTGATTTTATAATTTCTATATAGTGTAAAGTCAAATTCTTTTTGAGGCTGTTTAGAAATAAGTTTCATATTTGCATCAACATTCAATTTATGATTAATATTTACATCTAAATCATATTTATCAATATAATATGATATTTCTTTTTCTTTTTTGTAATCACAACCAGTATTTTTGATATTATAGAAAACACTTTGAAAAACACCATAATAATTAATATCACTTCGTCCTTGATCCCATTTTTCGTTAGTTCTTCCTAAGCTTTGAGGTATATATATTGATGAAAAAAGAAGAACTACAGCTAATGAAGAAATAAGTAATCTTGGTTTAGACTTATAAATATTCTTTCTTTTAACAATAACCAAGGATAGTAGTATCCAAAAAATATCAGCACATATTTTATACAATTCATTTTGTAATCCATATAAATAGTCTACTGCCCAATTTGAATTCTGATAAAAAACTGCAAATGGCAAAGAAATATAATTAATAATTTGATCAATAGGAATTAAAGGTTTTTCAATCCAAACGAGATTTTCAGTTAAAGGACTAAATAGAAGTACTGATAATACAAACAATATCATAGAATAATACTTATTTTCTAATGAGGATATCGCTATCGTTAAACAAATCATTACTAATTGTGGCATAAAAGCATTTAAAAAGTATGATGACAAAAATAAATCGATAATTGTATTAAGCTGATTGTTTATAAAAGCATTTATAAACAACATTGAGATGATAACTATATTTAATAATCCAAATAATAACAAAACAACTATTGTACTATATTGAAGATACTTATTTTCAGTATTATCAACAGCTAATAAAGTTTCTTCAAGTTTATTTTTTTTAGCACTTCTTAAATAAAGAAATACCATAACACAAAATAAAATACTTACATAAATAATAAATCGTGCTACTAGATAAAACAAAAAAATAGTATCAACTTTTTTCAATATATAAAACAACATCCCAAAAAAGCAGAATATAAAATTAGTTATATATAAACCAAAAAAACTCTTTTCTCTTATAAACAATTTGAAATGCATTTTTAATAAATCATTCATTTCTTAACCACCTTTTAATCCCTCTCCTTAGTTTTGGTAATGTAATCGCTTTCTATGTTTAAATGCTATCATGCTGCCTATATCTTTGTCAACAACTATATAGTTTTTCTATATATTGTCTAACAAATATATTTATGATACTATTTTCTATGGAGGAAGCACTATGCCAAAAAAGAATAATAACTTCTTTAAGTTAGAAATGTTATTTCTTAAGATTCTTTCAATAAGAGATTGTTATGGGTATGAGATCACTCATTCCATTAAAGAACTTACAAATGGTAAGATAGATATCAAAGAAGGAAGTATGTATCCTGTTCTTTATAAGTTTGAAGATCTAGGCTATATATCAAGTGAGAAAAAGCTTGTTGGAAAGAGAATGACAAGAATATATTATCATTTGGAGCCATCTGGAAAAGAGTACCTAGAGGGCATATATAAAGAATACAAAGAGATGACAAGTATTATTAATACATTTATGGAGGAAGAGCATGACTTACAATAAAAACGTTAAAAAGTATATTAAACAATGTAAGTATCTATTTGCTTCTTATGGTAAATCTGAAAAAGAATATATAAGAAAACTCATAGATAATATTGATGATGGTTCTCATGATATGACATATGATGAAGTCGTAGAAAGACTTGGTACACCCAAGGAAATTATCATTAGTTACTATGAGCAGGAAGATATGGACAGCCTGATTGAAAAAGCAAAGGTAAGAAGATTATTAAAAAATTTCTTATCAATTGCGCTTGCTGTATTATTAGTATTCTTATGCTATAAAGCATATATCTACCAAAAGACTTTTGAAGAAGTAAGAGATTCAAAAGATGGATATTTTGAAGAAACAATTGAAATCAAATAAGGAAAGTAAACATGATAAGAAAAACAAAGAATTAAATAAGTATAGTCAATTATTTAAAAATGGCACAGATATAAAATTTATAGATATTAAAGAAAGTGATGGTCTAATTTCTATGGCTTATCTATATCAAGATAAAGAGTTAATAGAAAGACACGGTATAGGAGTTATTATTGATAATACATACTATAAGATTGGTATAGGACCTGATATCGGTACAACATTGAATAATAATTCAAAAATCATAAAGATTACAGATGATGAAGTAGTATTTACATTCAACTTAGATAATGATATGAAAAAAAAAGCGTTTAACAGTTAAAAGTGAAAACAAGGATATTCATTTTAAATTAGAAGATATTAATTAGACTCAAAGGGATAAAACATCCCTCCTTTTTAGGTTTAAATTCTACATAATTAAGTATTGTAGTTTTTTCTTATAAACCCAATATCGTGATACAATAGAAACATCAATTAATAATGTACATATTCAGTTGGGAGCTACATAATATGAAAATAGGAATAATAGATGATGATACTCAATTCAGCCAAGTCATAAAGAATAAGGTAGAAGAAAATACATGCTTTAGTGAAAGTAGTATTGATGTATTTAGTAATGATTTCAAATCACTTCAATTAAAAGATTATGATTATTTGTTTATAGATATTCTATTAATGCAGGATAATGGTATCACTATTGCGAAAAGTATAGATAATAAGAATACACGCATCATATTCATGTCTAGTAACGAAACACTTGTTTATGATTGTTTTGATATTGCGCTTTACTTCTTTATAAGAAAATCATCTTATGAAGATGATTTAGAAAGACTATTTATCAAGATAGATAAAGATCAGGCTGAAAACCATAAACAATATCTCGTTGATAAGAAAAACAATCAATACATTAATCTCAAGGATATCATCTATGTTCAATCCCATAGAAATACATGTACCTTTTACACAGAAGATAATGAATATGTTCAATACACAACATTAAAGAAATGTTCTGAAGAGTTATGTTCTAATGTAGCATTCTATAAGATCAACTCATACACCATTATTAATTTTAAATATGTTACTAAAATTAATAATCAAAGTGTGACTCTTATGAACAATCAAACATTTAATGTCTCTAGAAAATCAAAAGATATTATTGAAAAATACCATGCCTACAGGAGGTTTATGCAATGATGAGTTTCTTATATTTTTGTTGTATAGAAACATTACTGACATATCTCCTTAGAACAAATAAAACAGCTATTTTTATTGCATCTTTATTGATCAATTGTCTTCTTAGTATATTTACGAGTCATCCCCTATTACAGGATCTCTTGTTAATAGAATCTTTATGCTTCTTATTCTATTATTATTCAGATAGGCTGTTATCAGAAATTATCTTCTATCTTTCATTCTTAACTGTTATAAAGAATTTAGTTGTTCTAATACCAATATCCCCTATTGTTTCGTTGATCATCTATATTCTTATTATCTCTGCATTCGCTATTATTCAAAAGCTTTACCCTATCGATAATAAGAATCTTTATTGGGGATTACTTATGGCTATATCCTTAAGTACTCTATGTATTTGTCATATTCTCTATAATGACTTTCTTAATATATTAGGCATAAACTGTAATCTCATTATTCTTATAACCCTTTTGATTACTATCATTATTTCCTATTACTTATTCCTTAGATATACCAAACTTAATCATGAACAACAGCTTCTTAACCAGGCTATTGATCACTTTAAGAATGATCAACAGAACTATGCCTTTATAGAAAAGAAAAACGATGAACTCTATAAGCTAAGACATGATTTAAAATACGATTACCTTCAAATGAAGGAATATGTAAAAAGAAAAGAATTTGCAAATGTGAATGAGATGATAGACAAAAGAATAGATTCTCTCAATGATCATAACATGCTGATCATATCTGGTAATAAGCTATTTGATTCATTTATTAATATGAAATTAGAACAGCTCAAACTCAACAACATTAAACCAGCTATTATTGTATCTATTCAGGATATATCATTTATAGAGGATGAACATTTGAATATCCTTATAAATTATCTGTTTGATATCGCAATAGATTGCATGGAAAATAATGAATTAGAAGTAAAAATAACGGAAGACCAATGTGCCTTTGAAATCACATTGTATATGAATGATGCAAAAGAAAGAATCAATCAAATGAAATATGATACTCTTGTATTAATACTGCATAAATATCATGGAAGCTTACAAGTACAGCATGCTGGTGCATCACTCTATATCTCTACTCTTATACCTGTTTCATGACAGGTATTTTTGTTTATTATCCTCATAAATCGGTCAAACGTCCTCAAGATATTATTTATTTTTTTAAAGGTGTATGATTGAAATAGGAGGTGCTTTACTATGATTGAGATGAAACATTTAAATATAAATTTTGGTAATCAAGTCATATTCAATGATGCTCATTTTAAAACATGTCCTGGTCGAATCACTGGTATTATTGGTAAAAGTGGATGTGGTAAAACAACATTCCTAAAATCATTATTATACCAGTACAAAGATAATCTTCTTTATGTAGATAATGTAGTTATCAATAATTCTAACAAAGAAGATTATCTATTAAACAAGGTGTCTTATATTGATCAATTTGGGACATTCTTTGATAACATGAAAGTATATGAACATTTTGAATTTATTAATCACCTACAAGAAAGCCAATATGATCAAACCAAAATGAACAATATGCTTCATCTAGTAGGATTGGATCTTATAGATCCATCCTGCTATCCTTCTTCTTTATCTATTGGGCAGAAAAAAAGATTCTTAATAGCGTTATCCATGTATAAAGATGCATCCATCATTATTATTGATGAACCGACTGCTTCTTTAGATCAAGAAAATAAAGAAATCGTACTTCAATTACTCGAAAAACTAAAATCAGAAAACAAATATATTATCATTACAACTCACGATGAATATCTAATAAATCATCTAGATATTACTTATAGAATAGAAAATAGAACACTTGTATGTGATCAAAAAATAGATGAAATAAATCAAACTATTCAACTCAAAAAATCGAACATCAGTAGCTATCATAAGTACTTCTTCTATAAGAATAAAAGACAATGGTTTCAGTTTATTCTTGTATTACTACTAGGTTTTATTATGACGATTTCTATTTCTACTAACGTAAGTGATAGTCTATTACAGGAAAATAAGTTATCAAGTGGTATAAAACAAGCAAATAAAGCAGAATTATATACAGGTAAGATGAATGATTCTTATATTGCGAATGGCGTAGATAGTTATTATATCGGTGATGCAGAGGTAAATCTTGATATAAGTACTGAGGAATTGAATCGTATTAAATCAATCAAACATGTAAAGAGTGTTTATCCATTTGATGTATTTGATACAATCAATCAAATGGAAGATGTGAGTAAAGGTACTGCTTATTATCAAGGAAGTAAAACACAGTTTGATTATTTTCAGGAAGGGAGTCCAATGGTCGTTCCCTATTACTCTTTCCAGAATATTAAAGTAGATGGAAAAGAACTTAAAGGAAATGCAATCAGTCAATCATTGGCAAGAAAGCTAGGTATAGATAAAAAAGAAAAGAACTTTAAAATATCTATAGATGTATATGTTCCAGTACAGCAATATACTTATCAATGTGAAATTGATGATTCTAAAACATTGGGTACTTTATCACAGGTTCTTACTAAGAAAGTAAATCTTGAAATAGAAATCAACCATATTATTTCAACAGATGATTATTATAATGAATTTCTTAGTGCTGGATATGTTGTACTTATGAATGACAAATCATTCTATACTATTTTAAATCAATACAATAACCAGACTCCTGATAGTTTACTAGATGCCAAAGAATACAATGCAGCTATTACTCCTTATCAAAGTAAAAATTATGTTGTAGAAGTAGACCGTATTAAGAACTTAAAAAGTGTTGAAAAAGAAATATCTCAGATTTCTAATAATTTCATTACTTATGATCAATATAATTCAGTGACAGATATGGTTGATGTCTATAAGGAAGAAAGAAAAGGAAGATATATTTTTATGGCTGTAGTAATATTAATCGCAATATTCCTTTATGTTCTTGTACAAATGAATGCATTGGATGATAGAAAGAATGAAATTAAATTGTTGAAGATTTATGGTTTAAAGAATCAAACGATTTGTTCTTTAATGAATGATAATATGATTGTACAGTCCATCTTATCTCTATTACTAAGTATTCCTGGTTTCTTTATCGCAAGAAAAATTGGTTTCTTTGTGATTAATCGTCAGTCAATGACTATGAGTTTATTACTATTTATGATTATTCAAATAGGTGTGACTTTAGTTATTTGTTTCTTATATATATGTTATAGTCAATGGTTTGTAAAGAAGGTGGATTTATGATTGAGATGAAGAATATCAATCTATCTTTTAAGAATCATATATTGTTTAAGAACCAAAATATAAGTATTCCGTCTTCTCAAATTACTGTAATCACTGGTGAAAGTGGTTCTGGTAAATCTACTCTATTATTTGAACTCGCAGGACTAACACATTATTCCAAGAATGAGTTTTATACCGACAGTAATGATTATGGTTTTGTATTTCAGGATTGTAGATTATTTGATGATTTAACAGCAATACAGAATATTCAACTATTTAGTAAACTTGCTGAAGTTCCATTTCATAAAGATCAAATGATGAAGTTATTAGATGAGTTAGATTTAAATATTGATTTAAATGGAAAAGTAGATGTTTTATCTGGTGGTCAAAAACAGAGATTGCTTATATTATGCTGTATGATGAAGAATCCGGATATTATCTTTTTAGATGAGCCTACCGCTTATCTAGATACGATCAATAGAGAACATATGAGGAAGATTATTCATGAATTATGTCATAGATATCATAAGACAGTTGTGATTGCGACACATGATATGGGTATGTTGGAGATTGCAGATACACATTATCATATAGAGCACCAGCAAATCATATTAAAGAAAGAATCTTATACAGAGATCAATAAAATAGAACCTAAAGAACATATTCATACAAATCTTGTTACCTATTACTTAAAAGCTGAAAAGTCCAATAGAATCCATTATAAAAGAAATATTGTGATAAGTATTATGATGATCATAGTGACATATATGATGTGCTTTCAAGCTTATTATCAAAAAGAAACAGACACTATGATTAATAAAGCAATTGATAATGAATTAAGGATTTCTTATAAAGATGGTGGTAATGCTTATGATATGGGTGGTCAGCCTGTTCCTAAAACACTCATTCAAGACATATCCAACAACAGTATGGTTCAAAGTATTCAGCCATTCTTCCAATGGAATATCTTAAATACGCAGGAAACTATTGTCATACAGCCTTATTATGGGAATATGAAAACATATAAGACAGCGGTCCTTGTGGCCGCTTCAATGCTTCTTGCCGGATGTAGCGATGCCTATAAAGGAACTGAACTCGGTCCTGGCAAGACTGCCGACAATCCGGATGAATATTATGCCGGAGGAAAACTGGGTACTACGGCTCTTGTCAATGCCTATGCATATCAGCAGCCGACTCAAGCTGTCGAGAATGCAGGTCTGGATATGGAGTTCCAGAATGGTGAAACCCTTTTCGAAAGGGATTTCAATTACAATACCGAGGGGGCATTTACCGGGCTCGGACCTCTGGCTGTCCGTGTGGGCTGCCTGTATTGCCATCCTAATTACGGACATGGAAAGCGCCAGGAACGCTATCGTGCAAGAGATATGGGCAACGGTTATCTTCTCGTCGTTTACGACAAGAAAACCGATTCCTATGTGATGTCTCTTGCCGGAATGCCTCAGACGATAGCCCAGGAACCGTTCAAGGCCCCGATTGATGAAACCAAGATTAAGATCAAATGGGAACCGTATGTAGATGAATGGGGCAACAAGTTCGACGATGGAGAGACATACAGCCTTATTTATCCGGAAGTCAAGATTCCTGCGGATGCTTATTATGCCCCGATGGTGGTCAAACGCGACGGACAGATGGTTACCATTCCGGCCTCACAGATTCCTGATGAGATAGGAGTGCTGCTGGAATCCACTATCGGAATCTACGGTACAGGTCTGGTGGATGCTCTCCCGGAAGAGGAGATAACCGCCCAGTGGGAGTCAGAAAGCAAGTATTTCAATTCCATCGGCAAATCAGAAGCGCTGAATCCAGCATATTGGGACCAGGCCGGAAACAAGTGGGCGAGCATGTATGTGAACAAGAATGGTGACAAGAAATTCTACGTGCGCCGTTATACTTATGGCCTTACACGTGGCCCTGTCCTGGACGGAGCCGGTGCAAATGCCATCTGGAACATCACCAATGTGACGCGTTCTGACCGCCGTTATCATTATCTTGACCTCGCAGGTGTATATTATGCACAAACGGCAATGAACGATAAGGATGTCCAGGACGGCTTTCCTGAATTCATAGCCAAAGTGGATCCGGACAAGAAACATCCTGAATGGCACACCGATGATGTCGCTCAGAATATTTATAACTATCTGACCAGCAAGACGCTCGATCCTGAAATGTCAGACAGGCAGTTCAAAAATCTGATGGTATGGCACCGTGGTCTGGCAGTACCTGCAGCGCGTAACGTAAACACCGAAAAGTTCAAGGAAGGCAAGCGTCTCTTTACCGAAATGCATTGCTCCGAATGCCATCGTCCGTCATGGACGACAGGTGAAGACAATATCCAGGACCCGAATATGATGTGTTCAAATGAGGACATGCCACGCTATCCGAACCAGACTATCTGGCCTTATTCCGATTTCGTTCAGCACCGTCTTCATATGAAGAATGACATACGTACAGGCTGGTGCCGCACCACACCGCTTTGGGGACGTGGATTGAGCAAACTCTGTACAGGAGCGGAAGACAGACTCCATGACTGTCGTGCAAGAAATACCTTGGAGGCCATAATGTGGCACGGAAGCGCGCAGAGTGATGCACGCAACTCTATTGAGAGCTTCCGTAAACTGACTAAAGAACAGCGAGATGCAGTCATCTTCTTCTGTGAATCCATCTAAGCGCTACATATTAAACTCTACGGTCATAGTTGCCGCTGTCCTGATTCTGATTATGGCAGCGGCTACTTGCATTGAGAATGTGCGCGGCTCCGGGTTCGTTGCGGAATATGTCTATGGCTCATGGTGGTTCGTCCTAATCTGGGCGATATTCTCAGGCCTCGGCATCGCATTGATAATCAAGACGAAACTGTATCGGAGACTGCCTGTCTTCCTGCTGCATGTCTCGTTTGTCGTGATTCTCTGCGGCGCGCTTGGATCATATCTTACCGCGGAGAGTGGCGAGGTGCATCTGCGCAAGGATGAGCCTGTAACTCAGTACGACAACTCTTCAGGTGTCAGGACAGACCTCGGCTTTGCATTGACACTCAAGGACTTTGAGATCAGATACTATCCCGGAACAGACTCGCCTTCCGACTATGTCTCTCACGTTCTCACGGAAGGGGAGGACTTGGCGGTGTCCATGAATCATATCGGAACGCATAAGCACTTCAGGTTTACTCAAGCGGGCTACGACAGCGATATGGGCGGAGTACGTCTCGGGGTGTTGTACGACCCGTGGGGAATAACATTGACCTATGCGGGCTATATTCTCCTGCTGCTCTCCATCATTCTGGTGCTGGTTTCGCGCTCTTCCTCCATCCGGACATGGCACCGCAAGGCTCTCGCCGTCGCCTCTGCCCTGGTTTTCGCCTTTCAGGTCAATGCAGGGGCTGCCAATGCACAGTCTTCAGCCTGTCCCGTTCCTGATAGGGTGATTGTAGATGACTTTTCACGTATCTGTGTTCTGTATCACGGCCGCGTATGCCCCGTCAGCACAGTTGCCGATGATTTTGTCACCAAACTATCCGGAAAATCTGCCTGGAACGGTTATTCAGCAATGGAAATTTTCGCAGGATGGACATTCAATCCTATGGAATGGGAAAAGGCAGAGATTTTTGCGATTAAAGACAAGGTGGCCCGCAAGATGCTGGGAATCAATGGAAAGTGGGCTTCATATGATGATTTCTGGACTCAGGAAGGGGAATATAAGCTCAAGACTCCTCTCAATGACGCTTGGCGGGATGGAAACCAGTTGATGGTCAAGCATCTGCGTGATGTGGATGAAAAATTCAACATTATCAGGATGTTCTACAACGGAGAACTGCTCAAGATGTATCCATATAGAAATGCGGACGGACAGCTCAATTGGCTTTCTCCTGGACAGAGAACAGTGGAAGTTTCACTGCCGGAAGGAGAGTGGATGTTTGTGAGGAAGTCAATGGACTATATCAGTGAATGTGTTGCGTCGGGCGATAATGGACGTGCTTCGATGCTGCTAGGTAAAATCGTCGATTATCAGCGGCTTAAAGCTGGCGAGGCAATCCCTTCCGAATGTCGTGTCCATACGGAGCAGCTTTATGGTACGCTAAGTTCGCAGCGCTTTCCTGTAATGATCTACTTGACCGTGGCGCTTGTCCTGGCAGTATTGTATGTATCTGGATTGTGGGAGAGAGTATGCTCTTGGGGCGGAGCGGTATTGGCATTGACAATGCTCATCCATATATCGGTTCTGCTGGCTTTGCGCTGGATTGTTTCCGGGCACGTGCCGCTTTCCAACGGTTTCGAGACGATGCAGTTCCTTTCCTGGTCTGTGCTTGTGGTGACAATCCTTACTTGTCGGAAATTCCGTATCATACTGAATTTCGGGCCGTTGCTCGCTTCGTTTGCTCTGCTCGTGGCAATGATAGGTGGCGGAAATCCTCAGATTACCCAGCTCATGCCGGTATTGCAGTCGCCGCTTCTGTCTGTTCATGTGATGGTGCTGATGTTCTCTTATGCGCTTTTTGGCCTGATTGCTTTGATCAGTTTTCAGGGGACGCTCCTATGTGTCCGTTCGGAAACGGAAAAGGCCGGAGCACTTGCGGCATTGTCACATCTGCTATTGTACCCTGCCGTGTTCCTGCTATGTATAGGCATATTTATCGGTGCCGTCTGGGCAAATGTCTCTTGGGGACGTTACTGGAGTTGGGATCCGAAAGAGGTCTGGGCTCTTATTACGATGCTGGTTTATGTAGCGCCGCTCCACTTTACCTCGCTCAAGAAATTCCAGTCGCCGAAATTTTTCCATTTATATTGCCTGTTGGCCTTCCTGAGCGTACTGATTACGTATTTCGGGGTCAATTTCTTGCTGGGAGGAATGCACAGTTATGCGTAGGGTTCGTTGAAGCCAATCTGATATTGCCAGCCGAAAACCGCTGGTTGGCTGAATAATTTTTTAAAGTAGAGCGACCGATACTAACTTTGCCGATGCCAATGATAGGTTTCATTTGGACGCGTTTGCGGTGAAATGACAAGTTTGGCACGATAAATGCAAATAGTCGGTCAAGTGAATAATATTATTGGTTGGTTATTATAGGGACTGTCGGGAAATGTTAATTTTTTTCTAACGAATTGATTGCTAATGTGTTAAATATTTTGTATCTTTGATATGGAGAAAAAGAATTCCTCCAACAGGCCGTGGAAAGCTGAATTTGGAGGAATCGCAAAATAAATCTGCATGTCAAAGGTACGAAATTTTGCTGAAATAGCACCAAATATCGGATTCTCGGAGTTCGATTTTTATGACCTCTATAGATCAACGTTTGAAAAGAGTGAATTGGGCAGGATGAAGAAGCTGCTTCCGCTCCATGAGATGGCAGAGAGCTTCGGGCTTGTCAGCAAGAGCATGAGACCGAAATTGGGGCGCAAGTCGTACTTCACACATGAGGGGAAAGTGGCATTGATGTTCCTGAAGATGTACACGGGTCTGAGTTGTCCGAAGTTGATGGAGCAGTTGAACGGCAACATCCACTACCAGATGTTCTGCGACGTGATAATAGATCCGGCTCGTCCGCTGACAAACTACAAACTATTGGATGACATAATGCTGGAGCTTGCCGGAAAACTGAAGATACAGCAGTTGCAGGACATCCTGGCGGAACAGTGGAAGCCATACATGCAGAACCTGGATACGATGTACACGGATGCGACCTGCTATGAGAGCGAGATGAGGTATCCGATGGACCCGAAGCTGTTGTGGGAAGGGATAGAGAAGAGTTACGAGACGATGTGCGAGCTGAGCGGGAGGTTGGGAATCCATCGTCCGAGAACAAAGTTCATTGACGTTCAGAAGGCGAACCTGACATACAGGAAGCAACGCAAGCATAGCAAGAGCCAGACAAGGAAGATGACCCGCAGGCTGCTGGAACTATTGGGCAAGATATTGAAAGAGATCCGCAAGACGGAACGTGCCTATGAGAACGCACAGAGTCTGCTGACATCCAGGGAGAAAAGTGATTTGGAAATCATCACGAAGATGTACCGCCAGCAGAAGAACCACTTCCAGAGCAAGGACTGCCGAGAGAGTATTCCGAACAGGATAGTGAGCATCAGCAAGCCGTATGTGAGACCGATAGTGAGGGGCAAGGAAGTAAAGAGCGTGGAGTTCGGAGCGAAGGTGAACAACATACTGGTCGGCGGAATCTCATTCATCGAGAAACTGTCCTTCAATGCCTTCAATGAGGGTACAAGGCTGATACATTGCCTGAAGATGCATAAGAGGTTGTTCGGAGTTGAAGCAAAGAAAGTGGGAGGAGACACCGGTTATGCCGGAACCGAAAACAGGGACTACTGCAAGGAGAACGGGATACAGACCTCGTTCGTGAAGCGAGGACGGCCGTTCAGCGAGGAGAAGAAGGAGAAAGACCTTGTCAGAAAGGAGCTTGCCAGGGTGAGGGCGACAGCGATGGAGGGCTCGTTCGGAACACAGAAAGAGCACTACGACCTGAGGCGGGTCAAGGCCAGGACGAAGCTGACGGAAATCTTGTACATTTTCTTCGGCATCCACACGGCGAACGTGGTGCAGTTGGCAGACAGGATAGAGCAGAGAGCACAGCTGGCGGCCTCCTGAAACGAAAATATGCACATGGAAAAGTGCTTTCAAGGGGGAACTACGCCTCTGTCATTGAGAATGGACAAAAAATCCGGCCGAAACGACCGGAATGAGATATAAAAACGTAAATTTGGTGACCCGAACGTAGAAATGGATGGGATCAGTCGGCTGCTTCGGTCAAAAAGAAAACATTAAACGACAATCCCTATTATATACGCACCGCTACGTGGGGTAGCCTTTTATGCCAATGACAAGGCTGCAGATATTTGTAAATTGTACATTCCCACAGGAAGAGTTATTGATGGGTCTGAAGCTCCGTCATTGAGAGAGCACATTAAGGAGTTAGAGAGAATACAACCCATGATACCTTTTAAGTCTACAATAAGGGCAGCATCTAATTTAGTTGTGATTCTATCTCAAATGTGTAATCTAGGATGTTCTTATTGTTATGCGCAAGATTCTCGTTCCAAAGATGTTTTAAGCAAGGAGCAATTAAAAGTCACTATTGACTACATTTTCAGTCAAAAATCAGAACGAAAGCATTTTTCATTTATAGGGGGTGGCGAACCCACTCTGACATGGGAACTATTAAGTTGGTCTATTTCATATATTAGAGCCTCAACTTATGATCAAAATAAGGTAGGTATTGGAATAACTACGAATGGGACTTTATTGGATGACAAGAAAATCAATTTCTTCCAAACGAATAAGGTCGATATAAATTTATCCTTTGAAATTTTGCCCGATGTACAGGATTCTCAAAGATGCTTTGCGAAATCATCACAAAGCACATTCAAAATTGTAGATGAAGCGATACGTAAACTCTTGAAAAATGGTGTACATGTTGGTGTTCGGTCGACAATCACAAAACTAAATGTCCGGCGAATGCCCGAAATGGTTCTGTTCGCAATCAATAATTATCCTCACCTGAAAAAAATCCATTTTGAGCATGTTACATCCATATACAATGACAAAGCTTACTACGATGACTTTGTGAAGTTTTTTATGGAAGCCAGAACAATCGGAAGAACAGAAGGTTTAGATGTTTATTGCTCTGTATCTCGTGGGCTGGAGAAACTTAAAAGTTGTTTTTGCAGAGGGGAATTCTGCTTAACGCCCACCGGGGATTTCGTTGCATGCCATAGAATCTCTTCCAAAGAGGATGCTGCTTTCGAGCAGTTCAAGTTTGCGGAAATTAATTGCAGAGTCGTCTCCATTTCAAAGGACAGAAAAGAAAGAATAGAAGATTTTTATAATTCCAAACGCGAGGAGTGTAATGATTGTTTTGCCAAATGGCATTGTGCCGGTTCTTGCCCGATGGAAAAGACTATCTATACTGAGAAAATGCGAGATTTGAGATGCTATTTTACAAAAGAATTAACGAAAGCTCTTCTCGATGAGCGGTTAAGTAATAGTGCAGTCGATAAGAGATCGGGGTAAAGCAATAAGCGCAATTCTGCGATGAAACCGGGTTACGTTCATTTAAGGGCAGGCGGTATCTTTTTTAGCTACTCACCGAAGTATGAGCATGAGTAGGG
>ERZ779922.1706-NODE-1706-length-14568-cov-2.661545_pt1 | contig 14568 bp, 13 predicted proteins | sample MGYA00511544_ERZ779922 | MGnify/ENA primary metagenome ERZ779922 (study PRJEB29588, sample SAMEA2154516) | human gut metagenome | biome: human gut; feature: human-associated habitat; material: faeces | place: Denmark | collected 2008/2010 ... | reverse complement strand
TCCGCCAGCTTTATCACCGGCCTGCGGAAGTACCCAAGTGGCCGAAGGGGCTCCCCTGCTAAGGGAGTAGGCCGTCAAAAGCGGCGCGAGGGTTCAAATCCCTCCTTCCGCGCCAAATCCCCGGAAATCCTTGTAAATCAAGGGTTTCCGGGGATTTTTTATCGCCCTATACGGGCTGCTTGTAGGGTGAAGCGTTGCGCAAAATTGTGCCAAGTTGTAGTAAATTGCTCTGCGTGGGCTACATCATGGGCTACAAATTTTACCCAGCAATCAGCCGTTACGATACATGCTTTGGCAACTCTTTACATCCTTGGCCTTGTCGATTTGCTTCTCGTGCAGATAATCATAGATAGCCTGCATGGCCGCAGGCGGTTCGCCCTTCGTCTTACGATACTGCTCGATCTGGCGAACAACTTCTCCGTGCAGCAAATCCATGTGTCGCATTTCTTCCGTGGACAAATCGTAAAACAGTTTCGCAAGCGTGGGGTCGGATTCCTTGTACTTTAGGGCGCACTTTGCATATACTTCTGCATCGTGGATTTCGCTATCGATAAAATTTTCTAATTTTTCAATAACTTTCATCCCGCACCTCCGTCAGATGCGCTGTACCCGAAGGGCAACATTGCTGACGGTGGATGCCGCACCGGTCAGCACCAAAGACAGGGCAGAGCCGGACGCACAACACGCCTGCCGGACAAGGGCGGGAAATGCCAACGCAACGGGAGAACCAGCCGCAGCGTTTGCGGAAGCTGTTGCGCCGGGAACAACAACGCCGTCCTTAATAAGCGTTGCGGTAACCGTCCCAGCAGCCGTTGGTGCAACGGTAACGGACACATCAACATCATAATAGCCCTTGCCAATGATGTTGACGGCATTCCCGTTCAGGGAAATATCGCAGCCGTAGCGGCGGATAAGACTGCCCAGAGGGATGACACCATTTACGGCGACCTCCGTGGGGGTCTGCATAGCAGTGTAAATCGCAGATTTGCAAGACATTATAAAATCTCCTTTCAAAATAAAGAGGGCGGGACACCAGCCCCGCCCATAACCCGGCCAAGAGGGGCCTTTCGCTTTTGTCAGATGTTTGCGCCGCAGCAGCTATTGCAGCCGCAGAAGGGGGAATTACCGGCATTGTAGGTGTAGCCGTTGGGATAGCGGACTACGCCATACATCCGGTTATCCATCTCAAGGCTGGCAATGCGGGCGGACTGCTCCGCAATGCGCTGCTCAAGCTGGGACTTCTCCAGAGCCGCAAACTTGGCTTCGATGTTGGCGTTTACGCCGTCAATCGCCCGCTGGGTTTCGCAGCAGCACTGCGCCATCTGGCTCTGGATGCTGTTGCCGGTCTGCATGATGGCCATGTTGGTGCCGTTCTGCGCCAGAGCCATCTCCTTGCCGAGCTGGCCAATGTTGCCCTGCATCTCGTAGCCAAGATTGCAGATGCCGTTTCCGATGTTGGTCAGGCGGTCGTTGATCTGTCCAAACTGCTGGCCAAACAGAATCTCCTGCTGGCTGGCGGCGGTGGCATACTCCCCGAACTCACCCTGACGATTCCAGCCATTTCCGCCAAAGCCGAACATGAACAGGAACAGAACCACGATAAGGAACCAGCCAGAACCCCAGCCGTTCTCGTCATTCGCTCCCCGTGTCACAGCGGCGATATCGCTAAGGGACATACCGTTCTCCATGTGGGAAACTCCTTTCATAATTTTTTATAAATAAACCGTGTCGACCCGGCCTATTTCAGGAATTGCACAAAGTCCTTTGCTTGTTTCTGCAAATCAGCAAACTGCTCTTTGCTCATTTGCCCGGAAGTTAGTAACCGCTCGATTTCCTGCTGCGCCTTTTGCGGGGTCATGTTCGCTGCAAATTTTCGGAACTCTGCCACCATCGCAAGGGGATTATTCGGCTTTCGGCTTCCGCTTCCCATCAGCATTTGCATCATTGGATTTGCCATTGATCGTGTCCTCCAATCTCTTTACGCGCTCTTCCAGACTACTTACATCCACAGGAGGTGCGGCCTGATACGGGGAAACTGTGTAAGGCGTTACCGTTGCATACCCAGCTCCGTCTGTCTGCTTCATCCACACAATGGGGTCGTTCTCATCCATCAGCAGAATAGAGCTGTTGGGGGCCATTCTGAATGCATCTGCGCCGTTTCTCCCATTTACCCTTGTAATTTGACACCCGAACGCTTGCGGCGCTCCTGCGGCGTTCTGCGGGGCATAATTGCCGTATTGCCCGTTATACCCCATCGGCTGATACGGATTCTGGTAGTAAGGATTAAATGCCATCAACATACCGTCCTTTCTTCACGGAACAGTTCGGCAAAATATACATATATCCGCAATTCTTCCTGGTCGGGGAATAGTTTCAGGATATCCGCCGCCATTTGCTCCGTGTAACCGCAGGCGATAAGCCGGTCATACATTTTGCCACCTTCTTTCTGCCTTTATGATACAAAAAAACAGGCACCTGAAAGTGCCTAAAAAGTGTCAGAAAAGTGCAAAAAGCCCCCTGCCAATTAAGGCAGGGGGTTAAATAGCTCCTGTGCAATTTTGTGGTATGCTCTACACCTATACCGCTTGACAGTATCTACGGACATATTACGCTCTATAGATACCTGCACACAGCTTTTCCGGCGCACGTCGCAATCTATGACGATCATTTCCTCGGTCTCTGGGAGTAAAATCGATTCCACGAGGGCAATAGCGCGCTTTGGCGGCAAATTTGATAAAAAATTTCTTACGGCCTTGTGGTTGCTGTTCATCGGCAAAACAATAGCCGTGGAGGTGCGGATGCTTATGCACGGGCGCAAGGTCGGCGTAGTCTTATCCTTTGCGCCATCCAGATTTCCGTTATTTCAGCAGGAAATTCCAGCTGGCGGCACCGAGGATGCCATCCACGCCGAGGTCGTGGTCAGCCTGCATCCGGCGCAGACCGGCCTCCATCTTGGGGCCGAACAGCTTGTCGCCGCTCCAGATTTCATCCGGGTAATAGCCCTTGTCCTTCATCAGCAGCATGGCGGCCCGGACGTCATTGCCCTCCATGCCACGGCGCAGCATACGCAGTTCCATGTTGATCGTCTCCTCCTTCATCGTCGGTGCGGGTGCGGGCTTGGGCTGCTCGTTCAGCAGCGCCTTGACGCTGGCCTTGAACGCCTCCCACTCCGCATTGTTCTTCCCTGCCATTTGCCGGGGGCAGGACTTCCCGGTCACGTCGTAGTGCCGCAGGACGTAGGTGTCCACGCCGGAGATGCCCAGCAGCTTGCACAGCTCCGCCGTCAGTGCCGCAGCGTTGGCCTTGGTGCGCTCGGAAACATGGTAGTTCCCGGAGCAGCACATCTCGATGGAGATACTGTTGGTGTTGCGGCAGAGGGGATGTACCGGATCGGGAGAGCCTACCGCCCACGCCCGGTCACAGGCCGGTACGGACTGGTAGATGCTGTCCTCATCCACAAAGTAGTGTGCGCTGGCCTCCCGGTCGCCGCCTGCAAAATACTTGCAGTTGGCCTCGGCGGTGTCGCTGACGTTGCCCGTGTAGTGCAGCACCACAAAGGCCACGTCCCGCCCGCCCAGCCGGTCATAGGTCTCCGTGCTGGCCGGGATGCTGGTGTTGATGGGGATACCGCCCGCCTTGGCAATGGGATATGCGGCAGTGATGCGCTTGCCCATATCTCACTCCCCCTTGCTCAGCTGCTTGACAGCCTGATTGATGCCGGTGGCCGCCAGACCGCTGACGATGCCCACCGCCGCAGCGGTGATAGGGTCCCCCGCCGGATAGTCGGGGATGGGCAGCAGATAGAAGCTCACCAGCCCCAGCAGCCCGCCCAGCAGGCCGCAGAGAATGGGGATCCACTTGTTGTCCATCCGGCTGGCCCGCACGGCCATGCCCATGAGATAGGTGATGACGGTGATGGCCGCCACGCTGGCAATACCCAGATTTTCCATAAAAGCCCTCCTTATGATACAATGTCCCAGGTCTTGACTTCCTGATAGATGCGGTCGATGAAGGAATTGCCCCGCAGAGCCTTATAGGCCCGGTACTCCAGCAGAAAATTCTCATACTCATACTGCCGGATGGCGGAGTGATCCCTATTCTTATAGTATGTATGAAGCATATTGCTCCGCAACAGGCATTTCTGCCCCTCCCGCAGGTGCTTCGTCCCCGTCACCGCCTCCCGCACCGGCCGCAGCAGCGAGAAGCGGTACTCGCGCCGCACCGTCTGCGCATTCTTGCGAATGCGCGCGGCAAGATCACTTCGCAAAAATCGGACGATCGCGCGCACGTCGACGGCGCTTGCCTGCTCGTCGGTCAGCTTGCGCTGCGCTCTGAGCTTTTCGACCTGCTCACGCACGCTCTGCTCGCTTGCTTCGCAGAAAAAGTCAAGGTCCTGCATCACAAGGTGCAGCGCCGTGCCCCGTTCCGCACCCGTGAGCGTCGTTTCGCCCGCAAGGAATTTTGGTTTATATAGGCTGCGCAGCCGCGGTGGGAGCGTTGTATTTTCGGATATCTCCTCGTCCAGCGCGCGGCCCTTGAGCTGCGTGGCCGTCAGCTTGGCGGGAAAGGCCGTCTGCCCCGCGTAGGGGTAGCGGTACGACAGCGCAGCAAAATCCACCGGCAGCTCATCCTTCGGCGGCGCGGCATCCACTGGCGCGTCATCGGGCCGCTGCTGCGGCGTCACAAAGCTCAAACCGTCGTGCACACACACCGTCCACGGCGTTTCGTCAGCATAGAAGCTCCCCTCGCCATTCTGCCCCGCAAGCTCGCGCAGGGACGCCGCTTCGCTGCGCTGCAAAAGCGGCAGCATGATCCAGTCGCCCATGCACTTGCCGCTGTCCACAGCCTCGGGCAGCACAGGACAATCGCTCAGCGCCAGAAGGTCGGCGACGCGGCTTTTCGCGTTTGCCTGCGTGTGCACCATGACGAGCTTTTCCTTCGCGCGCGTCATCGCAACGTACAGCACACGCAACTCCTCGGCCTTCGCCTCGCGCCGCAGCGTGCGCTCGAGCGCCTGCCGTGCGACCGTCGGGTACTGGATGTGCCTTTGCATGTCCACGCACACCGGCCCCAGCCCGAGCTGCGGGTGCACGAGCACCGAACTCAAAAAGTCCATATTGCTGAAGCGACGCGCGAGGTCCGAGAGGATCACGACCGGAAATTCAAGGCCCTTCGACTTGTGGATCGACATGATGCGAACGCCTGATGATGCGTGCGCGGTCTGCATTGAACCCGCCTCGCCTTCGGCAAGCTGCTCGCGCAGCGTGCGCACAAAGTCGAAAAGGCCTTGCCGCCCCGAGCGCGCGTAGTCCTCGCTGAGCTCCAAAAACGCGAGCAGATTTTCCTTGCGCTCCGCCCCGCGGCGCATCGCGCCGAAGATGCCGAGCACATTGCACCGGCGGTAGATTTCGCTCAGCAGCTCGCGCACGCTCAGGTGCGCCGCGCTGTTGCGCAAAGCGTCCAACGTACTGAGGAATTCTACGCTGTGGATGTCCTCACTCAAAAGCAGCGCATCGTAGAAGTCACCCGTGCGCTGCCGCGCGCGGATCGCCGCGAGCTCATCGGGTGTAAAGCCGAAGAGCGGAGAGCGCAGCACGGCAATGAGCGGCACGTCCTGCCGCGGATTGTCGATGACCTGCAAGAGCGCGAACAGCACTGCGATCTCCATCGAGGCAAAAAAGTCCTCGCCCGCGTCAGCGGCGCAGTGGAGGCCGCGCGCCTCCAGCGCGCGGCGATAGTCCAAAAGGCGCGTGCTCGGCGAGCGCATCAGAATGACGATGTCCTCCTCGCGCACGGGCCGCAGCTCTTTTGTTTTGTCATCCTGTATAGCAAATTCACTTGTCAGCATATCACTGATATAGTCTGCGACAAACGCTGCCTCAGCCTCGCTTGCGCGCACGCGCTGCTCGCCCGTCTGCGTCGGCAGGTCGAGCAGGTGGAACTCCGCGCCGCACGCGCTCGATTCGGCATAATTCGCGCCGAGGCGCAGCATTTCATCCGCGCCGTAGTCGAGCTCACCCATTTCCTCGGAAAGAATATTGCAGAAGATAAAATTCGTCGCGTCCAGCACTTCTTTGCGCGAACGGAAGTTGCGCGAGAGCAGCAGCTTCGCGCTGTCGTGCTCCTCTGCGTCCTCAAGCGGCAGCCAGGTGTTATAATGCTGCAAAAAAATACGCGGGTCGGCTAGGCGGAAGCGATAGATGCTCTGCTTGACATCGCCAACAGTGAAAAGGTTTTCTCCTTTACAAGAAATTGCGTCAAAAATGCGGTTCTGCACCTCGTTGGTGTCCTGATACTCGTCCACCATGATCTCGCGGTAGCGCGCGCTGACGATGTGCGCAAGCTCTGTCGGCGCGCCGTCCTCTCCGATGAGAAGGCGGATGGCCTCGTGCTCCTGATCGGAGAAGTCGGCAGAATTCCGCCGGCGCTTTTCCTCGTTGTACCGGCGGGAAAAGTCCGCCGTCAGGTCGATGAGCGCGAGCATTGCGCTCGCCATCGTGCGCAGGTCCTCCACCGCCTCGTCAGACGAGGCGGAAAAAATCTCGGCAAAGCCCTTGACGGTCTCCTTGCAGTTGTCCCACAGGCTTTTCATGCGCGCTTTCATCTCGCCGCCGTCGCTGTCCTTCACCGCGGCGAGGCGCGGGAACGCGATGGTCACGCCGCGCGCGGTGTCCCAGCCCTCCACCGTCTTCCCCTCCAGCGCGTCAAGCTGGTAGGACGCGTCGAGGAACGCGGGCGCATACTTCTGGTTCAGCGCGTCATTCGCGCACATCTCTTTCGCCGCGCGCTGCAAAAGGTTTTTGCAGTGGCGCGCCTTGCGCCGCACCTCATTGAGCAGAATTTTTCCATAGGGCGTATCCTCGATCTTATCCGGCACGGCGCGCCAAAACGCGCGCTGCGCCTCGAGCCATTTGTCCTCATACGGCTGCGCCTGCAATTTTGCGTGCAGCTCGAGCACTAAGTCCTCAAGCGCGCTGTCGTCGCGCCCCGCGCCAAGCGTGTCGGCGAGCAGTGTGCCTCCGGGCGTCAGACAGTCGTAAAAATCGTCCAGCGTGCGTGTGAGCACGCGCTCGCGCAGCACTTGCGCCTCGTTCTCGTCCAGTACGCGGAAATCGGGCCGTAGCGCGTGGCCGCGCGCGTCCTCGCCGAGCAGATGGCAGTTTTCGCGCAGAAGCGCGGTGCAGAAGGCGTCCACCGTCTTGATGTCCGCGCGGTAGACGCGCAGCATTTGCTGCCGCAGATGGTAGTTGCCGGGGTCGCGCTCCATGCGCTCGGTGAGCGCCTTGGCGATCTTGCCGCGCAGCTCGCTCGCCGCGGCGCGCGTGTAGGTAATGATGAGGAAATCGTCGAGATTCGCCCCTTCGCGCTCTACGTAGGAAAAGAGCCTCTCGACGAGCACCTTTGTCTTGCCCGAGCCCGCCGCCGCGGAGACGAGCAGACTGCGCTCGCGGCTGTCCACCGCCGCTTGCTGTTCGTTTGTCAGCTTTTCAGCCATTTTCGTGCGCCCCCTCTCCGTTCACCTCGTCGATGTACTGCCAGAATTCGTCGTTTTTCGTCGCCTTGATGTATTCCATGCGGTCGCTGCCGCAGCCGTTTTCAAAGTGACACGCGCTCGCAAACTCGCAGTAGGTGCAGGCCGACTGCTGCGGCGTGCGCGCGTAGGGGTCGGCGTCGATGTTGCCCGCGAAGACCTCCTGCGTGATTTCATGTAAAATATGGTCGACGTATTTCGAGAGCTTTCCGAGCTGCTCGGCGGAGGCGAGACTCCCCGTCACCGCGCCGTCCCTTTTCACCGCGATGGGCAGGTAGCACGGCGATTCGAGCGCGCTGTGCTCCATCGCCTGCAGAACCGCCGGGTCCTCGAGCACCATGCCGCTGCGGCGCAGCTCCTTTTTGAGTGCTTTTTCGATCTTTTCGGGCTCCGTGTCGCGCGCACAGCGCAGCATCGGCTCGCGCGCGGGCGTGTAGAGAACGCCCGCGGGAACGATCTCGTGTCCGCCGAAAAGCATCTGTCCCTCTTCTTTAAGCGTAAAGAGGTAGAGCAGCATTTGGAGCCCCAGCCCGTAGCGCAGCTCGGCGAGGTCGAAGCTCTTCTTGCCCGTCTTGTAGTCCACGACGCGCAAATATAGCTTGCCGTCGTGCAGCCAGCCGTCCACACGGTCGACCTTGCCGACAACGCGCGCCGTGCCGTTTCCCTCGCGGATCGTGATGGCGGGCAGCTGCCCGTCCGCGCCGAACGCGAGCTCAAATGCCAGCGGCTCAAAGTCGGAGCTTTGCAGCTCCTCGCTCACCTCGTCCATGATGCGCTCGACCGCCGCGCACAGGCGGTTGAACAGATAACGGAAGCGCGCGCTTTTTTCGCACAAGTCCGGCAGCACGCGGTCGATGTATTCCTCGATCGACGCGCGCACGAGCGCGTGCAGCTTGTCCTTCGATAGCGTATGCAGTCCGCCGCACTCCTTCGCCTGCCGCAGCGTATGCTCCATCACATCGTGCACGAACGTACCGATCTGCGGCGCATCAAAGCCCGCGCCCGTGCGCTCCCTGGCTTTCAGGCCGTAGCGCATGAAATAGGCAAAGTGACATGAGCGCGCCATGTCCATGCGCGAGGCGGACAGTGTCACCGCGCCGCCGTAGAGCGCGTGCACCGCGTCGCGCGACAGATGCCCGCGCGTATAGCGCGAAGCGTCCTTCATCGCGGCAAGCGCACGCTCCGCGTCGCCCTGTCCTTCAAAATACTGCCACAGCGCGCCGCCGATATGCTCGCCCGCATACTCGAGCGCCGTCGACTTTGCTGACAGGCGATATTCCTTGTCAGCGCTCTCTGTTTCGACGCTGATCGACGGCAGCAGACGCGCGATGCGCCCGATGACGAACGATGGCCGCTTCTCCGCGCCCTTTCCGTCCGAAACGGGATAGGACACCGTCAGCTTTTCCGTCGGCTGGGCCAGCGCGGCGTAAAGATTCTGAATTTCCAGATGAAACTGCTTCATCCCGTGCGGCGCGAGGAAGATTTGCTGCCTCTCGAGCGCCTCGCGGTCCTCGTCGCGCAGCACGCCGCCGCGGTTCTCCGCCGCAGGCAGCACGCCGTCGTTCGCGCCGAGCAGGAACAGCGCGCGCACCGTGTGGCGGTCGTTTCGCGTCATTTCGCACAGGTTCACCGCGTCGAGCGTCACGGGGATCGTGCCCACGCTGTACTGCGTCAGCACAAGGCGCATCAGACTCGCAAACTCCTCGGCGTCGAGGATCGCGTCGCCCAGGATTTCCACAAACTGGTCGAGCACGCTGCAAAGAATGCCCCACAGCTGCGCCGTTTCCTCGGCGCGCTGGGCCTCGCCCGCGGCGAAAAGCTGCTCGGTCTGCGTCTGCAAGACCTCCGGCAGTTTGATCTCCTCCAAATAGCCGTACAGCGCGCGCACCTTCTGCTCGGCCTCGCCGCTGCCGCCCACGCCTTTTTTTAGGCGCGCAAACGGCCCTTGCACGCGCTCGTGCAGTGCGTTGACCGTCTTGAGCCGCGCCCTTGCCTCGTCCGTCCATTCTTCGCCGTAGCCGTCGGGATGCGCCGACCAGGGCGTCTCGCGCGTCCACATCGCGCCGCGGATCTCCCACTTGAGCGCGTAATTTTCCAGAATGTCGCACTCCGCCATGCTGAGGCCGGCGAGGCCGGTCTTGAGGCAGCGGAACACATCCTCGTACTCAAAGCCGCCGCTCGCGGCGTCCAGCGCGCCGAGCAGCAGCGTCAGCACGGGACTTTTCAAAATGTCGCTGCGGTGGGCATAATAGAGAGGGATGCCGTAGCGGGCGAATACGCTCTCAATCGCACCTGCGTAGGAGTCGAGATCACGCGCCGTGACGGTGATCTCGCGGTAACGATAGCCCTGCTCACGCACTAATTTCAAAATCTGCGACGCGACCCACTCGCATTCACTGTACGCGCTGCCCGCCTCATAGAGCGCGACGGTGTCAGTCGGCTTGGTAAATTCGTCCGCTGCGCCGAAAAAGCAGCGCTCGATATGGTCGAGCGCGCCGCGCACCTCACCCTGCGGAAGAATTTCCTCCTCGCATGCGACGCCGGCATCGCGCGCGAGCGCGTACAGCCGCTCGCGCACGCGCAGGCTCTCGGAAAAGAGCTCGCGGTCCTGCGTGTCGCCAAGGAGCGTGACGGTCACGCTCTTCGCGCGCCGCAGCAGGATACGCAGAATGCGCAGCTCACGCCCCGTAAAATACGAAAAACCGTCGAGGAAAATGTCTTTATTGTCAATATATCCCGACGCTTCGAGGTTTTCCTCCAGCTTTTCGAGCACGTCGCGCGCGTCGTGTCCCGGCGCGTGGAGCTTGCTGAGGTAAATGCCGTAGATGAGCGAAAGGTCGCGCAGCTTGTCGCCGCTCTCGCCCTCGATCTGCGCTACGCTCTCGGATAGCTGCTCGGGCGATACGGCGTAAGCCTGCAATTCCTCCATCACGGCGAGCAGGCTCTCCAAAAATGCCGCACGCTGCGACGGGCGCTTGTAGACCTTGAGCACCGGCGCAAGCTCCGTGAGCGTACGCTGGAGCGTCAGGAGCTTTCCGCCCGAATCGAGCGTCACGTCCGCGCTGCCGCCGCAGATGCCCAGCACGCGCGAGGCGAGCAGCTTAAACGTCAAGGCCTCGGCATGGCGCGACGCGGTGTCGCCGCAAACACGGCACAGGTCCATCTCCGCCACATGCGAGGCGTGCTCCGGCACGAGCAGGATTTGCTGCGACGAGTCCCCCAGCGCGGCGATCCTTTGCAGCACGCGCTCGGATTTGCCCGTGCGCGCGCGTCCCATCAGTATGTGCAGCAAGCGTCCTTCCCCCTTTTTCTCTCTTAAACTTATCAATATTTTATCCTAATTTTATCATAGTTTTCTTTTTCGGGCAACGCAGAAAACGCCGTACGCATATTTTCGCCCATCACGGGAAGACTACCGAAGACCAAACCATCTTTTTAAGGAGGGAACCTCATGGTCATCGACAAGATCGCGCTGACGCTTGCTATCATCGGCGCGCTCAACTGGGGCAGCGTGGGCCTTTTCGGCTTTGACTGCGTTGCCTTTCTCTTCGGCGGACAGACCGGTATGCTCAGCCGCGTGATCTACACGCTCGTAGGCCTTGCCGGCATCTGGTGTATCACGATGCTGTTCCGCGAGAAAGAGCCGATGGAAAGCGGCGGCCAGGCGTAAAAAATAAAAGGAGAGGGAGTTCCCTCTCCTTTTATTTTTGCGTTAAAAATTATCTTTACCGCTCCCCAGTCGCTTCCGCACCTTCCAGCTCGCGCATTGAGCGACGGAACTGGCGATAGAATGTGAAGCTCGTCAGCGCCACCGCGCCGAAGTCCGCCAAGGGCTCGGCCAGGAACACCGCGAACGCCTTGTCCGCGAAAAAGTGCGGCAGAATATAGATGAGCGGGATGAGCAGGATGATCTTGCGCCACACGGCGAGGAAGAGCGATGTCTTCGCGTTGCCGAGCGCCACAAACGTCTGCTGGCAGGCGATCTGGATGCCGAAAATACCGCTGCACCCCATGTAGATGCGCACGGCCCACGCCGCGTATTCGACCAGCGCGGGGTCATTATTGAAAATCAGGATGAACGCGCGCGGGAAGAGCTCGACCAGAAGCCAGATGGCCATTGAATAAGTAAAGCACGCGCGCAGCAGGCAGAAGTAGGCATCGCGCACGCGCTGGACATTCTTTGCGCCGAAGTTGTAGCTCACGATGGGCTGTGCGCCCTGTGTCAAGCCCTGAAGCGGCATGTTCGAAAACTGCATGATGCTCGTCAGCACTGTCATCGTGCCGACGGCCATGTCGCCGCCGTAGCGCAGGAGAGATGAGTTGAAGCAGATGGCGATGAGGCTCTCCGTCGACTGCATCACAAACGGGGAAAGTCCCAGCGCGATACACGGCAACACGATCTTCGCGTCCACGTGCAGGTTCTCGCGCTTTAAGTACCAGCGCGTCTTCTTTCCCGTGAGGAACGTCATCACCCACACGGCCGACACTGCCTGCGAGATCACCGTCGCCAGCGCCGCGCCGCGCACGCCGAGACCGAGCACGAAGATGAACAGCGGGTCGAGAGCCGTATTTAAGAGCGCGCCAATGAGCACCGTCTTCATGCTCACGGTGGCGAAGCCCTGTGCCGTGATGTAGGCGTTCATGCCGAGCGTCAGCTGCACGAAGATCGTGCCGAGGGCGTAGATGCGCATATAGTCGAGCGCATAACCGATGGTGTTCTCGCTCGCGCCGAACATCAGTAAAAGCGGCTCGGCAAAGGACTCGAACAGCACCGTCAGCACCAGCGCCGTGATCACAAGCATCGTCAGACAGTTTCCCATGATGCGCTCGGATTTTTCGCTCTCGCCTGCGCCCTCGGCGATCGAGGCGCGCGGCGCGCCGCCGATGGCCATGAGCGACGCGAACGCCGAGATGACCATGATGATCGGCAGGCATACGCCAACGCCTGTGAGCGCGAGTTTTCCGACGGTCTCGGCGGGCTGCATGTGGCCGATGAACACACGGTCGACCAGATTGTAGAGCATGTTGACGATCTGCGAGGTGATCGTCGGCACGGAGAGCGAAAAGAGCAGCTTTTTGACGTCCCCGTGTCCCAGATCTGCGCGCTTATCCAAAATCATCACCTGAATCTTTCGTATTTTTCCGCATAGGTTGTCAGAATATCATGCCGCGGGGCGTTCGTCAAGCAAGCGGGCCGCGAAGCGCTCTATCATGGCATTTCCATAAAGCGCTTTTGGACATTTTTTCACTTTCTCCATTGCTTTTTCCGCGTGGGCTATTGTATAATTTGTTTTACAATCGCACCAGCAGAGCGCCCCGCGTTCCGCTTATCAAACAAATAACGGAGGAATCACCATGAACGAAAAGTTTTCCAAGCTTGGCTTTTATCCTTCCGACATTCTGCTGCCCAAGAAGGATGTCGATATGAGCAAGTGGGCGGTCGTCGCATGCGACCAGTTCACCTCTGAGCCCGAGTACTGGGAGCGCGTGGAGAAGACCGTCGGCGACGCGCCTTCCACCCTGCGCCTCATCCTGCCCGAGGCCAACCTGAAGGCCCCCAACGTCGACGAGTTCATCGCCGACATCAACGCCTCGATGAGCAAGTACCTCGAAGAGGGCATCTTCGAGACGCTCAAGGACTCCCTCATCTACATCGAGCGCGGCCAGAGCGACGGTAAGATCCGTCACGGCCTCATTGGTATGGTCGACCTCGACCAGTACGACTTCACCCCCGGCTCCGGCGCCCTGATCCGCGCCACCGAGGGCACCGTGCTGGATCGCATCCCGCCCCGGGCCAAGGTGCGCCGCAACGCGCCCATCGAGCTGCCCCATGTGATGCTGCTGATCGACGATCCTGACAAGACCGTTATTGAGCCCCTGACTGCCGCTGCCGAGGGGATGGAGAAGGTGTATGATTTCGACCTGATGCAGGACGGCGGCCACATCCGCGGCTTTAAGCTGTCCGATAAGCAGATCGATGCTGTGGCCAATGCTCTGGAGGGCCTGGCCACCGATGAAGCCATGCAGAAAAAGTACAACGTCTCCGGCGTGGCGCCCCTGCTGTTCGCCGTGGGCGACGGCAACCACTCTCTGGCTACTGCCAAGGCCTGCTATGAGGAGCAGAAGAAGGGCAAGACCCCCGAGGAGTATCTGGCGCTTCCCGCCCGCTACGCACTGGTGGAGGTGGTCAATAACCACGACGATGCCCTGCAGTTCGAGCCCATCCACCGGGTGCTGTTCGGCGTGGATCACCAGAAGTTCATGGACGCCTTCCGCGCCGCCTATCCCAACGCCTATGAGGGCAAGGGCGACGGCCACACCATCGAGTTCGTGTGGAACGGCGAGAGCCACTTTATCACTGTGCCTGACCCCAAGGTGCAGCTGGCGGTGGGTACGCTACAGGGCGTTATTGACCAGTACCTGAAAGACAACGGCGGCGAGGTGGACTATATCCACGGCGACGATGTGACCCGCGAACTGGGCAGCAAGCCCGGCAATATGGGATTCCTGCTGCCTGCCATGGGCAAGGAGCAGCTGTTCAAGACCGTTATGGCCGACGGGGTGCTGCCCCGTAAGACCTTCTCTATGGGTCATGCTCAGGATAAGCGCTACTACATCGAGGCCCGCAAGATCGTTAAGTAAGGCTGGCGCGGTCGCGTACAGTGTGCTATAATAGTGCTGCGGCAATGCCGCAGCACTATTTTTTGTGAGGAACCGCTATGAAGTGTATGGAAAAAGCATATGCCAAGGTGAACCTGACGCTTCAGGTGGGCAGCCGACGTCCGGATGGCTATCATGCTGTAATGTCTGTTATGCAGCGCATCAGTCTGTGGGACACCGTAACAGTGGAGCGCGGTACAGGGCGCGACACACTGCTTTGCAGTGTGCCGGTGACGGAGAACGTCGACGACAATCTGTGCATGAAGGCAGCGCGAGCGTTTTTTGCCGAAACGGGGACGAAAAGCGACGGCGTGACGATCACGTTGGAGAAACACATTCCCGTGCAGGCGGGACTGGGCGGCGGCAGCAGCGACGCG
>ERZ779922.1701-NODE-1701-length-14594-cov-2.766077_pt1 | contig 14594 bp, 10 predicted proteins | sample MGYA00511544_ERZ779922 | MGnify/ENA primary metagenome ERZ779922 (study PRJEB29588, sample SAMEA2154516) | human gut metagenome | biome: human gut; feature: human-associated habitat; material: faeces | place: Denmark | collected 2008/2010 ... | reverse complement strand
TGCCTGTCCCAAAAGGCGGTGGATCGTCTTACAGCCGACTCCCGGAATATTTGAAAGCCAGTACTGATATTTCATAACGAATCCCTCCAGAATCTTTTATCAATATTGCGATAGCAGACTGCCTCATTCAAATGCGCATCCAGAATGTTTTCAGTGCCGTCCATATCTGCCAGTGTCCGCGCAACCTTTAAGATTTTATGATAAGACCGGGCAGTCAGATTTAACTGTTTGTAAATTTTCTTCATATATTTTTCCTGATCTTTTGACAGAGCACAATATTCTGCAATCCGTGCAGCCGGAATCTGGCTGTTAAACTGAAAATCTTCTTTCTGATAACGTTTTTTCTGGATCGCATGTACTTCAATCGCACGTTCCCGGATTGTATCGGAACATTCCTCTTTTTTCGTTCCGTTCAATTCTTCAAATTTAATCTGTGGCGTCTCCACACAGATATCAATGCGGTCTAAGAGCGGCTGGCTGATACGGTTGATATATCGTTCAATAGAAGCCGCCGTGCATCTGCATTTCTGCATATCGGGATAATAGCCGCAGCTGCATGGGTTCATCGCACCAAAAAGCAGGAAATCAGCCGGATAAGTCACGTTTCTGCCGGCTCTTGAAAGCCTGATGCAGTGCTCCTCAAGCGGAGCCCTGAGCAGGTCCAACAGGCCGCCCTTAAACTCAGCGAGCTCATCCAAAAACAAAACGCCATTGTGTGCAAGCGATATCTCGCCCGGATTAATTCTCGTTCCTCCGCCGATTAATGCGGCCTGGGTGACGGAATAGTGAGGATTTCTGAATGGTCTGTTGTCTCTTAAGGAGCTGTCATTGTCCAAAAGACCGCAGATGCTGTATATTTTTGACAGCTCAAGCCTCTCATTTTCACTAAGAGGAGGCAGAATGGACGGCATACGCTCTGCTATCATTGTCTTGCCTGCACCGGGAGGTCCGACAAGCAGTATATTGTGCATACCACCCGCAGCCACCTCACATGCTCTTTTAATAAATTTCTGTCCGTTAACATCACAAAAATCGGCGTATTTTTCATCCATTTGCAGCTCATGTGCCATGCCGGTTTTCTGACACGTAAATGCTGTCTCATCAAACTGTGCAATTACATCATTTAAATGGCTTATCCCAAATATTTTTGCACCGCAGACGAGTCTGCCTTCATTTTCATTCTGCTTTGGAATAATAAACTTTCCAATGCCTTTGTTGTACTCATCAAATACAATCGGCAGAATACCGCTGACCGGCAAAATTTCACCGTTTAGATTTAGCTCGCCTGCAAGTGTGCAGTCCTTTATACTATCAGCGTCAATCACCCCCATAGCTGTTAAAATAGCAACAGCTATAGGCAGATCAAAGCCTGTTCCGGTCTTTTTAATATTTGCAGGCGATAGATTTACTGTGATACGCTTGGCAGGCAAAACAATGCCAACGCTGTGCAGCGCTGTTTTAACACGCTCCTTTGCTTCTCTCACCTCTGAGGTAAGATTTCCAACCATATCAAAAACAGGCATACCGGTTGAAATATCAACCTCCACCTGAACCGGAATCGCACTGATTCCATCCAAAACAGCCGTTCTGACTGTACTGTACATATATACTCCTATTCCAATTGGGGTAAATGCATAGACAAATGCACAAAAGACATGGCTCTATGATAACATATTTTTGCCTTTTGTAAACACCTATTCGAGCAGTTTCCGTAATTTTTTCAAACCGGCCTTTTCAATTCTTGAAACATATGACCTCGAAATGCTGAGCGTTTTAGCAATCTGTCTCTGTGTCAGCTCTTTTTCACCGTCTAGTCCAAAGCGTTTCGTAATAATATAATATTCTCTGTCCGATAAAACGCTTCTCATATTTTGCCTTAAAATCTTAAGTGACTCAGATACCTCTATATCCGATACCACATCAGATTGTCCATTCTCAATCACATCCACCAGATGAATCTGGTTTCCCTCCTTGTCAGTGCCTATAGGTTCAAATATGGACACATCACCCCGGCTCTTTTTACGGCTTCTAAAGTGCATCAGAATCTCATTTTCGATGCATCTGATTGCAAAGGTTGCAAAACGATTTCCGTAATCAGCCTTGAATGATGACACTGCTTTTATCAATCCTATAGTGCCTATGGATATGAGCTCCTCCATCTCATCCTCGCTTACTGCATATTTTTTTGTAACATGTGCCACAAGGCGCATATTGTGTAATATAAGCTCATCCTTAGCTTCTTTATCATTTTGAGCCACTTTTTTCAGACATTCCGTCTCACGTTCTAAACTAAGAGGTGATAAAAATGTATTCACATAGCACCCTGTCATTATTTGCTTATAATATATTATGTTCAAATCTGTATTTTGTGATATAATCTTTGCCATGAATAGAAAAATAGACTACAAAATCAATAAAAATGATACAGGAAAAACAGTAGAAGGCTTTTTGAAGGAGCGTGGCTACACACATCAGGTGCTTGTCAGGCTGAAGCAGACAGACCATGGCATACTAAGAAACGGTATATGGGCCTATACAAATGAAAGGCTGTGTAAGGATGATTTAATCACAGTCCAAATTGTAGAAAACGAGTGCTCGGATAATATAGCACCTGTAAATCTGCCTCTTGATATAGCATACGAGGACGATGATATCATCGTAATAAACAAGCCGTTTGATATGCCTGCCCATCCCTCCGCCGGAAACCATGACAACACGCTTGCAAATGCGCTCATGTACTATTATGGCAGTCAGAATAAGCCGTTTGTATACAGATGCATAAACAGGCTTGACAGAGATACCACAGGGCTTACAATTGTCGCAAAACATGCACTTGCAGGCGGGATACTTGGCAACGCTGTCGCAAAGCGTGCCATCCACCGGACATACTACGCCGTCTGCAGTGGGTGTACACCTGCATGCATGCGCATCAGTGCTCCAATTGCAAGAAAGGATGCTTCCACCATAGAGCGGTGTGTTGATTTCAAACGCGGAGAATATGCAGTAACCGACTTTATCAGAATCAAATATAACCCGGATAATAATTTATCGCTTGTCAAGCTAAGACTTCTTACCGGACGCACTCACCAGATACGCGTCCATATGAAGTATATCGGTTTTCCACTGATAGGTGACTTTTTATATAATCCCGACTATACATATATATCCAGACAAGCACTGCACTCAGGACGTCTTGTTTTCACGCACCCTGTCACAGGACAAAAAATGAACCTCATATCTGATATTCCATCAGACATGAAGTCCCTGTTCTAGTTGGTTTATTTTATCCTTTTCGTATGGGATATGCCCTTTTAAAACCTCTTTCTTTATGTAGCTGTAAGTATATTCTTCTCCCTTTACAGAGAGCATGACAAGCAGATACTCAAGCATTGCTTTTGTATCGGGATGAATCATGTAGTGATCCACGCTTTTTTCATAGTATTCCAGTGCACTTTTGTCGGTGTACTTTTCTTTCTGATAGTTTTTTGAGGCACTAACACGGTCTATAAACATCTCGCAGACATACCTTATGGGCATTTTCATGCCCTCCATTTTTGTATGTGTTTTATCGTCCCCCGGCTTTGAAACAGCATAGTCAATCCAGTACTCCAGGTGATGCTTATTGCGTCCCTTGTGATGAAGCCACGCAGATGAATAGCCCCTGTCGACTCTCTCCGCATTATTCGGGCTCATATACCCCTTGTAATACCTGCAGCCGACTAGAAATTCAGTTGGTGAATATTTTGACATGTCATGAAGAAGTCCCTGTTTATAAAGCCCTATCCTAAAACACCCCTGCATGACTAAAATCTTGTGATGTGTAATTGTTATAAAATGTCTTATTGCTTTCATATGTCTATCTGCCTATGAGGATGTATACCGACTGCGGTGAGACATCTGCATACTGCTGGTTTTCACACAGCACCGGAGTGTCATAAAACGGTTCTTTGAGCGTAGAATCGCAGACTGCATACCATTTCATTCCTTTCTTTAGCTTAGGAAGAGCTAACTTCTCCCTGGATGAATAAAAATTGTAAGCTACGTATACATAGTCTTTATTCACTTCATTGTAATCCCCACAGTACATCACACCTACACATAGCTTTGTGGCATCACACTCGCCTATCCAGGCATTCTTGCAGTGATAGGACAAATCAGGATACCCAACAGCCTTGTAATCGCTGAATTTAAACGGCTTTGGACAGGAAATAACAGGATGCTCATCCCTGAATTTGATAAGTCTGGTTAAGAACCTGATGTTTTCCCTTCTGCTCTGCTCATTTGACCAGTTCACCCAGCCTGTAGGGTTGTCCTGACAGTAAGCATTGTTGTTGCCATCCTGTGAATTACAGATCTCATCACCTGCCATAATCATAGGCACTCCCTGTGCCAAAAACAAAAGAAGCATGGCATCCTTCCACTTAAGTTTTCTTATCTCACGGATAAACCTCTTTCGCGAAGGACCCTCACAACCGTAATTATTGCTGAAATTCCATGAAGGACCATCAGCATTTTTCTCACCATTGGCCTCATTGTGGCGGTCATTGTACATGAATAAATCGCTCAGGGTAAAACCGTTATTGCTTGATATATAGTTTATAAATCCGACATTCTCCCCCTGCTTTTTCTGCTGGTTTAAAAGCTCATACATATTGCAGTTGATATGGTTTAACATCATACGCGCCGCAAACTGGTACTCCTCCTTGTCAATATAGAGATTTTCATATGTCCTGTTTTGCGGTACAACCGACATATCAAAGCCATCATAGAGTATCTTTGTCCGGCTAAGGAGAGCATCCTGCACAATCGCAGTAACAGGCAGCCTGTCCCCAAGCAGCTTAAAACCATCTACATGAAAGCTCATGACCCAGTATCTGAGCGCATCAAGTATCAGATTGTGGTCAGTTCTGTCCGGAAAATACATCTCTACGATACATTCCATGCCATTTTTGTGCAGCCTTTCAACGAGACGCCTAAGCTCATTGGAGGCATCTGAAGCGTCACTGGCATATGATGCTTTTACGGCAAAGTAATTGCCGGAGGTATAGCCCCAGAAATTGACCTTGTCATTTTGCTTGTCGGTGTGCACACTTTGCTCATCCTTTAAACAATACTTCGGCTTTGCATATTCCGGAATATCGTGCTTTACAGGGATTGTCATTTCTTCAAACTCGTATACAGGCATGAGAAGAATTGAAGTAAAGCCTAATTTCTTGATGTAATTTATTCTGTCAGATACAGCCTCAAAGGTGCCCTTATGCTTTTTGTCCCCTGAAACATCCATGGAAAAACCTCTAACATGCAGCTTATACAGCTTCATCCGGTCCCTGGTTATCTCAGGAAAGCTGTCATATTTCCAGTCAAAATCACTACTGTCTATCCCGCAGGCTATTTCGTAGTCATTGTCACTTCTTGTTTTATCATTCCATTTTTCTCTGCCGAAAATTCTTGTGGCATAGGGATCTATGCATCTTTTTCCATTAATTCTAAAATAATATGCATACTCATTCCCGCAAAAGCCATGAAGTCTCACAGAGTAAAGTGAGCCGATCGAATACTCGGCAGGTATATCAATCACACAGACGGTATTTCCCGATTTATCAAGTAAAACAATGCTGCATTCATCCTCTTTTTCTGCTGCAAAGGTGAATACCGCACTATTCCCCTCAATATAAGCACCTGTTTTTAAAAAGTTTCCCTTTGTCAATCGAAATTTCATGCAACACCATCCAATCAATAATTCTAGTATTTATTTATTATACTAGTTTTGACTTTTTTTGTATAGAATAATTTGATATAATATAATAGTTACTTTAGATTACTATAAAGAAAGAGGTACAATATGGCAGAAAAAGCAACACCTGTTACACCTGATGAGGCAGACGATATCCGCGTAACACTTGATCTGGACAACGGAAGTGTCGAATGCAAGATTATCACCATTTTTGATGCAGATCACAAGGATTATATAGCTCTTCTACCGTTAGACAAAAATGGCAACGAGAATGAGAGTGGCGAAGTGTATCTGTATCGCTATTTCGAGGACGAGGAAGGTATTCCGAGAATAGAAAACATCGAATCCGACGACGAGTACGAGGCTGCTGCCGACAGATTCGATGAGCTTTTGGATGACGAAATGTTTGATGATATTTAATCATCTCTACTATTATTTTGTCTAGGTTCTTTACTTTCACGGACAAACCTGGAGGCTTGGGCTGATTTATCGTTTACCGACTTGACCGAGTAAACAGACAAGCTTGTCTTGGCACGGGTCATGCCGACATAAAACAGCCTTCGCTCCTCCTCTACGTCCTTTTCAAGCACAGCCTTTTTATACGGCATTATCCCTTCATTTGCATCAATTATATACACGTTTTCAAATTCAAGCCCCTTTGAGCTGTGAAGGGTTGCAAGTGTCACGGCATTAGGGTCACTTTCTTTCGATAAAGCCATAAGCTTCATCTGCTTTGTATATTCCCTTATATGCTCATACCACTCTTCATATGTAGCAAAGCCCTTGGCTCCTGACTGGATTTCATCCAGTATATCAAACAAATCCTCTTTATTTATATTTCTATACTCGGCATATTCAGCTAAAAAGTCGTCATAGCCAATACCTCTTCTGATATAGTTTATGCTGGCATATGGATTCATCCGGCTTATAAGCTTCATGTCATACTCAAGCTTTTCTATCCGCTCAGCTATCCACGGCTTCTCATCAAACAGCTTAATCCACTCATCAAATGCCACAGTTGCATCACACAGGCTGTCTCTTGACAGATACCGCTTTGGTCTGTTCATAATCTGCAAAAAATCAGCTCTGTCTCTGCTGCCTCCTGCAATTCTTTGGTATGTAAACAAGTCTCTTGCAATCCAGTGCTCATATATATTAGGTATATTATCCTTGGTTTTGAATGGGATATTATAGCTCATAAGCTGCTCTATAAGCTGTCTTGGCTGGGTATTTGTCCTGAAAAGCACCGCAAAGTCGCTGAATACAGCTCCCGCCTTTATCTTTTTATCTATATCGCGTATAAGAAAGATATTTTCGTCTCTTCTGTTTTCAAAATCAGCAAACGTAACAGGCGCCTTTGACTTGCTTGCCGCAATGATTTTTTTATCAAATCTCTCCCTGTTGTGCGAGATGAGATTCAACGAGGCCTCCACTATATATCTGCCACATCTGTAATTAGTATCTAAAAGGATTCTTTTTGCATTCGGATAGTCCTTCTCAAACCCAAGCATTATCTCAGGCTTTGACCCTCTGAAGCGGTATATTGACTGGTCATCATCTCCTACAATAAACAGATTATTCTGTGGAGCGGCAAGCATTTTTATAATCTCATACTGCAGGCGGTTAATATCCTGAAACTCATCAATCAGTATGTATTTATACTTGTTCTGCCACAATGCCAGTATATCAGGTCTTTCCTTAAACAGCTCATAAGTATACGAGAGCATATCATCAAAATCAATAAGCCTGTTTTCCTTAAGCCTTGTCTCATATTTTTTATATATATCCCTGAATATTTCCTCACCACACACTCCAGAGTAGAAATTTTCTATATCAATGCGGCTGTTTTTAATCAGACTGATTTCAGCAAGTAAATTGCCTATAAACTCATTCTCATCCTTGTATTCAAGGCGGTAGTAGGATAAAATTTCCCTGATAAAGCCGTATCTCACAGACTCATCAGCAATATTGGCACTTGTAAAGCGATATGCATATTTGAGTATCGTAAAAAAGACAGCATGAAAAGTACCAAAAGATACATTCACCCTCTCGTCTTTCATCAGTGAATTAAAACGCTCCTTCATCTCATTTGCAGCAGCCTTGGTAAAGGTGATAACTAAAATTTCAGAAGGCTTCACATGATGCTTTGTTATTAAGTTTTTAGTCCTGTGTGTGATAACTGCGGTCTTACCGGAACCCGGTCCCGCTAAAACAAGCATAGCGCCATCCTTGTGTTCGATGGCGCCAAGCTGGGCTTTGTTAAAATTCATAAAATACCCTTTGTTAATAGATTAGTTATTAGAAAGCTTTTCTATGCCTTTCTTAATTCTGGCTATAGACTCCTCTTTGCCAAACACCTCCATAAGCTCTGTAGCTCCGCCCGGTGTCATCTGCTTGCCTGAAACAGCGGTACGGATTGGCCACATAACATAGCCTATCTTATAGCCCTTTTCTGTAGCATATGCCTTAAGCGTCTCAAAAAGTGCATCATTTGAGAAATCATCACAGCTTTCAAGAATAGGAACTACATCGTTTAATACCTCAAGTGATGTCTCTGGGTTTGTCTTCATCTTCTTGTGAGTATACATTGCAATATCATAATCCGGAAGCTCTTCAAAGAAATCAATATGTTCCTTGATGTCAGGGAATATCTCAATACGTGTCTGAACCATTTTTGCTATCTTCTTAAGGTCATAATCCTTTGTGACAACCTCCTTAATGTATGGCAGTGCCATCTCATAGAACTTGTCAAAATCAAGCTTCTTTATATACTCTCCGTTCATCCATTTAAGCTTTGTGAAGTCAAATACAGCAGGTGATTTACTCATATGATGATAATCAAACTTCTCAACAAGCTCAGGAAGTGACATAATCTCCTGATTGTCTGAAGGACTCCAGCCAAGAAGCGCTACAAAGTTTACAATAGCCTCTGTAAGGAATCCCTGATCCAGTAAATCTTCAAAGGATGAGTGACCGCATCTCTTTGAAAGCTTATGATGCTCCTCATCTGTGATAAGCGGACAGTGTACATATACAGGTACATCCCATCCAAATGCCTCATAAAGTCTGTTATACTTAGGGGATGATGAAAGATACTCGTTTCCTCTGACTACATGTGTGATGCCCATCAGGTGATCATCTACTACGTTTGCGAAATTGTATGTAGGATATCCGTCAGATTTGATAAGAATCATATCATCAAGCTCTGCATTATCTACTGTGATATCTCCGTAAATCTCATCCTCAAATGTGGTTGTGCCCTCTGTAGGGTTGTTCTGTCTGATAACATATGGCTTGCCGGCCGCGAGATTTGCCTCAATCTCCTCCTTTGACAGGTGTAAGCAGTGCTTGTCATATATAGAGATTTCCTTGCCTGCAACAGTTGTCTTAAGACTGTCAAGACGCTCCTTGTCACAGAAGCAGTAATATGCCTCTCCCTTGTCAATAAGTTCCTTTGCATACTTCATGTAGATACCCTGTGCCACACGCTCACTCTGCACATATGGACCGCATCCGCCATCCTTGTCAGGTCCCTCATCATGGACAAGTCCTGTCTCTTCGAGTGTCCTGTTTATAATATCAACAGCACCCTCCACCTGGCGTACCTGATCTGTATCCTCTATACGGAGAATGAAATCACCGCCCTCATGCTTTGCAATCAGGTAAGCATACAGTGCTGTTCTTAAATTTCCTACATGCATTCTTCCTGTCGGGCTTGGTGCAAATCTTGTTCTAATCTTACTCATTTTAAAATGTGCTCCTCTATATTAATATTTTTTAGTCATTTTTCAATTTGAAATTATATAACAATATGGAAATTTTATCAATCCTCAGATTGAACTTCCATATCAAGCTCTGCAATTTTATTTAAAATTCTGTTTACCTCGTGGATTCTGTCACCAAGCTCGTTCCTGTGTGATAAAATCTCGCGCCTTAGCCTGGTTATAGTCTCCACATTGCAGGACATCCTGCCCCTTAATTTTTGTCTCCTGACTATAAGTTCATGCTTCTGCTCAACCATCTCCTTATGATCCACAATAGCGTTTGTGTAGTTGAGCCATACTCTGGCATCGTAGAAGTCATTTTTACTAAGCACCGAAACAAGCTTTTTGCTGTTGTATTCCAGATCCTCGTTTGTCCTTCTGAAGCGCTCCTTGTCTTTTACAGCAAGAAGATACTGCTCATAGTTGTATACAAATTCCTTTGAATTCTTCACATGATACTTCTCGTATGTGTAATCAACAGCATTTTTTATACTCACATACTTGATCTTTACTCTGTTTTCAAGAGCTACTGCTTTATTTTTGGATGCTGCAGCGCTTTTTACTTCATCTGAATAGCTTTGATATGTCAAAAGCACAAACGAGCCTGCAACCGCTGAAAGAAGTGCCCCGATAAGCATAAAGATAGTGGTATCAGCTCCATATACAGTCTGCATCAGCGTGCATACAGCTACCACTACAGCAAAAAATACCACTAAAAGCACTGCGTACACTCTAAATGTCCGCTGTCTGCTTTTGGCATATTCACCATCTATATCGAACTGCACTTTTTCTCCCTCGAGATACCTCAGGTCTTTATTTATTACATCCAGACTGCTTTCGTTTTTTTCAAGACGCTTTATTGCCCGCGGGATCTCATCCTCCAGCTGCTGCATCTGCGCATACTGGCTGTCTGATATGCGGTTTTTGGTCTTTAAAAAATCACTTCTGGTCTTTTCGAGTGTCAATATGTTTGCAGCCGCATCATTCATGGTCTTTTTATCTGTTTCTGACATATTTTCCATCCTTTCTATGTCAGTCAGATAATTTGTGACAAGCGCATACTCTGTTCTGTTATCCTCGAGCTCTCTGGCGGCATCAACCATCTGTTCACATATTTCAACTACATTAAACCCTTTAGTACTCTCATCCGGTATACTCTCAATATGTAATTGTGTATCATCGGTCTTTTTTTTGCGTTTAAATAACATGCGCCCTGTAATCCTCTTTGTATTTCAAAATTGTTTCTTTTTTTCTGCCCTCATCGCAACCATCTGAAGCTTCTGCATATACGCCCTTTAATACGCTGTCCAGATTATTTATTTCCTGCTCTGAAACACTATATTCCCTGACAATACGGGCATATCCTATGTCGTTATTATCAAGCTTATAGGCATATAGACAAGACCACAGCGATTTTCTGTCCCCATTTTGCCTGAAAGCCTCAAGATATAAATCCGCTGCTATATCAAACAAAAACAGCTGCACATAGGCTGTAGCCAGATTGTGATATATGTTTCCGTACAATACACGCTCAGTATGCTTTGCATCCTCACATGACAGCAGCTTTTTGTATTCAAAAATTGCTGCAGTGTACTTTTTCTTCTCCATCAGTCTGTCTGCCCTGATTTTCAAGCACTCAAACTCGCTCTTTTCCTCAAGCTCCTTAAGTGCATCATGTGTGTTCTTAAGCTCCTCCTTAGTGCAGTAGCCGCTGTACTCAAGCAGTTTAGTCACAAAAGCAGACAGTCTGCCGTTTGTGGATATAATGGTTCTAAGATGCATGGCAAGCTTTGGCAGATGTGCATGGTTTTCAATCCAGGTGCACAGCTCAAGACTCATAAAGTCATCATCCAAAAGATATGTATTGTTGATTATATAATAATTAAGCTCCTCTATCGAGTAAACATTTATAGACACACCCTCTATGTAATAGGGCATGGCTGCTATAGCTTCATTACACAGTAATAATTCTCCCATATGCCCTCCTACATAGTCATCTCATAGTGCCAGACTTTGCCCGAGCTCATAAATATTTCGCCAAAGCCTAAATCCTTAATCTCTATATCTATCCTGTCATCAGATACAGGTGTCGCCGTGATTCTGATTCGTGTAGCCCTATCCGGCCTTGGCGGCATATCCGTAAGTCTTAGTGTCTCAATCTTTGCCTCCCTGCTTTTAGGAAGCTGCTTCCAGAAATTCACCTCATAAGAGCCTGAAATTATAACCTCACACTGCCCCTTGGATTCAAACCAGTTGCTTCCGGCACTGATAAGATTATAAAACGACAGTTCTCCCTTATCATGTACCTTAAGGCTCAGATTGAACTTCATCTCATTCTCGCCCATATATACAAAAGGCCATTCTGCTTCCTTATCCCTCGTGGCTGCCGCATAGCATGCTCCCTTAGTAAAGAGGTTATTGCCCATGAACACTCGTCTGCCCTTGCACAAAAGTGCAACAGACTGCTTCATCCAGCCCTCAGCAAACGTATCTCCCACGAGAAAGACCGTTGAGATAATCTGATTCTTAAAGCTCTCATTTATTATATCCAAAAAGCTTTTATCCTTATCATTTTTATCCAGAGTATAGCTTATGCTTTCATCTATAGATACAACCTGTGGCGTTGTGCGAAGATCCCTCTTTAGGGAATAAAAAAATATACTCTCCTTTTTCTGCATAAACATCACCACATCATGAAGCCACAGTGACTTGTCCTGGTTCAGTGCAAAATAATAAAAGCTCTCCTTTCGGTCTATAACCGTAAGCTGTCTGGAATTTATGCCAAGCCTGACCACCATGCCATAAAACATGCTCACGTTCTCCTTTGTCAGCCTGTCAACACATATAACAAGCCTGTCAAAGGATGAAGGATTACCAAGCTTGGATGGCAGTTCCATAACCTTTTTAAGAAACAAGGCCAAAAGCTCCTCTGCCATAAATGAATCATCATCAATGACTATTTTTTCACTATTCAGTGCTCTCTTAAGCAGCTGGTCAATACACACCATCTCACCGCTTTTAGAGAGTCTTCTTGCCTCATCTCCATAATACCATTTGCCAATGCTCTTACGGCGTGCAAGTACAAGAGGAATCTGAAACTCCTCACTGCCCGCAACAGTGCTGACAGTCTCCGGCTCTTTCATATTCTGTTGAAAAAAACTAACCATAGCATAGCTGTCATTTAAGTCTATGCCTATATAGTATGAATTGCCATTATGTCCCATTATAAATCCTCTTAAATCAGCTTAAACAGCTGCTTAGTCGCAGCATCCAGCCTTTTATATTCGTCTATATTGCTCTTTAAGGTTGTCTCATCAGACAGTGTATCTGAAATTATCATCTCATTAATCAGATTATAGCGGCTGTGATCATTGTCACCCGGTATATTGTTGCATGTAAGACGATTGCTCTCCTTCACCTCTATGCTGTTGTCATGCTCCTCAGTAATATAATACCTGATCAGCTCACCGAAAAATATGACAAATGTCTTTACGTATATGCCGTCGTACATCTCAACCATATCCTCTGAATTAAACTCTTCGCCATCCTCGTCTCGACTGTAATGCAGCACAACATGAGTCCCCGGAGTACTCTCATACTGTAAAAATGCCTTGTCATAGATGAAATACTTCTCCAGCAGTCTGTAATCAAGCCTCGCAAAAAAATCAAAATACATATTGTTATATATATAATATTTAAGCAATGTATCTTCAATCTCAAGCTCAGCCTGAGTGATATCTGTTTTCTCAGCAAAATGCTTCAACAGGGCTAACTGGCAGGCATCATTTAATGTTCTGTTTCCAATAAATCGCTTTTCGATAATATCAAAAATAAAATCAGCCTTGCACCCGCCACTATGCAGATATCCATGTGCCACAAGAGATATATAAGCTAAAATCAGTTTTTCATTTCCGGCTCTTTTATAGTATTCCATAAAGATATCCGATATCTTTTCAGGCTCAATCTGCGTATAAATACCCTGTTCGAGAATACGCTCATCAAGCTTCATGGAAGATATTGAAAACTTATCAGCGGCATGCCACAGATTAATCAGCTCATCTGTAGGCCCGGTATAGTTTTCACACAGGTATTTAAGCACCAGGTCACTGTATTTGCCTGTTTTAAAGGCAGATATGGCAAGCTGCACCATAAAATCATCATCTACATGCTGCACCTTAAGCGCATTCTCACACAAAACCACCTTTGATGCGGCAGCAAGCATGTCTATTCCATACTCCATGGCCATATCATATGCCTTTTCATAGAGGCGGTTTGATACAAGCATGTCAATAAGATATTTTCTTGCATCCTTTTGCAGGGTATCAAAATTAATGCTTTGCAAAAACGGCCTGACGTAATCCTCATAATCGTGAAGCTGACAATATTTTAAAATTCTGTATCCCATAACAGCTTTGTAGGAATCAGAAAAGGATTCACTATAAAATACAGGTTTAAACAGCTTCAAATCATCCTTTGTAAAATCAGAATAATCCTTTACATGCTTAAAATGTGACACTATATACTGTGGTCTGTCAGGCGAGAGGCTTATACACCTGTCAAGGTATTTCTCGGCATCCATCAGCCTCTGCAGGCTGTATGAGATGCTTTTAACATATCTATAGCCTCTTGAGTCCTCAAAAAGTATAACATAGTCGTTTGAAAACAGTTCAAAATAAGCACACTGGTCTGTAACCGGAACTATCTGAGGCTCCTTCATTTCATTCTGATATATGATAGCTCTCACTATGCGCTTATCAAATACAATAAGCTTGTGGGTATATATAATATCTGAAAAAGCTGCCGACAGCTCTTCATTGATAAATCCCAACTCAAGCATATCCTCGTATAAAACAGCCAGATTGTCATCAATATGCCTTAGCTGTGCCTGGTCCATGGCAAACCTGCCCATAGCTTTCCTGTACTTGTGGTAGACCTCAGGCTCTGTTTCCTTGGCAGCAATTATATTGTTGTAAAGCACTGCAAGCTTTCGGTATGGCAGCTTATTATCAAAGCTGAAATACATCTGGATGATCTTTGGCACATGGGAAATCTGCCTGTCATCCATCGTAATTAGATACGACTCATACAAGCCTGTT
>ERZ779922.1690-NODE-1690-length-14690-cov-4.070379_pt1 | contig 14690 bp, 14 predicted proteins | sample MGYA00511544_ERZ779922 | MGnify/ENA primary metagenome ERZ779922 (study PRJEB29588, sample SAMEA2154516) | human gut metagenome | biome: human gut; feature: human-associated habitat; material: faeces | place: Denmark | collected 2008/2010 ... | reverse complement strand
CTCCCGCAGGGTGGCGCGGCTGACCCCCAGCTGGGCGGACAGCTCCACCTCGTTGGGCAGCTTCTCCCCGGGCCGGAACCGCTTTTCCACCGCGATCCAGCTGTACAGCGTCTTTCCCGCCTGCTGGGACAGATTTCCCATGGTCCACGCCTCTTTCCTCTTGACAATTCTGAAGCATATGATATAACATGTAGTCAGACAATGCAATAGTTATCAGACAACTATTTTTGTTTTGTATTCCCGTGAATACAAAACACTATTTTGAGGAGGAGTTTTTTGTATGCGTTCTGACGTTGTGAAAAAAGGCATCCCCGCCGCCCCCAACCGCTCCCTGCTCTACGCCCTGGGCTACACCAAGGAGGAGCTGGAGCGCCCCCTGATCGGCGTGGTCTGCTCCTATAACGAGATCGTCCCCGGCCACATGAACCTGGACAAGATCGCCGAGGCGGTGAAGGCCGGCATCCGTGCCGCCGGGCTCGTCAGCGTCATTCTGGCCCGGGACGAAAACGGCAATCCGGTTACCGGACCCGAACTTACCGTACATCATAAGGTCGCCGTTCAGGACAGCGGCGAAAAGACCAATTTTGCCGAAGTAAACCAATTCAAAAACCTCTGCCTGATTATCGAGCCCTATCACTTCTTTGCCCACTCTCTTGACCGGACCGGCATGGTCAACGGCGCCGAATACTACGTTTCCCGCATCGAAATCGGCGAAAACCTTGCGTTCTACGGCGGTTTCAACAAACTTTTCCAAATAGAATGCGACTTCGGACAAACGCATTACAAACAGTACAACAAAGAAGCGTTGGACTCTTTCCGCAGCAAACAGCTCCTGCTCGAAAAAAGCGACGAATACTGGCAGCCCAAAGCCAAAATTTCGCGCCGCGAAAAGAAACAGCAGAAAAAACTGAAACAAAAACAGGAAAAACTCGGCAAAATTTTGCAGGAAATTACGGAAACGAAGACTCAAACCCAACCGGAAACCCGGCAGCCGCCAAAAAAAGAAGAAAAAGGACAAACCGCTGCCGCAGAAGCAGCGCTCCCCAAACAAAAAAGAAAAAAACCGAAAGGGCTGCTGAAACGCATTGAAAAAATCTCCCGCAAAAAAGACGAATACCTCAGCCTTCGCAACGAGCTGATTGAAAAACGCAAACAATATCTGGCACTGCGTGCCGCCAAGAAATCCGCCATTAAAACCATCAGCCAGTTTGAAGACGAACAGAAGTTCGAAAAACTCATCCAATACACGCTGCGTGCACAGAGAGGCAAAAGATGAACCGGCTTTTTGAACGCCTGCGCAAAATCCGTCCCGGATACCTCGGCAAGCCGGTAAATGTCCAAAAAATAATTCTGGCTCAAAAAGAACTGGCTCAAAACCGCAACGCCCCGCTTCCCGAAGGTTTTCTGGAGTTTTTACACCGTTGCAACGGCATTTCCTACGACGGTGCAGGCATTTTCGGCATTGCTCCCGAAGGGCGAATTTTCCTCGACATTGTCCCGGCCAACCAAATGAGTCCTTTTTCCGGCCGCCCCGAACTTGTTATACTCGGCCGCGACGAATTCGACTATCTGGCTTACAATGCCGAATGCCGGCGGTATCAAATCATTGACAAAGAAGATATGGAAGTGCTAGAAGAATATTCGGACATTGAACCGGCAATCCTGCACATTTTGAAGATTTAGGCCATGAACAACATTTTTCAACCCGACGAACATAATCTTGAACGGGCGGCGCTGGCCGTCAAAAGCGGCGGTCTCGTCGCCATGCCGACCGAAACCGTTTACGGTCTCGGCGCCAACGTTTATATCGCCGCGGCGGTTGCCAGAATTTTCGAAGCCAAACAGCGCCCGTTTTTCGACCCGCTGATTTCCCACATTGCCGAAACCGATTTTCTGAAAACCTATGCCCGGACCGACGAACGCATTATGGCTTTGGCCCGGAAATTCTGGCCCGGACCGCTGACCATGGTGCTCAAACGCAGCGACAATAACGCGGCTATCGACCTGGCCTGTTCCGGCCTGCCCAACATAGCCGTTCGCATGCCGGCGCATCCGGTCGCTCTGGATCTCATCAAAAAAAGCGGCGTACCGATTGTCGCGCCCTCTGCCAACAAATTCAAATCCATCAGCCCGACCACGGCACAGCATGTATTCGACAGTCTCGGCGACAAGGTCGACATGATTTTGGACGGCGGCCCCTGCGCGGTTGGCGTTGAATCAACCATCATCGACGTTACCGGCTCAAATGTGGTCATTTTGCGCGCCGGCGGCACATCAAAAGAAGACTTGGAAAAATTCCTCAACGAGAAAGTTCTGCTTTCGCAGGGCAATCCCAACCAGCCCAGCGCTCCCGGACAGCTGCTCAAACATTATGCCCCCAACCACCCGCTGCGCATAAACGCCGCGACCCGCCAACCCGGCGAGTTTTTCATCGGTTTCGGCAAAATCGCCGACTGCGACCTGAACCTCAGCCCTGCCGGAGATCTCCGCGAAGCGGCCGCCAATCTCTTTGCCTTTCTTCGTCGGGCCGATACTGCTCCCGGTTATACGGGACTTGCCATGTCGCCCGTTCCTGAACACGGACTGGGACTGGCCATCAACGACCGCATCCGCCGCGCTTCATACAAGGCTTAAAAAAAGAGGTTCTGATAAAACAGAACCTCTTTTTCAAACGTCGGACAGATTATTTTCCGCCCAAATTTACAAACGGCACCGAATTGCCCAGCATATACTGCGGTAATCTTCCGTCCCATCTTTGCACAGCCTCATACTCCGTAAGGCCTTTGTTTTTAGACAAAGCTTCCGACTTAATTTCCATTGCTTCGGCCTCTGCCTTGGCGGAAATCAGCTTTTGCTCCGCCTCTTCCTTTATGCGTTTGGTGTTGTTTACTGCCTCCTGAGCCTTTTGCTCGGCAATAACCTTGTCTTCGATCGCTCCCTCAAACTTATCCGAATAATCTATATTGATAAACTGAAAAGTTATATTTTGAAAAAAACGTCTGTCCAAACGCTCCTGCAAACCGGCAACCACATCTACTCTGGCCTTGTCTCTGTTTGCCACCAGTTCCTGTGCCTGCCATTTGCCGATAACATCCTTGAGAACGTCGTTCAAACTCGGAAGGATTGCCTTTGCTTCATAATCCAAACCCACTTTTTCATACAATATATGAATATTTTCGGGATTCAAGTCATACGTAAACGTATACTCCAAATCGGCCGTCTGAATATCCGAAGTGTATGTTGAGGTTTTATCCGTCATTTTCCGGGTTCGAACGTCCATTTTTATCATTGAAGAAACAAACGGCCACTTAAAACCGACACCGTTTATATACGAGTGCTGGCTGACCTTCCCCAACGTAATCAGAACGCCTCTGTATCCCGGGCTTATGGAGTAAACGGCCGAAATCAGGGCAATAAGCACCAAAAGGCTGCCGATACCGGCACCAACCCACTTCATAATTTTCTTAACAGACCAATTCTTACTTTCGCGATCTTCATATCCGTACATAAAAATAAAATTAAAACAATAAAACGTTCTTTCAAAAAACATTGCACATTTTAAATAACAGCTTTTGATTTTATATCCTGATCCCTGAAACACATGGTTCCATACTGAAAAACAGCCGGGCGGTTATCGCGTATAACTCTTTGACCAAAACCTGCTAAGTGAAAAATCGTCGCTGAAACGAATTTTTCAATGCCTTGTAAATTTAAAATCCGGTTTTATATCATTAACAATAGACAAAAAAACTTATATCACGTTTAATGATACTTTACTTTCAGACAAAAAACAACATTTTTTTACAATATCGTCTAATCAGGCAGACTTTCAAAATATTTCTTCGGCTTAACGTTCCATTCCGTGCAATGCCAGTTCTCTTCGTCGTCTTCGCGTTCAAACACACAGACGCCGCCGGTGGTCACTTTTATGTCATGTTCTCCGGCAAAACCGTTAAAATCACCTGTCAGATACGGCGCAAAACGGATAACGCCGTTGCTGGATACCACCATAATGTTCTCGCCGTGAAAATTTTTGAAAACCTTTTCGCCGAACTTCATCCAGGCATGAATACAGTCTTCCGGCGAAACTTTCCAGCCGTCCGGCACTATCGCCTTTTCATTCCATAGGTCAATGACATGACGGCCGACATCCGTCAGCGCGTCTTCGCTCATCTCCGCCGGATTTTTGCCTTCTTTGGCCGCATAAACCTGCCCCAGACGCAGCATAACTTCGCCCTCGGTTTTATTCTCGTCCGGACCGTAATCAACTTCGCGAAAAGAGTCGTCAATCTCCAGCGGCATGCCGCCGCCCATTTCCTCTATCGCCAGTTTGGCAGTATTGACGGTCCGTTTCAGAGGAGCGGCAAAAACCAACGCCGGAATCAGGCCTTTGGCTTTCAGATAACGCCCCACGTTCCGGCCGCGCTCTTCCTCGACCAAATCCAAATCCGTCCGTCCGCCGACGCGCCGCGGCGTTTCGTCTTTTGCAAAAGTGTTGCCGTGTCTGGCAATGATAATTCTCGTTGTCATTAAAACTCTCCCGTCTCAGCCAAAACCGCTTCCACTCTGGCAACGTCTTCCGGCGAATCAACCCCGGAGAGCGAAGACATTTTCTCAAAATTGCGATAATCGACTTTCACGCAACGAACCTTAATGCCGTTTTCAATCCAGCGCAGCTGTTCCAGCCCTTCCAGCTTTTCGTAAACACCCTCGGGAAGTTTGGCTATTTTGCGCAGAATGTCCATCCGGTAACCATACAGTCCGACCTGGCGGCAAACCGGCGACATCGGCATTGCCGCGCGAACCTTTTCTTCCTTGCGGACAGCCGGAATGATGTTTTTGGAAAAATAAAAGGCGTCGCCGTTCTTGTCAAATACGGCCGTCGTACCGCTGAACGGCGTGGCTTTCTTGTTCTCGCGCAGCTTGTCCAGCTGTTCCCAGCTCAGGTTAACCACCGGCGTAACCGTTTCCACCGCGTTGTTATTGTAGTATTCGGCAATGACCGCCTCAACAAACCATGGCGGACAAATCGGATTGTCACCTTGCAGGTTGACGACAAATTCCGGCCTGTCGGCAAAACTCTCGGCCGCCTCGACCACGCGGTCGGTTCCGGTCGGACAATCCGGCGAAGTCATCACGCAGGCGATGTTTTTGCTCTTGCAGAAATCGGCAATCCGCTCGTCGTCGGTCGCCACCACGGCATGGCAGTCTTCAAATTTTGCCGCCGTCTTCTGCGCGTTTTCCCAAACCCGGAGCAGCATCTCCTTGCCGGCGATTTTTGCCAGCGGCTTTCCTGGAAAGCGGGTCGAGCCGTAACGCGCCGGAATGGCAATCAAGGTCTTCATCTTTTTTCTTCCTTTCATAAATTTTATACGTTATGTTATATCAGCGTTTATGACAAAGCAACAGGAGAGTTTGGTTTATGCAGGAATATTCCGAGGATTATCTGCTCGACAAAAGGGTCAGAATTTTTCAGCCGCTGAACGGTTACCGCGCTTCGACCGACGCGGTTATTCTGTCATCCCTGATTGCCCGGATAAAAGACGGCGACGCCGTTCTCGACGTCGGTTCCGGCACCGGCGCCGTCGCCCTCTGCCTGGCCGAAAGGTTCAAAACGCTGCGGCCCGGGATTACGGGACTTGAACTGCAGGCTGAACTGGCCGAGTTGTCAAACATGAGCGCCGCCGCCAACGGGTTCGACGGGTTTCTGACTTTCGTCAACGCCGATATTGCCGACAAAAAAAACTGCCCGCCGCCCTGCGCTTTTTCACACGTCATTACCAATCCGCCATATTCCGAACATGACATGCCCTCGCCGAACCCCGGCAAGGCCTTTGCCCACAACGGCAAAAACTTCAGCCTTTCGGGCTGGATAAGCTTTTGTCTGAAAATGCTTCGTCCGCAGGGGTGTTTTTATATGATTAACCGCGCCGAAGCCATAACCGAAATTCTGGCCTGCCTGCATGGCCGAATGGGAGCCGTACGCATTGTTCCGCTGTTTTCCAAACCCGGTCAGGACGCCAAACGGGTTATTGTCGCGGCTCGCAAAGATTCCAAGGCTCCCGCCGTCATCTGCCCCGGCCTGACCGTGCATAATTCCGACGGCAGTTACACGCCAGCCGCGCACAAAATACTGCGCCTCGGCTTTTCGCTGGAAGAAGCGCTGAAACCTTAAGCTCCGAAAACGACGATGCGTTTGCCCCCGTCGCGCTGGGCCTTCTGGATGGAAAGAATAACCTGCTCGATAAGTTTTTTGGCCGAAGTTGCCGGCTCGGGAAAAATGCTTACGCCGATGCTGGCGTCAAGATGGTGTTCGGTAAAATTGTCGGCCACCGGCTCGTCAAAAGCCGCCTTAATGCGCTTGATTTCCACATCAAGGTTTTCCATGTTGTCAACATTCGGAATCAGAACCCAGAACTGATACTTTAATCCGCTGGCAACCGTAAAGGTCTTTCTAAGGCTGAGGCCCAGCCGTTCCGAAAGCTTGCGCAGAATCAGGTCGTCAATGCCCATGTTCTTAAAAACCTTCATATTGTCTATGCTGATGCCGGCCAGCGCAATCATGTTCTTCTTCTGGCGGATATCTTTGTAGTTTTCGGCGTTGACCGCCATCTGCACGCGGTCCTCCAGCAGATAAAAATTGGGCAGGCCGGTCAGGTCGTCGTAAAGCCCGGAAACCAGATTGGCCTTGGTCATAATCCTGCTGCCGATGAGAATAAACGTAAAATGCTGATTGTCCGGCAGATACACCGCTTCAAAGTTCATCCGCTGCACTTTGTTGTCCGCCAGACGCAGACGTACCATCAGGTTTTTGTCGTTGGTCAGCATTTCGCCGATATTCTCGGCCAGCAGGTTCCAATCTTCCTTAACCACGAATTTGAGAAAATTTTTCTTTAACACATCGCTTTCGCCGGCCACGCCGAGAACCTTCAAAAACGTCTTGTTGGCATATTCGATTTTATCGTCGCGGACGATTACGAACGAACGTTCGGAATTACGGAAAACCTTGTTGATAATGTCTTTCAGATGAATGTCCGCCTCTTCGATGAAATCCTGAACAGCAATCTCCTCTTCGTCGTCCCGATCCGCTTTCCGGCTTTGCTTGATGGACTTCAGCTTCGGCGTGCCGTCCAAACTCTCCAGCGCGTTAAGATCAATATTCAGACTGCCGGCCGAACTGAGAATCCCCAGATCGACGCTTTTGCCGTGCGCTTTGTCGCTGACGCTTTCCAGAAAATTAATCGTTTCGGTGTCAAAAACCCGGCTGTGATTGGCGTTATCCATTGCAAAATTCCACAAACATTCTACCTATGAACCTCATCTTAAGGTTTTTATTTGCAAAAGACAATTAAATTATTGCGGATGTTCGCGCAAAATATTTGCTCTTTGTTAACCTTAATTGTTTAGGATAAACTAAACTGGTTTAAGCAAAACACGGACACGAACCATGGCAGAAGAAGAAAACGAAGCCCCGGAAACGGCTCCCGAAAACACCGCGGAACCTGCAGAAAGCAGCAGCGAAATCGGAGCCAACAGATTTCTGGTCAAGGAAAGATACGAAATAGACTACGCCCAGCCGCTACCCTGGCTTGACAGCAACGGCGCCAAAGCCTTTCGCGTCATAGACCGCATAGATACCAAGCGCGGCCTTTTTGCCCTGCTTTGCAGCAACGCCACCTGCCCGCGCTCGACCATTCTTCCTTATGTCAAATCCATCGAATGCCGCAGCCTGATGAAACTTGTCGAATTCGGCATCGTTACCTGGCTGCCCGAAAAATCGCGCAATCTGGCTCTCATTTATAAAATCCCCTACGGCAAAGTTTTCGAGGGCGGCAAAACCGAACTGGACATCCGCAGCTCCGAAAAGTTCAAGAACACGCTCATCAGCCTGCTTTCCGCCGTTGAAGCTCTCAAAAACTACAACATTACCCATCGCGCCATCCGCGCCGACAACCTTTATTATGCCAACGCCGAAAAAACCGAAATCCTCATCGGCGACTGTGCCGCTTCTTTTCCGGCCTTCTACCAGCCGGCCGCTTACGAAACGATCGAAGACATGCTGTCCATACCGGAAGGCCGCGGCAACGGCAGCGAAAAAAACGACATTTATGCTATCGGCGCCGTCATGACCGCGCTTTACCTCGGACATGAACTCGGCGGCGACATCAGCACGCCCGAACTCCTGCGCATCAAGCAGAAAAAAGGCAGCTATCAGGCGCTGCTCGGCGACGACAAAATCCCCAACCAGATTTCGCCCGTTCTCCGCAGCCTGCTCAACGATAACGTCGATGCGCGCCTCAATTACGTCCAGGCCTATAATCTGCTGGACGGCAAATCAAACAATTACACCAGCAGCGGCACAACCGACCGCCCCAAACGCACCATCTCCTTCAACGGCGAAAAATTCTACGCGGCACGCGATTTTGCCATCGCCATCAGTGCGGCGCCGCAGGAAGCATACGAACTCGTACGCTCGGGAAAACTGCTCGACTGGATTAAAAACGGCCTTGAAAACGAAAAACTGGCCGGCAAAATCGAAAAAATGCTCACGGCTTCGCCGGAAGGCTCGACCAGCACCGACGTCATCATTGCTAAAATCAGCATCATGCTGGCGCCGGAGCTGCCTCTCCGTCTCCGCGACCTGTGCCTTTTTCCCGACGGCGCCCCGAAAGCCATTTTCTATGCCCTGCGCAAAGGCTCCGACACCAAGGTTTTTCATGAACTGTTTTCTTCCGAACTGATAAAGCTCTGGTATCTGGAACAGGAACACATGCGTTCGCCGGCCAATGCCGCCGAATTCCGCATATACATCAACCGTCAGGACATCGGTTACGGCCTTGATCGCATCATGTATGACTTCGACGATGACATTCCCTGTGTCAGTCCGCTGCTCGGCGACGAATTCGTCAATTCGCCGACCCGGATACTGCGCGCGCTGGACAACACCTACGCCCGGCAGATTGTCAAGAGCATGCCTTACGACCGCAACATCATTGCCTACCTGCGTTGCAAAATGGGCAAAAAAATCGACGGTATTCTTACCGACCTCGGTTCAGGTAAGGATTATCTGCAGGCCAGCGCCATTCTGCGCCTGTATACCAGCATGCAAAACAAATTCGGTCCGGCACAGCTGCCCCACCTTTCTCAATGGCTGGCCAGTTCTTCGGTTGCAATCATCAAAAGCTACCATAACCTGAAATACCAGAAGTTTTTGGAACGCGAACTTCTCAAAATCAACAAAAACGGCAAACTGCACGAACTTTGCGACATTCTCGAAAACGAAGAGGCTCGCAACAAGGACAAGGCCAACTACACAAAAGCCGTCAGCGACATCAACTTTCTGCTGGCCGAAAAAAACAAGCTGGTTAACAACAGTTATAAAATGGATGAAGAAGCCCGCAGTCTGGCCATCCGGTTTACGTCCATTCTGGCCATCATGGTCATGTTGGCTTCTTTCGTCTTCAACCTCATTCTGTGGGTAATCAAATGAAAAAAGAAAATACCAAAAAACCTTTGGCCAACCTCAAAAAATCATACCGCAAACTTTCGGTCGTCCAAAAGATGATTCTGTTCATCGGCCTGATGTTCATCGTCATCAGCACCCTGCCGGCGGTCATGGTTCTGCTTATCGGCCTGCTCCCGACTTTTACGATTTTGATTACCGACCCCAAAAACACCGACAAACTGGTAATTGTCGGCAGTTTTAACCTTGCCGGCGTCTTTATTTATCTGATGAGCATTATCAACACTTTTACGATACATAATGCCTTTTTCATCGTCGGCGACATTTTTAATCTGATTATCATGCTTGGTTCGGCGGGACTCGGACTGGTCGCTTATTATGAAATCCCCAATCTGTTTATATTCCTTTCCAAAGCCTCGGCACAGAAAAGGCTCAAGAATATCGACGCCAAACTGACGCATCTGGCCGAAGACTGGGGCACCGAACTCATTGACCGCCAAAAAGACTAAAAAAGGAAACAGTAAGGATTTAGGAATAGATCTTTAAGCATACGAAGAAGTACGCAAACATTCATTTTTCCAGCTAATCCCGGATAGTTCCCCTCTATACAAGGTTTTACCAAAACCTCGGAGAGTGAGGCAAATAGTAAGAAACAAGGGGAAAATTTTTTGAGCAACGGTTAAGTAAAAAAACAACCAACGTCGCTTTTTTATCTGCAACATCTCAGAAAACCTTATACGAGCCAGGAGGCAACCGCGATCACAGCGAGCTTAGGTTCCTGAGCCAAGTGTAGTGCGTAACTAAAAATTTTTCCCCGACGTTTCTGTACTAGATGACCATTATACAAAGTTTTATTGAGCTATTGCCTTCCTTATCTTCTTAATCGAGTTCAGCTCAATCTGCCGGACACGTTCCTTGGAAATGCAATAGGCCTTGCTGAGGTCGTCAAGAGTTACCGCCTTGTCGGCCAAACGCCTTTTGAACAAAATGTCTTTTTCACGCTTGTTCAGACAACCGAGCGCCTCGTTGAACAGACGGCGGCGGTATTGCATTGTCTCACTGTACGCAAGAACCTCTTCCTGATTGGGCTTTGAGTCGGAAATAAAATCAATCCACTCGGTACCGCTCTCGGACGAAGTGTCCAAAACCGCATTCAGCGAACCGTCATGCGACTTCAGGCGCATGTTCATATCGGTAACGTCCTGAACCGTAACGTCCAAAGAAGAGGCGATATTACCCAATATTTCGTGCGAAAGTTCGCGGTCATCCATCAAATTAAGCTTGTTCTTGATTTTGCGCAGATTGAAAAAGAGTTTTTTCTGCGCGGCCGTTGTACCGATTTTGACCAGCGACCACGAATTGAGAATATATTTCTGTATCGAGGCCTTAATCCACCACAGAGCATAGGTGGAAAAACGAAACCCCTTGGACGGCTCAAATTTGTCGACCGCATAAAGCAGACCGATATTGCCCTCCGAAATCATTTCGCCGAGCGGCAATCCGTATCCGCGGTATTTGGATACGACCTTAACCACCAGACGAAGGTGTGAAGTAACCAGTTTGTAAGCGATTTTTTCATCCTTGGTTTCCTTGTATCTGGTTGCCAGTTCGAATTCCTCGTCCTGTTCCAAAATCGGAAATTTACGGATACTCTGTAAGTAGCGTGCCATGTTAATTTCTGGCGAGAAGTCAAGTCCATTAAGAGCGAAAGTATTATCCATAAGGATTCTCCTCTTGAAATGTTGACCGTTCCAATTTAGAGAAAACGCCCTTTAAAAGCAACCTATCCTTTAGTTCTATATCCGACTGCCGCGCAACTTGTCGAGCAAAAGCAGATAATCGTCCGGAAACCCGCAGGAAAACTGCAGTTTTTCGCCGCTGCGGGGATGAACGAACCCCAGCGACGCCGCATGCAGCGCCTGACGCGGAAAGGCGTTGACAAAGGCTTTCGTTTCCCCGTCAAGCCCCTTGAGCGAAGTTTTTTTGCTCTTAACATAAAGCTGATCGCCGACCAGATTGCAACCGATTGACGCCATATGCACGCGAATTTGATGCGTCCGCCCCGTCTCCAGGTTGCACTGAACCAAAGCCGCCGCACTGTTGAAGTTCTCCAGCGTTTTGTAGTTGGTTGCCGCCGCCTTGCCGCCCGTTTCCAGGACAGCCATCTTCTTGCGGTCGAAGCGGCTTCGGCCTATATTGGCTTCAATCCGGCCGTTGAGCGGATTTGGCAGACCGTAAACCACCGCGTAATAAGTACGCTCGATACTGTGCTCAAAAAACTGTGCACAAAGTCCCTGATGCGCCAAATCATTTTTGGCAACCACCAGCAAACCGCTCGTGTCTTTGTCGATTCGATGAACGATTCCCGGTCTCTTGACGCCGCCGATGCCCGACAGGTTGTCCCGGCAATGCCAGAGCAGCGCATTGACAAGCGTACCGCTGCGCGCACCGGGCGCCGGATGCACGGTCATACCCGCAGGCTTGTTAACCACCAGCAAATCGGCGTCTTCATAAACGATTTCCAGCGGAATATCCTCCGCTGACGGCTCAGCGTCAGCCGCCTCGGGAACATAAAGCTGATAAACGTCGCCCGTCCGAACCTTAAACGAATTGTCGGCCACCGTATCGTCGTCACAGGTAACGCAGCCGGCCGCAATCAGCCGCTGCAGCTGCGAACGCGAAATCTCGGAAAAAGCCCGCGCCAAAAACTTGTCCAGCCTCATACCCTTGTCTTCGGGTTCTACCGGAGCGCTCAGAAAAATATTGTCGGAAGCTTCATTCATATTTGCGCAAACAAAAAATTTACGATATAGTTACCAATAGCTGCTAACATATATGGATAAAGGCAATTTGGCAAGGATAGATTCGCATGGACAAATTAAAGCTGGTTAAAACCGTCGTTTTCATACTTACTTTCCTGCTGGTCTTCGGCAGTCTCATGCTGCTCGGAACCTTATTTAAAAAAACGCATTCCGCGCCGCGTCTGCCGGAAGAAATCAGCCTCGGCGAACCGGCCGGCAGCACGTTGCAGAAAATCCAAATCAGGGACAACCTGTTGTATATCGGCATTTCCGACGGCGGCAAAGGCGACCGCATCATCATTCTTGATACGGCGTCCGGACGCAATATTTCCACCATCCGCGTTGATTAGAGGTTAAAAATGAGCGAAAACAGCCCCAAGAAAATCAAAGTGTTCAAAAAGAAACCGCAAAACGCGCCGGTCAGCCCCGCCGTTGAAACACCCGAAGAAGATATCGTCCTGCCGGCAGAAACAAAGTCTTATGACGACCAAGTTGCCGAAGACGACGAGTTTGAACGGCTGTTAAACCAATTCATCAGTTCCGAACTGGAAGACGTTGATACCGGCCTTGAAGAAAAAACGGAAGAACCGCCGGCACCTGCGCCCGCAGCCGCTCCGGCCGCGGCACCCAAAAACGCGGGACCGGTTCTTGACGAGGGCGAAAAAGCCCTGTTTGAAGCTTACAAAAACTTCAGTAACGCCATCGTTATGATGGCCGGAATGAATGACGCCGAAGCGCCCGACTTTCGCGTCGACGCTTCGCTTCTTTCGCCGCATTACAAATATCGGACAGGTTCGCAGATCGCCGATGACGCCGTCAAGGGCTGGGAAATTATGTTCAAGGTTCACGGCCCGGTACTGGCCGGCCTTAATCCCGAAGCCTCCGATGAAGAACTGCTCGACTTTGCCGAACACTGCGAAGATGAAATTCTCCAGCTGGCAGTCATCTCCTATGTGGAAATCCTGATTGAAATGGAAGGCTGCGAAATCGCTCTGGAAGAACGCCGTCTGAAGGCCAAACGCCGCAAAATAGAACGTGAAATTTACGAAGAACACCAACGCCGCATTGAGCGCAAGCAACGGTACATTGAGGCTATACGGAAGAAAAAGTTCCCCGTCGACGCCGAGCGGCTCGTCAACAACTATTTCAAAACGGCTCAGAAAGATCCTGACGGCGCCTATCAGGTGCTGATTAACAACCCCGCGGTCTACGCCCCGATTGACACGTCCAAGCTTCAGCCCCGTTTTTTCGGCCTGATAAAGCCGACGCCGCAGGACGGTATCCGCGTCAATCGTGAACTTGGCTGCTACCTTAAGAAAATAAAGGCATAAACCTTTTAGCGAAAATATAATAAATATAGACAAAAAAGAATTTTAGTGCTAGAATATAAACAATTAAAAGACTGACAGGACAAAAATAATGGCAGACAACCAGAACACCAACCCGACACCGCAGCAGACGCCCCGCACGGACGCGCCGCAACCAGCACCGGCTCCCCGTCCGGAACCGACCGCGACGGTTTCTGAAATCAAACCCGTTGCCCGGGAAAATGCCAATACCGCCGAACCAATCGCTCAGGTCAGTGAAAACAACGGTCCGGAAAACACGGCCAACGTTAACGAAACGCCGACTTACGATACGCTTTCCGTCAGCGAACAGCAGGATTACCTGAACATTCAGGAAGAAAAGAACAAACGCGGATTGCTCTCTGTCGACGAACAGGCCGTCTACAACAAAGCCAAAGAAGATCAGAATAAAAAAGGCGACAAAAAAATTGCCGACGCCGGTTCCAAGGACGGTGACGAAAACCAAGATCCCGATCCGGAGAAAAAAGGTCCGTTTAAGGAAAAAGACGTTATCAAATACATGTACGAGGACTGGCTGCTGGAAGGTGCCAACTGGCTCTGGACCAAAACTGCGGCCAAACTTGACAAAGGCTATTACTGGGCACAGCGCAAAATGCTGGAAAGAATGCGCGAAAAACAGATTGAAAAAGGCAAAACCTATGAAACCGAGACCCGCTACAACCAGATAGAAGACCATGCCCTTTCTTCCGGACAGGCCAATTCCGATTTGATCGACAAACATCAGGAAGAACAGCTCAAGAATCTGAAACTGATTAAGGAAGGCAAACTCAACGAAGCCAAAGTTTCGGATTCGACCAAAGTTCTGCTCGCTAATATGGATGAAAAAGAAAAACAACAGTTTTTCAAAGTTGCCGAACAGGGTATTAAAAACTTTTACGAAAACATGGCCATCGCCGAGCAATTTGCCTCCAACTATGCCCGCGCCGGCATGACGCTCGACTTAGCCAAAGACAAAGACTATTATCAGGGCAAAGACCTTAAGGCAGAGTTTGACAAACAAAAAGCCCACGCCATGCAGCTTTTTGCCCGCCGGATGGATATGGAGGCAGCCAACGGCGG
>ERZ779922.1676-NODE-1676-length-14771-cov-3.705287_pt1 | contig 14771 bp, 20 predicted proteins | sample MGYA00511544_ERZ779922 | MGnify/ENA primary metagenome ERZ779922 (study PRJEB29588, sample SAMEA2154516) | human gut metagenome | biome: human gut; feature: human-associated habitat; material: faeces | place: Denmark | collected 2008/2010 ... | reverse complement strand
GGGGCCACAGCAGTCTGACCGTGCAGGAAAACGGTGAGGTTTTTGTGCAGGCCAAGGAAAACGAAGCGGAACCGGCAAAGGAAGCCTTTCTGGACTTTCCTGAAAAGGTCTACTGGCCGCAGCTGGTCAAGGTTTTGGAGGAGGAAGGCTATGCTGCCGACGCAAGAGACGCGGATATCCTCGTTTCCTGGTGAGCGGCAGAGAAAGGATGTGGAACAACAATGAAAACCGGACTTACCATTCAGCAGATGGCACAGGAGCTTCTGCGTCAGAGCAAGGCCAAGCAGGACTATCTGGTGAATACCGGAAGCCTGTCCCTCTCGGTCACCACAGACGCGCCGCAGCTCCGTGTCACGGAGAATGGGCTGGATAAGATCGCGCCCCTGGATATTCGCCAGACGGCGCACCGCCAGCTTGGAACCTATCTCGGCATTCCGCAGAAGTATTATGAGCTGATGCGCACGGATGCGCCGGAGCTTTTGGCCTATAACGCCAACTACTGGTTCTCCCAGAAAAATGAGCTTCGGACGCTCCGCACGATGGATGGCTGCGCCCGCGCGTTTCTCAGCAACCGCTACCGCCGCATTGACAATCTGGACATTGCCAGTGTAACGCTGCCCGTCATTGGGGAGCTGCCGGAGGCACGGTTCGTCAGCACGCAGATCACCGACGATTTCATGTATATCAAGGTGGTCAATCCCCGCTTGCAGGCGGATGTTGTCCCGGGCGATGTGGTACAGGCCGGCGTCATCATCTCCAACAGTGAGACAGGACTGGGCTCCGTTACCATCCAGCCGTTGATCTACCGTCTGGTATGCTCCAACGGCATGGTGATCAATGACGCCAAGACACGCCGTAACCATGTAGGCCGTGCCGCGACCAGTGATGAGGACTTTTCTATTTACTCCAATGAGACGCTTCTGGCAGACGACCACGCCTTTGTGCTGAAGATCAAAGACACCGTCCGCGCTGCCATCTCTGAGGCAAGATTCGCCCAGGCGGTGAGCCGAATGCGGGAGAGTACGGAGGCCATGCTGGATACCAAGCAGCTCCCTGCCATTGTCAAGCTGGCTTCTTCCAGCTTCGGCATTACGGAGGACGAGAGCAACGGCGTTCTGGAGCATCTGATCACCGGCGGCGATTTCTCCCTCTATGGGCTCGCCAATGCCGTGACCCGCTTCAGTCAGGATGTTGAGAGCTATGACCGGGCAACGAAGCTGGAAGAGATTGGGTACAGCGTTATGACGATGTCGCCCGCCCTCTTCCGGCAGATGAACCGAACGGAACTGCTGGCCGCCTGAGCGGTCGGAACATTTTTAAGGAGGATATGATTATGTACGAACAGACCAACACCATGATGGAGACCAAGACCACATTCCAGATCCCGCAGCTTCTTGACGGAGACGACTTCACCAGCGAAGATCTTGCGGACGATATGGAGGGCCTGCGCCTGAGCTTCACCCGCATCAAGATCCCCGGCGGCGGGCACCTGCAGTTTGAGATCCCGTCCGGAAATCCGGATGTGCCGGACTATGCGCCCTATCTGGAGGGTGTCATTCTCTACAGCCACAACTCCAACGCCTACTGGCCGGAGGGTAGCGAGTACGATGATGACCAGCCGCCCCTGTGCCAGTCCTTCGATGGGAAGGTGGGCTACGGTGAGCCCGGCGGCACCTGCGCGGACTGCGTTCTCAACCAGTTCGGCAGCGATGGGAACAACAAGGGGAAGGCGTGCAAGAACATGAGAATGCTCTATCTGCTGCGCAGCGGTGAGTATATGCCCATTCAGATCGCGCTGCCGCCTACCAGCCTGACGCCCTATACCCGCTTCGTCAATGAAGCGTTCCTCTCCCGCCGCCGCAAGGTTTGTACCGGCGTGGTGCGGATCGGGCTGAAGAAGGCCGTCAGCGGCAGCCACGAATACTGCGTCGCCACCTTTACCAAGATCGTCGATTTCGCCGGGGAATACCTGGCGCATATTCGCGCTTACGCGGATGGCTTCGTGGCGCAGATCAAGGACATCAACGCGCAGAGAGCGCAGGCGGGCGCCGCGGCCTCCAGCATCATTGGAGACGGCGATGCCTCGCATCTGGAGTTGCCTGACAACGGCGCGCACTTTGCGTTAGGGGCGGTCATTGATGGAGAACGGGAAGAACTTCCCGCCTGATACGATCCCCCGCATTGAGGAAGAAAAACGGGAAACAGGGCCTCCGCCGGAGGCCCCTGTTCCCGTCCCTTTGACCGAAGCGCAGCGCCGCTTTGCCGCTCAGTACCACGCCCTGATCTATGGCTTTCTTCTGGAAAAGAAGCTGGAGATCCGGGAGTATTACGATATTGCGGCAATCGGCTATCTTCACGCTGTCCAACGCTATTTTACCGAAAAGAGTCTGCACAGATACCGTTTCTCCACGATTGCGTGGCGCTCCATGAACAGCAGCCTGAATACCTTCCGGCGTCAGGAGCAGCGGCGGCAAAGCCATGAGTTTTCCTATCAGGCTGCGCATCCGCCGCCTGACGACGCCTTTGATGCACTTCGGGCAAGATTGCTGCTGCACGACCTGTTTCTCCTTGCGGATGAAGAGCAGACTCTTTTGGTCCGCCACCGTCTGCACGGGTGCAGTCTGGCGGAAACCGCGCGGATGGAAGGCATGAGCGTCAAGCGGGTGCGGCATCGGCTGAAGGCGTTGTACCGCGCTTATTTTGCGCAGAAAGAAACCAAACAGAAGGAGTTGTGACCCATGAAAAATATCCGTATCGTTCACGGAACCCTGCTGTATCCGCTGGAGGTCGGCAGCCGCGCCCTCATCTTTGAAGAGGGGCGGTATCTCCACACCTCTAAGGTGATTGCCATTCATGGTGTGACGCCGCGGCAGATCCGTTTTGAGACGATGAACTCCCATTACTGCCTGCTGGCTCCCTCCTCGCCGGTCGCGGCTGATGTGCCGGTGTCGGTCATGGAGCAGGCGGCGTAAAAACGGTGAATACTGGTTGCATCTTTGCCGGATAATTGGTACTCTAAGCAAGAGGATCAACATCTGGACAGGAGGCTATGGAGCTTATGATGTACCCATTTCTCACCATGAACGACCATACTGAGATCGTATACTCTCATTTGCTTGATGGTGGGCGTGTAAAGATTTATGTTGAAAAGCCTGACGAGTATGATGGTTTCCATCATGCAGTATGTTTTCTTCCCGGCTGCCGCTGGGAGGATATTGTCGGCTTCAGTGACGCGGAAATTCAGGAATACCAAAAGGTAATCGAATCTTCTGCGGAGCAGATCATGCACCTTGCTGCATCGAGCAAAGGCTGAATGATTGCAGACGAAAGACCGCCGCTATTCATAGAACATTTTGTTTCTATGGTAAGCACTATTTTGGAAAGGCACAGCACCGTTGTGGTGCTGTGCCTTTTCACTTTATCCAAGGAACAGGAGGTCGAAAAATGTATGTGTTAGAGTTTCGGACTGCCAACCGACATCACACTTGGCTGCGCTGCGCGATCTGTGAAACGAAAGCTCCGCTTGAGCGTGTGCGCCGTGGGCAGATGGATATGATGCGCTGGCGTATTCTGCGCCTTCCCGGAACGGTGCAGGCCGCCTGCGCAAAATGGAGAAGCGTACCGCTGATACGGTACGGCCAAAAATCTGCATAATGATTTGAAAGGAGCATTTACCCAACATGAAATACTGCAATCCGGACACCTGCTCGGAATGCCTCTATATCGGAGAGGGCGACAGCATCTGCGAGATCTCCCATGAACTGGTGTTGGACAACTGGCAGAGCGTCCCCCATACCATTCCCCAGGAGTGTCCGTTTCGCTGGCAGATTATCCGGCAGCACCGAAAAGCGGTGCGCAGAAGATGAATGAGACCGTCAAGCAGCCGCTGGATCTGCCATTTGGGGCCTATGAGCCACAGTTATCCGCATCCATTGATCTGGAGCGGTACCTTTCCAGCGAGGTGTTGCTGCATGTATTTGATCTCAGTGGCACCCATGAGGTGAAAACCTGTTACGGCGATGTCGTAAAAATCGTCAACGCTCTGCGGGACTATGCAAAGCTGCTAGAGACGGTGTGCGACGAGTGGGATCTCGGCGGCTTTCACCGGGCAACCTATGAATATCAGGCAGAAAAGCTCCGTCAGATCGCGGATAAGCTTCAACGCGGCATCGGCTATGATTACGATGACGCCGTGCGGAAGTGTCAAAAGCTGCGGAGAAAAAAGCTCCGCAACGCAGACGTGGGAGAGGAGGCGATGGTTCTTGCTGTCAAGCGCGGCTTTGAGCAGGCGCAGGCAAAAGCCAACAAGCCTTCTTCACCCGGTCAGAATGATGATAAGGAAGTGAACCGATATGAATGATATTTTATCCGGCACCTATAAAGGCAACACCTACCGCATTAAGGTGGAATGCTACCCGAATACCCCGGCGATCAAGGTGCAGCTTCTTCCGGTCAACGCCGGAGAGCGCATCACCATGACGCAGAACCTTGGTCAGCCGCTCCCCCGTTATCAGGCATTTCTCTGTGACGGGATGCTGGAGGTGGACAGCACCGCCTTCATGGACTATATGGAGGAAAATGATCTGGGCTACATCGTGGACTACAAGCGTTACAATGCCGATGTTTTTACCGGAGTAAACCGCAGGACTGCCGCCGTTTTTCAGTTCCACTCCGCCGCGCTGCGCCGCCTGAACAAAGTCGGCTGCCAGCGTTACGAAGGGGACTATACGCGGCTCAAGCAGAAGCACGCCGAGCGCAGAGCCCGGCGCATGGCCGGATAAGAGGTGGTTGTCTATGTCAAAGATTACGGAAAAGATCGCCAAGCTCCTTGCGTTGGCAGAAAGCCCCTACGAGGAGGAAGCCAAAGCCGCGCTGCTGCAGGCCCGACGTCTGATGGCGGAGCATAAGCTCATGCCGGAGGATATTGAGCCGCAGGAGAACAAGAAGGTGATTCAGGAGTGTGTGGGCATCACCTGCACGAAGCTCTCTTCGCCGTGGACGGTTTACCTCTCCACGCTCATTGCCGCACATTACTGCTGCAGGCCCTATCGGAGCTCCGTACACGGCAGCAAGGTTTCGGAGATCGGGTTTATCGGCATGGAGGACGACTTCAAGCTCTGCAAGCTGGCGTTTCTCTACGCCTATGATTGCATCGCAAGCCGATGCAGGCAGATCCGTACCCAAAAGGGATATCCCGCAAAGACACTTCGGGAGATGTGCAATTCCTACGGATGGGGCTTCTGCCGCGGGCTGTCTGCCGCTTTCCAAAAGCAAGAGGCCGAACATCAGGAATGGGGATTGGTCATGGTCGTGCCGCAGGCGGTCGAGGATGCCGTTTCCAAAATGAAGCGGAGCAGTTATAAGATCTCGTCCACAAGCAGCATGAACCGCCAATATGCCGCCATGGGCTATGCGGATGGGCAGGAATTTGATATGCGCCGCCGGCTGGAGCCTTCGGCGTAATTCTTTACTCCTGACCGCCAATAAAGGGTTTGCGGATGCGTGATAATTATGGTACAGTAGCTTCGTGAAAGGAGCCGATATCTATGCCACATATTATCTCGGATCGTGACTTCAGCAAGCTGATAGAAGCCCATGCAGGAAAGCCTACTATGGAGGATGTCTATACAAAGCTTGCAGAAGCGGAAACCGACATTCAAACGGGAATGGTGTCCGATGCCATGGAAGGGCTGCGTATGCTGCGGGATAAATACGGCCTGTGAGGTAGAAAATACCGTATACCTTATATGGCTCTTTCATGGTAGACAGGAACACGAGAAATTGATATAATTAAGCAAATTGTTTCTTGTTTTGGGAGGTTTAGTATGCCATTACAGGGAGACCAGTTGAGCCGCATGACGATTCGCGGCTTCAAATCCATCAAAAACTGTGATATTTCTTTCGGGAAAATCAATGTGCTCATTGGTTCTAACGGAGCGGGAAAGAGCAACTTTATTTCGGCCTTTTCCTTTCTCCAGAATATTCTGTCTAAAAATCTTCAGGTGTCTGTGGGACAGAGCGGCTTGAGTTCTCTTTTATATAATGGCCGGAAAGTGACCGAGGAGATTGACTTTGAGGTGTTTTTTGGGCAGAACTCTTATGGCTTCGTTCTGGTGCCTACCGATGATAACCGGTTGATCTTTCAAAAGGAATACTTCGGTTATCATGGTGGTTGGGACAATGAAAGCAACATTGGACGCGGGCATAGTGAATCCCAGTGGGAAAACGGCGCCCATAACGGAATTGACGATTACGTTGTCCCAACCCTGCGCAAGCAGAATTGGAGGGTGTATCATTTCCATGATACGGGTAAGGGCGCCAGAGTCAAGCAGGAGCATAACATTTCCAATAATAAAATGCTGCTGTACGATGCGGCAAACCTTGCCGCATTCCTTTACCGGTTAAAAAACTTTTTCAAGCAGAACTACGATGAAATTGTGGAAACGATCCGTCTGGTTGCGCCTTATTTCGATGACTTTGTTTTGGAACCCCAGGAGGGTAATGAAGAGCAAATCGTTCTGCGGTGGCGCCAGGCCGGCTGCGAAGATATTTTCAATGCTTCTCAGCTTTCGGATGGTACTCTTCGCTTTATCTGTCTGACAACACTTTTGCTGCAGCCCCATGAACTGCAGCCAGCTACCATCATCGTTGATGAGCCGGAGCTCGGCCTGCATCCCTATGCAATCACGATTTTCTCTGAGATCGTGCGGCAGCTTTCCAATGAAAAACAGATCATTATATCCACGCAATCTGTAGAGTTGCTGAACGAGTTCGATGTGGAAGATGTCATTGTCGTTGACCGGAGTGATACCGGTTCTGAGTTCAGACGGTTAGATCCGGAGCAGCTCAAGCTGTGGCTGGATGGTGACTACACGCTGGGTGACCTTTGGAAGAAAAATGTTTTGGGAGGTAGACTCTCAAAATGAAAACAATCTACATTTATTGCGAAGGCCCCACAGAGGAGTCGTTCATCAATGCGGTGCTGTACCCTTATTTTCTCGGCATGGGCATTTATGTCTGCCCCATCGTTTGCGAGACGAGACGGGATGCCAACAGAAAGTATCGCGGCGGTGTAAGCCGTTATGCAAAAGTCAAAAACGAGCTCATGATCCTCTGTAAGAGTCATCCGCATGAGTATGTAACGACCATGTTTGACTATTATGCGATGCCCAGCGACACGCCCGGTATCTCCGATGCCACACCAGACATCTTTGAGAGAATTGGGAAAATTGAATCCATCATCAATGAAGATATCGGTGAGCGCAACTGCAGATTCCATTTCATGCTTCATGAATTTGAAGGCATCCTGTTCTCTGAGCCGAATACGTTCCATTTGATTGCCAATGATGGGATTGTTGGTGAAATTCAGCGGATCCGAAACGATTTTGAGACGCCGGAGCATATCAATAATTCTCCGGAAACTGCCCCTTCGAAGAGATTGGAGGCATTGATTCCCGGCTATGCGAAGGTAAAGAACGGGACACAGCTTTCTGAGGCGATGGGGCTCGGTGCGATCATGGCGCAATGTCCGCACTTCAAAAAGTGGATCGAGGATATGGTAGCATGGGGAAAGAAGAAAATGCGATCCTGCCCGCACAGGAACTACGCTCTCTGCCTCCCGAACTGACCCTTTCCGCCAAGTTGCTGGCGGCTCGGAATGACCGGAAGCGCGGTGTGCAATATCTGACGGCGGAGCAGGTTCTATCCTGCTTGGATCACGCCATAGCGCGGGGCTCCTTGCTTTGAGAACTCAGCCTCGTTTGGAAGGAAGCCATTCCTTTCAAACATTTGGGTCACCTGACCCGTAAAAAAAGAATCGCTGCCGCATGGCAGCATATTGCGAAGGACGTACAGACTTGTAAAAAGTCTGTGCGTCCTTTTTTATTTTAGGAGGATGATATGAAACCCACCTATTCAGATGCCGGGAAACTGGCGTGGTATCCGGACATCGCCTGCCCTGTCTGCGGCGGTGATGTCAACTCATGGGATAAGCGATGCAGCCGTGCGCTGGGTTACCGGCAGATCGTATGCGAGGGCTGTATCTCAGAGGAGTATCAGGTCACGGTGGAAAATCTGCGCTATGTGATGGAAAACCACTTTGGACTGGTTCCGTGTCCGGGGATATGAGCATGGAACAGAATCAACTGACCCGGGATCTCTATGCCGCAGGCTACACGCGGGAGGATCACCCCTCCTTCGTGTATTGGAGTGACTGGCAGAATTTCGGCTATCTCTTTGAGGCTCTATTGAAGTTTACATGGGAAACTCCATGCGGCCTTTTGGTCGATGGCAAAAGTGATCTCGGCCGGGACCTTGCCTGCTGCGATGCTTCTTTTCAAGGTATCGATTACTGCCCGGAAAATGACAATCCACTGCTGCGCTGTCCCTATGAACGCAAGGACTGTCCACACAGCATCCGCGGCTTTCCTGTCCCTCTCTGCCCCTGCCACACCACTGGTAAGCGATATTCCTACGAGCAAAGCGCCGAGAGGGTGGAATCGGAGAGAAGTGAGAGACAGCACCGGCAGTACATGGAGATTACCGGCGGAGCCTACTGCGCCTGCGTGGTTGGCGGTAATGGCTATGATGGCGGCCATGTCGAAGTCCAATACGATGTGGAGCAGTGTATTCGCTGCCGCTGCCAGAATCCTGTCTGCGTCATTCGCAAGCAGAAGCGGGACCTGAGCCGCGCCAATATCTTTTATGATGTGCGCCGCACATGGATCACCCGCATTGGCTTTCTGGAGGAAAAGAAAGTACAGGTGACAAAGGGCGAGCGTGTGTTTCCCCATCCTGTGGCCCGAACGGACGCGGAGATTTGGCTGGAAATGAAAAAGGCGCACTTCAACCCGCTTTGGAGCAGCTCTGTGATCGACTCCCCTCACCTGACACCAGAGGATCGGCGGCAGACATTTTTCAGCAAAATGCACCGCCGGTACGGGGAGTATGATTACTTTGAATTTCACTATGATGTGGAGAATATCCGCATTGCCAAAAGTGAGCAAAGGGATCTTCTGCAGGATCTGCGGGATGTAGCGGACGGCTTGGAGGTCGTCCATGCGGTCGATCTCAAGAAGGAGCAGGCTGCCAAAAAGCGGGAGTCCCGGCAGCGGCGCAGGGAGCAGAAGGAGCGGCGGCTGAATAAGCCGCGCTCTCCGGCTCCACCCAAGGAGGAACAGCTTACATTACTGACAGAGGAGGAACATTTCAGCAATGGCGATCAAACTGGCTGAACAGACGAATGGGCCCCATATTTTCATGCGGCTCCGTCTGGACAGCGGCCGCGTCGAGGAAATCGACGCTTACACCACAGAGAAAGGCTGGCGCTATGTTACCAGCGCAGACCGCACCCCGGAGGTGCGGCTGCGGATCATTGCGGCGTTTCATACGCTGTATTGACCTGCTTTCCATACATTTCAAGGGGAGGATGCCGTTTTTCGGCGTCCTCCCCCCATTTACAAAAAGGATGTGATTTTGAATATGAAATACGAATATTACCCGAAAAGACGGACGGAGCAGGAGCGCAGAGAGCTGAATGAGCAGATTCTCCGCCTGCTGCAAAGCGAAGCCTGTGAGCAGGCCGGTGTGACCGACGAGGATATTTTCAATCGCTATACCGGAGATGGCGGCCTGCATGGGCTGCGGCGCAGCGACTATGAAAACTACAACGCATTCAGCGCGGCGAAAAAGGAGCTGGAAAACGGCCAGTTTTTCACACCGCCGCCCCTGTGCGAAATGATCGTTTCGGCCCTGCGCCTCACCGACACAGATTTGGTAGCAGATCTCACCTGCGGCATGGGAAATTTCTTCAATTTTCTGCCGAACGAGAATACTGCCTACGGATGTGAGGTCGATCCCAATGCCTGCGCTGTTGCCCGAAAGCTCTACCCGCAGGCACACATCGTACAGGGTGACATTCGGGACTATGAGCCCCAAACGCATTTTGATTTTGTCCTGGGCAATCCGCCCTTTCACCTGCGCTGGGTCATGCCGGACGCCACCGTTATGGTTTCCCATCAGTATTACTGCCTAAAGGCGGCAAAGCTGCTCAAGCCCCTCGGTATTCTGGCAGTCATTGTGCCGGCGTCCTTCCTTGCTGACAGCTTCTCCGATAAAGGCGCCATCCGCATGATGGAGAGCCACTTCAGCTTCTTAGGGCAGGTGATGCTGCCGGAGCACGCCTTTTCAGACAGCGGCGTGGACGGCTTTCCGACCAAGCTGCAATTCTGGCAGAAGAAAAGCACCGCGGCGGACTGGACGCCCAAACGGTACTCGACGGACTGCGCGGATATCTATATTCCCTCCGGGCATCCGGTCATGGCAGCGACCGCGCTTTACGAGAAGTTTGTCATGGTCGCAAAGGCGGATCTGGCAGGCAATCGGAACAAAGTCCTTCTGGAACTGGCACAGCTCAAAACCACCAAGAGCACTTTTCTCTATCAGGTGAAGAAGTACCTGTATCAGATCCGAAGCCATCCGGCCACGCGGGAGAAATACGACGCCTGCTTTTCCTATGTCCATCGGTTTTATACCCAGCGGCAGCCGGGGGATATGCCCTATGAGGAGTGGCAGCGCGTGCAGCTTACCGAAGCAAAGGTGCTGGCGTATCTGAAGCAGGCGCTATGCCGCCAAAACGCCAAGCCGGAGCGGGACGAAATTCGTCTGGTCAAGCAGAAATACAGCTTTGTCTACAAGGCATACAGCCGGAAGATGGCAAAGCTCCTGACGGACGAGATGCGTGCGCCGGTGCCGATCTATCAGGCGGTGCTGAACGACGAGCCGGAACGGTTTCCCGGCTATGAGCGTCTGCTGCGCCGGAAACGCCGGGAGTATGACAATCAGGAGCAGCCCTTTTCCGAGATGGCCGAAAACGCGCAGCTTGCTGACTGGATCGGCCGCTTTCAATATTGGGACGCCCAGAATCATGCTTACATCCACCTGAATCCGCTCCAGAGCCACGATGTCAACCTGACGCTCCAAAAGCGGTATGCCTTCCTGCAATGGGAGCAGGGCAGCGGCAAAACACCCGCCGCCATTTTCACGGGAAAGCACCGCGTGGAAATGGGAGCTGTCCACAGTATATGGGTCATTTCCAGCGCCATCTCCATCCGCAACAACTGGGATGTGATTTTGAAGGGCGCGGGTTTTTCCTATGTGTTTGTGGAGCGTCTGGCTGATCTGCAGCGCATCCGACCGGGCGATTTTGTGATCCTGACGCTGAACAAGGTCAGCCAGTACAAAAAGCAGATCGGGCGCTATATCAAGCAGCTTGCCTATAAGATCCAGTTTATTTTTGATGAGAGTGACAACATCTCCAACCCCAGCTCCAAGCAGACGCTTTCCGTACTGTCCTGCTTTCGCCGCTGCAAGTATAAGCTCCTGACCACCGGCACCAGCACGCGGAACAATATCTCCGAGTTTGCTCCGCAGCTGGAGCTGCTCTACAACAATTCCATCAACATGATCTCATGGTGCCGGACGCTTTACAGCTATGATAAACGGTCTGCGGACATGGAGCACAAGGAAAATCCCTACTACGCAATGCCGATCCCCGCTTATAAAAAGGGCTACCGCCTGTTCGCAAACTCCCATCTGCCGGAGAAAATCACCGTCTTTGGCGTGGGACAGCGAAATCAGGACATCTACAACGCCGACGAATTGGATCGACTGTTGGGAAAGACGGTCATCACCCGCACCTTTGAAGAGGTCACGGGAAAGGACATCCGCCGTATCCATCAGATGCCGATTCCGTTTCTCCCGGAGGAGCGGGAGGTCTACAATATCGTGCTGAAGGAGTTCTACCGCATCCAACGCGAATATTACAGCTCGACCGGAAACAGCAGAAAGGACGCTCTGATGCGGCTCATTCAGCAGATCACACTGCTTCTGCGCATCAGTGCCGCTCCGGACTGCATGAAGGAATACGAAGGCGAGACGCCGCTCAAGGAGATGGCTGTTGTGGAAGCCCTTGCCCGGTGGCCGGAAGAAGTTGTAGCCATCGGCGTGCGGCATACAACGGTGTTGGACCGTTATGCCGCGGCAATCCGTGAATACCTTCCAGACCGGCCTCTCTTTGTGGTGACGGGCTCCACCGTCACCTTCGCCAAGCGGCGTGCTCTGCGGGATATATTGCGGGACAGTCAGAATGGCATCCTGCTCTGCACACAGCAGAGCCTTCCCTCCAGCGTCAACTTCGAGTTTGTCAACAAGATCATCATTCCGGAGATGCACTACAACAATGCCGGCATGAGCCAGTTCTATATGCGCTTTGTCCGCTACACCTCCACGGAGAAAAAGGATCTGTATTTCCCCATCTACATCGGAAGTCTGGAATCCAACCTCATGCAGATGGTGCTGGCAAAGGAAAAACTCACCATGTTTATGAAGGGGCAGGACGCGGATATGGACGAGATCTATGCCAAATTCGGCGTGGATTATGACCTGCTCTCCACGTTGATGACCCGCGAGACAGATGACGAGGGACACCTGCGTATCCACTGGGGCGAACAGAAGATCGCCTGATTTCAGGAAAGGAACAGGAAATGGACAAATTCTATATTGAACTTTATCCAAAGGCTGATTTGGAAAACGAATGGACAAAGAACAAGCACACGCCCGGTGCCATGCCCTGTATGCGCTGCGGTGGCCCTATGCGGGAATCTCTTGCTGAGAACGCTTTGAGCCGTGCGCTGAATGTCTATGTCTGTCCTGCGTGCGGCATGGACGAAGCCCTGCGGGATGCCGTGAGGAAGGTACTCCCCATAAGCGAATGGTACGCCGTGAAGCAGCACCGTCTTGCGGAGCATAAGAACCCGCAGGCAATCAAGCTGACGCCGGCCTGTGCGTTCACGGAGATCTTCTCCGGAGCGCGGAAGACGCTGCCGTTGAGCAGCGCCCGGTATCCTATTTCACTGGTTGCCTATTCCCGCTCGGACTATGACGGGTGGCGATGGTGGACAACCTGGTTCCCGGATGAAGAAATGCGCCCAGCTCCGGAGCTTGGGCAGGAGATCGACGCCTTCCAGTCGCAGCTTTTCGCCCTGCCGGAATTCAAAACCCTGTGGGCGATGGAGCGGATGTGCCGGCTGTATGCCCAACCGACAAATGAGCCCACGGAATTTAATCTGTACGCGGAAACGGCGCATTTGCATATCTGGCTCCGCTTGATCACGCGGGAGCGGGACTATAACCTCTACACATACTTTTTCGCAAAATAACCCAGTTGTTCAGACGCAGAAAGCCGGGGGCCGCATCGCGGTCTCCGGCTTTTTCTTTGTGTGCAGGCATATTTTTTCTGGAACGATCCGATTTTTGTTGCTCTTATGCGTATTGCATCCGTATAAGAGAAGTATAGGAGGTACATAGCTATGTTAATTGCTGTCGATCACGGGAACAAACAAATCAAAACCGTCCATACGCCGCCGTTTACCTCCGGGCTTATCCAGAGCGACACGCCCGGCTTCGGAACGGACGCATTGGCCTATCGGGGGAAGTATTACACATTGACCGACCAGCGGATCCCCTACCGCAGAGATAAGACAGAGGATGAACGCTTCTTCATTCTGACGCTTTTTGCCATCGCACATGAGATCGAAGCGATGGAACAGTACAGCGGCAGCCTCATGCGCGTGCAGCTGGCGGTCGGCCTTCCTCCCGCGCATTTTGGCGTGCAGGCAAAGCGGTTTATCAACTATTTCAACGGGCGGGGTGCGGTGGCCTTTCAGTTTAAGGGAAAAACCTATGCCATTTTCATTGAAAATACCGCCTGTTTCCCGCAGTCCTTTTCCGCCGCTGCGGCCACGGTAAAAAACCTCGCCTCATTCCCCAGAGCGCTGGTGGTCGATATCGGCGGCTTTACGGCGGATTATGTGCGTTTGCGGAACGGTGTGCCGGACATGGCAGCCTGTGATTCTCTGGAAAACGGTGTGATCCTGCTCTATAACCGCATCTGTGCAAAAGCAAATGCCGAGCTGGACATTCTGCTGGAGGAAAGCGAGATCGACCGGATCCTGCGCGGCGAGGATCAGGACGCGGCGCCGGAGGTCATCGCTCTGGCAGAACGGGAAGCACAGGAATTTATCAACGACCTGCTCAGCGGCCTGCGGGAGCGGATGCTGGAACTCAAGTCCGGCAAAGTGATCTTCCTGGGCGGGGGTGCTACTCTGCTGCGCCGGCAGATCGAAGCGTCCGGAAAAATCGGGCAGGCGATTTTTGTGGAGGACATCAATGCCAATGCCAAGGGGTATGAGTATCTTTACCGGCTTCAGCACAGCGGGAGGTGAGTGCTATGACCGACAAGAAGGACCCCGGGAAATTCACGATTCGCCTCAACATCTGTGACCCACAGCATAAAGCGGTGATCGACCTGCTCAACCGGCAAGGCCGCAGCAAAGCGCAGTTTCTTGTCAGCGCTGTCCTGCACTATATCAACTGCAAGGAGACACCGGAGGTATCTGTTCCGGTTCCAAATCAGGCGGCGCTGGAGGAGATGATCCTCGCCATCCTGACAAAGAACCAGAGCTATCTGAAAAAGCAGCCCGAGCCGAAGCCTTCCACCGTGCAGCAGGATGCGGCTATCTCCGCTGAGTCCGAACCTATGCCGCCCGCAGATGGAGCGGAATTGGAACAATGGTTTGGCGGGCAGGATGGTGTGGCATCGATCCTGAACTCTCTGAAAATGTTCGAGCAGGATTAAAAGCAAAGGTCTGGGACGAAGCCGCCCCCGTCAGGCTCAACGCTTGACAGGGGCGGCTCTTCTCTTGTTCAGTTTT
>ERZ779922.1675-NODE-1675-length-14776-cov-3.889681_pt1 | contig 14776 bp, 11 predicted proteins | sample MGYA00511544_ERZ779922 | MGnify/ENA primary metagenome ERZ779922 (study PRJEB29588, sample SAMEA2154516) | human gut metagenome | biome: human gut; feature: human-associated habitat; material: faeces | place: Denmark | collected 2008/2010 ... | reverse complement strand
GTCCGATCGCAGACTTTACCTCGGCCTGAGTGTAGTACCCGAGCAGCGAGAAAATAAGATAGATGATCGTCTGAAAATGCTTCTCGGACTTGTTTTCCAGGTCGTAAGGAATCCCGGCAAGGTAAGACTGCATAAGCGACAGAGCCTTGTCAATGTCGTGCCTGTACATCGAGGCGTAGAACTGCGCCACAAAACCGCTGCCAGTTATCTCCTGGTTTTTGTATTGTGCCAGCAATCCTTGCGTGAAGCCGATTTTGACTTCTTTGTTCGGGTAACCCAAAGTGTAGAGATGCAGATCTCTGTCATACTCTTTGATGGTCAGATAGCCTGTCTGATAGAGCATCGGAAGCGAGTTGTCGCTGATTTCCGGTGAGACGTCAAAGTCAGATTCAGGAATCAATGGCATACAGTCAAGAGTTGTTTCATCAATCGGATTCATCCTCAAACGTTCAAACAGAAAAGTCGGAGTCCCGCTCTCAAACCAGTAACTTCCTATCTTTCTGGCCGCGAGCGCCTTCATCAGACTGAACGGGTTATAGATGTCCTCCGACCCTTCGCAGAAATGGTACCCGTCATAATTCTCTTTCAGCAATAGCCTCGCTTCCTCAAACTGAATATTCAACCTCTCCGCCAGTGTCTGGATAGGCTCACGCATCCTGTTGTCAATCTCAGTTCCGGAGATTCCACAGATCGCTGAATATTCCGGCAGCATTGAAATATTCATCAAGTTATTCAATTCACTGAATATGCTGAGTTGCGCGAACTTGGTGATTCCTGTGATGAACACGAACCGAAGGTATGGATCCAGGCTCTTGATAGGACTGTAGAAGTTCCTCATAATCTGCCTCATAGGCGCAAGCCGCTCTTTGTCGTTCATCACATCCAGCAGCGGCGAGTCATATTCATCGATGATTATGACAGCCTTTTCGCCGGCCTGCTCTACCGCCACTTTTATTAATCGCTCAAAGCGTGCGTGTATGTCGTCTTCGGATAGATGATCATCCTTCCCGAACGTGATTTCATACTCCTCAAGTTTGTAACTTATTGTACGGAGTAACTGCTCTTCGTTAAGATGCTTGGCCGTGGACATGTCGAAGTGGAACACCGGATGCTTTGCCCACTCTTTCTTCAATTCCCCGGCCTTCAGCCCCTTGAACAGTTCTTCCTCCCCCGCGAAGTAACTATGGATCGTAGAAGACAGCAGCGACTTCCCGAACCTCCGCGGCCTGCTGAGAAACACATATTTGTAATTCTCAGCCAAGTCGTGCACAAACCCCGTCTTGTCGATGTAGAGGTACCCACCCTCGACAATATTCCTGAATGTCTGAATCCCGATCGGATATCTTATCCTTTTCGCCTCCATAGCCCTTATCAATTAATATTCAATCCCAAAGATAATGAATATTTTCCAATTCATGCCAAATCAAGCTATGATTGAAATGCAGGAAAAGCCGTGGCGTCCCCATGGAAGAAATATACTGGACGCACGTGAAATGGACCAGATTTGAACCAAAAAATTAGAAATAGTTTGAATATTTTTGTGGCATAAAATGTTTTACAGATTGGCTTGGCAATGCCAAACCTGTTTTATTTAGGTATGCAGATGAAAATTAACGCGACATATATGCTTCCGGCCTGGATCGCCGGACGTTACAATAAGGAAGAACGTTTGGCCATAATATTCAATAATCTGGCAGGAGAGACGTACTTGTTTGAAGAGGACACCGCTGATCTGATGGCACTTTTGCTGGAGCAAGAGTATTGTCAGGAGTTTTCCACGATAGCTCTTGCTGAAAGGTTGGGTTGCTCAGAGGATGATCTGGATCCATTCTTGAATGAACTTGTCGGGCAACGGATTTTAGTGAAAGAGATTCCCTCTTCAGGTGAGATTGCTGCTTTGAAAGATAAGGTGGTCGAAGCGAAGAAGGCTTTCCTTACGCAATCAGCGGGAACCGAAAGACTGCAATCGGTCTTTGAACTGGTTGATACTGAGTATCGTGACAGAATCGAAAAACACGGAATTCCTTCGTCGGTATCAATTGAACTTACTTATGGATGCAACGAGATGTGCGTTCATTGTTATAACCCTAATTTGTCAAGAGAAAAATGCGCTGTGAAGAAGGTCGCGAGTGATGAACTTGTGACTGAGGATTATTACTCAGTGTTGGATCAGTTGGCGGATATGGGCGTTCCTAAGGTGTTGTTCACGGGCGGAGACCCTTTTGTGAAGAAAGACTTTATAAAGATTCTCCAATACGCGCACAAGAAAAAGTTTGCCGTGGACATTTATACCAACGGCCAGTCATTGTACAATAACCCTGGATTATACGAGCAGGTAGTGACCTGTTTCCCTCACACGATAGGCTTGAGCCTTTACAGTGTGGATCCGGCAGTTCACGAGTCGGTCACGAGAGTCAAAGGTTCTTGTGAGAAAACAAAGGCTATAGCGGACAGATTGTGCTCGGATGGAGTGGGAATGACAATCAAGTGCCCGATAATGAGGCTAAATAAAGAGTCATATAAAGCGGTGTATGACTTCGCTATTTCCCATAATGCTGTGCCAGAGTTTGAGGTCAACATCACTTCAAGCATTGATGGGGATGAATATGCGGTCAATAATCTGAGGTTGACAGAGGAGGATTTCAGAACAGTGCTCGCCGATCCTATGATTCCGTTGTCAACGGAAGGTAGCCGGGCGGAAAGGATAATGGACCGATCTCCGGAAATGCAGTTCTGCGGGGCTGGTGTTGACAGTTTCAACATCAAGCCGGACGGTACTATTTCGCCTTGCATAGCTTTCGGTATGGGATGCAGCAATGTCAAGAATGCACCTTTGGCCATAATCTGGAAAGAATCCAAGGAACTGAGACGTGTCCGTTCCTTGAGGTATAAGGACAGTGACCGATGCGGGAAAGAAAGCTATTGCCGTTATTGCAACCGATGCATCGGTCAGAGCTACACGGAGAAAGGTGTTCCTGAGAATTACAGCACCGATAACTGCTTTATCGCAAAGATCCGTGAATCGTTAGTTATATAAAAAGAGGAGAGTATCCGCCTCCTGTGTAATGTGCGGAGAAAAGTTTAGGTTTAAAAACAAAAAGCAATGAAAAAGTTTCGTTTTTCCAAGAAGAGCGTGAATCTTTCTATGAGTGCTTGTCCAAAGGCCTCTGAGGGCACTTGTGGCATAATGTATAGAATGACTTGGTAACAAATGCTCTTTCTGGGCTGATACAATTGTGTGTCAGCCCTTTATCTTTAGAATTGAGTTGGTAGTCTTAACTATATCTTACTGAATATGGATTATATCAATGATTATTTTGACGGTCATAGAAATGACCCGAATGCCCGCTTTCTGTCATTCGACATCTGCCACAATTACTTTCTAAGCCATAAAGGCGTGGCCTCCAGACCGAAGAACATCAATGAAAGCGTTATGACCCTCTGGGGGTATCTTTCCAGCTGGGGGATGTTGAGAGGACGCGGCGCGTTAAAGAATAAGAATCCATACTACTTGAAGGGCACGATAGAAGTGATAGACAAGTATGGCGACCTGTTCGATGTCGATCTGACGGATTATCCTAAAAAGAGCGGTCTGCTTGTAAAGTGTTATGATGATCTTGAAAGTTGTATGACAATTGAAGGGACTACTAAGAAGGACAGCACGATCCCTTCACTGTTGCTCATCACGAAAACTATGTTCGGTGTCTTTTCCTGCATTCCGGCAATTGACGTGAATGTAGGGAAATACTTCAACGAAAATAAAATAGGATCCTTGAGAACCATACACAATGCAATCGAAACCTTCGGCTCATTCTACGAGAGCCACAAGGATTTGCTGAAACCAAGGTTGATCGCAACTACAGATTGGAATGGGCTGCCTTACGAACGCCGCTTCAATTCCGTCAGGCTTTTGGACATGTATGCCTATTCAAAAGGACAGAGTAAATGACAGACCTTTCCGACATATTCCTAAGGAAACTTCTGGAGACTTCGTCACCCTGTGGAGGGGAAGATCGAATCGCCGGGATATTCACAGATTACCTCAAGGATGTAGGAAGGGTTGAGGTGGATTCAATGTACAACTCTTATTGTGTGTTGAATCCTGGCAGCCCTGTCCGGCTGATGATTGAAGCGCACAGCGATGAGGTCGGGCTTCAGGTTACATACATTTCTGAAGACGGGTATGTCTATTTCCGAAGAAATGGTTATGTGGATAGCCTTACGTTGCTTGGACGGAAGGTTGTCATTGAAGGAAAAAAAGGACCTGTCGCCGGAGTGATTGGAAAGAAACCTGTCCATTTGTCAGGGAATGAAGAAGGCAAATCGGTTCCTGTCGAGGATATGTGGATGGACATTGGCGTGTCCAGCAGGAAGGAGGCCGAGGAGTTTATCTGTGTAGGTGCTTTCGCGACTGTTGAAAGTGAGCCTGAATATATTGGAACAAGGCTTGTGTCAAGGGCTTTGGATGACAAGATAGGGGTCTTCATCATTGCGGAAGCAATGCGCAGGATAACGGAGAAAAATTTGGATATAGGAATATGCGCCTGCGCCGCCTCTCAGGAAGAGGTCGGAAGCCGTGGCGCGATTGTGGCCGCGAACAGGATCAGCCCCGACTATGCGATTTGTGTGGACACTGGCTTCGCCACTGATTTTCCAGGTATGCCGGAAGCGAAATATGGTGTGATGCATCTTGGGAAGGGGGTGGTCATCAATCACAACTGTGACAACAATAAAGAACTCACAGGATTGCTTGTCTCTATCGCGGAGAGAAAAGGGATTCCGTACCAGAATTACACCAATCTCGCTCCAACTGGAGGCACGGACACATCTAACATTCAGATTACGGGAAAAGGGGTCAAGACGGCATTGCTATCCATACCTTGCAGATATATGCACACGCCCGTGGAGGTGTGTGACATGAGGGATGTCGAATCCGCCGTGGCGCTTATCGTCAAAGTGGCGGAAGAACTGGCATCTGAATAATGTTTGAATTTATTGATTAACAGCTAATAACTAATTTTATGGAAAGAATCAATTATCCAAGTGAAGGATTGTATTACGAAGGAGAAGTAAGTGGCGGGATACCTGACGGACAGGGTATCTTTTACTATGTTGACGGAAAACCTTGTAAGGGTGGAGTATTTGTAGACGGAAAGCTTCAGGGCAAGGGGTGGATTTATTTCGAAGATGGCTCAATTTTTAAAGGTGAATTCAAGAATGAATTGCCTGATGGAAAAGGCAAAGTTTATTACTCGAATGGCAAACTAGCTTATGAGGGGACATTCGTTGAAGGGTATCGTTCTGGACAAGGCGTTGAGTATAATGAAGATGGCAAGAAGAGTTACATCGGAAGCTTTCTTAATGGAAAATACAGCGGGGAAGGGAAACAGTTCGAGCCTCTTACAGAGATGTTATGGATGGAGGGGACATATGAGAATGGGGTGATTATCAATGGTAGGTACTATAATGACGGTCGTCTGGGATTTGAAGGCGAGTTTTATCCACAAGACACGCTTGCATTAAATTTCAAAAAAGGAAGAATGTATATGCCAGATAACCACATCGTGGTCGATGGGGAGTTTCCTAATACGAAGAACACCGGAAAAACAGGACTTGGCGGTTTTTCGGGTTGCAAAGAATATTACAGTGATTTTAAACTATCGCCAGACGGAAAGCTGGTTAAAACTAATTGTGGCGATGTGTATAATGATCGCCCTCATAGTGGTTGTTATGTAAAGGACGGGAAAGACACGGATATCGTTGTCGAATTTAGCGCGACAAGGGACTTGACCACAGGAAGATACCTAAAAACAGTTGCGTATGATGAGCATAATCCGTATAGGTTCTGTCAGCGGTTTGACAGTAGAGGCGATGTTGAATCTACTTTTGAGAACGGTCACCTTACCGAGTACTATTTCTCGCTTGATAAAGACAAAACGGTCGAGTATCAAGGAGAAGGAAAATTAGACTATCATTACCCCATTAGACACGGAAAAGGAAAACTGTATAATGAGAAGGGTCATCTGATTTATGAAGGGGAGTTCAAGGACGGGAAATGCAGTGGCTACGGAAAACAGTATGGTGAAGACGGTCAGATAACTTACGAGGGGAAATTCCTTTGTGGAAAGCCGGAGGAAGAGTTTAAGAGATCTCCGGAATATTCAGCTTATCTGAAAAAGGAAGAAGAACGGAAAGCAAAGGAGGCAGCCGAGGCTCTTAAAGCAAAGAAAAAGGCTAAGGATGAAAAAAACAGCAAGATCGGATGCATCATCATTATCATCATTGTGATAATACTTGCCAGCATTTCATGAGCCTTGAAAGACGATACTTGCTTTGACTCTTCCTTTAGTTCGGACACCGAAATTCAACGGGAGCATATTCCCCATAAAATGCTTCCTTCGTAGTGAAAATTAACCTCGACAGGAGCATATAACCTTGTTTTTGCTTCTGTCGAGGAATATACGAGGGTTATCTTAAAAGTTGTTTCTAAATAGAAATAGAACTATCCTTGAAAAATAATGTAAATGCTATGAAGTTTTAATTATGAATAGAATAAAATATATCATTGCTGCTGTGTTAGTGTCCTTATCTTTCACTTCTTGCTTGAGTGTGGAGGAGAAAAAGGATAAGATTGCCATTGATGCATACAAGGACATTATTAATATAGGCACAGAGAACTATCGAGACGATCAAGCACAAGGAGGAAGTAAGATTGGATTCGTATCTGGACCTTGCGCTTTTCTTTATAGCCATTGGCTTGGGGAAGAATTTGACCTTTCTATCACTGTTAGATACTCTGTTTTGAATTATCCAATCAGTACCGAAACTGGTGATTTGGAAGATCTGCATATTTCAGAGGAATGTGGGTTGGTTGAAACTGAGAAGTACTATCCGGTTTCTATAAGAGGGAGATGGCATAACAGGGATTTCGCAGGAAGCGGTGACTTCACGATGACTTTATCCAAATCCAAAGAGTTGTGTGTATTTATATTCGGAGACGGCAACTGGAAACATTGGCAGAGTTATCAACTGTCTCAGGAGCAGTTTAAGAAGATTCTTGCGATGTTCAATTCGGCAAGACAAAAAACCGCGGCATTGGACGGGACTGCTTGTGAGGACATAAAAATGGATATTTTGCGGGAAAAAGCCGATGATGGTTTGGCAAAAGAAATATTTGGTGCTGGTTATGACTATGAATGCGATGAAGAATATGATGGGCAGCAACAACTATTGAAGAAATATGGATATTTCTATTTTGTCGAAAATGGAAAGCTTGGCTTGGCGGACAAGTCTGGCCATACTATTATTGAACCGGAATATTCACGGATAGAGATTAGTGAGAACGGTCGGTATTTGAAGGTAGTTCAGAATGGGTTAAGTGGAATTATGACGATTGCTGGTGAGGAGGTGATTCCAATGGTGTATTCGGAGATTGATCCATTATATTGGGCAGATATTTATAAAGGCAGGTCTTTTGTTTATTTTGGGGAAAATGAGCCGTATGTCCTTCTGAATAAGGAAAATAGATTTGGCGTTGCAGACAAAAATGGCAATTTGCTTGCGGAAGTCAAATATGAACATATCTGGGGATGTGATAAGATAGTCGTATTCGTAGATGGCGGTGTTGATTTGATTGACTATGGATCGAGTGAGATCGTTCATTTCAATTGCGAGGATGCAATGCCCTCATTCCTTAGTGAGGAATGCAATCCTGCTTACAAGGATTTATATTGCTGTGTTAAGGTTGCAGGAAAATGGGGCGTCATTAACAGCAAAGGTGAACTGGTTATTGACACGGTTTATGATGAAATCCCATACCAAAGTGAATACGATGCATTTTCCTTGTTTTGCGGCGGTAACAAGGATATAATAGTTGTAAAAGACGGTAAATACGGCATCGTCGATCTGACTGGAAAAGAGATGCTTCCGTGTGAGTATGACTATATTGACTGGATGATTGGTGACAACAAGGCCTTGTTCAGGGGGGCTTATGATCATACTTGGAGGACTTTTGACGGTAAATGGGGCTTGTACCAAGACGGGAAAGTCGTCCGGCCTTGTGAGTACTCAAGGGAGAAAATCGATTCTGTTGTGTTTAACTACTGATAACTATTTCACACATAAAGTCAGTAAAAAATAATCAGTTTATTATGAGCTCAAAATTTTCTTTTAAATCTGTTGGCAGTGGCTTGGCATTTTATGCGCCAATCATTTATGCTGCTTTGTTCCTGATTGCCAGTTTGATGTTCCATTCTCTGGTGTATTATGAACGGACAGCCACGCTCTTGATTCTGACATCTATCGTGAATATTGTCCGAGTCGTATTCATGCCACAATATAGGCAATCTGTTGGATGTGTGATTAAATCTTCTTGGTTGGAATCCCACAATCCACAACCTCTTATTCAAATGATCGTGGCGGGGTTATTGTTTTTGTCTAGCATTTGTTACTCCTTAGATGATTATTGTGGTTATACTATAATTGTCATAGTGATCGCGGCGCTTAACTTCTACCTGAAAATTCAAGGCTATAGAGTCCGCAAGAACACTACGAATGATCAAGTTTCATCATTATCATCGGTTGCCGCTATGTCTCAGAGCGCTGATTCGGCATCAAAACAGGAAATCAATCAAGGGGTAGCGCCTCAGTCTCCGGTAATGGTACAATCCTCACCTGACAACTCAACCAAGAAAGCATTAGTGATTATTGGGGCTGTTGTGGTCGGAATTATACTGATTCTTGCTGTAAGGGCGGCTTTTATAAATGCGTCTATCGATCGTGCTTATGAAAATGCTTCAAGAGAAATTAAAAAGGAACATAACAGAGCAAAAAGAGATTTGGAGAGGGAACGCAGGCAATTGGAGTATGATTTCGATTTTTAATTTCCGGAGATCGATTATATTTTAACTTGGTATAATCGCCCGAAAACTTCGTTCGCTTAGAATCTCGTGACTTTGCGCCTTTCTTGTTTGTTTCAAACGTGATTCGTCACAACTGATTCGATGATATTCCGTATTGATTGTGTATATTTGCAATACATTAAAACTGTTTCGGAATGACTGTTCTTCGGGTGATAAGGGTGCTTCTGCTTTTCATGGCGGTCGTTTTTGCCAGCTGCGAGGAGGAACTTGTGCCTGATGCGTTGCGGGCTCCGGCGTTGCCGTCTGTCAGCGCGGTTGCGGAGGGCAGTTCGGTTGTCCTTACGGGGGGGATTTGAAAGCGAGGAGGATCTACTTGCAGCGAAGGAGTTCGGTTTTTATTTCGGCCAGGCCGAAGATTCGATGGAGCGCCTGGCGGTGACCAAGACTGACGGGCTTAAATATTCATTGATCAAGGAGAGCCTTGAATATTCCATAACCTACTACTATAAGGCTTGGGGCGGCAATGGCCGTGATGAGAAATCGTCTGACTTGAAGGAGATTATGACAGAGGAGGAACCGGTCGGGCCGGATCCTCCTTCTCCGGTGGAGCGTAACGTCGAGTTCAAGGATTCTGCGGTCAAGGCGATTTGCGTCAAGAACTGGGATCAGGATGGTGACGGGGAACTGTCGAAGGCGGAGGCGGCCAAGGTGACCAACCTGCGTCAGGTTTTCAAAAGGAACGAGGAAATCACCTCATTCGAGGAACTTGAATATTTCACAGGCCTTAGGAGCGTGGCGGACTCGGCGTTCAAGTGTTGTCCGAACCTTACTGAACTCAAACTCCCTGAAGGTTTGCGGACGGTCGGCGAGGGTGCTTTCAGGTGTTGTTCGAGGTTGAATATCAAAGCTTTCCCCGAATCATTGGCATCGGTTGAGAAGGATGCGTTCGGCCATTGCTCAAGTTTGTCCATGACGGAATTTCCGGAGAGTCTTACAGAGATCGGTGTGTCCGCGTTTGAACATTGCTATAATCTGGCTCTTACCAAGTTGCCTTCCGGAATGACAAGGATAGTGGAAAGAGCGTTCACATATTGTACGAACTTCGCTCCTGAAGAACTACCATCTGGCCTGACATCTATTGGCCCCTATGCGTTCCATGAGTGCCCCTCATTCAATCCGCGTGCGCTTCCGGAAGGAGTGAAAGAGATAGCGGATAATGCGTTCAAGTCCTGTAAGTCATTGGCTTGGACTAAACTTTCGGATAACGTGGAGGTTATAGGAGAAGCGGCTTTCGCGTTTTGTGGTAAATTGAACCTGACCTCGCTTCCTTCGCGTTTGACCAGAATCGAGAACGAAGCTTTCCGTGCTACCTCCATAGCTCCGGCAGAACTGCCGGCCGGCTTGAAATATGTAGGTTTCCTGGCGTTTGAAAATTGCTCGGATTTCAATCCGGATTGTTTGCCGTCCAGTGTTGTGGAGATTGGTGCGCAGGCATTTTGGGGGTGTTCATCCCTATCGTGGCGCGAACTTCCGGAAAATTTGATGGAGATCGGGCAATATGCTTTTTACCTTTGCCGGAAGGTGAAGTTCACGTCGTTGCCAGAGAACATCACTGTAATACATAAGGCCGTTTTTGAAAATTGCACCGGCATAGAGGAAATCAAGCTCCCCGATCATCTGAACTCTATCGAAGCTAACGCCTTCAAGAATTGTAAGTTCTTGGAGGTCACCATCCCAGAGACAGTTGAGTGCATCGGCCCAGAGGCATTCAATGGATGCAATTTGCTGAGAAAGGTGACTGTTCTTCCTGCGAACCCGCCTCGAATGGAGGACACATTCTTTGGTGACAACGCCAATGTGATATATGTCCTGTCTTCTTCCCTGCCAAAGTACCAGACTGCTGTGAATTGGAGCAAGTGGAAGACCAAGTACAAGGCTCTGCAGAATGATGATCCCCCTTCGAAGGATGAAAACATAATCTTCAAGGATCCTGTTGTCAAGGCTGTCTGCGTGGAGAATTGGGATTTGAACGGTGACGGGGAACTGTCGATGTATGAGGCGTCAAAAGTTTGGGATCTGGGCATGGCCTTCAAAAGGGACGAGAAGATCACGTCATTTGAGGAACTTGAACATTTCACTGGTTTGACGAGTGTTGCTGATTCCGCGTTCAAGTGCTGCTACAATCTTGTGGACATCAGACTGCCGGAAAGTGTCACCGTGATAGGTCAGCGCGCGTTCGAGGAGTGCGGGAATATGCTTCTGTCCAAACTGCCTTCTAATCTGACCACCATCAAGACGCATGCTTTTGTGGGATGCTCCAAGATGCCTCTGACCTCTTTGCCGGAGACGATAACGGAGATAGAGAACTGGGCGTTCGCGAGGTGTTCCAACATCAAACTTTCCGCCTTGCCTTCGAACTTGACTACAATTGAAGGTGGCGTTTTCTCAAGCTGTCCTGGAGTCGCTCCTTCAGAGCTTCCTGTGAATATTCATTATGTCGGAGATTGGGCGTTTTTAAATTGCGTGAATCTTGACCTGAAGAGCCTCCCGTCAGGCGTGAAGGAGATAGGTAAATACGCTTTTCAGGGGTGTGAGTCGTTGGCCTTGACGAGTCTTCCTGAGGGGTTGCTGGAGATAGGCGACCATGCCTTTTGGTTTTGTTATAAGCTTAAATTGACAGAGTTGCCTCCGCAGATACACTGCCTGCGTGAAAGCGTCTTTGAGAACTGTTTGAGCATAGAGACGCTTGCTTTGCCTGAGAAACTTGACAAGATAGAGTCGAGGGCCTTCGCGAATTGTCGGTTCTTCGAGATCACCATTCCAAGCAGTGTTTATTACATCGGTCCTTTGGCCTTCAGTGGCTGTGATTATCTGAGGCAGGTGACTGTCCTTCCTTCGACTCCGCCCGATATGGAGGACACTTTCATTGGTGACAACGCCAATGTGATATATGTCCCGTCCGCATCCATTGAGAAGTACAAGACAGCGACAAACTGGGGCGAGTGGAAGGTCAAGTATAAAGCTCTGCAAAATGATTGATCTCCCTTCCCAGAATGAAAAAACATCACATATCCAGAGATCCCGCTGTAAAGGCCATTTGTTTTGCCAATTGCGACAGGCTGGCGACCGTAAGGGTGTTGCCTGAAACTTCTCCGGAAATATTTCAGGCAACACTGATCTTCCAAGACTAAATCGTCCGTGCCAGGGTAGAGATGTTCACCCCAACCTTGACGAGTAACCTGCCGGTCGCAGGACTTGTTTCGGTCACTGAGCCTGTCGAGGCATCTCTGCTGGTTGTCAAACCAGTTGCTTCGATAGGTTCAGAGACCAGTTTAGTGACAGACTCAGCGGCCGACGCGGCCTTACCGCCCTCCGCTCCTTCAAACCTGTACGGGATCAAGGCGCCTTTCTCATCGATCTGCCTGAGAGCCTCGTCCGTTGATCCATCTACCTTGAACTCAAAGATATAGATTCGATCCTTGGCCCAGCACACGGCATCCGCCCGTCCGATCGCAGACTTTACCTCGGCCTGAGTGTAGTACCCGAGCAGCGAGAAAATCAGATATATTATCGTCCGAAAATTCTGGTGATATGCCAGAAATCACTTCTGGCTATCTCGTTCATCCTGTCAAGGATGTTTTTTCGATAGGATTCTCCATCAATACGTTCTATAAGGAAAGTAGGTGTGGCAGTCTTAAACCAATAACTGCCGAACATCTTGTCAGATAGTGAGTTGAGTAGGCTGAATGGATTGTAGATATCCTCTGAGCCTGCAAAATGGCGGCATTCGATCATGCTTCTATGCCAGTGTGAGGCTTGATTATATGCCACTTATGGATCCGTAAACCATAGGTGGCATATCCGTAGGCTCCACATTACGCTCGGAGCGAGGTTGTGTGCTGCCATATTCATAAAGTGCGATCACGGTATCACTGGGAGGCGGTACGCTGTTGCGATTGATGCCAATGTCCAACCCACTGCGGGCAAAGGCGATTGTTTCATTGTTGTGCAAGCGCTTCCACGGTTGCCTTGTCAAGGCCGGTACACTTGACAATGATGTCCATAGGGGTGTTTGCCTCAATCAAGCGTAAAGCTATTGCCTCCCGTTCGGCAATTTTGCCTTGTTCCAGCCCTTCCTCGCGCCCGAACTCTCTGGCGTAGGCTATCTGGTTGTAAGTATCCCGTTCGTTTATCATATTGCTGACATATTGTTGTTTCTCATCCTTTGTAAGGGATATGACCTTCGCCGCCTCGAAGAACCTACTGAATATCCTGTCGACCAACGCAGCCGGACGCTCCAGCAGGAGGTGCAGGTTCTTCAGGACGTAGAACCACTTGTCAAGGTTCGTCTTGAGCTCGTCAGGTCCCTTGTCGAATCGCTCGATCTCGATGAACACGAACCGCAACTTGTCTGTCATCAGATCTCCGTTCTTGTCGTCCCTGACTGAATATCTCCGGATCAGCCCTCCGCCTCTTTCGGGGCCGAAATCGAAATTCTGCAACCCGACGAAATACACCCCTTTGATGTTGTAGTTCCACCTCTTGCCTTTCACACCCTGCGAGTGCAGAGCCATTCCGGAATAGTACAGTGCCCTTTCCCTGAAATGCTTCTGGTAGGCCAGTTGTACCTCGATGATGAACTTCTCCCCACTTTCATCCCTGCACATCACGTCGAATCTTGCGTTCCTGTCCCCGGCGGCCATCCCGAGCTGCTCTGTCGGCAGATATGTGATGTCCTTTATCCTCTTGTCCGGGAAGATCGTCATCAGAAACGCCACAAGGAACTCCTTGTTCATCTCCGTCCCGAAAAGCCTCTTGAATCCCCAGTCGTTCAACGGGTCGATGTACCGTGGCAGCGCGTCTTCGCTCACTTCGTCGCCGAACCCAGCCCCCTCGTCTTCCAAAAGTGCGCGGCCCCAGCCGTAGGCACTCAGGTCGCCATATCCATTAACAGCCATAAAGATAGTAGTTTTTAATTAGTTATACAAGCATAATCTTCCGCCGACTTTCCGATGAATCTTGAGCAGGTTGCGGAAACACGTCCGGAATCACTCTGCGTAGGCCGTGGCTAAAATACAACCAAAACCTCGGATATTCAGCGGGCGGTAGTAATTGTCCGGGGGTAAAAATATGTTTTTTATGATAATTTGTGTTTTTTATGGTCGGGGGACGGTCGGCGCTTATCCGGTCGGACATTGATTGGTCGGCGTTCAACTGCCGGAAGGAGTGGCTTAAGACTAAACTGGCGGATTGGAGCAGGTGGAAGGATTACAATAACGCTGACTTGATCGGTGAAGGGTACCCGCCTCGGGACTCGAACGGAGATCCATATGAACTGCATCACATAGGCCGGAGACAGGATTCACCGTTCGCGGAACTCACTTGGGCTGAGCATATGGGGGATGGCAACAACACGATCCTGCACAGGGTCGGCAAGGAGTCGGAGATTGATCGTGGTGAGTTCGACGGTGAGAAATCCGCTTATTGGCAGGCACGTTTCAGGATGTTCTCAAAGTCGGAATTAGAAAGTATATATTCAAAGTGACCCGTTGGGTAACGAAACGGGGCGATAATGTCGCCGGAGAGTGCTGGCTGCACCGCTGGGTAACGAAACGGGGCGATAATGTCGCCGGAGAGTGAAGTATGGGATTGTCTGGCTACGAAACGGACTGGAATCGTTGCCTGGGAAGGAACGGAATGTCGTGGGCAAACTACTTTATTGGTCAAATAGTTCGGTGGCCTGACGGAAAAGCTCGTCGATGGCTTCTTTGTCGCTTTGTGGTTTTGCCTGACGGGGTGAAGGCTCTTTCTTTTCAGATTTGCTTTCATCCTTCCGTACGATCTTCTTGGTGGAATCTGATGATTTCACTGTGGCGCTGGCAGCCTTTGCGGATTCCGGCGGATTCCGGAAGTTA
>ERZ779922.1668-NODE-1668-length-14872-cov-2.320038_pt1 | contig 14872 bp, 8 predicted proteins | sample MGYA00511544_ERZ779922 | MGnify/ENA primary metagenome ERZ779922 (study PRJEB29588, sample SAMEA2154516) | human gut metagenome | biome: human gut; feature: human-associated habitat; material: faeces | place: Denmark | collected 2008/2010 ... | reverse complement strand
TCCGCCTCAGCCATAATAACAATCTTACCGGCTTTAGTCGTGCTACGGATGAGTGCACGATTGATACCACATTCCACCGGAAGGTTCATATCCAAGATATGGTTGTCCTTCCCCTGTGCAATACCGCCACGCCATTCGGCTTCACCTTTCAAGGTAAACCGTACCGTGCGATTATCCAACGGACAACGCCTGCCGTCTTTATCCACAACTTCCACTTGAAGCAGAGCCATATCCGCTCCGTCCGCATGAAAACCTTCAGGGTTCTGGATAGCGGTAAGTTTCAAGCAAGCGGCTTCGCCAGCTGTGGACAATGTATAACGGCTTACCTCCTTACCTTTTCCGTCATAACTTACCGCTTCCAGTTTACCCGGTTGATAAGCTACCTTATCGAAAGTGAAAAGAAAATGATACGCACGTTTTCCCATACCCAGGGATTTTCCATTCAACAACAGTTCCACCTGCTCGCCATTTGATACGACATATACCGGTTTCACCGTATTTTCGGGATAATTCCAATGTCCGATAATATAAGTCTGATACTTATCCGTATCTACCCAACCGTTCCACATTACCTGATGGACAAAGAAAGCATCTTTCTCTATGCGCATGGGATCTGTTACGCCACTGCGACGATAATTCTCTTCACCGCGATAGTGTGTATTAGAATCTGAGAAGATAATCTTCGTACCGCCTGCACTTACCCTTAATCCAGTACCCGGACGTTCGCGCCAGTAATCATACCAACGGCGAACCATTTCCAAAGCCAGCATATCCTGATTATGGTTATAATCCGTTGCAGACTGACCGCGGTAAAGCGGTCCCGCACCTTCTTTATGGAAAGGATAGCTGTATTCATCCCAATATTTACGCAATCCCTCATCACGGCAATATTCGGTAGCCCACATCGGATGCTTCTTGCTCTTGTTGATATAAAGCATCTCACCGCCATATTCCGCTTCATTAATGTCGAGCATCTCACGCGAACCGATAGCACGACCGCCGAAGGGGTCGAATTTATCACGGATACCTTTCATCTCAATCATGTGCTCGCGACTGATAGACTCATTGCCGCATTCGTAAAACAGAATGCTCGGATTATTACGGTTATAAATAATAGCGTCGCGCATCAGTTCCGTACGGTGTTCCCACTGGCGTCCCTGACGGTCTTTCTCCGCATCACCGGCAGGCATGGCCTGAATGAGACCGACACGGTCGCAAGACTCCACATCCTGTTTCCAGGGAGTGACATGCATCCAGCGGACAAGATTCGCGTTACTCTCTACCATGAGACCATTGGAATAGTCGCTCAGCCATGCAGGAACGGAAAGCCCCACTGCCGGCCATTCATTGCTGGTACGCTGGGCATAGCCCTTCATTTGAATAACGCGGTCGTTCAGCCAGACTTTTCCTTCACCAAACTTTGTTTTACGGAAACCGGTACGAGTAACCACTTCATCAAACACCTTACCCTTGTCGTCCAATAAAGCCGTGTTCACTGTGTACAGATAACCGTATCCCCAGCTCCAAAAATGCAAATTGCTGACATCGGCAACAGCTTTCACAGTTCCCGTCTCTCCGGCTTTCAGTACAGTTTTGTCCCCATTGAAGGTTTTCACCAATTTACCGTCCGCATCGGTTAAAGTTACCCGATAACTGAAACTGCGTGTTTCGCGGCTATCGTTTCTCACCTCAGACTCGGCATGTATCTTCGCCTTACGACCCTTGATATCGAAATCGGTTGCATATACATATACACCGGTTGTTTTCAGATTGCTGTATAGAGGCAATGTCTGATACACTTCATCCGTCACATATAAAAACACATTTTTGGGAATACCGCCATAGTTGGCATTGAAATTACGGTCGCTCCACTGAAATTTAGAGTTAGTACGCTTCTCGCGATAAAACCAATTGTTGTCCGTGCGCACGGCAAGCACATTATCTCCTTCCTTCATATACGGAGTCAGGTCAAAGCCTACAGCCATGACGCCGTTTTCATGCAACCCCAAATATTGTCCGTTCAGGAAAAACTCCCCACCTTGTCGAACTCCCTCGAATTCCACGAACACCTTTTTGCCTTTCAGTTCCTCTATCCGGAAATGCTTGCGATACCAGACAACCGTATCGGTATGCTGTTCGATGGATATTCTGAAAGCCTCATCTTCGTTGAAGGCATGAGGCAACGTAACTTGCTTCCAACTGCTATCTTTAAAGTCAGGCTTCTTTGCCTGTGGAAAGTCACCCACCTGCAGGCGCCATTCACTGTTAAAATTATACTTCTTGCGCTCTGCCGCATAACCGTTTATCGTGAAAAAGATTATCAACAGAAAGGTAAGTAGATAAAAGTTACTCTTCATGTTCTTATTGCTATAATTCATTAGTATTCTTTTAGTTTAGCCATTCATTACTTATATGCTTCGTTTTGCTGATACAGTCCTTCCTTCGCTTTCATTTGCGTATCGGGGATAGGATAAAGATAAGTACCCGGCTGTACGTTATTGATATAGTTATCATAGACAGAAGTTCCGGCTGCTTTGTCCGAGAATTTGGCACGTACCTTTTCCATGTATGTATTGTGACGCACGAGGTCGTGCCAGCGAATACCTTCAAAGGCAAGTTCGCGCCGACGTTCATCTTCCACACACTGCAAGAAAGCATTTTCCGTTTTCTGTACAGCGCTCAATTCCGCCAGCCCGGCGCGGGTACGTATTTTGTTTACCAACCGCACACCTTCATCCGTAGGCCCTACAATCTCGGCATACATCAACATCACATCTTCTAAACGGATGAGCGGATAGTTGATGGGGAAATAAGTACGATCCACTATTTGGCCGTCGATATCACTATATCCCAGTTCTTTCCGTTTGATTTTATGTTCGAAAAATTTTGTGAAATAGTTCTTTTTGGGGTCGACCGTCGCCTCATAACGCACATCCGCCCTGTTCGCTTCATAAAGTGCTGCCAGCGCATCCGAACAGGTTATGCGGTTACCAGACATCTGAATACCGATATAGTCTGTTCCTACATTGGGTACGGACATAAATACGACCGGATTACCGTAGTTCTTTTCCGCCACATATTGCACTTCGAAAATATGATATTTGTTGTCGTTATCGCTAATCCAGATACGTTTCCAAGTATCACCGTCGGCCGCCCAATACTTATTGTTCTTCTCTGCATACTGGATAACATCACCCAACACCTCCTCCGCAAGTGATAATTTAGCCGTATCATACAAAGGAAAACCGGCCATAGTCAGACAGACTCTGCCAAGCAAAGCCTGTGCAGCCGGCAGTGTAGCGCGTCCTGCTTCGGCTATGCCCCCACTGCTTGTATAGGCTTGCTCTTTCATATTTTCTATGGCATACTGCAAATCGGGAATAATCACTTCCTCATACACGTCTTTCGGTTCAGACTGCGGTGTACTCATTGCTTCTGCCGCACTTAAGGATTGGGTAGCAACCGGTACACGTCCGAAATACCGCACCAGTTCAAAATAAGCATAGGCACGTAAAAAGCGTGCTTCAGCCATGAAAGTGGCTTTTATGTCTATATCGACATCCTCTCCGCTATTGAACTCAAGCTTTTCCACCCTTTCAAGAAAAAGATTTGAACGGGAAACAATTTTATAGAAAGCATTCCAAGCGCTGTTTATTGTTCCGGCAGTATATATATTCGGATTGAAAACACTGATGTCCACGTAGTCACGTTGTTTATCATCAGCAGGTTCAGTCCATACATCATCCGAACGACCGTCGGACATAAGCAGAATATATTCAGGAACAGGCAACAGGCCGTTATAAATACCCAACAACGCTTGTTCGGCCTGAACGGGTGTCTGAAAGAAATCCACCGTAGGACGCGAGGTCGGCGATTTCACTTCCAGCCAGTCCTCGCAGGATGCAGTAGTAAACAGCGTACTTGCCAGCAGGATGATGTAAATACATATATGATAAATCGTTTTCATAAGTGATGTTTTTTTAAAGGTTATTTCTTTAGAAACTGAAATTGGCGCCAATCGTATACGTACGCGCTTGCGGATAGGCATTGTTACCTTTGTTTTCGGGCGAATATCCACCGTCGTATTTATCCCACATCCATACATTCTCTACCGTGAAATAGACACGCGCATTACGTACAATCTTCCGGTTAAGCGGCAACTTGTACCCCAAAGTGATATTCTTAATGCGAATATAGTCCGAACTGTAAAGCCAGCGCGTATCACGCAATTCACCGGTAGTAGAGGTCAATGCCGGTGTCTTACCGTCACCCGGTTCTTCTTCCGAACGCCACATATTCTTCCACCAGGAAAAGACATTCTGGGAGATAGCCATACCCGGATTGTCCATATAACGTCCCGGTGACATACTATAAAGCATACCGCCAAACTGTGCCGTACACAGAACAGACAGGTCGAATGCTTTCCAACTCAACTTATTCGTCATACCGAAAGTGAAGTCAGGATTAGGCTTGCCTACCAGCGTACGGTCATCGTCATTAATAACACCGTCATCGTTCACGTCACGGTAACGCACATCACCCAATGCCGTACCTTTACGCACCGGATATTTCCGCAAATCTTCGGAATACTGGTACACACCCACGGCATCATACATATAAAAACTGCGCATAGGCTGTCCCACCATCAATACCTGCGTATTACTGTTACTGAATATTTTGTCATTATTACCCAAGTCTGTCACCTCATTTTTATTGTAAGCCATATTAAAAGAAGTGCTCCAACGCACAGCCCCTGTTAAATTCTGGCTCTGCAGCTCCAGTTCGAAACCTTTGTTCTGCACTTCGCCCACATTATCCCACATGTCGCTGAAACCTATGATACCGGGCATAGTCACTTTATAAAGCAAGTCACTTGTTTTCTTCTGATAATAATCCAATGACACCGACAGCCGACTGTTGAACAGAGAGAAATCGGCACCGACATTCCAACTGTAAACCTTCTCCCATGTCAAATCTTCCACATCGAGCGATGACATGGCATAACCATTCATCAATGAACCACCCAAAGAATAGTTTGCACTCGACATCAGTCCCAATGCCGCTCCGTCAGAGAGAGAGTTATTACCATTGGCACCCCAACTGCCACGCACTTTCATTGAATTTATAACAAAATCCTCCGGCCAAAACCGCTCGTTGGAAATACGGTAAGCAAGGGATACAGCAGGAAAAATACCCCAACGTTTATTCTTGCCAAACTTAGACGAACCGTCACGACGGATACTGGCTGTCATCAGGTACCGATTATCGTATTCATACTGTAGACGTCCGAAGAAAGAAGCCATACGTCCCGGATATCCGATAGTGGCGTAAGCCGTAGTCAAGTCCACATCAGTCATATCGAAGCTCTCCACCAGATTGTCGGGAAAATGCGTCGCCGCAAGACGGGAAGAATAAGAAGTTCTGGCTTCCAGCGAGAAACCCGCCATAGCGCCCACCGTATGCTTGCCAAAAGAGTTGTCATAATTCAGCAATGTCTGAAACAAGTAAGAATGGTTACGCCCGTCGGTACGATTAGCTGTAGCATAATAACCTTCACCCGTATTCCAACGGTTAGAAATAGAACTGGGCAAGAAACTACGCACCTGCGTACTACGGAAATTATAAGAGCCTGTTACTTCCGCCCGCAAACCGTCAAACAACTCGGCACGGATAAATGCGGAAGTATTAATACGCGCATCTTCCGTCATACTGGACTTACGTTCCAAAGTAGCTACCGGACTGACACGAGTTCCGGCCCAGCTATATCTGCTATAAGGCTCCGCACCCGTATAGATTCCTGCTTCCGGCTCGGCAAACGGGACCATGGAAAGCACTGCCACTGCATCCGCCGTTCCGCCGTTATTCCACGACATGGAAGGAGCCAGATTAACACCCAGCGTAATACGGTTAAATATTGTAGTCTGCATATTGGCACGCAAATTGAGCCTTTTATAAGAAGTGTTGATGGCAATACCTTTCTGATCTACATAACCCAGACTCACACGGTAACTGGACTGGTCGGTAGAATTAGATACCGACAACGTATAATTCTGTTTGGGAGCCAAGCGGAAAACCTCATCTTGCCAGTCAATAGTCATCAGGTCACCATATCCGGGTTGCGTCCAACGGGGATCATTTATATACGATGTATTCACGGAACCACCGGTATAAGCCAAACGTATCTCGTAATCATCGGTAGCCATAGCACCTTTTGAACCATACGCCCTGACATAATTCTGGTTATTGATTTCCGAACGCCAGGCAATCCACTCCGCCGGTGTCAGTACATCCAGTTTCTTCTCCATTTGCTGAATACCGAAAGAAGCGGAAAATTGCACGTTCACCTTACCGGTCTTCTGCGCCTCTTTAGTCTTGATAAGGATAACGCCGTTAGCCCCACGCGAACCATAGATAGCAGAAGAAGAGGCATCTTTCAGCACATCAATGGACTCAATGTCATCCGCATTCAAATCATTCAGGTCGTCTACAGGAATGCCGTCTACTACATATAGAGGCTGGTCACTGGCATTGATAGACGCAGCACCACGGATATGTACTTCCAGTTCACCACCCGGCGCTCCGCTGTTTGTCGTAATCTCCACGCCCGCCAATTGTCCTTGCAGCGAAGACAGGACGTTTTCGTTCTGGCGATCAGCCACTTTCTCCCCTTTCAAGGTAGCGATAGAACCGGTTACATTGCCTTTCTTTGCAGTGCCGTAACCGATAACCACCACCTCATCCAGTGCCAAGTCTGCCACTTTCAGCTTCACATTATACACACTTTTTCCAGTGTTCAACACCAACTTGGCCGTTTCATATCCAACGTATGAAATCTCCAACTGTCCGGCATCTTTGGGTACGGAAAGCCGGAACTGTCCATCCAGTCCGGTGATCGTCATGCTATTTGTTCCTTTCACTACCACAGTAGCGCCAATAGCTGGTTGGCCCGTCTCATCCAGTACCGTTCCGCTGATTTCCCGGTTCTGTGCCGTTGCCGTAACGCCACATAACAAGAATAACAAGAGGCTGAGTATTGAGGCTACTGCTCGTCCGAAATCATAAATCTTTCTCATCTTATTTTTCATGGTCAATTAAAGTTATCATATAAAAAACTGCGATGTATATTTCATAATACTATATCATGTGTCTTGCATTTGCAAAAGTAGCGGTCGAAACCGATCCGCACATGTAATTATGTACAGAAAGTATGCAAAAAAGCCCACCATGTACCTTTCACGGCACTTACAGACTGTTTTATACAAACACTGTATAAATGTATAGGATATCTGAATAATATTGCAGGTATTTGAGATAAAGGTTGCGTAATTTTGCAACAGATAAATCAAACCCTGAATAAATATCATGAGAAAGATTCTATTGATAGCAGCAATTTTATGTTCGCTGGTCACTTTCGGAAAAGGAAAGAATAACCAACCGGCAACCGTTATCATCACCGCCGGACAGTCCAATACGGATGGACGCGTGTTAAACAATGCGCTTCCCGATTATATTCAACAAAATAAATATAAGTATTGCCAATGGTGTTACGGAAGCGCCGGACAGCAGATCACTGGAAAGTTCGAAATTTTCTGGCCCCGTATGGTACATAAGGCACGCCCGGGACGCTGGGCATATGATGCCGTAACTTATTACTGGCTGGAGCAGGCACTTCAAAAAGAATTTTACGTAATAAAATGGTCTTTGGGTGGAACCGCCATCGATACAGGCTGTAGCAGCACAAGCGGTAAATACTGGTCGGCCGACCCGAAATGGCTTGCAGCCAATCATTCAACGGCTACCGGTGGGAAATCGCTTTTGCTCTCATTTACAGAGAATATCTCAGCGTGCATAGACAATAAACTGGATAAACTTCCCGAAGGGTATGAGATAAAAGCTTTCTTATGGCATCAGGGTGAAAGCGACCGGCACAAAGGTAAGAACTACTATAAAAACCTAAAGGCTGTAGTAACATATGTACGAAGCTTCCTTGTGGAGAAAACCGGAAACAAACGATATAAAAAGCTACCTTTCATCTGCGGTACGGTGGCCCGTAGCAACAAGCAATACAGCACTGATGTGGAAGCTGCGCTTTACAGACTTGCCCAAGAAGACAAGAATTTCTATGTCATAGACATGTCTAAAGCCGAATTACAAAGAGACCAACTCCATTTCACTGCTGAATCTGCCGAATATTTAGGTATTGAAATGTACAACAAGCTGGTTAATTTGGGTATTGCCGGTAAAAAAGCAAAGAAAATAGGTATTAAATAATAAGATTCTCATAGAATATTTTGTGTAAGTAAAAGGTCCGGGCTTGTGAAAGTCCGGACCTTATTTTTGATATTCCAGACAGATATTCAATATCTGTCCATTAAATGAAATAGCCTCATTACTCTGCAATGATTCCCGCCCAACTGTTGCACCAACGGAAATTACCCACATTACCGATGAAACCGCTACGGTTTCTGAAAGAGACAGCACGGATAGCATGTTTCAATACATTCTCCGCATCACCTTCGGCAATACAAGAAGCTTCTGCCGGTTCTTCCGCACTCAGTTCCGGGTCTACAAACAAAGAAACTTTCTGATTGGCATAATCCAGTTTCAGCACCAACAGATGGGTTTTGTCATAATCGTAAGCCATGGTAGTTTCAGCTTTCACTTTCAGCAAGCTTGTCCCGAAACGGATTCTATCACTGCCTTCACGAGCCACATAGATGTTGGCACGATTGCTACCGCCTACATAGCTGGCACTCAGTCCCAAGAAATCAGCCATGCCATTTGCTCCGAGCTTGGAGAAATTCACCAGACATGACAAGTAGAATGTGCCGCGACCGTATTGTTTTCCGTCAGTCATGGAATAAATACTGAAACGCGCTCCTTTCGTACCGGCAGGATAGCCGCCTATATTGATGGACGGACCTTTTTCCGCATATCCCTCGTAAGTCAGTTCCTTACCAATGGTAGGACTCGGATTGGTGTTGGGTTTTGAAGAAAATGCTCCACACCACGTATTCATGACAATCGGAGCCGTCTTCTCGTTATAAACGGATTTCTCCAGTTTATCTCCTTCCTTGTATCCTTTCAATAAGTCATTCTTCAAAATCTGCGCATTTCCAGCCAAAGCAAATGCCGCTAATGCCAATGTTATAATTTCCTTTTTCATGATTTTATGTATTTAAGTTGTTAGCTATCAGTTTCCGTCCGGTTTTTCTATCTCTGTAAATGGTGACAGGTTCCATTTAAAGTCCTTAAACTTATCCGGCTTTGCGGGATCAAAGTTAATATAATCCGCTTTTAAATCTTTTACAATGGGAAGCTTTGCTTTTTTCATTCCCTCAATCACACATTTTGCCACTTCATAAGCTCCAAAGGTATTAAAATGCGTGTTGTCTTTCAGTTCCTGTGCCTGTCCGGGATAAGTATTGGCGGGATAATGCACATAAAGATGCTTGGACTCTTCTACTCCCATTGCTTCGCAAAGCACTTTTGTCATATCCTGCAAGTCGATGACAGGGATATTCTCACGCGCAGCAATATCCCGGATAGCGGCAGGATAATCGGCATGCGTATCCTTGATTTTACCATCCTTGTCATACTGACGACGACGGGTCGGCGTCACCAATACCGGATATGCGCCCTTCAAACGGGCCTCATCGATGAATTGCTTGATATAATAGGAGAAAGAATAATAAGCTCCCCTACCCGGTCCCTTCTGTTTTTGGTCATTATGACCGAATTCCACCAGCAGGTAATCACCTTTCTTCATCTGGGTCAATAGTTTATCCAAACGTTTTCCACCGATGAAAGTATTGGCAGAAAGCCCTGACTCGGCATAATTGGCTATACAGACTTTATCTGTAAAAAAACGGGTTATCATCTGTCCCCAGCTTGCCCAGGGTTCATTATCATTATCTACAACCGTTGAATTACCGCAAAGGAAAATGGTAGGGATTTTATCCACTTTTTCAATTACCAAAGAAGACAAACGGGGAGCATCACCATTAAACTCCAAAGTCAGTTTATCGTCCCAATTCAATTTTTTCTTCTCACGTTCTTTGATTTTTACTTTCTGATTTCCCTTGATAATAGTATTACGCTTGTTGATTGTAAAAGTCTCTGTTACGAGCTCTCCTTTCTTGGTATTGAGATTTTCGATGAAGAGACGGCGTGATTCACCACGAACAGTAGTACTCCCTGCCGCATCCTTACTCCCTAACGTTACAGTCACTTTATAATTTCCATCGGGAACATTCACCGAAAAGAAGAACGGTTTATTACTTTTACCGTCCCAAGCTGGCTGAAAATCATAACCGTAGCCCTGCTCATTATTAAATAAAGTTGCAGGAGTTATTTTAGTAAAGCCTTCTTGTACCTTTTTATCGGACGAGAAATCGAATTTGAAAGTTTGAGCTTGGGCAAGCACGGAACTTGCCACAAGCAATAGAGAATAGACAAATATTCTTTTTTTCATTATCGAGATATGTTTAGAAAGCAAACGCAAAATGAAAATATCCGGTACTGCTATTACTTGTTCCTGAAAAACTGAACGTATAAGCATCATTTTTCCAATATACACAAGCCATTGAAGTTGCTTTCTCTTTATCAATTCTTCCTTCTGTACTACTCCAATACCTTGCTTTCTGTAAAATTGCTGTTGCCCCTAATTTTTCCAAAGAAGCAGCCACATCTGCCTGAACAGAGTAAATGGGAGTTTCTGTTTCAGTACCAACTATTAATGTCTTCAGTTCTCCTAATGAAGGAATATACCAGCCACTAGTAGTATTTGGCAACGGATTGGCTTCAACAAATAAGTCCAGTGCTGTGAGTGCTAAGATTTCGTGAGATTTTGCCTTGGCAAATTCTTTCCATTGGTAAGTATTATTATAACCTAAGAAATTATTTTCAGCATCCTTGTCTGGAGTAGAGCTTCCTACGGCATTACTCACCTCATCCCAAGCATAACGAGACGAATAAATAGTACTTGTACTTAGACCACTTTCATTTTTAACCCATGTATTCATCAGCCCACCCGCTGTAGCCAATTCTACATCTGTAAAATGAGAACCTTTTGCAGCTTCTACACTTAAAACTAACCCATGAGTGCAATTAGGAAAATTCTTACGAAGTATATCCTGTTCCTCGGTATAAGTACCTGCATATTTTACAGAAGGCTGTGGATTACCTACATAATATACTACACCTGCAATAGTTTTATCTGTTAATTTAGCCAAGTCATACTCCTTATCCACCAAAGTACCGTCTGTACAGAAGAAATCGCCTACCTCAAGCGTAGGATTATAATTAACCTCTTCTTCCACATCAATATTTCCTTCATCATTAGGTGTCCACCCGTCTATAGTCGGAGAATCAATCTGCAAGTTCTCTCCACTTTCCGTCTTACTCAAATCAACAGAATACTTATATTCCTGAGAACCATCCAAAGCGGGAGTCAGACTTCCGGCATAGATTTTATCTCCTACCTCGATCACCAGTTGGATAGGTTCTGCCGTACTGCCGGCAGCCACCGGCGGCAAAATAATAGAAGAAGCAGTGCCCAATACAGCATCTACTTTCACATTGCCCTTTGTGCTACCCGGTGTAATTTCACCGGTTCCGGTATTGAAAGTTCCATCAATAATCACTCCCTGCAATGTATAGGAGACAGGAGTTTCCGCTTTAGTTGCGGGCGCATTGCTATCCGTTATATTCAGACTTACTTTACTCATCTGATGCTTGAACACGAATGCAACTTTCGGATTGCTCCGCGTAGCCGTACCCGTAGCATACATAAAATCTACCGCATTATGACCAGCATACTTACCACTTTCATCAACAATTTTAAACTGTAGTTCTCCGGCAGACGCACCTTCATTGCCGGCATACGGATAATAAGCCGTATACGTCACTTCCTCACTACCTAAAATATAAATCCCCGTGGTACTGGTGAAATCACCCATAGCACTACCCGCCACATATTTGATATTCAGATTCGGATTGGAGAGATTATCGCTTACACCGATTGCATCACCTTCCGTCCACTCGCTACCGCTATCGCTCAAGCGTGTATTCACCTGGTCGATGCTGGCCGACACCGCAAGTTTTGTCCCGGCAATATCCTGCCCGTCATAATCGTTATTGCAACTGTTTAGCAGAGCCAGTGCGACAGCACTGGTCAAAAAAATCTTTTTCATCTTCATGATATTAAATATTTATTAGATTATTAAAGTTAAACCGTCCTGTTTATTTCCCTTTTTTGTTGCAAATGTAAACAATACACCCCGAACCTGCCATGACGTTTATCCATTTTGCATGTAATTTCATTCACCATCCGTAAAGCACTCTTTTTCCATGCTTTGTGTACATATATACATCTTTAATAGAAAAATATCCGCTACTTTTGACAGCGAAAAACAATATCCCGTAATCCAAGAAACAAAAGATAACATGAAAAAACACCTGCTTTGTCTAATTACAACGATACTGATTGCCGCGAGCCTGAACGCTCAGCCCAATTATAACTACGAGAAACTGCAACGCGAAGATCTCGGACGTGGTGTGGTTGCTATCCGCAAGGATGCGTCTACCGTCACCGTATCTTGGAGATACCTCTCGTCCGACCCCATGGATACCGGATTCAACGTATATCGTAATGGCAAAAAGATAACTCCCGAACCTGTAAATGCCGGAACGTTTTATGACGACTCCTATGCAAGCCCGGACGCTGCAACTTACGAAGTGCGTCCTGTTGTAAAAGGAAAAGAAACCAATCGCAAGAACAGCCGTTATACCCTGCCCGCCAATGCCCCGACAGGCTATATCCAAATACCGATACAGAAGCCGGCAAACGGTGTCACTCCTGCGGGAGATACCTACACTTATTCGCCCAATGATGCTTCCATAGGCGATGTAGACGGAGACGGAGAATATGAAATCATCTTGAAATGGGACCCAAGCAACTCTCACGACAACGCCCACGACGGCTATACCGGCGAAGTTCTGATAGATTGTTACCGCCTGAACGGCGAACAACTGTGGCGCATCAATCTCGGAAAGAACATCCGTGCCGGTGCCCATTACACCCAGTTTATGGTTTACGATCTGGACAATGACGGTAAGGCCGAAATAGTAATGCGCACAGCCGACGGAAGCATAGACGGCAAAGGCAATGTCATAGGCGATGCCACAGCCGACTACCGCGAACCGGGCGAAATGTACACTCCCCGGAAGAAGAAAGGGGATACCCAGCCCCCCGCACCGAGACTCCGCAATCAGGGACGTATCTTTAAAGGAAAAGAATACCTCACCGTATTCTCCGGCATGACGGGAGAAGCCCTGCAATCCATCGAATACATTCCCCAACGGGGCGAACTGAAAGGTTGGGGCGACAACCGTGCCAATCGCAGCGACCGCTTCCTTGCATGTATCGCCTACCTGGACGGCATACATCCCAGCGTAGTCATGTGCCGCGGTTATTATGCCCGCACCGTCCTCGCCGCTTTCAACTGGGACGGGAAGAACCTGAAAAATCACTGGACTTTCGATACCGACCAACCGGGCAATGAACACTTTGCCGGTCAAGGCAACCATAACCTGCGCGTGGCGGATATAGATGGCGACGGTTGCGATGAAATAGTGTACGGTTCCATGACCGTAGACCACAACGGAAAAGGATTATACTCCACAGGCATGGGACACGGTGACGCACTGCATCTTACACAATTCGACCCCGACAATCCGCAACTGCAACTATGGGCTTGTCACGAAAACAAGAAAGACGGCTCTACATTCAGAGACGCAGCCACCGGAAAGGTCATCTTCCAATTGCCACACAGCACAGATGTAGGCCGCTGCATGGCAGCGGACATCGACCCCACCCAGCCCGGAGTGGAAATGTGGTCGGCACGCTCCGAAGGCATACGCAATATAAAGGGAGAGGTTGTGGCACCCAGAGTGAAGAAGCTCCCGATAAACATGGCTGTATGGTGGGACGGAGATTTGCTACGGGAGATGCTCGACAGGAATGTCATCAGTAAATACAACTGGAGAGTGGAAACCTGTACGCCACTTGTCACTTTCGAAGGCGCAACCAGCAATAACGGAACCAAATCCAATCCATGTCTGCAAGGTGACATCATCGGCGACTGGCGCGAAGAAGTATTGCTACGTACCACCGACAACACAGCGTTACGTCTATACGTAAGCACCATTCCCACGGGATACCGTTTCCACACATTCCTCGAAGACCCTGTGTACCGTATCAGCATAGCCACCCAGAACGTAGGCTACAACCAGCCTACCCAACCCGGATTCTACTTCGGAGCGGATTTGAAAGGTACATTCAGAGGATACCGATTTAAAGAATAAAGTTCTAAACAACAAGCAATTGCAGTTTCCCCCCTGAAGGAAACGAGCGTTTCTCCGGACAGGAACAACTGTTTCCCCTAAGGGAAACGCACGTTTCTCCTCAAGGAAACCAAAGTTTCCCTTAAAGGAAAATGAAGTTTCTCTTAAGGGAAACGGCCGTTTCCTCTGAAGAAACCCGACTGCATCCATAGCATTAAAAAACGACTGTCATTATGAAAATATTAAAAACCCTGTTCCTTCTGCTCTGCCTGCCGATAATGCTGAACGCCAAAGAGTATTACGTAGCGACCAATGGCAACGATGCCAATGCCGGCAGCATCGTTTCTCCCTTCGCAACGCTGGCACGTGCACAATCGGAAGCGGCGCCCGGCGACATCGTATATATACGCGGCGGAAGATACACCATAAAAGAATCGCAAATCATGGGAGAGAAAGAAAACATCTACGCCTGCGTATTCCTGATGGACAAAAGCGGAACGGACAATAAGCATCGCATCTGCTATTT
>ERZ779922.1665-NODE-1665-length-14902-cov-2.860982_pt1 | contig 14902 bp, 9 predicted proteins | sample MGYA00511544_ERZ779922 | MGnify/ENA primary metagenome ERZ779922 (study PRJEB29588, sample SAMEA2154516) | human gut metagenome | biome: human gut; feature: human-associated habitat; material: faeces | place: Denmark | collected 2008/2010 ... | reverse complement strand
GCCAGCTTGCCGGCCCCCCGGCCATAGAACATCACGTCACCGATGGCGTTTCCGGTGACGGAAATGGCGTTGAACACGCCGTTCACGGAAGCCAGGATATGCCAGTCATGGACAAAACAGGGCTGGACGCGCAGTTCCAGGGCGTCATCCTGCCCCTCATGGTACCGGATGACGACAAGGAGCTTGATGGTATAGCCCAGTTTTTTGGCGAACTCGAAATCCCGGCTGGTGATATTCTCAATGCCTCTGACGTAAATTTTATCCGGAGAAATGGTCGTTCCGTAGGCCAGCATCGCCAGGATGAGCGCCTTATGGGCGGCGTCCCAGCCGTTGACGTCCAGGGAGGGGTCTTCTTCCGCGAAGCCCAGCTTCTGGGCCTGGGCCAGGGCGTCCGCGTAATCGGCCCCGTGTTCCCCCATGGCGGAGAGAATATAGTTGGACGTTCCGTTGATAATGCCCACAATGGAATTGATGTGGTTGCAAATCAGGGAATTCTGCAAGCTCTGGATAATGGGGATGCCGCCGCCGGCGGACGCTTCGAAATAAATGGGGGTGCCCATTTCCGCGGAAAGCTTGAAAATCTCCGCTCCGTACTCGGCCAGAAGAGCCTTGTTCCCCGTAACGACGGGCTTGCCGGCACGGAGGGCCAGCGTCACCAGGTCGTAAGCCTGGCGCGTTCCGCCAATCAGCTCAATAATGATGTCTATCTCCGGGTCGTTTACCAAATCCTGCCAATCGTCCGTCAGCAGTTCCCGGGGAACGACGGTTTCCCTGGGCTTTTCCAGGTTGCGCACGGCGATGCGCTTAAGCCTGAAAGGAATCTTGCTCCGGGCTTCCAGAAGGGCATGATTGCGGCACAGCGTTTCGTAAACGCCGGAACCGACCGTTCCCAGCCCGGCAAGCCCAAGTTGTATAGGTTTTTCCGTCATTCCTGCCGGGGGATTATGCAAAAAAATCCCTGTAACGCAAGAGCTTTTACCGTCCCGGAATGCCGTGTGTGCGATGCTCATGGAATACCCTTCTTTCCGGCATTTTCCTCCACCCCCGCATGTTCCATGTGCGGCAGGACGACTGCTGGATTTTCAAGAATCTGTGCGGATGATGGGGGAATGGCGTTCAAGCCCGTTCCGGGAGAGGATGAATCCTGAAAAAAGGCAACAAAAAACCCTCCTTGAAGGAGGGTTGAATTGGCAGGCCCACCAGGACTCGAACCTAGAAATACTGAACCAAAATCAGGTGTGTTACCAATTACACTATGGGGCTGTCTGCTCAGGCGTTTCTGCCGTTGCGGGGCGCAGTAAACCACACGGGGCGCAGTCTGGCAAGAGAAAAAATCCGAACGGCGGGAATATGCCTCTCCGGCGATGTCCGGAACAGGCAGATGCGGATTTCATTTTCCTTCCCTGGTTGAGCATCTTGCCATGATCAGCTGCTGACCCCGTATTGTTCCGGGTCTTCCGCTGCTCTGAGGGCTCCCTCATCCCCGGAAGAATCATTCAAATAACTCTTTTTCCTGACATCCATGATGTTGTCCGCCCACAGCTCACACTGGCTCATGACGGTTTGAAGAGCCTCCGGCACATCATCGGGCGGGTACTTGTATTTTTTCAAAAGACGTTTGATCATGGTGCGCATTTTTGCCCGCGCCTGGGTGCGTTTTTGCCAGTCGATGGTGCTGTTTCTGCGCAGAGCCTCCGTCAGTTCCCTGCTCATGGCGATCAGCTCGTCATTCTTATAGAAATCCTTAACGGCCTGCGGCCTGTTCAGCGCGTCGTAAAAAGCTTCTTCTTCGGGGGAAAGGCCATGATTTCTGCCTTCCTCGCGGGCTTCCGCCAGCTGTTTCGCGAGTTTCAACATCTCCGCAATGACTTCTTCATTGGTAATTAACCCGTTGATGTAGGAATTAATCAGCCGCTGCATCTTCTCGCTGAATTTTTCCGACTTGACGATGTTGGTCCTCTTGTAAATGGAGACCTGTTCCAGAATCAGCTTTTTAAGCAATTCCAGGGCAAGGTTCTTTTCCTTCATCCTCGCAATTTCCTCAAGAAACGTTGGGTCAAAAAGAGAAAACTCCCTGGAAACATCGGAAAACAAATTGATGACGCCTTCGCTCCGGATGCTTTGTTTTAACAGTGCGTTAATTCTGTCGTTCATCTCCTTCAGGGAAATTTTCTTCCCGGCACCCGCGCTTCTGAGCCTTTGCACCAGAACCCGGACGGACTCAAAGAAGGCGGCCTCGAAACGGTCGGCCTCCTGGGTGATGGAGGCGCACAAGGACAGGGCCTGGCGCAGCATCAGCGCTTCCCTGAAGAAACATTCCTGTTTCTTTTCCTTATCCCTGCCAATGATAAAATTAACCGCTCCACTGATGCATCTGGCACGTTCAAGATCAGTACCCGTCGTGAATCCGGAGTAGTCAAATCCATGGAACAGATCCCGGCAGATGCTGAGTTTTTCCAGAAACTTGGGATGGGCCGCTTTGGCCACGTCGGTATCTCCGTAGTTGGCTTTATCCCGGCCTGTGTAATCATTCATCGCCTGCTTCAGGGCGGAAGCGATGCCCACATAATCCACCACCAGCCCCCCTTCCTTGTCGCCGAACACGCGGTTGACGCGGGCAATGGCCTGCATGAGGTTATGGCCGCTCATCGGCTTGTAGACATACATGGTCGCCAGGGAGGGCACGTCAAACCCGGTCAGCCACATATCCACCACAATGGCGATTTTCATCGGGCCGTCATTATCCTTGAACTCCCTGGCCAATTCATTTTTGTAGCTCTTGTTGCCGATGATTTCCCTCCATTCTTCCGGATCATTATTTCCGGAAGTCATCACCACCTTTGCCTTTTCTGTCCATTCCGGGCGCAATTCCAGTATACGCCGGTAAATTTTCATGGCGATGGGGCGGGAATAAGCCACAATCATAGCCTTGCCCGTCAGCAGGCCTTCCCGGTAATGCTCATAGTGGTTCAGAATGTCGTGGACAAGGGAATCAATGGTGTTGTCATTGCCCAGAATGGCTTCCATTTGCCCCAGCTGCCGCTTGCTGCGTTCAATCACGTCCGGGTCGGCGTTGGCGGCCATGAGCTCGTATTCGTCATCAATCCGCTTCAAGGTTTCCTGATCCAGATTCAGTTTGATCACCCGGCTTTCATAGTAAACCGGGCGGGTGGCTCCGTCCTCAACCGCCTGAGTCATGTCATAGACGTCAATGTAGTCCCCGAACACTTCGCGGGTGCTTCTGTCTTTGGTGGAGACGGGAGTTCCCGTAAAGCCGATATAGGTGGCATTCGGCAGGCTGTTGCGGATGATGCGCGCCGTGCCGACAACTCTTTTGGCAATTTTCTCGCCTTCTTCATTTGTGGAAATCCTGATCTTTTCCGCAAGCCCGTATTGCCCTCGGTGGGCTTCATCCGCCATGACGATGATGTTTCTGCGTTCGGAAAGAGCCTCATGGGATTCCTCAAACTTCTGCATGGTGGTAAAGAAAATTCCGTTGGCTTTCCTCCCCTGTAAAAGTTTTTTCAGGTGTTCCCGGCTTTCTGCCCGGATAGGTTCTTGCCTCAGGAAGCCCTTGCATTTGGCGAATTGCCCGTATAACTGGTCGTCCAGGTCGTTCCTGTCGGTAAGCACAACGATGGTAGGGCTTTCCAGCGCCTCTTGCAGGAGGTGGGCGTAAAAGACCATGGACAGTGATTTGCCGCTCCCCTGCGTATGCCAGAACACCCCGCCCTTGCCGTCGGTAAGAGTGGCGTTCCGGGTAGATTCAATAGCTTTTTTAACGGCAAAATACTGGTGGTAGCCCGCCAGTATTTTCACGGTCTCTTTTCCGTTATTGGAAAAACAGATAAAGTTTTTAAGAACATCCAGCAGGCGTTGTTTTTGGAACAGTCCCTCGAAAAAGGTGTCAAACTGGGCGAACCTGGTATTTTCATAACTGCCGTCGACCGTTTTCCATTCCATGAAACGGTCTTCTCCGGAGGTGATGGTTCCGGCCTTGGAAGTCATTTGGTCGCTCATCACGCAAATGGCGTTGTAAACAAACATGGAGGGGATTTCCTTCATGTAATTGCGGAGCTGCCGGTAGGCTTCGGAAGCGTCCGTCTCTTCCCGGGAAGGTGATTTCAACTCAACAAGCACGACAGGCAGGCCGTTCAGGAACAGAATCATGTCCGGCCTCTTGCAGCTGTTTTCCATGAATGTCCATTGATTGGCCACAACAAAGGAATTATTGGCCGGATTATTGTAATCCGCCAGGTAGACAATGTCGGAACGCACTTCGCCCTTGTCGCGGTATTGTACGGAAATTCCGTTTTGAAGATAGTTCATAAACACGGCATTCCGCTGTACAAGCTCTCCATTATCAATATTTTTTAATTTGTTGAGCGCTTCCGTCACAGCCTCTTCCGACAAAGCGGGGTTTAAGTGGAAAATGGCGCTTTTCAATTCATCTTCATAAAAGGGAAGGTGATAGTCTCGCTCCACATCGGGCCCGTAAACGTGGGTGTAGCCCATGTTCTGGAATAGTTCCACTACAGACTTTTCATAGCTGTCTTCCGTGTATGCTCCTGCCATCTGAATGCGTGCTTCAAGGTTGATGATGAATGTAATTATACAACTCTCTGTTGAAAATCAATCATTTTGTGATGGGGAGGGATCTTGAAATATTGGTTGTTATGATATTAATATGTTGTTAACAAATTGAGACGAGAAGAGGCTGAACAGGCCAATCATTGATCCGGCTAAATGATAATTTAGAGCAGCAAGCGACAGTGCTGGTAAACCGATACCTTTCAGTAATCACTGAAACAGTTGCCTTCTCTGAGATAATTGATTTCGTTAATGGTTTTGCATTTCAAAGCAGAACCTATTTGCCTGCTGGACAATATCGAATTATAACCATCAAGAATGTTCAAGATGGGAAAATCGATTCTACTGGTGCATCTTGTATTGATTGTCTGCCGCAGCGAATGAAGACAAATTGCATTTTGCAGATCGGAGATGTGCTGCTTTCTCTAACAGGTAATGTTGGAAGAGTAGGTATTGTATGCGAAAATAATCTACTTTTGAACCAACGTGTCGCAAAATTTGTACCTCATCGCAAAGAGCTTCTCCCTTTTCTGTACTTTATTTTTCGACATCCGAGTATAAAAACGCAAATGGAGTCAATCGCTAAAGGAACTGCGCAGTTAAATTTAAGTCCTATTGAAACACTCAATCTTTCAGTTCCATTTGAAAAAACAAAGGCATTAGAGCTTTCCAAAGTTTTGAGTCCAATATATCAATTCATAATTTCAAACAATCAACAAAACATCTTGCTCTCATCACTTCGAGATGAATTGCTTCCTAAGCTGATGAGCGGCGAGATTGATATTTCCGACATCAAGATCTAAGCCGCTAAATTATCATTTAGCCGGATCCATGATTGGCCTGTTTGGACTATCGCGGGTATTGCCCTCAGCCGTGTTCTCCCATAAATACAGCGGAGATTGGGTCATGAAAGATGAATTGATAGACGACGTCGTTCGGGAGATGCTTCCGCATTTGGATAACAGCCAGGCGAAGCAATTGAAAAAAGTATTGAAACACCATCTTGAATGCTACGATGTTCAGAAGGGGCGCGGGGACGAGGAACGCATGGCGGAGGACAACAGAGGCGTCGTCCATGCCTTTATTTCCGCGAAACGCATTGAGGGCTGTTCGGAAAAAACGCTGGATTATTACCGCCGGACGATAGAAGTCATGCTTGACGGCGTGGGGAAGGGCATCTCCCGCATCCAGACGGAGGATTTGCGCTCCTACCTCACCAGGTATCAGGCAGACAGGAAATCAAGCCGCGTGACGATTGACAACATCCGCCGCATTCTTTCCAGCTTCTTTGCGTGGCTGGAGGATGAAGACTTTATTCTGAAAAGTCCGGTGCGCCGTATCCACAAGGTAAAAACCGCCTCAACCATCAAGGAAACCTATACGGATGAAGCTCTGGAAACCATGCGCGACAACTGCGAAACATTGAGGGATCTCGCCCTGATAGATCTTCTGGCATCCACGGGAATGCGCGTGGGGGAACTGGTGCTGCTTAACCGTGAAGACATCAATTTTGAAGAACGGGAGTGCGTGGTCTTCGGCAAGGGCAGCAAGGAACGCATGGTTTATTTTGACGCCCGCACCAAGATCCATTTGCAGAACTATCTGGAAGAGCGGGAAGACGACAATCACGCCCTGTTCGTGTCTCTCAAAGTGCCTTATGAACGTTTGAAAATCGGCGGCGTGGAATCCCGGCTTCGGGAATTGGGGCGCCGTCTGGAACTGCCGCGGGTACACCCCCACAAATTCCGCAGAACGCTCGCCACCGTGGCGATTGACAAGGGAATGCCCGTGGAACAATTGCAGCGTCTTCTGGGACACCAGAGAATAGACACCACCCTCCAATACGCCATGGTCAAGCAAAGCAATGTTAAACTTGCCCACCGCAAGTTCCTGGGGTAGGGTGTTTCATGGCGGGGAACCCCTTCCATCAGGCTCCCTGAGCGCGCCGTATCGCCCCGCCTCCTGTCCGTTTCCCTTACCGTCATAAATGATTGATAACAACGCAACCTTGCCCTGATGTACCAGCCGCCATTCAGCATATCTTCCGCCGCCATCAACCCGCATGAAGATGTCGGTATAAATCTTACACCGGCGCAACAACGCCTTGTGGAACTCATCAGGAGGCAGCCCCTGCTCAGCGTGAGGGAAATGGCCGAATGGCGGGAACTCTCCCAGCGCCAGACGGAACGAGTCGTGGCTTGCCTCAGGGAGAAAAACGTCATCTGGCGCGTCGGTGCCAACAAATCTGGATATTGGGAAGTTTTAGATTAAAGAAGATGAGTATGAAAGAGTGGAAAATTATCCGGCTGGGTGATGTAGTTAAAACTAATGCGAAATCATATTCTTCGAGAGAAGGTTGGGATTTTGTGAATTATCTCGATACGGGAAATATTACGGACAATGTAGTAGAAAAAATACAGCATATTGACATAAATAAAGAAATATTGCCTAGCCGAGCCAGAAGAAAAGTTAATTATAACAGTATTTTATTTTCTTCAGTTCGTCCAAATCAACGACATTTTGGTATTATTAAATCTATGCCAGATAATTTTCTTGTATCTACAGGATTTGTTGTAGTAGATGCGTTGACAAATTTTGTTGATTCTGATTATCTTTATTTCTGGCTTACTCAAAGAGAGGTTGTTGAATTACTTCATTCGATTGCAGAACAAAGTGTGTCTGCATATCCTTCCATAAAATCTTCTGATATAGAAAATTTGGAAATAAAACTGCCTCCTATAGAGATACAAAAAAGAATTGCTTCTATTTTAAGATCTATTTCAGAAAAAATACAGTTGAATAATCACATAAATGATAATTTAGAGCAGCAAGCCGCCGCAATTTTCAGATCATGGTTTGTCAATTGTGTTCCATTCGGAGGCATTGCACCGGACGAATGGAAGAATGTTACTTTAGAAGACATCACAGCGATGGTAAGTCGCGGTATAACTCCAAAATATGCTAATGATACCGATCAAATAATAATCAATCAGAAGTGCATTCGCAATCACATGATTGATCTTTCTCTTGCACGAAACCATAGGCCGAAAGTTATCAATGATAAGTGGCTTCACTTTGGTGACTTGCTAATTAACTCAACCGGCGATGGTACTTTAGGGAGAGCAGCTCCGGTCTGGTTTCAGCCGCATAATCTTACTGTTGATTCTCATGTTACGATTGTCCGACCAGCAACAGAAAATTTGATTTTCTATATTGGGTTGTGGGGTACTCAGCATGAAAAAGAAATCGAGTCACTTCATACAGGAAGCACCGGTCAGACTGAATTACCCAGAGATCGTGTAAAAGCTATGAAATTAGTTCTACCGGATAGTAAGACGCTTGCTCATTTTAATAGTGTAATGGCTCCTATGGCTTCCGCTATCGTAACAAACCTAGAAGAAAATCAGCGTCTTGCCAATCTTAGAGATGCACTTCTACCCAAACTCATGTCCGGCGAGATTGATGTTTCCTCCGTCAAACTCTAAGCCGCTAAATTATCATTTATGCGGTTATTTAATTCGATTTTATCATCCAATGCCCGAAGGACGCTTCCTATTTTCTGTTGTTCTTCCAATGGAGGAACTGCAACTTCGATCCTTTCAATAACATTGATTTGTGCTCTTTGTCGGCCAGACGAACCAACCATTGACTTAACAGCAGGTTCTCTTACCATTGGACTGCAAACCAAATAATAAAGAAAGTCTGCATTGGTCATATTCTTTTTTGCTCTGAAAACGATGTATTCCGTTGATCCAAAGCCCACTTCGTTATCATCCAAAATTGAGACTTGAGCCCGTTTCCCGTTTTCAAGGCAAGGTGTAATTCGAGCCATGATAGTATCTCCATTGCGGAATTTTGTACCACCAGTGAAGGCCGTTATCTCATATCCCGGAATATCACGACAAAATGGCTGTAACTTTTCCATACTGATTTTTTTAGCCATAGTGCCTTTTTTTATACTCTCTTTGGGATTGAATTCGGCAATATCAGAGAGCTTTTTTAATGTCCATTTATATTTCATACCCGATGGCCCCCAATCGTTCCTTAATTTCTGTTTCCAGTTTGTGGGATTTCTCGAAGAGTCCGGACAGTTCGGAAGTCAAACGGGCCATTTTTTCTTCAAAAGGTTCTCCGTCGTCTTCCTGTTCCTCAATTCCGACGTAGCGGCCGGGGGTGAGGATGTAGTCCTGCCGTTTGATGGTTTCCAGATCCGCGATGACGCAGAACCCCCTGACCTCCGCCAGGGAGCCTTTCTGGAAGGCCTCGAAGGCATCGGCCAGCTTTTGGATATCTTCCTCTGAAAAGTCGCGGTGCTTGCGGGTGACCATGGTTCCCATTTTCCGGGCGTCAATGAACAGCGTTTTGCCTTTCTGCCTCTTGTTTTTGCTGATGAACCAGAGGGTTACGGGAATGGTCACGCTGTAGAAGAGGTTGGGGGGCAGGGCGACGATGCCTTCCACCAAATCCGCCTCAATGATGTTTTTGCGGATTTCCCCCTCGCCGGAAGACTGGGTGGACAGGGAGCCGTTGGCCAGCACCAGCCCGATTTTCCCGTCCGGGGCAAGGTGGTGGATCATGTGCTGGATCCAGGCGTAGTTGGCGTTGCCCGCGGGGGGAAGGCCGTATTTCCAGCGGACGTCGTCCCGCAGCTGGGCTTGCCCCCAGTTGGAGAGGTTGAAGGGAGGGTTGGCCATGATGAAGTCCGCCTTAAGGGAGGGATGCAGGTCATTGAAGAAGGTGTCCGCCTGGTGGGGGCCGAAGTCGGCTTCAATGCCCCGGATGGCCATGTTGATTTTCGCCATTTTCCAGGTATCCGCATTACTTTCCTGACCGTAAACGGCGATGCCGTCTTTCCGCCCGCTGTGCGCCTGAAGGAATTTGACGCTCTGCACGAACATGCCTCCGGAGCCGCAGCACGGGTCGTAAACCCGGCAGTTGTCAAAGGGTTTCAGGATGGCGACGATGGTTTTGACGATGCTGGCGGGGGTGTAGAATTCGCCGCCTTTCACGCCTTCATAGGCGGCGAACTGGGCGATGCAGTATTCATAAGTCCTGCCCAGCAGGTCTTTCCCCGCCTCCGCATCCCCCATGTCCATATTGGTGAAGATGTCCACGACGTTGCCCAACACCCGTTTGTCCAGATCCGGGCTGGCGTAGTTTTTGGGAAGGACATTTTTCAGGCTCCTGTTTTCGGTTTCAATGGCAAGCATGGCTTCATCAATGACCTTGCCGATTTCTTCCGTGTGCGCCGCCGCGGCCACGGCGGACCAGCGCGCTTTTTCCGGGACAAAGAAGATATTGTCCGCCAGATATTCGTCACGGTCATTTTCAAAGCCTTCCCCTTCCGCCAGGAGCGCCTGGAATTTCCGTTCAAAGGCGCAGGAGATGTAGCGCAGGAAAATCAGGCCGACGATGACTTTGCGATAGTCCGCGGCAGGGATGTGTCCCCACAGTTCGCAGGCGGCGTCCCATATTTGTTTTTCGAAGCCAATGTTGGCGTTATTTTTTTCAGCCATTGCAGTTGCGGTTGTACGGGAGGGAAGTTTAGGGAGGATGACGGAAGGCGTCAAGGTTCAAGGGAGAGGGATGAAGACGGGCCGGACAGGGAGACTACGGGGTTATTCCCCTTCCTCAGGATTTTGTCCTGGAAAGAACGCCTTTGGCTTTCAACGCCCCGGTGATGTTTTCCCGGAAGCTCAAGCCGGTTAGGGACGGGCGAAACGCCGTTCAAGGTTCTTTGACCAGATGTCTGGTATAGCTCAACCGTTTGAATATCAGCATGGGTATGGCTACGCCGATGACCAGGGAAAAGATGATGAAGAAGGCGGTGATGCCGTTTTTGCAGATGTCCACGATCAGACGGTTCATGACGGCCGCGTCCTGGTTCTCCTGCATGAACTGCATCAGGGCCAGGATGGTCTTATAGGCATATACGCCGGGAATCATGGGAAGCAGGGAAGGGAAAGCGAATATTTCCGCCGGGCACTTCACCAGCTTGGCTGTCATGACGCCCAGCATGCCTATGGTGAAGGCGGCAATGAAGGTGGCGCTGGAAATGTCAATGGTCCAGGAGTGCAGCATGTAAAAGCGGAAAGCGTGGCCGACAGCCGCCAGAACGGCGGAAACGGCAATGGCGCGCCTGGGCGGATTGGAGATGACGGCGAATCCCGTGGCGGCGATGGCGGCCATCAGCCCGTCCAGAAGGATGGAGGAAATAAGATCCGGATTCATAAGCTGTTTACCCCGACGATGAGCATGGTTGCGGAAAGGCCGATGGCGATGCAGACGATCATCATGATGGAATGGACGCCGCGGGAGATGCCCATCAGGATGTGGCCGTGCATCAGGTCCATGATGGAGTTGATCATCTGGACGCCGGGCACCAGGAACAGAACGCTGGTTGCCAGGGCGATCTGCGGTGTGGAGCCTATCTGGAAAAGGACGGCGCACGCGGCCGCCATGGAAGCGGTGAAGGCGGAAAGGATGATGACCCCCAGCGGGTTGTATTTCAACCGGGTAAGCTGCTGCTTGACCAGAAAGCCCAGCATGGTGGCGGCGAACACGGTCAGCATGGCCCACAGGTCTCCGTTAAACAGGCGGCAGAAGGCGGCGTTGCCTACGCTGACCAGGAGCAGGTCCGTCCAGCGGGAAAATCTTTTGGTGCGCACCATGGAGCGGAATGCCTGTTCCATTTCCGCAATGCTGACGTTGTTGTCCACCGGGAGCCAGCTCAATTCACTGAGCTGCTGGATCAGGTTCAGGTTGAACGCCAGGGGTTTCAGTTTCCGGACGGAGGTGCGGCGCAGCGTCTCGTCATCCTTGCAGATCAGGCTCATGGTGATATTGCGCTGGAAAATGGTCATGTCCGCGCTGTATCCGTACGCGGCGGCAATGCGGGAAATGTTGCGCACGGCGCGGTTGGTGTGCACCCCCGCGCCCATGAGGGTGGTGGCGTATTCCAGCAGGAATTCCGAAAGGGCCTGTATCTGGTCGGTATGCTGCATCAAAGGGAAAGGGGAGGTCAGGGCCGGGAGGCCCGCTTTCTGGAGGCGTAATCCTCCTGCTGGTCTTCCCCGGTGGCGCCCACGGAGAAATAAGCGCTTTCCGGATGGGAGAAGACGAGGGCGCAGACGGAAGAAACGGGCTGCATCATCCATGTTTCCGTCAGGCTCATGCCCGCTTCCTCCCGGGCGTGGAGCAGGGTGAAGACGGTTTCCTTTTCCTGGTGGTCCGGCTGGCTGGGGTACCCGCAGGCGGGACGCACGCCGGACCCTTCCGGAATATTCCACAAAAGGCGCAGCTTGTCATGGGCGATGGCAGCGAAAGCCTCCACCAGGCGGTCCGCCAGAGAGCTGACCAGCAGGGCGCGGTAGGAGTCGTTTCTGGCTTCCCATTCCTTTGCCCAGCGGCGGGAGCCGTGGATGCTGACCGCCATGGCCCCCACGTAATCCCTGACGCCTTCGGGAGCGATGAAGTCCGCCAGCGCCAGCCGGGGTTTCCCCTGTTTGTCCAGTTGCTGGCGCTGCGTCAGCAGCGTAGCCAGGGGAATGGTTCTGGATTCATCAGCCCAGACGGTGATGTCGTCATGACTGGCTGTTGAATTGGCCGGGAAAATGCCTATGACGCCGCGCGCCTGGTAGCGGTTTTCCTTCACGGCCTGTTCCAGCAGGCGGAGGGCGTCCTGGTACAGAGCCGCGGCCGCCTCAGCCTTGGACGGGGCCTTGGTGCGGAACTCCCGGCGGGCGCGGTCCCATGTGCCGTGCAGCTCCCAGGCGTGGAAAAAAGGCGTCCAGTCCATGCGCTCGATAAGCTCCTGAACAGTTACGTAATAACGCGGATCGTCACTGCAGCAGCCGCAGCTTACGGAGCTGTGCAGGCTGCCGATGGAAACCGGGCCCAGACGGGCGGGAACGGGGGGGAGATAGCCGCCTTCCGCCCCCTTCCACCGCAATTCCCTGGCTTTCTCCAGGGGCAGGAGGTCTCGGACTGGTTTGTTTTCATGATTGTTGCGCAATTCCTCCTGCCGGGCCTTCACGGCGGCAATGTAGGAATCCTTTTTTTCTCCCACCAGGGAGGCGGCTGCAGGCACCACCTGGGAGGCATCCTCCGTATGCACCACGGCTCCTTGGTAATGGGGGGCTATTTTCAGGGCCGTGTGCAGGGCAGATGTCGTAGCTCCCCCCACCATCAGGGGAATGGTCATCCCCCGGCGTTCCATTTCCGCGGCTACATGGGACATCTCCTCCAGGGAAGGGGTGATCAGCCCGGAAAGCATCACCAGGTCCGCCTGTTCCGCTTCCGCCCGGTCCAGAATGGTATCGCAATGGACCATGACGCCCAGGTCAATCATTTCAAAACCGTTGCAGCCCAACACCACGCCGACGATATTTTTGCCGATGTCATGCACGTCCCCCTTCACGGTGGCGATTACGGCTTTCCCCGCTTTGGCGGCTCCTTTGCTGTCCGCTTCTATATAAGGCGTTAACCATGCTACAGCCTGTTTCATGACACGGGCGCTTTTCACCACCTGCGGCAGGAACATTTTGCCGTCCCCGAACAGTTGCCCCACAACCTTCATGCCGGCCATCAGAGGGCCTTCAATCACGTTCAGCGGGGACCCCAGCTCCTGAAAAGCCTCCTCCGTATCCGCGTCAACAAATTCGGTAATGCCCTTGATAAGAGAATATTCCAGGCGTTTGGCGACGTCCTGCTCCCTCCAGGCCAGTACGGTTTTTTTCTCCTTTCCGTCTCCGGTTTTTTCCGCAGCCAGTTTTTCCGCGTAATCCGTCAGGCGTTCCGTGGCGTCCGTCCTCCGGTTCAGCAGAACGTCTTCAATCAGCTCCAACCTGTCCTTGGGAATATTGTCGTACACCTCCAGCATCCCGGCATTCACGATGCACATGTCCAGCCCCTGCTGCGTAGCGTGGTACAGGAAAGCGGAATGCATGGCTTCCCGCACCGGGTTGTTTCCGCGGAAGGCAAAGGAGACATTGGAAATGCCGCCGGAAATGTGGGCATGCGGCAGGTTCCGGGAAATCCAGCCTGCGGCCTTGAAGAAATCAAGAGCGTAATCGGCGTGTTCCGCAATGCCGGTGCCTACGGTCAGGACGTTCGGGTCAAAAATGATGTCTTCCGGAGGAAACTGCACCCGGTTTACCAGCAAGTCATAGGCCCGTCTGGAGATGCGGACGCGGTCCTCGTAATTGGCGGCCTGTCCCTGTTCGTCAAACGCCATGACCACGACCGCCGCGCCGTACTTTTTAATCAGCGCCGCTTTTTTCAGGAATTCTTCTTCCCCCTCCTTCAGGGAAATGGAATTCACGATTCCCTTGCCCTGCATGCATTGGAGCCCCGCTTCCAGCACTTCCCATTTGGAGGAATCCACCATGAAAGGAACGCGGGCGATATCCGGCTCTGCGGAAACAAGGTTCAGGAAGCGGACCATGGCCTGCGGCCCGTCGATCAGGCCGTCGTCAAAACAGAAATCCAATACCAGCGCGCCATTTTCCACCTGCTGCCGGGCAATGGATACCGCTTCCTCGTAGTTTCCTTCACGAATCAGGCGGGCGAATTTGGGAGAGCCCGCCACATTGCAGCGTTCCCCGACAAAGAGGGTGTTTTTTTCCCGCGTGTGGTTATACGCTTCATATCCGGACAGGCGAAGCGCGGGCGTTTGGGGAGCCGGAACGCGCGGAGGCATTCCTTCCACGGCAGCTGCAATGGCGCCGATGTGCTCCGGAGTGGTTCCACAGCAGCCGCCCACGATGTTCAGCAGGCCCTGGTCCGCATATTCCTTCATGAACCGGGCCATATCCGCCGGCAGAAGGTCGTAGCCGGTAGGGCTGAGCGGGTTGGGAAGCCCGGCATTCGCGTAAATGGACATGTGGCAATCTGCCAGTCCGGACAGTTCTTCCGCAAAGGGGCGCATCAGGTCCGGCCCCAGGGCGCAATTGATGCCTACGGAGAAGGGGCGAACGTGGCGGATGGAGTTCCAGAATGCTTCAATCGTCTGGCCGGACAGCGTGCGTCCGGCTTTGTCCGTCAGCGTTACGGATACCATGACCGGAACAGAGCTTTCCGGTTGTTCCTCAAAAATTTCTTCAATGGCGAACAGGGCTGCCTTGGCGTTCAGCGTGTCGAAAATCGTCTCCACCAGCAGCATGTCCACCCCCCCTTCCAGCAGGGCCAGCGCCTGATCCCGGTACGCCTGCCTGAGCTGGCGGAAATTCACGGCGCGGAAACCGGGATCATTCACGTCGGGGGACAGGGAACAGGTGACGGGCATGGGGCCGATGGACCCGGCCACCAGGCG
>ERZ779922.1655-NODE-1655-length-14948-cov-4.070369_pt1 | contig 14948 bp, 10 predicted proteins | sample MGYA00511544_ERZ779922 | MGnify/ENA primary metagenome ERZ779922 (study PRJEB29588, sample SAMEA2154516) | human gut metagenome | biome: human gut; feature: human-associated habitat; material: faeces | place: Denmark | collected 2008/2010 ... | reverse complement strand
GAGCATAACCTTGCCAAGGTTAGGGTCGCGAGTTCGAGTCTCGTTTTCCGCTCAAAGTAGTGAGGTTGTCAGTCGATAAGATTGGCGACCTCTTTTTGTAATTACGAAAGTCGATGTACTTCCCCCAAAAAGAGTGTCATCGACTCACACAGACCTATAATTAATTTAAGAACTTGTGATATGTTAACACAAATCATTAATGCGCGCATCCTCACCCCTCAGGGCTGGTTGAAGGATGGGTCCGTACTTATTCGTGATCATAAAATTCTGGAAGTGACTAACTGCGACCTGGCGGTTATCGGAGCAAAACTGATTGATGCCAAGGGCATGTATATCGTTCCGGGAGGAGTAGAAATTCATGTTCATGGCGGTGGTGGAAGAGACTTTATGGAGGGGACGGAAGACGCCTTCCGGACAGCGATTAAAGCTCACATGCAACACGGAACTACCAGTATTTTCCCCACACTTTCTTCTTCTACTATTCCTATGATCCGTGCAGCCGCAGAAACAACTGAAAAGATGATGGCAGAGCCGGACAGTCCCGTACTCGGCCTGCATCTGGAAGGACATTACTTCAATATGGAGATGGCAGGCGGACAGATTCCGGAGAATATCAAAAATCCTGATCCGGAAGAGTATATCCCTTTGCTGGAAGAAACCCATTGCATCAAACGTTGGGATGCGGCACCGGAACTTCCGGGGGCTATGCAGTTCGGAAAGTATATCACCGCAAAAGGCGTATTGGCATCTGTAGGACATACACAGGCTGAATTTGAAGATATCCAGACTGCGTATGAGGTAGGATATACGCATGCTACCCATTTCTACAATGCTATGCCCGGATTTCACAAACGGAAGGAATATAAGTATGAAGGTACGGTAGAAAGTATTTATTTGATTGATGATATGACAGTGGAAGTCGTGGCCGATGGCATTCATGTGCCTCCTACCATTCTTCGTCTGGTCTATAAGATAAAAGGAGTGGAGCGTACGTGCCTGATCACTGATGCGCTGGCTTGTGCGGCAAGTGACAGTAAGACTGCTTTTGATCCGCGTGTCATTATCGAAGACGGTGTGTGCAAACTGGCAGACCGCTCTGCATTGGCAGGAAGTGTGGCGACGATGGACCGTTTGATCCGTACGATGGTGCAGAATGCTGAAATTCCTTTGGCGGATGCTGTGAGGATGGCTTCCGAGACTCCGGCCCGTATCATGGGAGTGCTCGACCGCAAAGGTACGTTGGAACGTGGCAAGGACGCGGATATTATTGCTTTGGATAGAGATCTGAATGTAAGAGCGGTCTGGGCGATGGGACAATTGGTAGAAGGTACAAACAAGCTGTTTTAACGACTAAAAAAGAAAACGATGTTAACTCAAATAATCAACGGTAGAATACTTACTCCGCAAGGCTGGCTGAAAGACGGCTCTGTATTGATTTGTGATGGAAAAATATTAGAGGTAACCAACAGTGATCTGGCAGTTATCGGTGCAACAGTGATTGATGCGAGAGGAATGACAATCGTACCGGGATTTGTCAGTATGCATGCGCATGGTGGCGGCGGCCATGATTTTACCGAAGCAACGGAGGAGGCTTTCCGTATCGCAGCAACTGCTCATTTGAAGCATGGAGCTACCGGCATATTTCCTACTTTGTCATCTACTTCGTTTGAGAGGATATATCAGGCGGTCGATGTTTGTGAGAAGCTGATGAAGGAACCGGAGTCTCCGATTCTCGGTCTGCATATCGAAGGGCCTTATCTGAATCCGAAGATGGCAGGAAGCCAGTATGACGGTTTTCTGAAAACTCCCGATGAAAATGAATATGTGCCGCTGTTGGAACATACTTCCTGTATCAAGCGCTGGGATATCAGTCCCGAATTGCATGGGGCACATGATTTTGCAAAATACACTCGTTCCAAGGGAATTATGACAGCCGTTACTCATACGGAGGCTGAATATGATGAGATTAAGGCAGCGTATGCGGTAGGATTCTCGCATGCTGCTCATTTCTATAATGCGATGCCCGGTTTTCATAAACGTCGCGAATATAAATATGAAGGTACGGTAGAGAGTGTATATCTGACAGATGGAATGACGGTAGAAGTTATTGCAGACGGTATTCACTTGCCTGCTACTATTCTGAAACTGGTTTATAAACTGAAAGGGGTAGAGAATACTTGTCTGGTGACTGATGCGTTGGCTTATGCTGCCAATGAAGGGAACGAGCCGATTGATCCGCGTTATATTATTGAGGACGGAGTATGTAAGATGGCGGATCATTCTGCATTAGCCGGTAGTCTGGCGACTATGGATGTGTTGGTTCGTACGATGGTGAAGAAAGCAAGTATTCCTTTGGAAGATGCCGTGCGTATGGCTTCCGAAACTCCTGCCCGTCTGATTGGTGTGAGCGATCGGAAAGGGGCATTGTCTAAAGGTAAAGATGCTGATATTGTGATACTTGATAAGGAATTGAATGTACGGTGTGTCTGGTCGATGGGAAAAGTTGTTCCGGGGACAGATAGGTTGCTGCATAAATGATAAGTGCTATCTGTTAAATCTGAAAATAGAAAGTCCGAACCTTTAAATTGCAAAAAGCAATTGGGATTCGGACTTTTTCAGTAAGAAAAGTAGTAATGTGAGTACTCTATATTCTATTTTATCATGAAAATAGAGTCGTTTCTATAAACTCTTTCAATTGAACCTTATTCATTGTACCGAGTTTCATTATCGGTTTGCCATTCACCGGGCAAAGCAAAAGGTTGGGAATTGTCCGAATCTTGAATGCACTTTCCAGTTCCTCTTCCTGATCGACGTCTACTTTATAAATGTCCAGTCTCCCTTTATATTCTTCTGCTAATTGGTCCAATATGGGTGATAATGCCTTGCAATAACCACACCATGGAGCATGAAAATCGACTAAACAAGGTTTATCCCCTTTATATTCCCAATTATCCGGATAAGACTGATAATCAGCAATTTTCTCAACAAAACTTTCTTTGGTTAAATCTATAATTTTCATATTTCCTGTTTTTAATGATTCATTATTTATTTCTACTTTGCAAAGATAGGGGTATGGTAGAGAAAGAGGGATAGCCATTCTTCCTGTTGTGTTTACAATTTTTCCTTTCCCTAGATATTTTCTAATCAAATTCTAATCTGAAATGAGAGCCTTATAATCGCTTTTATCCGGTCTCTCCCGTTGCAGAGTTGTACTTTTGTCGCAAAACAAATTAAGGTAACAAAAAGATTGCGATGAACAGAGCATTTTTATTTTTACTATTTCTTCTATTGGCAGGAAAGATGTGTGCGCAACAGGTTGCAGGCACATTGACACTGAAAGAAGCAGAGCAGCGTTTTTTAGAGCGCAATTTATCGTTGATAGCCGAGCGGTACAATATCGACATGGCACAGGCGCAGGTATTACAAGCCAAATTGTTTGAAAATCCGGTCATTTCGCTGGAACAGAATGTCTACAACCGATTGAACGGGAAGTATTTTGATTTTGGAAAAGAAGGGGAAGCTGTTGTTGAAATAGAACAGGTGATCCATCTTGCCGGTCAGCGGAACAAGCAAGTCCGGCTGGAAAAAATCAATAAGGAAATAGCTGAATACCAGTTTGAAGAAGTAATGCGGACGCTCCGTCAGGAATTGAATGAAAAGTTTGTAGAAGTCTACTTTCTTTCTAAGTCCATTGCCATCTATGAAAAGGAAGTAAATTCCCTGCAAGCACTTTTGGGCGGAATGAAAATTCAGCAGGAAAAGGGAAACATCTCTTTAATGGAAATTTCCCGTTTGGAATCCATGCTCTTCTCCTTGAGGAAAGAGAAGAACGAACGGGAGAATGATTTACTGACTACCAGGGGAGAACTGAATTTATTACTGAACCTTCCGGAAGATACACAAGTTCAACTCTCATTAGACGAAGAAGTACTGCAACAACTGGACCTGTCGCAATTATCATTTGCAGACCTGAAAGCAATCATCAATGAACGGCCCGACCAAAAGATTGCCCGAAGCACAGTGAATGCCTCCCGTGCAAATCTGAAACTACAGAAGTCAATGGCCTTTCCCGAGTTCTCTGTGAAAGGGAATTATGACCGTGTAGGAAACTTTATCAATGACTATTTCGCGATAGGAGTAAGCCTGTCCGTACCTATCTTCAACCGTAATCAGGGAAATATCAAAGCAGCCCGCTTCAGTATCCAGCAGGCGGGAGTGCAGCAGGAATATGCTGCCAATCGTGCCGATATGGAACTCTTCACCGCTTATACGTCTCTGGAGAAAGCGACTCAACTCTATCAATCCACTAATATGGACCTGGAACGTAACTTCGAGAAATTGATCACAGGAGTCAATGAGAATTTCACCAGAAAGAATATCAGCCTGCTGGAATTTATCGACTATTATGACAGCTATAAAGAAACCTGTATCCAACTATACGAGATAAAGAAAAACGTATTTCTCGCTATGGAAAACCTGAATACAGTTGTCGGACAAAATGTATTGAACTACTAATAAACCGACCAATATGAAACGATTAAAGATCACAATCCATAAATTATCAAAGACTATGAACTGGAATAAATTTCTTCCTTGTATATTGTTTGGCAGCCTTTTGGGAGCATGCTCCGGAAAAGGAGAACAACCCAAAGTAGAACCGACTACACTATGCCTGACGGACAGCCTGCTGAGAATCGTATCCGTCGATACCGTGCACGTCTGTGAAGTGGTAGATGAACTGACATTGAATGGACGGGTCACTTTCAATCAGGATCAGGTGGCAAATGTGTATCCGATGTTCGGAGGAACCGTGACGGAACTGCGTGCCGAAATAGGAGACTTTGTTCACAAAGGAGAAGTGCTGGCAGTGATCCGTAGCGGGGAAGTGGCGGATTATGAGAAACAATTGAAAGAAGCTGAACAACAACTCTTGCTGGCCCGGCGGAACATGGATGCCACACAGGATATGTACACTTCCGGCATGGCATCGGATAAAGATGTACTTCAGGCCAAGCAGGAACTGGCAACTGCGGAAGCGGAAGAAAGACGAATCAAAGAAATATTCTCCATTTATCACTTCTCCGGAAATGCTTTTTATCAGCTCAAATCTCCCGTATCAGGCTTTATTGTGGAAAAGCAGATTAGCAGGGATATGCAGCTGCGCCCCGACCAGGGGGATGCGCTGTTTACGATTTCCGGTCTGTCCGATGTATGGGTGATGGCGGATGTGTATGAAAGTGATATTAGTAAGGTTTCCGAGGGAGCTGATGTCCGTATCTCGACTTTGGCATATCCGGAAAGGACATTTACAGGTACGATCGACAAGGCCTATCACCTGTTGGACAGTGAAAGTAAGACAATGAACGTACGCATCAAACTGAAAAACGAGGATTACTTGCTGAAGCCGGGTATGTTTACAAACGTGAGCGTGAAGTGTAAAGCGGAAGATACTTCCATGCCTCGTATCGACTCCCATGCGCTGGTGTTCGAGGGAGGAAAGAATTATGTGGTCACAGTAGAGCCTGACCAGCGTCTGAAGATAAAGGAAGTAGACGTTTACAAACAGTTGAGCAAGGAATGTTATGTCCGTTCCGGTCTTTCCGAAGGAGACAGGGTACTGAATAATAATGTATTGTTAGTGTATAATGCTTTGAATGCGGATTAAAAATCAGAGAATAGTATGCATAAATTCATAGATAATATAGTAGCCTTCTCGCTGAAGAATAAGTTCTTTATATTCTTCTGTACGGTGATTGCCGTTATAGCCGGAGCCGTCTCATTCAAACATACGCCGATAGATGCCTTTCCGGATGTAACGAATACAAAAGTGACGATCATCACGCAATGGGCGGGCCGTAGTGCGGAAGAGGTGGAGAAATTTATCACGATTCCCATTGAGATAGCCATGAATCCCGTACAGAAAAAAACGGATATTCGTTCGACCACTCTTTTCGGACTTTCTGTGATCAATGTAATGTTCGAAGATCGTGTTGATGACTTTACAGCCCGTCAGCAAGTCTACAATTTGCTGAATGATGCCGATCTTCCCGAAGGCGTGACTCCCGAAGTACAGCCTTTGTACGGACCTACCGGAGAAATCTATCGCTACACCCTGCGCAGTGACAGACGTAGTGTACGCGATTTGAAAACGATTCAGGACTGGGTGATCGAACGAAATCTCCGTTCGGTATCAGGTGTAGCTGATATCGTCAGTTTCGGTGGCGAGGTGAAGACATTCGAAGTGAGCGTGAATCCTCATCAGTTGATTAATTACGGAATTACCTCTCTCGAACTTTATGACGCGATAGCCAAGAGTAATATCAATGTAGGAGGAGATGTCATCACGAAAAGTTCTCAGGCATACGTAGTCCGGGGAATCGGTTTGATAAACGATCTGGATGAATTGCGAAACATTGTAGTGAAGAACATCAACGGAACGCCGATTCTCGTAAAGAACCTGGCAGATGTTCACGAATCCTGCCTGCCCCGCCTCGGACAAGTGGGACGAATGGATGAGAACGATGTCGTTCAGGGAATTGTGGTGATGCGTAAAGGGGAGAACCCCGGTGAAGTCATTGCAAATCTGAAAGATAAGATAGAAGAATTGAATCAGAATGTACTTCCTGAAGATGTACGGATAATACCGTTCTACGACCGTGAGGACTTGGTGAACCTGGCGGTAAAAACGGTGACCCATAATCTGATTGAAGGAATATTGTTGGTTACGTTTATTGTGTTAATCTTCATGGCAGATTGGCGGACAACCGTGATTGTTGCGGTGATTATTCCATTAGCTTTGTTATTCGCATTTATTTGTTTACGCGTGATGGGGATGTCTGCCAATCTGCTTTCTATGGGGGCCATTGACTTTGGTATTATTATCGATGGGGCAGTGGTGATGGTGGAAGGTGTGTTTGTCGCTTTGGACAAGAAGGCGAAAGAGGTGGGAATGCCCGCATTCAATGTGATGTCCAAGATGGGACTGATCCGTCATACCGCCAAGGATAAGGCAAAAGCGGTATTTTTCTCCAAACTGATCATCATTACTGCCTTAATTCCTATTTTCTCTTTTCAGAAAGTGGAAGGAAAAATGTTCTCACCTTTGGCATATACATTGGGTTTTGCTTTGCTGGGTGCGCTTATTTTCACATTAACGCTGGTTCCCGTCATGTCGTCCATGTTGCTGAAAAAGAATGTACGCGAAAAGAACAACCGCTTTGTCCATTTCATCAATCAAAAGTGCACGGCTCTTTTTGATACCTTCTATGCTCATCGCAAGCTGACTATCGGACTGGCAACCGTAGTTGCAGGAGTCGGTTTATGGCTTTTCTCTTTCCTCGGGACGGAGTTTCTTCCTCAGCTCAACGAAGGTTCGATCTACATCCGTGCTACGCTGCCGCAAAGTATATCGCTGGATGAATCCGTAACGCTGGCAAATAAGATGAGAAAGAAACTATTGACTTTCCCCGAAGTGAGGCAGGTACTGTCTCAAACCGGACGTCCCAACGACGGAACGGATGCAACCGGATTTTATAATATTGAGTTTCACGTAGATATTTATCCGGAGAAAGACTGGGAAAGCAAACTGACCAAACTGCAGCTTATCGACAAGATGCAGGAAGATTTATCCATTTATCCCGGCATTGACTTTAACTTTTCGCAGCCGATTACGGATAATGTGGAAGAAGCGGCTTCCGGTGTAAAAGGTTCTATTGCGGTGAAAGTGTTCGGTAAGGATTTGTACGAATCGGAAAAACTGGCCGTCCAGATTGATAAGATCTTAAATACCGTGCAGGGAATTGAAGACTTGGGAGTGATTCGCAATATCGGCCAGCCGGAACTTCGTATTGAACTGAACGAACGTCAGTTGGCACGTTATGGAGTGGCTAAGGAAGATGTTCAGTCTATCATTGAAATGGCTATTGGCGGGAAGTCAGCTTCGCTGTTGTATGAGGACGAACGGAAATTTAATATCATGGTGAGGTATAGTGAAGAGTTCCGTCAGAATGAAGAGGAGATAGGTAAGATACTGGTTCCGGCGATGGACGGAACGATGGTGCCTATTAAGGAACTGGCAGATATCACTACGATTACAGGACCATTATTGATCTTCCGTGACAACCATGCTCGTTTCTGTGCTGTCAAGTTCTCGGTGAGAGGACGGGATATGGGTACGGCAGTTGCCGAAGCGCAGAAAAAGGTAAATGCTTCCGTCCATTTACCGGCTGGATATTCTTTGAAATGGACGGGTGATTTTGAGAATCAGCAGCGTGCTTCGAAACGTCTGGCACAGGTAGTACCTATCAGCATTGCCATTATTTTTATTATTCTGTTTATTCTCTTCTCCAATGCAAGAGATGCAGGACTGGTATTGCTGAATGTACCGTTTGCTGCCGTGGGAGGTATCGCAGCCCTTCTGATAACGGGCTTCAATTTCTCTATATCGGCGGGTATCGGTTTTATCGCCTTGTTCGGTATCTGCATACAGAATGGAGTTATTATGATTTCCGATATCAAGGCAAATCTGAAACTGGGTTCGCCTTTACAGGAGGCCACTAAAGAAGGAGTCCGATCACGTATCCGCCCTGTGATAATGACGGCGGCTATGGCAGCTATCGGTCTGTTGCCTGCGGCTATGAGTCATGGTATCGGTTCGGAATCACAGCGTCCGTTGGCGATTGTCATTATCGGCGGATTGATAGGAGCGACTTTCTTCGCCCTGTTCATCTTCCCGCTGATTGTGGAAGTAGTGTATGAACGAATGCTATATGATAAAAACGGAAAATTATTGCAAAGACGTATCTAATTCATTTTCTATTCTTTCTATGAAAGAAACGGCATAGATTAAATTTTAATTTCGTTTTCAGTAGGTAGAAGTGAGGAAGGGACAAAAGTCGGTTGAATCAGAAGATCACCCGTACTTTTGTTCCTTTTTCTATTTCCGAAGATATTTCCAGTCTGGCGTTGTAGGCAGATACTATTTTCTGCGTCAGGCTGAGGCCGATGCCCTGACCTGCATAGTCATGTGTGTTGCTGCCCCGATAGAAAGACTGGAATATATGTTCTATTTCTTCCGGAGGAATGCCGATGCCCTGATCTTTTATTTCAAGAACGAGGTGTTGATCTTTTTGGCTGAGCGTAATGTCTACTTCCTTTTCAGAATATTTGCAGGCATTATCGATGATATTCTTTAAAGCTATTTTGAGCAGATAAGGATTGGCCTTTACAGTGGCAGCCTTACCTGTTTCTTGATAATGGAGACGGATTCGTTCGTTCATTTTTATTAAGTCATTCAGCATATCCGGCAGAGACATTGCCTCCATATTGCTTTTTATGAGCTCTTCATCCTGACGTGAAAGGAAAAGAAGATGGCGGATCAGATTGGAGATTCGCTTGCTTTCGGATGAGATTCGTTGCAGGGCTTCGATATATTCTCCGGTACTTCTTTCTTTCAGCAGACTGATTTCACATTCTCCCTGTATGGCGGTTATGGGGTTGTTCAGTTCATGCGAAGCATGGCTGACAAAGGACTTTTCAGCTTTGAAAGCACTGTCCAGACGGTCGAGCATGCTATTCAGTGTTTCGATCATGTCTTCCAGTTCATCGTTGTTTCCGGTCGTCTTTAACCGGCGGTTCAGACTGTTGGCTCGTATCCTCTTCAGCTCCTTCAGTATATGCTGCAGGGGGATAAGAATACGGCCGGAATAGATTTTCCCGACTAAATAAATCAGGATGGAACTGAATAAAACCAGAAAGATGGAGAGAAGCAAGAGGTGTTCTTTGATTTCTGCACCGTACACATTCCGGGACATGACGAGGACGATGAAATTTCCTTCATTATCGGGATAATAAAGGGCGGCTCCCAACTGGTCTTTGTATTTAAAAGAAAAAGGGACGCTGTCTTCACCGGCTATCAGGAGTGCCTGCTGATGCTGGGTCAGATATTTGTTCAGTGTGTCACGGACTTCGGAGAGACTGTCCATATTTAAAAGAATCTCATGAGCTTCGGGCAAGAGTTCGTCATATTTGCGCTGGATAATCTGGTAACTCTGTTCGTCTATTTCGTCTTTCTCCCAGTGCTTTTGTGCGGTCAGATATGCTTTTTCACGAAGATAGGAGGCATAGAGTTTATTGATAAACTGTGTGCTGAAAAGATAGAATACGGCGATAATGATGATAGTTGTCAGTACACTGAGCAACGTATAGAAGAGAGCTATTTTAGAACCTATTTTCATACACGGATTTGTTTGATGGATGTTCAGGCATTCATGATATATCCTAATCCTACTACTGTATGAATCAGTTTCTTGTCGAAGTCACGGTCTATCTTTACCCGCAGATAATTGACGTATACGTCTACGATGTTGGTATTCGTATCAAAGTTCTTGTCCCATACGTCTTTGAGCAGCGTAATGCGCGATAAGGCTACCCCTTGGTGAGTCATGAAATATTCGAGCAGACGGTATTCTTTTACGGTGAGATCGATATCCGCATCACCTCTTTTCGCCCGTCTGGTGTTACAGTCCAATACCAGATTGTCGCAAGTCAGTTGATTGGTTACAGTCTCCTTGTTTCGTCGCAGCAGCGCCTTGATACGTGCTTCCAGTTCCTGAAAACTGAAAGGCTTGACAAGATAATCGTCTGCTCCTGCATCCAGTCCTTTTACAATGTCTTCCGTAGTGCCTAAAGCCGTCAGCATAATGACCGGTGCCTGGTAACCGAACATCTGCCGATAGAGATGGCAAAGTTCGAGCCCGTTTATTTTCGGCATGATAATATCCAGGATTACAAGGTCGAAAGGTTCTTCCTGAAGGATTCTCCAACCCGTATTTCCGTCATGACAGACTGTTACCGAATGTCCGAACTCTTTCAGTCCCCGTTCGATAAAGGAGGCGATATTGACTTCATCTTCTGCTAATAGTATCTTTGCCATAAATCTACATTGTTTAGATGCAAAGATACTTTTTCTTTGCATCCGAAGAAAGAAAAACGGCATACATTTAAGTGTTTCTCCTTTCTGAACTGTATTATATATAAACAGACGATTATACTATGAAAGTAAAACATTTAGTTGGAGCTTTTCTGTGTGTGCTGGGATGCTATGCCTGTAGTAGCCCGAAAACAGAGGTCCAGTCACCGGACGGACATATCAAGATGACATTGACGGTAGACGAAAACGGCAAACCGTTTTATAATGTGTCGGTGGATGACTCCCTCTTGATAGAAAATTCAGCCATGGGCTTTACGGCGGCTAACGGCATCATTCTGGCAGAAGGTTTTCAGGTGAAGAACACGACTTTCAGCAGTGAAGACGAAACTTGGACACAGCCGTGGGGAGAGAATAAAAAGAACCGGAATCATTATAACGAAATGGCAGTCAGCCTGACAAATGAAGATCAGGTACAACTGACACTCCGTTTCCGTGTATTTGATGATGGAATCGGTTTCCGCTATGAATACACGGTGCCGACTGTAGATTCTTTATTGATTACCGACGAACTGACTACTTTCCGTTTCCATCGTGACGGAACTTCGTGGTCGATTCCCGCCAGTGCCGAAACATATGAACTACTCTATCAACAACAACCGATTTCCGAAGTGGAAACGGCTAATACACCTTTCACATTCAAGACTGCGGATGGAGTTTACGGAAGTATACACGAAGCCGCTTTGTATGATTTTCCGGAAATGACTCTGAAGCAAATCGGCCATTATACATTGAAAGCGGAACTTGCCCCGTGGCCTGACGGCATTAAGGCGCGTAAGGGAAATCACTTCACGACCTCATGGCGCACCGTACAGATCGCACCGGAAGCTGTCGGTTTGATCAACTCTTCGCTGATTCTGAATCTGAATGATCCTTGCGTACTGGAAACTACGGACTGGATTCGCCCGCTGAAATATGTAGGAGTGTGGTGGGGGATGCATCTCGGCGTAGAAACCTGGAAGATGGACGAACGTCACGGAGCTACTACTGCCAATGCAAAGAAATACATAGATTTTGCCGCAGCCAATCATATCGAAGCTGTCCTGTTCGAAGGTTGGAACGAAGGTTGGGAAAGTTGGGGCGGTATGCAGAGCTTTGATTTCACTAAGCCATACGCGGATTTCAATATTGATGAAATCGTACGTTATGCCAAAGAGAAAGGTGTTGAAATCATGGGACATCATGAGACCGGAGGGAATATTCCTAACTATGAACGTCAGATGGATCATGCCATGCAATGGTATACCGATCATGGTATCCACATCCTAAAGACAGGGTATGCAGGTGCATTTCCGGATGGATATCTGCATCATAGCCAATACGGTGTCAATCACTATCAACGGGTAGTGGAAACTGCCGCCCGTCATCAAATGACTCTGGATGCACACGAACCGATCAAAGATACCGGTATCCGTCGTACATGGCCGAATATGATGACACGCGAGGGGGCAAGAGGCATGGAATGGAATGCGTGGAGTGAAGGCAATCCTCCTTCTCATCACGTGATGTTACCGTTCACCCGCCTGCTGTCCGGTCCGATGGATTATACGCCGGGAACTTTTGATATTCTGTTCTTGAAAACGAAGGATTCTCCGCGCCGACAGAAGTGGAACGATCAGGATAAAGGCAATAGCCGTGTGAATACGACACTGGCTAAACAACTGGCTAATTGGGTAATCCTGTATTCTCCTTTGCAGATGGCTTCGGATATGATCGAGCATTATGAAGGACATCCGGCATTCCAGTTCTTCCGTGATTTCGATCCGGATTGTGATGAATCGAAAGCACTGGCAGGAGAACCGGGAGAGTTCATAGCAGTGGTACGTAAAGCAAAAGGCAATTATTTCCTGGGAGCAGCTACCAATGAAACTCCCCGTACTTTAGAAGTAAAACTGGACTTCCTGGAACCGGGCAAGCAGTATAAAGCTGTCATCTATGCGGATGGCGAAAAGGCTGACTGGAAAACGAATCCTACCGATTATAAGATTACGGAACAGATTGTAACATCAGAAAATACGTTGAGTATACGGATGGCTCCCGGAGGCGGGCAGGCTGTTTCGTTTATAAAAAGTAATAGGTAATAAGTAATAGGTAATAAGTGAGGATGTTAAAGAAGAGAGATTGTCGGAGGATAACAAGATAAAATTAAGTTGGTTAGGTTAGACTGAAAAAACGGTGGACAGAGTTTTGATACCTGTTCACCGTTTTTGTTTTTATTGAGTATGGTTTTGAAAGGATGTGTTATCCTTTCGCTTCCTGATACATAAAGCGTTTGATTGATTTCTTCGCAGTCTTTTCAAATTCCTCGAAGTGGATTTTGACTTTGCTTATCTGAGAATAATTGGGAAGTTGCTGATTCAGTTCAACACGATTGGCTTCCATAACTTTTATGATATCGGCCTGTTGCAAGCCATGGGCAAAAGCATCGTCAAAGTCCGGATAAATCAGTGCGACCAACTTGTCGTGCTGCAAAACGATCAGTGACTCGGCAACGTAAGGCATATTATTCAGTTTGCTTTCTATCTCTTCCGGATAGATATTCTGTCCGCTGGAAGTCAGAAGCAGATTCTTGCTGCGACCGCGAACTGTCACATATCCTTCGTCGTCGATTGTCCCTAAATCACCTGTGTGAAGCCATCCGTTGGCATCAATAATTTGTGCCGTCGCTTCCGGATTTTTATAATATCCCAGCATCATATTCATTCCCCTGCATACGATTTCTCCGGCATGTGTTTTAGGGTCGGGCGAGTCGATGCGGACTTCCATTCGGGTGGTTGCCTTGCCGCAGGAAGCCAGTTTCAGTGTTTCCCAACGGCTGGAGCAAATAATCGGGCCACATTCGGTCATACCGTAAGCGATGGTGTAGGGGAACCCTATCTTTTTAAGGAAAGCCTCTACTTCCGCATTGAAAGGAGCGCCTCCGATAATAATCTCGTCAAAGTTTCCACCGAAGATTTCCATGGCAGCCTGTCGTGCCAGCGATTTGATTTTATCGTTCACAATAGGCACTTTCAGCAATAACTTGCCGATTTTGCTGTCTACTTTAGGAAGAATATCTTTCTTGATAATCTTTTCCACAATCAACGGTACACAAGAAATCACTTTGGGTTTAATTTCGGAGAAAGATTGGGAAATGATTTTCGGAGACGGCATACGCGTCAGGAAATAGATGTGTGCACCTGCAGAGAATCCGTAAAGGAAATCATATACCATACCGAACACGTGTCCCATAGGCAACATGGAAACGATATGATCTCCCGGTTTAACGGGAAGCATTTCGAAGCAATAAGCCACGTTCGACCAAAGACTGCGATAGGGGAGCATCACTCCTTTAGAGTAACCCGTGGTACCGGAAGTATAGTTGATGATAGCCAGTTCTTCCGGACGATCTTTCCGGTAACAAATATGTTCCGGTCGAAAGTTCTTGGGATACTGTTGACCGTAAATAGCGTTCCGGTGTTCAAAAGCGTAAGTGAGTTTTTCGTTTCGGGACACTAATGCCGAGAAATCAGTCAGCGAAGCAATGCCCTCTAACAAAGGCATGGCATCTTCATTCAGATTCTCCCATGCCTGGTCGCCGACGAAAAGTAATTTGGCTTCGGAATGGTTGACGATATTATGAATATTATCTGCCTTGAATTCATGCAAAATGGGAACAATAACAGCTCCGTAAGTGATGGTCGCCAAGAAAGTAACCGCCCAATGAGCACTGTTACGTCCGCAAACGGCTATTTTATCTCCCGGCTGGATGCCGGCACTCTCCAAGACGATGTGAAATTTAGCGATTTTACGCGCTACATCCTTATATTGGAGGGTAATTCCTTTATAGTCAGTTAAGGCATCTTTGTCCCAGTTTTTGATGATGCTTTGCTCAATATAATCAATGAACTGATGTTCTTGTTCCATTCGATTTTTGCACATTTAGTTTAAAACTGCGCAAAATTAATACTTCGTAGATGTA
>ERZ779922.1648-NODE-1648-length-15014-cov-9.239254_pt1 | contig 15014 bp, 10 predicted proteins | sample MGYA00511544_ERZ779922 | MGnify/ENA primary metagenome ERZ779922 (study PRJEB29588, sample SAMEA2154516) | human gut metagenome | biome: human gut; feature: human-associated habitat; material: faeces | place: Denmark | collected 2008/2010 ... | reverse complement strand
GGCCGGTGGGCTTCAAATCCGAGGTCTCCACCGGCTGTCCAACCCGTTCAATGCCGTCGGCCACCCGGCCGACGGGCATCACCCAGAAGAGCCCCTCGCCCTTGGCCATGGCCGTATCGGTCAATCCGGGACGCAGGTCGGTCACGACAATCGGCCGGTGCGAGCGGAGGGCACGCTGCCGCAGCCCCTCGGTATAGTTGATCTGATAGGCCTTCGAGGCGTTGTAGGCCGGAGCCGCACAGCTGCCGCGCAGGCCACCGACCGAGGTGATCACCGCCAGATGCCCCCGGCCCTGCCGCTCGAAGTAGCCATAGGCCCAATCGACCACGGCGGTCCAGCCGACGACATTGGTCCGGATCGCCGGCAGTTCCAGCGCATAGTCCAGTTCCGGATTGAGCTCGCCCGCCCCCGCCGCCACCAGGCAGAGGTCCATGCCGCCCATCCGCTGCACGAGGCGTTCGAGCACTGCCACGGCAGCAGCCGGATCGGTCACATCGGCCGCAGCCTGAAAAAACGGATTTTCGGAGGGGTCGGAATCCCGTTCGGTGAGGGGTTCGGCCCGTCGCCCGACGATGCCGACCCGGCAGCCGGAGGCCGCCAGCCGTCCGGCCAGTGCGCGCCCGATCCCGGACGTCGCACCGATGACAAGTACACGTTCCATGGCCGCAAAGATAGACCTTCGGCCGTCCCGGAGCCTTGATCGGAATCAAGAAATCACCGGATGCGGCGGCGGATGCGGCTCAAGGTTTCGGGACGGACGCCCAGATAGGAGGCCAGTTCGTGGAGCGGGATGAAATCCAGTACCCCGGGGCAGCGGGTCAGCAGGCGTTCGTAACGCTCCTGCGGCGTGGCGGCACAACGTTCCAGCAAACGCTCGTAGACCTCGGCCAGCAGGTGTTCGGCCAAACGGCGGCCCAGCCGTTCGTGGGCGGCATCGGCGGCATAGAAGGTCTCCAGGACTGCAGTGCCGACCTCCGTCACGCGGCTGTCACACATCGCCTCGATGGAGACCCACGAAGGGATGCCGTTGCAGTGCGAGATGTAGTCGCCGACAAACTCCCCGGCGAAGGCATACCCCACGATCCGGCGTTCGCCGTCGGCCGTCAGGTGGACGTAGCGGAAGGCCCCGGCAAGGAGCAACCCGCAGGTGCGGTTCCGCACCCCCTGCCGGGCGAACTCTTCGCCGTTGCAATAGGTCCGTTCGGTTCCCTCGGCGCGAAAAAACGCAGCAAGGGGCTCGAATGCCCCGTCGGCAAGATAGCGGTTGAACGGCGCACGATCCACGCAGGAGGCTGCCTCGCCCTGCGCGGCAGCGGCAGCCGAGAAATCCGAAGTCTCCATCAGAAGGTCCGATTCAGGAATAGGTTCCGCCCAAAGATACGAAAAAGAGCGGACCCGGAAAAATTCCCGGATCCGCTCCGAAAGCGGACGGTGGAGGAGAACCGTCCTCTCGTAAAGTTCCGCTACCGGACGACGAACTCGGCCGACGAACCCGACAGAGTGATCTTGCCTTCCTGCTCGGCCGTGATGTAGATCGTGGTCAGCTGGTCACGTCCCGTTGCGTTAATGCTCGTCAGTGCAGGACACTGCGTCACATCGAGCTCCTTCAACTGATCGCCGGAGATATAATAGGCCGTCAGGCTGATCGACGTAACCCCGCTACCGATGACGGTTATCTTCTCGACACCGATCCGCTTGTCCTGCGACAACTGGCAGGCATTCGACCCCAGATTGATCTCGGAGAGCATGGTGTCGCCACCCGTATCCACTTTTGTCACCTTCTCCAGACCGGAGATATCGATCGACTCCAGTTCGGGGTTGCCACCCATGTTGCACTGGGTTATCCACGGGAAGTTCTCGATACCCTCGAACGACTTGATGTCGGCTTCGTGGGCCTGCAGGATGTTATAGTAATAGTCATTGTCCTTGATCGTCTCCAGATCGACCGGAATCACCTCCGGCGACTCCTCATCGACGATCTTGATCCAGCCCCTATCCGCCAGACGGTCTCGGAAGCCCTTGTCGGGAATGGTGATCATCTGTACACCCGGTGCCAATTGGCGCACCGAAAGCGTAAACTCAAAGCGTTTGTCGGCATCAGCGATCACCACGGAACCCGTTCGGGTCTCCTTACCCTCCGAAACCTGGAAGGTCAGACGGTCGGTAGCCAGCGCCCGGGTGGCGGGAGCCTTCTCGTAGGTGATCCAGTCGGGCGTGGTCACCGTATACGCGATGTTGCTCTCGACATCGACCGAGAACGTCGCAGCTTCAAGTGTATCGAACTCGAATACCTTGTCGCCCTTGACGTTGAGGTAGTCGAGCTGACGCTGCGAGACGGCGACTTCGACACTCAGGTCATGTCCCGAGACCGTCACCACGCTCTCACGCCCCGAGTAACCGCTGTTCTCCGAAGCCGTGAAGGTCAGGAGCAGGTCGCCGAACACATCCGTGAACTCGGGGGTGCCGATCCACGAATCGCCCCCGTCGGAGAGCGTACAGGTCAGCTCCTCCTGCGGGATGTTGGTGGCCAGTTTCACCGAGAACTCGCCGCCGGACTGAAGCACCGAGACTGCGGCATCGGAATCGAGCGACAGCACATAGCCCTCGCCGCAGGTCACCGTCAGACGGGCTACGGCACTGCCCGTAAAGAGTTTGAACTCCGACTGCAGGTTGCGGTCGGTGGCGTTGGGATCGATCGTGAAGACGACCGTATCGCCGGATTTGCCCTCCGTCACGGAAGGATGCGCCCACGTCGAGGTGCCCGACATCCGCCAGTCACCCGAGCTGGTCACCACGATCTCGTCCGTGCCGCCCTCGAAGTCCAGCGAAATCAAATCCTTCGAGAGGGAGATGCTGTCGCCCTTCGGTCCGTTGTCCGAATCGCTCTCCGAACAGCCGCACAGGCCCGACACCATGCATACGATTGCCAATAATATCTTTTTCATAGAAATAATCCGATTTTAAGAGTTCCTAATCACCTCACTACTGGGGACGGCTCAGCTCGAGGCGTTCCGTATCCTCTTTCTTGTAGTAATGGGTCACCTGATCGAGCGTCTCGTCGTAAAGGCCCGAGGCCACACTGCGCACCATCGTTACCTGACCGCGCCATGCATAGTTGTCCGGATTGAGCGAGAAGAACATGTAATGCCCGTACCCGGCAGCCTTCTGCTTGCGGGCCGTTTCCGTCGTCCAGTCACCCTTGAGCAGGTTCAGTTCGATCGAGGCGCCCGCACAGTTCTTCAGCGGCATGCCCGTCATCGGCGTGGCACCCGGGTTGATCGAGCTGTAGTCGGCAACGGCCACATCGACAAAATAGCCCGGATCGACCCCGTCCACCGCAGGGATGTACGGCGTGATGTTGCCCAGGTAGTAGACCATCACCGTCTTGTGGGGCATGGCCTTCTTGGTCTCGTAAAGCAGTCGGGCGGCAGCGGCCATCGAAGGACGCGTGAAGAGCGGATTGCTCGTATCGGGATTGACGTTCGAATACTCGTCGTCGAAACATACGCCGTCCAGGCCGTAGGTCTCGCAATAGGCGGCCAGCTCGGCGGCAAAATCTCGGGCGGCAGGATCCGAGAGCTGAGCAAGGCCCGAATCGTCGTGGTTGCCCAGCACGCCCATGATCACCTTGATGCCGCACTTGCGCAGCGGCTGGAGGTACTCCTCGTTGTTGTCGAGCAGGAACTGCACCTCCTTGTTGCGCGAGAAGTAGACCCGGTTCTCGGCGGGATCGTAGTTGATGTTGCCCGAGAAGAGCACCACGTAGTCGAAGAAGAGCTTGCCGCTCTCCTGAAGGCGGAACTCCAGCGCATTGAGCGGGTTGGCATCGCCCAGTTCGAAGAAGACGATGTTCTTCACCGCATCGGGGCCCTTGTCGGCCGAGAGGCTCGTGCGACCGTCCTTGACGAGGTAGACCACATGTGCGGAGGACTCGGGAACCGTGATACCCTCGGTCTCGACACGCACGATGAGCGGCAGCAGGTACTCCTTCTCGGAAGAGAAGCCCTCGAAGGCACGAAGCGTCACGCCCAGGGCTGCCGAGCGCTTGTCGTCGGGAGCCAGCAGCATGCGGCCCTCGCCCTCGAGCTCCACGGCGCTCTCGGGGAAGAGTTCATACTCGGTCCCGTGCTCGAGGTTGTAGTTCTGCAGGTAGTCGCCGTCGTAGGAGACCACGGCATCGACACCCTTGCCCGGTTCGCACGTCAGCATGAACCGCACGGCCGTCGTCATGGCGTCGTCGGTGAGGGTCAGCGTCCGCTCGTTGGCCGAATTGTACTCGTCTACCAGCATGCCGTCGATGCGCGACAGCCCGTCGTAGATTCCCTCGTCGAACTTGAAGCTCGTCGGGATCTCATCGGAACAGGATGTGAACGCGAATCCGCAGCAGGCCGCAGCGGCAAGAAGGAGGAGGTTCACATATTTCGTTGTTTTCATAAGTCGTTTTTCGTTTTACGGTTGAAGTTATTCGGCGATTTGGGGAAGTTCCACCTGGACCCAGTCCGGTTCGGACTCGATCGTCAGGTCGTGGCCGTAGGGCGAATAGTCCTTGCCCACGGTGCCGGCGCCGTCATCGAGTTTCCAATAGGCCACCAGGCCCTCCGACGAGGGATCCACACGGTAGAAATGGTTCTCGGCAGCGATCTCGTCGGCCGTCAGGGCACGGTTCCAGATGCGGAGTTCCGAGAGTTTTCCGTCGAAATAACGATCCGACGTGAACGAATATCCAACCCAGAAGCAACGCTTGAACGACGAACCCGACTCATTGGAATGCGGGATTGCGAAATTGATGCTGTTCAGATAGAAAATACCCTCTTTCTTCAGCTCTCCGTTCAGGTAGATCTTCACCTCGCTCTGATTCTGCGCAATGCACTCGAACGTCACGGCGATGTGGGTCCACTCCCCGGTCGGGATCTTGAGGCTCTCGTCCGTCAGTTTCGAACTGGCAGCACCTACGACCTGAAGCTGCGAAGGATCGACGCCCGAGTCACCCATACGGATCAGGAACGTATCCTCGATACCCATGACGGTCGAGATCGTCTTGTTGAGCGTCGTGGGATTGACCAGCGCCTCCATCGTGAAGGCGTACATGTCCTGAACCTCATCGAAATTGCCGAATTCGGGCCAAGCGCGGTTCTCCGACAGATCGACGACGATGTTGATGAGCGAAGCGCCGCGGAAGAGGAAGTAGCAGGTCTTCGCACTGCGGAGCACCCCGCCGATCCCCTCGACCGACTCGATGGTCACCGGCATCACGTAACGCTGGTTGCGGTCGAGCGACAGCACGTTCTCGAAGGTCACCGAAACGGGAGAACTCTGCACGTTGCCGGCCAGAATGGTGGTCGTCGGCTCATCGATGCGGCAGACCCCGTCGGGCAGTGCAATCGAGACCGTGTCGTAATAGGCCTGTTTGTAGTTGTCCACCAATTCGGGGGCCGGACGGAAGGTCACCGTGATATCTTGCGATTCGGGCTTGGCAACGGCCGCTACGATATCGCGCGAATAGCTGTCGGCCTCATCGATGAGCATCTCGTCGGTCAGCGAAGCGGCCGAAATGAAGAGTTTGTTGTCGTAATGCTGCCGATCGGTGTCCTCGTGTTCGCAGGAGGCGAGCGCAAGGAGGGCCGTCAAGGAGGCAATCACGCTTATGGTTTTCATTTTCATGGGTTTCGTTAGTTTTCAGGTACGGGATTCATGATGTCAATTGCCTTGCGGATGTTCGGGAAGATCCGATTGAGGTCATAATAGTCGTTCCAGGCCCGGTCGATAGCCAGTCCGGCCTTGTCGTATGCGGACGGCTCGAGCACCCACGAAGCGGCGCCGACGATGGCGCTGAGCGGTTTGCCCGCCGCATCGGTCTGGGAGAAATAGCCCAGTTCGTCGGATCCGTCGAGTGCCGGGGCCGTCACGCCGATGATCAGCCGGTCGGTCGGGACACCCTCGACGCAGGCACGGTACATCTCGACCGTAAGTTCCTCTCGGGAGGTGGCGCTCCTGGCCATCACGATGACATACGAGCACTCGGAAAGCAGCGAACAGTCAGCCAGTTTGTGCGGGCCGCCGCGGAAGAAGAGCAGCTTCTCGGGATGGGCCGCATGCCAGCTCTTCAGGACCTCGTAAACCACACCGAGCCGTCCGGCGAACAGGGTCGTCTGCTCGGGGGTCAGGCTCGACAGCACGGGGCCGTCGTAGGTGAAGGTCACGCCATCGAAGCCATAACGCTCGCAGCTGGCCGTCAGGGCCTCGACACGCTCGCGGCAAAAGGCGAGGAATGCGCTGTCGTCAGCGGGCTCCGTCGTATCGCCCTCCGAACCGTCGCCATCATCCTGGCTGCCGTCGGTCGCATTGCCCGACTCGGTATCGCCCGGCGTCTCGGGTTCATCGGTCTCGGGCTCATCGGTCTCGGGAGCCTGCAGGGCCTCCCATTCGCTCTCAACACGGGCATAGTCGATCTCGCAGACCACGCGGGTCCCTTTCTTGCGAACCTCGGCCATCTGGTCGGAATACTCCGGGGCCAGGTTCTCGGGATGCGTCATGCAGATGAAGTCCACGCTGTCGGGATAGGCCGTCAGGCGCTGGTTCTGGGCAATCGGAGCGAGGCCGGCGCGGTTCTCCATCATGACAAAGGTCAGTTTGTGCTCACTGGCCTTGTAGGCGCGCAACGCCGCAAGGTACTGGGCATAGAGTGCGGGATTCTGCTCCTCGAGCGAAGGGCGGCTGATATCCACGCTCTCCGAATCCGTCCAGTCGCTGCACGAACCGAGCAATACGGCCGTGAGGGCCAGGACAGGCAGGAAATATATCTTGATACTGCGTTTCATAATTCAAAACTCTCGTTTATGGGTGAATCAATTGCGAGGAATGTTCGGGTTGCAGTCCCACCACATGCGCGTTGCCATGTTGTCGGCTCCCTGCAGCAGCGTGGAGACGGCCGTCTGGTAGTTCTCCGCATTGGTCGTACGCTCCTCGGCCGGATAGGGCATGCGGCGTGCGCCCATCTCGGAATCGACGATACCGCCGCTCTTGTTTCCGGCCTCCGTGGCAGGAATCAGGTGCGGAAAGCCCGTACGGCGGTAATCTGCCCACGATTCGTTGCCCAACAGCCAGTTGGCAATCCATTTCTGGATGATGATGCGCTCCTGCATCTCATCGGGCGTACCGGTCTTCCAGGCCACCGAGGTCGTCGAAAGCGTATTCGAATAGGTGTCCTTGCCGTTGTTGGGATCGATGTAGACGATCTGCGGCGCCGAGCTCTGTGCAATATAGCTCTCGTAGCCCGAGACGCCCCACTGCTCGAACGACAGGCGGATACCCTCATTGTAGAAATCCTCGGCCGAACCGCTGCCCATGTCGAACCCGAAGACGGCCTTGGCCTCGGCCTTCAGGAAGGCCACCTCGGCGGCATTCATCCAGCAGAGCGGCGACGACGTGGTGAGCTTCACGCCCGAATACTTGTGGCCGATCGAGGAGAGGTCGGGGATCTCGATGCCGCGGCGCATGCCGACGTAGGTCTGGCCGGGCCACTCCGACTCGACGAAATAGGCCGCACGGCGGGGATCGTTGTAGGCGTTCATGTAGCAGATGATGTCGGCCGCTGCGTGCGAGTCACCGCCCGTCAGACAGGCCGTGTTGTCGGAGTGCGTCGCCGAGTTGTAGTTCACGGCCACGTAGATCGGGTTGCCGTCGGCTCCGAAGCTCGTCATGCAGGCGTTGTCATCGTTCGAGGTCATCACGCCAATCTCATGCGACACGGCGCTCTCAGCCATCGTGCGGGCCGTGGCCGGATCGGCATAGACGATACGCATGGCCAGACGCAGTTTGAGCGAATTGGCAAACTTGCACCACTTCTCGGCGCTGCCGCCATAGATGTTGTCGGCCGACGAGGCGATCGTCACCGAGCGGTTGGACGTCAGCACGTCGATGGCCGCATTGAGCTCCTCGAAGAACTTGTCGTAGACAGCCTTCTGCGAATCGTAGGGGACCTGCAGCTGTCCGTCGGCACCGATCTGCGAGTAGGGAATCGGACCATAGGTATCCGTCACGCGGTGCATGGCAGCCACCTTGATGACATCGGCAATGGCCAGGATCACCGGGTCGTCGGTCTGTTCCTTGAGCTCGCGCAGGTTCGAGTAGAGCGTCGGAATGACGAAATCACTGGCCATGAATACGTTGGTCCAGTTATCCGTCGGATTGTAATTCGAAATGGTATTGCGCTGTTCGGCGTTCGAGTCGGCAAAATAGCCGCCCTGCGTACCGCCCAGCAGGCAGTCGGTGAACTGCGCCGTATTGACGTCGGTCGAAATCACACCGCTCATGATACCGCTCATCGTAGCACCGAGCAGGTATCCGTCGGCCTGCATCTGATCCTTGTTCGGCTGATAAGGATCGCTGTTGATCTCCAGATAGTTGGCCGTGCAGGCGCTACCCGAGAGCAGGACCGTGAAAAGAAGCAGTTTACATATGTTTTTCATAACGGTTCGGTTTAGAATTTGAGTCTGAGGTTGAATCCGATGTTGCGCAACGACGGCATCATGAAGTAGTCGATGCCCTGATAGAAGTTGCCCGTCGTGGCGATGGTCTCGGGATCGAACGGAGCCTTGTTGTAGATCATCCACAGGTTGCGGCCCACGAGCGAAAGGGTGATTTCGCACAGGTCACCCAGCACCTTGCGCGGGATGGTATAGCCGATCGAGGCCTCCTGCAGGCGGACGTTGGTGGCCGAGTAGGTGTAGTACTGCGGAACCGTATTGCCGCCGCTGACCGATGTATACCACTTGTTGGCATCGACCAGATCGCCGCCGTTGATCACCACGCCGCCGGCATCACGCGCCGCGGCCGAAGCCTCCGAAACACCGTAGTAGTCGAGCATGGCCTGCGTGCGCGAGAATACGACGCCGCCCAGGCGTGCCGACAGGGCGAATCCGAAGTTGAAGTTGCCCCAGCGGAAGTCGTTGCGCCAGGCCATGTTGGCATCCGGAAGCACCGAGCCCAGCTTGATGTAGTCATTGACGTTCGAGATGGCCTCCGTGGCAACATTGCCCGACTCATCGACATAGATGGCGCCGTTGGCGTCGTATTTCATGTCGCGCAGCGAGTAGAGGTCACCCAGCGTTCCACCCTCCTTGAGGATGAAGTGGGCCTCGCCCAGTCCGTCCATGTCGAGCAGATCGACCGAGAAACGCTGTCCGGTCTCGGGATTGACGATGTTGTTGGCCAGCGAGAGGATCTCGTTGTGGTTCGTCGAGAGCGTGTAGTTCGTGTCCCACGAGAACTTGCCCCACGTGTTGCTGTAACCGAGAGCCAGCTCGAAGCCGCGGTTGAGCACCTTGCCCGACTGGATCGTCAGCACCGAGGAACCCGAACCGGTCGAGATCGTCGTGTCGAACGTCTGGTCCTGCGTCTTGGTGTTGTAGTAGGTCAGGTCGAGGTTGAAGTGCTTGAGGAAGCGCATCGTAAGACCCACCTCGAAGGATTTCGTGCGTTCGGGCTTGAGGTTGTAGATCGGGTACTTCGTATTGGTGTTCCACGTCAGGCCGCTCTCGTTCCACTCATAGAGCGGGTTGGCGATGAAGCGCTCGAAAGCGACACCCACCGATGCATACGAACCGCGCAACTTCACGTAGGAGAGGTTCTCCGGCATGTTGGGGATAAGCTGCGAAAGCACGACCGAGGCACCCACCGACGGGTAGAAGAACGAACTCTTCTCGGAGTGGGGGCCAGCCAGCTGCGACGGCCAGTCGTTACGGCCGGTCACCGTAAGGAAGTAGGTGTTCTTGAAGCCCACCTCGGCCGAGAAGAAGACCGACTGGGTCTGCTCACGCCAACCCTCCTGCAGGCGCTTGGTCTTCGACGAGTTGCTCAGGTTCTGGATGTTGAAGACGTTGGCCAGGCCCGGCTTCTCTCCCTCGAAGGCGTCCGAACCGTCGGCGATCGGGCCGCGGACCTTCATTGCGTCGTAGCGCATGTCCGAGATCGAGGCTCCGGCATTGGCCTGCAGCGACCAGTTCTCGCCGAAGGTCTTGTTGATGTTCACCAGCACGTCGCCGTAGACCTGCTTGTCGGTCATCTTCGTGATACCGTACATACCGCGGTCGGAGTACTCGGACAGCTGTTCGTAGGTCGAAGCATACATCTTCTCCGTATAGTCGGTGTGCGTGTTGTCGATGCTGACACGGCCCGAAACATTCAACCAGTCGAGGATGTCGTACGACAGCGAGGCGTTGAGCATGTAGCGGTCCTTGCTGTTCTCACGCAGGTTGCGGTAGTTGATCCAGTAGGGATTCTGCATCGTCAGGCCGGCATCGCCCACGGGCCAGTACTGCGTATAGAGCTGGCGCGAGGGGTTGTAACGCTCGTACATCTGGATGTCGCTCCAGTCGTCGCCGCGCGGGAAGATGTAGGCGCCTACCAGCGGGTTGTTGTAGGTTCCCTGGTTGGTCATGTTGCGGTCGCGCTGGAGCACGTAGCTCGCACCGACATCAAGACGCATGCGGTCCTTGAAGAAATAGGTCGTATTGCGGAACGTGAAATTGTAGCGGTCGTAGCTGTTGTTGGGGACGATACCGCGCGAGTTGATCGCCGCGGCCGACGCGTAAACCTGGTTCTTTTCGTTGCCCGTCGAGAAGGAGACGCTCTCGGTTCCGGTCACACCCGTCTGGAAGTAGTCGTCGGCCGGATCATAGCCCATGTAGTTGGCCGAATTGAGCCGATGGCCCCAGCTGCGGACGATCGAACCGGTGCTCGACGAGAGGTCACCCGTGCCGTAGCGGTTCTGGAACTCGGGAAGGACGAACGGCGTCATGATCTCAGTGTTGCTCGACACGACGACCGACGTACGACCGGCCTTGCCGCGCTTGGTCGTAACGACGATGGCTCCGTTGGCGGCATCCGAACCGTAAAGGGCCGCAGCCGCGGCACCGTTCAGCACCGACAGCGACTCGATGTCCTCGGGGTTGATGTCGGCGATCGGGTCGGTCGTACCCTGCGAACCGAACTTCGTTCCGCCGTCGCGGGCCGTAGTGAACATCGGCACGCCGTCGATCACGTAAAGGGCATTCGACGACTGGCTGATCGACTTCTGACCGCGCATGACCACCTTCGAGGCGCCGCCGACACCCGACGACGAGGCGTTGATCGTCACACCGGCCACCTTGCCGTTGAGCGAATTGATGAAGTTGGCGTCCTTGTTGGCGAGCAGGCTCTCGGAATCGACCTGCTGTACGTTATACGACAGGGCCTTCTCCGAGCGCTTGATGCCGAGGGCCGTCACGACGACCGCATCGACCTGCTGCGTCTCTTCTCGGAGCGTGAAGTCCACCTGCGTACGGCTTCCCACGACAGCCTCGACCGTCTGATAGCCCAAATAATTGACTGTCAGGACTGCATTTTCAGCGGGGGGGGGAACTTGCAGCGTGTAGTCTCCGTTCAGGTCGGTGCTCACACCGATGGTCGTACCTTTGACGAGCACGGCGGCTCCGATCACCGGAAACCCGTTCCCGTCGAGCACCTTACCCGAGATGCGCACGGGACGGCTGTCATCCTTCTTCACCGAGAGCAGGATGTTCTGCCCTTCGACGCTGTAGGTCAGTCCGGTACCCCGTACCAGCTGGTCGAGGACCTGGTTGATCGGCTGACTCTCGGCATCGACCGACACGATCTGACGCGCCGCATCGATCCCGTCGCCGAGCATGAAGAGATAGCGGGATTCTCCTTCGATCTTGGAAATAGCCTGCGTCAGAGGGACCTTGTCCAACCGGACCGTGAGCGTATTGTCCTGGGCAAAGGCCGCCGTTGCGAAAAGGCAGAGGCATGCGCAGGCAAATGCAGGCATAAACTTGATTAGTTTCCCGATTATACGGAAACTTACGTTTTTATTCATACATTTGTAGAGTGTTTAGGTAATAGGTTTTGTTCGTTCGTCAAGGGCGGGGCCGTTACCTGCCTGCGGGTGTGCAGACCCGCAGGCTTTTTTTTACGGTATTGCTCGATCTCCCCCGCCGGAAATGGAGGCAGACATCAACTCATGAGGACAGCGGTTTTAAAAGGTTGGTAATACATTTATTTCGATTCATCGATCAATAGATTGTAATGACGTTGCTGCGCACGTCGTGCTCGAAACGGAAGTCGGAGTTGTGCTGCAGCACGCGCAGGGCATGGTCCACACCGTCCGAGATGCGGATCTTGCCGCTCTTGAATCCGATGACGGGCATCTCCCGGCGACGGATGTCGATGCGCACGTTGTAGGCCTTCTCGAACTTGCGCATCAGCTCCTCGAACGACAGCCCGCGGATGCTGATGAGCCCTTCGGTCCAGCAAACGGCATCGAGGTCGGCATTCCGCTCGACGGAGATCCGTCCCTCGGTCAGACGCGCCTCGTCGTTGGGTTCCAGAACGATGGCCCGATGCGTCGCGGGATCGGTCAGCCGCACACGTCCCTCGAGGAGCGTGGTCGAGAAAGAGCCGGTTTCGGCATCGGCCTCGACATTGAACTTCGTACCCAGCACCTCCACATCCGAGGCGAAGGTCTCGACAACGAACGGATGCCCGGCATCGTGTGTGACCTCGAACATCGCCTCGCCGGTGAGTTTCACCTCACGACGATGACGTCCGAAAACCGACGGATACTCCAGACGCGATCCCGAGTTGAGCCACACGCGGGTGCCGTCCGAAAGGGTCACCTCGATTCGCTGGCCGGCCGGGACATTCAGCGCGACCATCTGCTCGGCCACGCTGTCGAACGTATATACATAGGTCGAATAACCCACTCCGAGGAGCAGTGCCACGACGGCCGCCACGCGCAGCACACGGCGGAAGACCATCCGCATGGCCGTCGGCCGGGAGGAAGTTGCGGCAGTCGTCGCACGCTGCGGGGGTTCGCCCGCAGCGAGACGCTCGAGTTCGGGCCCGTACATCTTGGTCGTCTCGAAAACGAAGCGTATCTCGTTGAATTCACGCACGTGCTCGGGAGAAGCGTCGAGCCAATCGGCCATACGGCGCTTTTCTTGCTCCGAGCAGTTGCCTTCGAGGTATTTCAATACGTCGGTCGATTTCATTACAATACTTCTTTTTGTACGTTTTGTCCGCATCGGTCCTGGGCTCCGCACGGTGCATTGCCGGCCGACAGACTATTATCACACTTTTTTCGTTCTCTTGACATCTATATATTGCACGAAAGCGGCGATCGGACAACCCGATCGGAGCATTTTGTGCAAATAAATATTTTTACGAAATTGCTAAATTTTTTCACGATCTAATTCTAAAAAAACCAGATCTGACACGGTGTTTTTTTCACGGATTGGTCGGAATGCTCGTGTAACGATTGAAAAAATATTATAACTTTGATCCCGAAAAAACAGTCAGTATGCCGATACCGGACGAGAGAGAATCCAGCGTCAGGGAATTCAACGAACTTTATTTCACCTATCGGAGCAATTTCATCTCGATAGCCCGTTCGTATGTCGAGGAGACGGCCGTGGCGGAGGATATCGTCACGGACAGTTTCGTTGCATACTGGGTACGGCGGCACGAACTGGCAGCGGATACGGATCCCCGACGCTACGTTGTCGGAGCGATCAAGAAGCGGTGCCTGGAGCATCTGCGCAACAAGCAGATCCACCAGCGCGTCGAAAAGAAGCTGCAGGATGCCAGCGACCGCATGTTGGAATACCACCTGGGGAGCCTCGAATGCTGCAAACCCGAACAGCTCTATGCCGACGAGGTGTTGGCCATTCTGCAAAAGCGGCTGGACGAGATGCCCGAACTCACCCGCGAGATCTTCATCGCCAGCCGCACCGAGGAGTTGAGCTACAAGGACATCGCCGAACGTTTCCGAATCCCCTCCTACAAGGTCAAGTATGAGCTGCAGAAGGCCCTGACCCAGTTGCGGGATTCACTCAAGGACTATCTGCCGGGCGTCCTTGTCCTGATCGCCGTAGACTTCCTGCTGCGCTCGGGGTACCACCCAAGCGGCATGTAACCCGTTGAGAGGCCCCCGCCGTCCGTCCGTGCGGCCGGAAACCGTTGCGGTCAGCCTGGCCGATGCACTTCACTCCAACCATTTTCCTCCGGACTCTTCGGCCCCGCCCGCAGCGAAGACTGCCTTCGGGCCGACAGACGGCTCCCCCTATTCCGGGTAGATCATCCGGATGGTGGCCCCGCCATCGACGGTCAGGGTCTGCCCGTTGAGAAAGTCGTTCGCCTCGTCGCACAGGAAGAGACACATGCGGGCGATGTCCCCGGGTTCCCCGACCCGGCCCGATGGATGGAACTGATGATCCTCCGAGCGCAACGGCTCCTCTTCGCGCACATGAATCCATCCCGGAGCAATGGCATTGACCGTAATGCGGAGCGGAGCCAGAGAGACGGCCAGCGAGTGTGTCAGCGAGTAGATGCCGCCCTTCGAGGCGGAATAGGCCTCGGTTCCGGCCTCGCTCTGCAGGTAGCGGGTCGAGCAGAGGTTGATGATGCGTCCGTATCGCCGATTGCCGTTCCGGCGGCGGTGGAGAGCCAGCTGGCGTGAGGTAATGAAAACCGGGCGCAGGTTGGTGGCGATCACCCGGTCGAACTCTTCGATCGAAAGTTCATCGAGGGGTTTGAAGAGGCCGATCCCGACGTTGTTCACCAGAATGTCGATATCGCCCAACGTCTCGAAAAGCTGTTGCATGCACCCCTCGAGACCGGCGGCATCGGTGACATCCAGCTGACAGAAACGGGCTCCGGTTCCGGCTGCGGTCCGGGCCCCGAGCTCGGGGTCGATGTCGCAGAAGACCACCTCATCGCCCTGCCGGGTGAAAGCCTCTACAATTCCCTTTCCGATTCCGCGGGCGCCGCCCGTAACGAATACACGTCTTTTCATGTTTTTTTGAATTTTTACCGCAAAGATAGCGCAAGTCGGCTGCAGAGACAAGAGCCGAAACCCCTCGAAAACGATCCGATTTCGTGACATCCCGCCCTCTCCGGGCGCCGGTGCGTCTTGCCTAAACAACAATTTTTCTTGCCTAAACGACAATTTCCACTTG
>ERZ779922.1637-NODE-1637-length-15095-cov-5.189428_pt1 | contig 15095 bp, 7 predicted proteins | sample MGYA00511544_ERZ779922 | MGnify/ENA primary metagenome ERZ779922 (study PRJEB29588, sample SAMEA2154516) | human gut metagenome | biome: human gut; feature: human-associated habitat; material: faeces | place: Denmark | collected 2008/2010 ... | reverse complement strand
TGCAAAAAAACCTTGTCATTGTCGAGTCTCCGGCAAAAGCAAAAACGATTGAAAAATTTCTCGGGAAAGATTTCAAAGTCCTTTCTAGTTACGGACATATACGTGATCTGAAGAAGAAAGAATTCAGTATCGACGTAGATAAGAATTTTAAACCCGATTATGAAATTCCGGCAGACAAAAAGGCTTTGGTCAGCACGCTGAAAGCAGAAGCTAAAGAGGCAGAAACCGTATGGCTCGCATCCGATGAGGACCGCGAGGGAGAAGCTATTGCCTGGCATCTGTATGAAGTATTAAAACTAAAACCGGAAAACACAAAGCGAATCGTATTTCACGAAATTACCAAAGGTGCTATTTTAAAAGCAATCGAGCAACCACGCAATATCGACCTCAACCTCGTAAATGCACAGCAGGCACGACGAATCCTGGATAGAATTGTAGGTTTTGAATTGTCTCCTGTACTTTGGAGAAAAGTTAAACCATCTCTGTCGGCAGGACGCGTACAGTCGGTAGCTGTCCGCCTGATTGTAGAACGTGAACGCGAAATTCATGCGTTCAAATCAGAAGCCGCTTACCGGGTTATTGCCATATTCCTGGTTCCCGATACAGACGGCAAGCTGGTAGAAATGAAAGCGGAACTGTCACGCCGTATCAAGACGAAAGAAGAAGCAAAAGCATTCCTTGACGCATGTAAGGGAGCGACTTTTACGATTGAAGATATAACCACCCGTCCGGTAAAGAAAACACCGCCGGCTCCATTCACAACTTCCACCCTGCAACAGGAAGCGGCACGCAAACTGGGATATACCGTAGCACAAACGATGATGATCGCACAACGTTTGTACGAATCCGGATTTATCACTTATATGCGTACGGACTCCGTCAACCTGTCGGAATATGCAACAGCCAGCAGCAAAGACGCTATCATACAGATGATGGGCGAACGCTATGTACATCCGCGCCACTTCGAAACAAAGACGAAGGGAGCACAGGAAGCGCACGAAGCCATTCGTCCGACTTACATGGAAAATCAATCCATAGAAGGCACAGCACAGGAAAAGAAACTGTATGATCTGATCTGGAAGCGCACCATCGCATCACAAATGGCGGATGCGGAACTGGAAAAGACTACTGCTACCATCTCTATAAGCAAAAGCGGTGATGCATTCACTGCCATCGGCGAAGTTATCAAGTTCGATGGTTTCCTGCGTGTATACCGTGAGTCTTATGACGATGAGAATGAACAGGAAGATGAGAGCCGTCTGTTGCCTCCTTTAAAGAAAGGCCAGAAACTGGAATATGGACCTATCGTTGCCACTGAACGTTTCACTCAACGTCCGCCACGCTATACGGAAGCAAGCCTTGTACGCAAACTGGAAGAGCTGGGTATCGGTCGTCCGTCCACATACGCTCCTACGATTTCTACTATCCAGCAACGCGAATATGTGGAAAAAGGAAATAAAGACGGTGAAGAACGTACATTTAATGTGCTGACACTGAAAGACAATCAGATTAAAGATGAAAGTCACAATGAAGTGACGGGAGCAGAAAAGTCGAAACTCTTTCCTACAGATACAGGAACTGTAGTGAATGACTTCCTTACCGAATACTTCCCGGATATTCTGGATTACAACTTTACCGCCAGTGTAGAAAAGGAATTTGACGAAATAGCGGAAGGAGAAGTAAAATGGACTTCGATCATGAAGACTTTCTATGATCAGTTCCATCCGGCAGTAGAAAAGACATTATCCATAAAGACAGAACATAAAGTCGGTGAACGTATGCTGGGAGAAGAACCGGAAACAGGCAAGCCTGTATCTGTAAAAATCGGTCGTTTCGGCCCTGTAGTACAGATCGGTGCCGCAGATGATGAAGAGAAGCCTCGCTTTGCCCAGATGAAGAAAGGGCAGTCCATGGAGACCATTACCCTGGAGGAAGCGCTGGAACTGTTCAAGCTACCGCGTACTTTAGGTGAGTATGAAGGAAAGACTGTCACTGTAGGTATAGGTCGCTTTGGTCCTTACATCCAGCATAACAAGGTATATGTATCACTGCCGAAAACACTTGATCCGATGAAAGTTACTCTGGAAGAAGCAGAGCAGCTGATTCTGGAAAAACGGACGAAAGAAGCAGAACGCCATATCAAAAAGTTTGATGAAGAACCGGAACTGGAGATTCTGAATGGTCGGTACGGACCTTACATTGCATACAAAGGCAATAATTACAAGATCCCTAAAGACATTGTTCCTCAAGATCTGAGTTTGAAGAGTTGCTTCGATCTAATCAAAATACAAGATGAGAAAGGTCCTGGCACTTCTGCCAAAGGTAAACGAACCGCAAAAAAGAAATAATATTTGCATCCAATGAGACATCAAAGTCCGGTAACCTATATCAACTGGTTACCGGACTTTTGTTGTATTTACCATGCTATATATTTCTTTTTAAACGATTTATTTCCAAACTCTTTGTTTTGATATATTAAATGCATACATTTGCGGGTCACAATCAAATTATCAGAACACAGTTATGCAAACAAACAATTTCAAATCTCTCTCAATGGGGGTACTATGCGCACTCTCGTTAGCCGGTTGTATGGAAAAGGACTTATATCAGGCTCCAGAAGAAAAAACTGCAGATGAATATTTTGGCTTTACAACATCCTCCAGTTGCACAGTTGATTTAAACTATGGTTTAAATTATCAGGTTGTTTTTGAGTTATATGCCGAAAATCCGCTATCGGAAGATAAGGATGGAAACATTATCAAGACAAAAGAAGAGCCTGTCTATCGCGGGGCTACGGATAAAAAAGGAATCTTTAATGATTTCATATCTATTCCGTCTTATCTTACAGAACTTTACCTTTATTCAAACTATCTTGGAACTGTCAGCCCGATTCAGCTACAAATTACAAACGGAAAAATATCTTTTGATCAGAAAGCTTTTATACAAAGTAAGAGAAATGCGAAGGGTACGAGTAGAGGGGTTACCAATAGCGGCTACAAATATCCGGAAGGTTTCCAGGTTTTAGGTGAATGGAATGAGATAGGATGTCCTACTTATCTTTCTTCTACTCCAACGGAAATAGATGGGCAGCTCATGTATAATATCCGTGAAGTTTTTATTAAGCCGGGTGGAAGTGCAGCGATGGAAGATTATTATCCTGAATATATAGGTGATAATGTAAATATAGAAATCAATGTTAAGAAACCAACAGAAATAGGACTGGTTATGCTCAGCAGTACAGGTACCAAGCAAAATACAGTCGGTTATTTCACCTACCCTACCGATCAAAAGCCGACTGATATAAGTCAAGTTACACCGATCATTGCCTATCCGCGCATATCGACTGCCGTGTGTAATTCCAGCAGTACAGCAGGTAGTATGTATACCGGCGACAGAGTAAAACTGAAATATTGGGATGGCACAAAGTTCGTGAACGAGTTCCCTGCGGGAGTAAGCATAGCATGGTTTCTTATTGAGTCTTCCTACAACCAAGGCACAAAGGAGATTATGAATAATAAACGTACTTTCTATTCTATTCGTGATCTGAATAAGAGCAAAGAACACCGTACCATTGCCCTAAAGAACAAATCAGGAGAAGTCGTTGCATTTGGTATGGAGGATGCAACCAACTTTGAACCGATAGGAGATAATACCAGAAAAGGAAACTTTGGCGATGCCGTATTCTATCTTGATTTCTCAGATGGATCAGCCATTGAGACTGGTGGTGTAGAAGAACTCCCAGACAAATCCATTAATGACAAAGAGATTTATAACTCCTTTAAAGGTGTATTATCATTTGAAGATTTTTGGCCATCCAAAGGAGATTATGACATGAATGATATGATTGTCGAATATAAGCGCGAAATTTATAAGAGTGTTCTCACAAGTAAAGTCGTAAAAGTTATAGATACATTTGTGCCTAAACATGATGGCGCAAACTGGCAAAACGGTTTTGGTTACCAGCTCACAGGTATAGCAAATAGTGATATAAAGAAAATAACCGTAGAATCCGGCGGAATCGTCTCACAATTCATGGAAGGGCAAGACCGGGAACCTGGTCAAAATTATCCCACTATTATCCTTTTTGACAATCAAAAAGCAGCTATAAACAAAACGTTTACTGTAACGATAGACGTCGCCCAAGAAAGATTTACAGAAACGGCATTTACTCCTTTCTTTAATAACAAATTTTGGGAACAAACATACAGCAAATTTAATATGAACCCCTTTATCATCATTTCTGCCAATACAGGACGTGATAAAGAAGCACATATTGTGAAATTCCCTCCAACAAGTAAAATGAATTTCTCTTATTTCGGCACAGGTAGTGATGTATCCAGGCCTGATGAGGGATTATATTATGTAAATAATGAGAATATGCCAACGGGACTGCAGATTAGCGGTATCAGTGTAAGAACTAAACGTGGTACCGATTTCCTTGTACCAGTAGAAACGACAAGCATTTTGGAAGCGTATCCTAAATTTGGTGACTGGGCATCCAGCTTCGGCGCTTCCAATCCATATTGGTGGAAAGACCCTGATAATTCGAAAGTAATTACCCAATAATAAAAAAGACTGTCTGAAAAGTATGTAATCCCTATCATTAACTTTACCCAAAGTCTTTCTTAAAGATAGTGTACAATTCCTTTTCGGACAGTCTTTTTCTATTCAACAACATCCAGTCCCTTTCCGGAACACATAAATATATTTTGTTCAGGGCAGGTATTACATTCTGGAAGGTACCTCAATGCCCAACAAGCTCATTCCTAAGCGAACCACTTTTGCCACATTGGCAGACAGAGCAATACGGAATACTTTTACCGCCTCATTCTCTTCACGCAGAATACTGAAATCATGGTAGAACTGATTATATTCTTTCACCAAATCATAGGTATAATTCGCGATAATAGACGGACTGTAGTCTTCTCCGGCCTGTTTTACAACTGCCGCAAAGTCAGCAACCATCTGAATCAGTCCTTCTTCCTTCTCGCTCAGCTCGATACCAGCAGGAATCTGTTCAGGTATCACAATTCCAGATTCAGCCGCTTTACGAAGCACAGACTGAATACGGGCATATGTATATTGAATGAACGGTCCTGTATTACCATTGAAGTCAATAGACTCTTTCGGATTGAAAGTCATATTCTTACGGGCATCTACTTTGAGAATAAAGTACTTCAAAGCACCCAGACCGACAATACGGGCAATATCATCCGCTTCTTCCTGCGTCAAACCATCCAGTTTTCCGAGTTCCTGCGAAGTTTCTTTGGCAGTCGATACCATCTCTTCCATCAGGTCATCAGCATCAACAACGGTTCCTTCACGGGATTTCATCTTACCTTCCGGCAATTCTACCATACCATAAGAGAAATGTACAAGACCTTTACCCCATTCAAAACCGAGCTTATCCAACAGGATAGAAAGTACCTGGAAGTGATAATTCTGTTCGTTACCAACGACATAAATCATTTTATCAATCGGATAATCAGCGAAACGAAGTTTGGCAGTACCGATATCCTGCGTCATATAAACAGAGGTTCCGTCGCCGCGAAGAAGCAGTTTATGATCCAGCCCCTCGGTAGTCAGGTCAGCCCAGACAGAGCCGTCTTCTTTTTTGAAGAAAAAGCCTTTTTCCAGTCCCTCCATTACTTTCTCTTTTCCTTCGAGATAAGTATTGGATTCATAATATATCTTATCGAAGCTGACACCCATTTTCCGGTAAGTCTCATCAAATCCGGCATACACCCAGTTGTTCATCATTTCCCACAGGGCACGTACTTCCGGATCGCCGGCTTCCCATTTCACCAGCATCTCGCGGGCTTCCTGCATCAACGGAGAAGCAGCTTCCGCTTCCTCTTTCGACTTGCCTTTTTCCATCAGTTCGGCAAGTTCCGCTTTATAATGCTTGTCGAAAGACACATAGTAGTCGCCTACCAGATGATCACCTTTCTTGCCGGTGCTTTCAGGAGTTTCGCCGTTTCCGTATTTCTTCCATGCCAGCATGGATTTGCAGATATGGATACCACGGTCGTTTACTATATTTGTCTTTACTACTTTGTTTCCGTTTCCAGCCACAATGTTAGCCAGCGCATTTCCCAAAAGATTGTTGCGCACATGCCCCAAGTGAAGCGGCTTGTTGGTATTCGGTGAAGAATACTCAATCATCACCAACGGAGAAGTTTCGGTAGCTTTCACCAGGCCGTACTCTTCATCCGACTGAATCTCATTCAGTAACTCAATCCAGGTAGCCGATGCAATAGTCAGATTCAAAAAGCCTTTTATCACATTGAAAGCAGCTACAGCCGGTTCGTTCGCCTTCAGATATTCGCCAATTTCCTGCGCTGTCTGTTCCGGTCCTTTTCTTGACATTTTCAGAAAAGGGAACACGACCAGTGTCAAATGTCCTTCAAATTCTTTCTTCGTTTTTTGCAACTGCACCATCTTCTCAGGGACTTCCTGACCGTAAAGTGCTTTTAGTCCGTTGATGACGGACGCTACAAGTTTATCTTCTATCTTCATAATCAAGTTGTTTCTTGCGCGCAAAGATACAAAAAAAGGAGACGCACGCGCCTCCCTCTTCTAATTTCTTTCAACTATATGTTTATTCAACAGCTGCAGACAATTCAGCACCAGCTTTAAATTTAGCTACTTTCTTAGCAGGAATAGTAATAGCTGCCTTTGTAGAAGGATTAATACCGGTTCTTGCTGCTCTTTCACTTACAGAGAACGTTCCAAAACCAACCAAAGCTACCTTATCACCAGCTTTCATAGCGTTAGTAACTGAAGAAATGAAAGCATCAAGAGCTTTCTTCGCATCGGCTTTACTCATTTGAGCTTCAGCAGCCATTGCACTAATAAGTTCAGACTTATTCATGATACGTAAAATGATTAATTAATATATATGTTACACAAAAGATTTCCCATTACGACTTTACAAATATAGATGAACAAAACAACATATCAAATAAAAACATAAAAAAAACGCAGCAAATTATTGAAAAAGAGCTAATAGGGAAGCTTTTCCATGCTTTAAAACAGAATTTATTCGTACTTTTGCGTTCATTACTTAAATATTCAGAATATAAAATTATGCCAACTGTAACTAAAAACCTGATAATTATCAATGTACTAGTCTTTTTCGGGACACTTGTCGCCCAACGATATGGTATCGATCTGACTAATTATCTGGGATTGCATTTTTTCCTCGCCAGTGACTTCAATCCGGCACAGCTTATCACTTATATGTTCATGCATGGCGGATTCAGCCACATTTTTTTCAATATGTTTGCCGTTTTCATGTTTGGAACTGTTCTTGAACGGACTTGGGGACCGAAACGTTTCCTTTTTTATTATATCGCCTGTGGTATCGGTGCAGGGCTCATCCAGGAAGGAGTGCAATACATCAAATATATAGTAGACTACAGCCACTATTCACAAGTGGATATAGGAACGGGGATTATTCCTATGGGAGAGTTTTTGAACATGCTGACCACCGTGGGCGCTTCGGGAGCTGTATATGCCATTTTGCTCGCATTCGGTATGTTGTTCCCCAACAACCAGCTATTTATCTTTCCGTTACCCTTCCCTATCAAAGCTAAATTCTTTGTTTTCGGTTATGCTTTGATTGAACTGTATGCCGGTTTTGCCAATAATCCCGGAGATAATGTCGCGCATTTCGCCCACTTGGGAGGTATGATATTCGGATTTATCCTGATTATGTATTGGAGAAAAAAAAGTAGAAACAATGGGACATATTATAACTGATTTAAAAGAAACGTTCAGAAGAGGAAACACTTTCATCCGACTGATTTACATTAACGTAGGCATCTTTGTTATCGGTACGTTAATCAGTGTCATATTGCAGCTGTTCAACCTGAGTGCAACGGGAATATTCGATTTATTCGCCCTTCCGGCTTCCCTTCACCGGTTTATTCTTCAGCCATGGTCATTGCTCAGCTATATGTTCATGCATGCAGGCTTCCTGCATATCCTGTTCAACATGCTCTGGCTGTACTGGTTCGGAAGTTTGTTTCTCTATTTCTTTTCGGGAAAGCATTTACGGGGATTGTATGTATTGGGAGGTATCTGCGGAGGATTGTTCTACATGATAGCCTATAACATCTTCCCTTATTTCAGCCAGACATTGCCGTTCTCCACACTCGTCGGGGCTTCCGCTTCCGTGCTGGCCATCGTAGCTGCCACCGCCTACAGAGAACCGAACTATCGGGTACAGCTTTTCCTTTTCGGCGCCGTCCGTTTGAAATATCTCGCACTGATCGTTATCGGAACGGACCTGCTCTTTATTACATCCAACAATGCCGGAGGACACATCGCCCACTTAGGCGGCGCACTTGCCGGGCTCTGGTTTGCAGCCAGTCTGAGCAAAGGCAAAGACGTGACTTACTGGATCAACTGGTTCCTTGACGGCTTCGCTTCCCTGTTTCAGAAAAAGACATGGAAACGCAAACCAAAAATGAAAGTACATTATGGAAGCGATACAAGTCGCGAGAAAGATTACGATTATAACGCCCGTAAGAAAGCACAATCGGATGAAGTAGACCGCATTCTGGAAAAGCTGAAAAAATCCGGTTATGAAAGCCTGACGACGGAAGAGAAAAAGAGCTTGTTCGACGCAAGCAAAAGATAAAGAATGGAACACATTGGCAAAGTTGTCCTGTATTTGATATTGGCAGTCAACGCACTCTTTGTAGGGATGTTGATTCTGAGTGCCTATAGCCCGTATCTTCAACCGAAAATACACCCGATAGCTTCTTGCCTGGGGCTTGCCTTCCCCATCTTCCTTGCTGTCAACATCTGTTTCACCCTCTTTTGGGTAATCATCAGCTACCGCTATGCCTTATTACCGGTCATCGGTTTTCTGGTATGTATTCCACAGATACGAACCTATATTCCCATCAATTCTACAGTAGAAACGATACCGGATGGCAGCATCAAATTCCTCTCTTACAATGTGATGGGATTTAACAATCTGGAGAAAAAGGAAGGAAAGAATCCGATATTATCCTATCTGGCTGACAGTGAGGCTGACATAATCTGTCTCCAGGAGTACAATTCAACCAAAAACAAGAAATATCTGACAGACGAAGACATCAGAAAAGCATTGAAAGCATATCCCTACCATTCCATTCACAATCCGGAAAGAGGAGGCAGCCAGTTGGCCTGTTTCTCCAAATTCCCCATACTTTCAGCACGTCCCATCAAGTATGAAAGCACTTACAATGGTTCGATGCAGTACACCCTGAAAGTAAATGAGGACACTATCACCCTCATAAACAACCATCTGGAATCCAACAAACTGACGAAAGAAGACAAGGTGATTTATGAAGATATGATTAAAGACCCGAACGCAAAGAAGGTAAAAACGGGACTCCGGCAATTAATAAAGAAACTGGCAGAAGCATCGGCTATCCGTTCTTCGCAAGCGGATTCTGTAGCCGTCGCCATCGCAAACAGCAAATACCCGACTATTATTACCTGTGGCGATTTCAACGACGCTTCTATTTCATACACCCATCGCATCCTGACACAACAGCTGGATGACGCCTTTACACAATCCGGCAGGGGACTGGGCATCTCCTATAATTTGAATAAATTCTATTTCCGGATAGACAATATTCTGATCAGCCCCAACCAGAAAGCCTACAACTGCACCGTAGACCGTTCGATCAAAGATTCGGACCATTACCCGATCTGGTGCTATATAGGCAAGCAATAATGCAGAAAAACTTAAATAAATACCATGATGATTAGAAAAACTTTAACCATTTTAGCAGTAAGTTGTATGATGTACTCCTGTGAAACAAAAACAGAAAGCAACCCTTTCTTCACTGAATTTCAAACAGAGTATGGTGTTCCTTCTTTCGATAAGATCAAACTGGAACATTACGAACCCGCCTTTCTGAAAGGTATTGAAGAGCAGAACCAGAATATCCAGGCCATTATCGCAAGCCCGGAAGTGCCTACCTTCGACAACACGATTGTAGCTTTGGACAACAGCGCACCCATTCTGAACCGTGTAAGCGCCATTTTCTTCAATATGACGGATGCGGAAACAACCGATGAGCTTACCGAGCTCTCTATCAAAATGGCACCGGTCCTTTCCGAGCACGAAGATAACATCTCCCTGAATCAGGAACTTTTCAAACGTGTAAACGCTGTATATCAACATAAAGATTCCATGAATCTGACAACGGAACAGAAACGCCTGCTGGACAAGACTTACAAAGGATTTGTCCGTTCGGGTGCCAATCTGGATACAGAGAAGCAGGCACGTCTGCGTGAAATCAACAAAGAACTTTCTACTCTCGGCATCACATTCAGCAATAATGTACTGAATGAAAACAATGCTTTCCAACTTTCCGTAGACAAGAAAGAAGATTTAGCCGGATTGCCCGAATGGTTCTGCCAAAGCGCAGCCGAAGAAGCAAAAGCTGCCGGACAACCGGGGAAATGGCTGTTCACCCTGCACAACGCCAGCCGCCTGCCGTTCCTGCAATACGCTGAAAACCGCCCTCTCCGTGAGAAAATGTACAAAGCATACATCAACCGCGGCAATAACAATGACAAGAATGACAACAAAGAAACGATCCGCAAGATCGTCTCCCTCCGCCTGGAAAAAGCAAGGCTATTGGGCTTCAACAACTACGCCAACTTCGTACTGGATGAGACAATGGCAAAGAATGACAGCAACGTAATGAACCTGCTGAACAACCTCTGGAGCTATGCCCTCCCGAAAGCGAAAGCCGAAGCCGCAGAACTTCAACAGTTAATGGACAAAGAAGGCAAAGGCGAAAAGCTGGAAGCCTGGGACTGGTGGTACTACACAGAAAAACTCCGCAAAGAGAAATACAACCTCTCCGAAGAAGACACCAAACCTTATTTTAAACTGGAAAATGTACGCGAAGGAGCTTTCGCAGTCGCCAACAAACTATATGGTATCACGCTGAGCAAACTGGAAGGTATCCCGACTTATCATCCGGATGTAGAAGTCTTCGAAGTGAAAGACGCCGACGGCTCCCAACTGGGTATATTCTATGTAGACTATTTCCCGCGTTCCGGAAAAAGCGGTGGCGCATGGATGAGCAATTACCGCGAACAGCAGGGAGCAACGCGTCCCTTGGTATGCAACGTATGCAGTTTCACCAAACCGGTCGGCGATACCCCTTCTCTGTTGACTATGGACGAAGTAGAAACCCTGTTCCACGAATTTGGCCATGCCCTGCACGGCTTACTGACAAAGTGCGAATACAAAGGAACTTCCGGCACCAATGTCGTACGTGACTTTGTTGAACTTCCTTCTCAGATCAACGAACACTGGGCTACCGAACCGGAAGTACTGAAGATGTACGCCAAACACTATCAGACAGGTGAAGTGATCCCCGATGAAATCATCGAAAAGATTCTGAAACAGAAAACGTTCAACCAAGGATTCATGACCACCGAATTACTGGCTGCCGCCATCCTCGACATGAACCTTCACATGATAACAGATGTAAAGAATCTGGATATGCTTGCTTTCGAAAAAGAAGCCATGGACAAGCTCGGTCTGATCCCCGAAATTGCCCCCCGTTACCGCGTCACTTACTTCAATCATATCATTGGCGGATACGCTGCCGGATACTACAGTTACCTTTGGGCGAATGTACTTGACAATGATGCCTTTGAAGCCTTCAAAGAACATGGAATCTTTGATAAAAACACCGCCGACCTCTTCCGCTACAACGTATTGGAGAAGGGAGACAGCGAAGATCCGATGATACTTTATAAGAATTTCCGCGGTGCAGAACCAAGTCTGGAGCCGTTACTGAAAAACAGAGGAATGAAATAAAACGGCAAAAAAGCCCTTAAACATCAAATATTTGAGGGCTTATTACATATGAATGTGAAAAAAAAACTATATTTGCAGCCTTGTATGCGGCAAATAGTACTTGTATACGACAGAATTTAACTGAAAATTAAATTAAAAAAGTAATCATCATAAATTAAAAGTAAAATGCAAAACAAAGGATTTGTAAAGGTTTTTGCGGTACTGCTCACGCTGGTGTGCGTGTTCTACCTCTCCTTCTCCTTCGTAACTCGCCATTACACAAATAAGGCGAAAGAGATTGCGAACGGCGACCCGAAAGTAGAACAGGACTACCTTGACTCTCTCTCCAATGAGAAAGTAATGCTGTGGAACTGGACGCTGAAACAATGTCGTGAAATGGAGATCAGTTTAGGTTTGGACCTGAAAGGTGGTATGAACGTTATCCTTGAAGTTTCTGTGCCTGATGTTATCAAAGCATTGGCTGATAACAAGCCGGATGAAAATTTCAACAAGGCGTTGAACGAAGCTGCAAAGCAAGCTGTCAACAGCCAGGATGATATCATCACCCTGTTCGTCAGAGAATACCAGAAGACTGCTCCGGGCGCAAAACTTTCCGAACTCTTCGCAACACAACAGTTGAAAGACAAAGTTAACCAGAAATCATCGGATGCAGAAGTTGAAAAAGTATTGAGAGCAGAAGTAAAAGCTGCTGTTGAAAACTCATATAACGTACTTCGTACACGTATCGACCGTTTCGGTGTTGTTCAGCCGAATATCCAGAGCCTGGAAGACAAAATGGGTCGTATCATGGTGGAATTGCCGGGTATCAAAGAGCCGGAACGTGTGAGAAAACTTCTCCAAGGTTCTGCTAACCTGGAATTCTGGGAAACTTATACAGCTAAAGAAGTTCTTCCTGCCATGCAATCTGCTGATGCTAAATTGCGTGCTGTATTAGCGCAGGAGACAGGTGCAGACTCTACTGCTGTAGATTCCACCAAAGAAGCTCCGCTTGCAGAAGCTACTCCGGCCAAGAAAAACGTAAGTGCTGCCGACAGTCTTGCTGCTGCCCTGAAAGGAGATGCTACAACTACTGAAGATAATTCAACAGCTAACCTGGCAGAAATTAAAAAGCAATACCCTCTGTTGGCTATCCTGCAGTTGAACTCTAGCGGACAAGGTCCTGTGATCGGTTACGCTAACTACAAAGACACTGCTGATATCAACAAATATCTGGCTATGCCGGAAGTTAAAGCAGAACTCCCGAAAGACCTTCGTTTGAAATGGGGTGTTTCTCCTTCTGAATTTGACAAGAAAGGACAGACGTTCGAATTATATGCTATCAAGTCTACCGAACGCAACGGTAAAGCTCCGTTGGAAGGTGATGTAGTAACAGACGCGAAAGATGAATTTGACCAATACAGCAAACCGGCTGTCAGCATGACTATGAACTCTGACGGTGCACGTCGTTGGGCACAGTTGACTAAACAAAACATCGGTCGTTCTATCGCTATCGTTCTTGATAACTATGTATATTCTGCACCAAACGTAAACTCTGAAATCACAGGTGGACGTTCACAGATTACAGGTCATTTCACTCCTGAACAGGCAAAGGACTTAGCTAACGTATTGAAATCAGGTAAGATGCCGGCTCCGGCTCACATCGTACAGGAAGATATCGTTGGTCCGTCATTGGGTCAGGAATCTATCAATGCAGGTGTATTCTCATTCGTAGTGGCTCTGATTCTGTTGATGATCTATATGTGTATGATGTACGGCTTCATACCGGGTATGATTGCCAATGGTGCATTGTTCCTGAACTTCTTCTTCGTATTAGGTGTCCTCTCCTCCTTCCAGGCAGCATTGACAATGTCCGGTATTGCCGGTATGGTGTTGTCACTAGGTATGGCAGTGGATGCGAACGTACTTATCTACGAACGTACAAAAGAAGAACTTCGTGCCGGTAAAGGTGTGAAGAAAGCACTTGCTGACGGTTATTCCAACGCATTCTCCGCTATCTTCGACTCGAACCTGACATCCATCATCACAGGTATCATTCTGTTTAACTTCGGTACCGGTCCGATCCGTGGTTTTGCTACGACATTGATTATCGGTATTCTAGTATCCTTCTTCACCGCTGTATTCATGACCCGTATAGTTTACGAACACTTCATGAACAAGGACAAACTATTGAACCTTACATTCACAACCCCTGTTTCAAGAAACTTGATGACCAACACACGTTTTGATTTTATGGGAACAAACAAAAAATCCCTTATCATCACTGTAGCCATCATCCTCGTTTGTATCGGTTCATTTGCCATGCGCGGTTTAAGCCAGAGTATCGACTTTACCGGTGGACGTAACTTCAAGGTACAGTTCGAGAATCCGGTAGAACCCGAACAGATTCGTGAATTGATCTCCAGCAAGTTCGGTGATGCTAACGTTAGTGTTATCGCTATCGGTACAGATAAGAAAACTGTACGTATCAGCACCAACTACCGTATTGAAGATGCAGGAAACGATGTTGACTCTCAAATCGAAGCATATTTATATGAGACTTTGAAACCTGTGCTGACTCAAAACATCACTCTAGCTACCTTTATCGACCGTGACAATCACACTGGTGGTAGTATTGTAAGTTCTCAAAAAGTGGGTCCGAGTATCGCAGACGATATCAAAACAGGTGCTATCTATTCCGTAGTACTGGCTTTGATCGCTATCGGTCTGTATATCTTAATCCGTTTCCGTAACATCGCATATAGTATTGGCTCTATCGTAGCTCTATCATGCGATACCATCATGATTATCGGTGCTTACTCATTGTTATGGGGTATCGTTCCATTCTCACTGGAAATTGACCAAACGTTTATCGGTGCTATCCTGACAGCTATCGGTTACTCTATCAATGACAAGGTGGTAATCTTCGACCGTGTACGTGAGTTCTTCGGCCTGTATCCGAAACGTGACAAACGTCAGTTGTTCAATGATTCATTGAATACTACACTTGCACGTACTATCAATACATCATTAAGTACATTGATCGTATTGCTGTGTATCTTCATCCTTGGCGGTGATTCAATCCGCAGCTTTGCATTCGCAATGATCTTGGGTGTTGTTATCGGTACATTGTCATCACTGTTCATTGCATCTCCGATTGCATACAACATGATGAAGAACAAAAAAGTCGTACCAGTAACTACGGAAGAATAATAAATTCCAGAAATAGAAAAAGCCTCTTCCGAACATTCGGTAGAGGCTTTTTCTATTG
>ERZ779922.1636-NODE-1636-length-15107-cov-2.309062_pt1 | contig 15107 bp, 13 predicted proteins | sample MGYA00511544_ERZ779922 | MGnify/ENA primary metagenome ERZ779922 (study PRJEB29588, sample SAMEA2154516) | human gut metagenome | biome: human gut; feature: human-associated habitat; material: faeces | place: Denmark | collected 2008/2010 ... | reverse complement strand
GAATTTCCCCCAGCGTAATAGAAGTTCCGCTCTTTCCAAGTAAAATGGCAAGCTGGCGCAGCGCCTTATTGGCCTGATCGGTCGTGGATTGTAATGCTGTCTGGGCGCTTAGCAGGTTTTTCTGAGCCTGCAGCAGATCCGTCTCCGTGCAAAGCCCCGCTGCCAGTTCCCGCTCTTTGCGATCCACCTGCGCCTGATAGTTCTCCGCCGTCTTGGCAGCCGCCTCCACCTCGTCCTGAAGCTGCCGGCAAGTGCCCCACTGGATCTGTGCGGTCTTTACGACCTGCCAGACCGTCCGGTTTCTGGACGCACGGCTTGACGCCGAATTTAAGGAAGTGAGCGACTTTTTATACTGCTTCGCTGCCATCGACAGCGTTTGTGCATTTCGCTCATAGGTGCCGATCAGTGCCTCATCTCCGCCCGCATCTTCGAGCTCATCTGCTTTATAGTTCATATCCCGGGCACCGGAAATCATCGCATCGTAGGCTTCCTGGTAGACGGCAAGGCTGTCCTGATAACTGTAATCGGCGCTGACAGCCGTTCCATTGCCGCGCCGCACCAGCGCCTCCAGTTCCCCGTACTCTATCACAGAATCCGCTAGCTGTTCCTCCGTATAGGAGCCGGACTGGCTGGCGATCGTGTTGTCTGCGCTGTTTTCGGTTATGGTGCCATCTTCCAGCGCCGGACCATCTGCCTCGCTGTCTGAATCACTTTCTGTGCCGGAAATCAAAGGCGTTTTCGCCGCCTGCGCCGGGCTCGATACAAGAATACAAGCCGCCAGGGCAATTCCGATCGAACGACTCAATCTGCTTTTTCCGATTCGTTTCACATTATGACCGTCCGGATGCACATCCAAAGCACTTGCACCGCTTCGGTCTCTTTCTTGCCCCTTGCGCATCTTTTGCTCTGTCCCAGCTTCCGCGTTCATCCATTTTCCTTTCAGATTTCGCATCATCCGCCCACCCCTTTCTACTGCGTGGACGCCAGGCCGTCCACCGCCCACTGGTAGGCGAACTGCGCCTGGAGAAGCGACATCGCTGCCGTCTCTTTTGCCACGGATGCCGATTCATAGGAATAGGTTGCGCTCTGGTATGCGTTCTGGCTGATAAGTCCGGCTGCCAGCTTGCGGTCGTTGGTCTGTTTCGTCTTTTCTTCTAATTCAAGGCTGCGTTTTGCCTGTTCATACTGTGCCTCAGACAGCTTCAGATTCTGATAAGCCGACTGGACATTCGACTTGACTGCCTCCTTCCCGCTGGTCAGAGTTGTCTGGTACTGCTCTTTAAGGGTGCTTGTCATCGCGTTGTTGACCTGACGTGCCAGAATCTTTAACTGATAATTACTTTCCTGTGCTTTCGCAATGTCCTCTTCAAGATTGATCGATACACTCATCTGTTCCTGCGGGTCCGGTAATGCACAGATTTCTACTGATGCGCCATATTTCCATCCAAGCATCTGGCACAGGGATTCCTTTGTCGATGCAATATTGCTCTCCGCCGTCGTGATGGACGCCTGCGCCTTTAAAAGAGTCTCCTTGGCATCCAGCACATCCGTCTGGGTCGCGCTTCCGGATGAAAGTTTTAAGTTTGCCGTCTCATAGTCTTTTTCTGCCTTGGATACCTGGTTCTGCACACTCTTTAAGTTTTCCTGGGCATTCCAGTACTGGATCATCAGGTTCTGCGCCTGCTGTACCAACGATTTTTCGGTCTGCGTATACCCCCACGCCTTAACATTCGCATCATCGACGTTATTATCGCCCTGCTCGCGCATCTGGGTCGCGGAAGCCTCGCTTCTCTGTGCTGCTGCCAGTGCGGAACCATAATTCGCATCATCTGAATCCGGGTACTCGATACTGCTCTCGATCTCATCTGCCGCGTCATAATATTCCTGCGCGATCTCATTGCTGTCTTTGCCCTGATAATCCTTGTACTCGATCCGGTTCTTCTCCACTGTGCTGTTGTACTCATGGATCCGATCAGCAATCTCGTCAAATTCGAGCTTATCATCCTGCAGCGAAGCCCATTTTTCTGTGGAATATGCAAATTGCGGGCTGCCTGCCAATACCTGGACCGGCGCACCTGCCGCCAGGAATACTCCCAGTGAGCAGGCTGCCACGCCAGAGGCAATCCGGCGGGTCAGGCATAATCTTCTATTTTGATTCATGTATGTCACTCCATTCCGATCTATCTGATTTTAATTTCCGCAGCAAATATTTTATTTCCTACAATATTTTTTCTATTAACCTATATCTAATCCACATCCGGTATCTCTTCCTTCGGTTTCCGGCTCAGCAGTGCGTAATATACTGGAACCATGAAGAGCGCGACAATCACACCTACGCTCAGACCGCCGATATCTACGATCGCCAGACCCTGTGTCGTGGAACCGCTGCTTCCGATTGCCAGTGCCATCGGAATCATCGAGAGGATGGTTGTCATACTTGTCATCAGAATCGGCCGGATACGGGTCGCACCTGCCTCGATGAGCGCTGTCCGCAGATCCATCGTGGAGCGATACTGGTTGACCGTATCCACGTAGAGAATACCGTTATTTACAACAGTTCCGACCAGAATCAGGAAACCGAGCAGGGACGTCATACTGATGCTGACGCCGGTCAGCTTCAGTAATCCGAAGGAACCAACCAAACTGAACGGGATGGTCGTCATAACCATGATGGAAAACTTCACAGACTCAAACTGTGCCGCCATGACAACGAATACCAGGAAGACTGCAATCGCAATCGCGCGGTACAGGGAGCTGAACTCACTCTTCATCATACGGTCACGGCTGTTCTGCCCAATGCTGATTGTACCGCTTAAGTTCGGAGTAATTACCTCACTGTTTATTTGCTGCTGTACATTATCACCGGTGTAATCGGCAGAGATTGTGATCTCATATGCACCGTCGGTTCTGGAAATCGAAGCCGGACTGTCCTCAAATACGACATTTGCCACATCGGTCAGTGCCACCTTCTGTCCGTTTGTTCCCGTCAAAATAATATCTTTTATGTTATCAACTGTCTCGTACTCGCCCTCCGGATACTCAACCGTTACCGTAATGTCCTCGCCGTCAATTTTAAGTGTCGTCGCGTCGATACCGCTCAACATCTGGTTGAGCGTCGTTCCGATACTGGAAGCCGTGAGCCCATACGCCTTTGCCATGACCGGATCAATCTTCAGGGTAATGATCGGTGCATTATTCTCAATACTGGAATGGATATTGATGACATCCGTTCTTGCTGTCATTTCCTTGACAATCTTATCACTAACTTCTTTTAATTCATCATACTGCGTGCCGTGAAGAATCACTTCATAGCCGCGCTGTCTTCCCATGAAGCTCATGGAAGTCGATGCCGATACGTCGATCGTACAGTTTGCAATGTTATCCATCTCTTTCTGCCACTGATCGGCTACATCGTCTGTTTTCATGGTACGGTCATCTTTCAGATAAGCACTGATCTCGCCGCTGCCTCCGTTGTAACGCAGCATGTACGAATCAACCTGGTCGCTCGCGGAAACAATCGCCTCCGCTTCTGCCAGCGCTTCCTCGATCTTTTCCTGTTTCAGACCCGGACGCGTCTCAATGCTGACACTGACCGTACCGGTATCATCCGATGTCATCAGCTCCGTCTGCATTCCGCTCGCCAGAATTACCGTCAGTACAAGTACCAGAACCGAAAATCCCATAACCATCGCTTTGTGGTTTAACAGACGGTCCATGATGCCGCGGTACCATTTCTGTAAACGTTCAATCGGACGTCCCATCAGGGCGCGCTTCGCCTCGCTCGGTTTGTAGAACAGATAACACAGCGGAACCACCGTCATCGCAGAAAGCAGGGACGCCGACATACAGAACACGATCGTAAATCCCAGCGGTTTGAACATCTGTCCGGTCATACCGTTTAAGAATGCCAGCGGCAGGAATACGACACAGGTCGTGATCGTCGAACCGATGATCGAGTTGATGACAATGCCGGTTCCGTGAAGCGCTGCTGAAAAATAGCCCAGCGCCCCCTTGTCTTCCTGCTCCGCCGTTGCACGGAAACAGCTCTCCAGTACAACAATCGAGTTATCGACCATCATGCCGACGCCGAGTACCAGCGCACTCATCGTGATAACGTTCAACGAAAATCCTGCCATCGTGATCGCAATCAAGGACATCAAAATCGAAGTCGGAATCGAACTTCCGACGATCAGAGACGCCTTATAATCGCCAAAGAACAGGAAAATGATGAACATGGAGATGATAACCGCCAGAACCATTGTCTCTGCTACGTCTTTTAAGGAATCAAGAATCGTGTCAGATGTATCATTTGCAACCGTGATCGTCAGATCCGAATCATCTGCCATCAATTCTTCAATTTTCTCTTTTACAGCCGAGGACACTTCCATATCTGTGCTGTCCTGCTGCTTCTGAATCGAAATGGAGATCGTCTCCTGACCGTTGTAACGGGAAATGCCGCCCCGGTCTTTCGTTGCCTCATACACATTTGCCACATCTGACAGAGAAATAATCTGTCCTGCCGGCGTCTTGATTGGAATATCCTGCAGCTCATTTACCTGTTCTGTTTTTAAGGAGGTAGTAACGGAAAGCTCCAGGTTTCCGGCATCTGCCTCACCCGACGGGGATGCCACGTTTGCATCGCTGATCGCACTCGCAACATCCTGCATGGTCAGATTGTACTGATCCATTTTTTCAGACTGTAATTCAATGCTGACGTACTTAGAAGAACCGCCTCGCGTCTCAATGTTTGCAATTGAAGAAATTCGCTCTAATTCAGGTACTATCTTCTGATCCACATAATCGTAGAGGTTTGTCTGCGTCTTATGTGCAATCGAAAGCATCATGCTGTTTCCTTGATTGGAGTTCATCGACATAACGCTCGGTTCCACATCATCCGGCAGCGCCCGCTGGATATTGTCCAGTTTCTGCTTTAAGTTGTCATACGCCTCATCCATATCGGTGCCGTAATCGTACTGAAGCATGATCATCGAACGTCCATCGCTCGATGTGGAGGAAATCGTGTCCACGCCTTCCATCGTGCCGATCGCCTCCTCGATCGGTTCGGTTACCAACTCGCTGATATCCTCCGGTCCTGCGCCTGAATAATTTGCCATGATAATCAGCATCGGCGTCTCCATATCCGGCATCTGCTCCAGCTTTGCCGAAAAGACCGATGAAATACCGAATACAACCAGACACAACAGAGCCATGACAGTAGTAACCGGATGTTTCAGGATATATTTCGTTACTCCCATGTCTTACATTCCTCCTGTCCTACTGTTTCTGTCCATTTTTTTTATCTTTCGGAGCACCTGCACCACCCGAAGGCTGATCGTTTCCGCCATCTGCCGGAGCACCCGCTTTCTGTCCATTTTCAGAGCCTGCCGGGGCATCGGCTTTCTGGTTTCCAGCTTCATCCGCTGCTGCCGCATCTGTTTCTTCACCCTTTAAGTTAACGGTTGAACCCTCATAAAGCTGGGAACTCCATGTACTGATGACGAGATCATCTGCCGTCAGCCCCGACTTGATCTCCGCCAGCTCTGTATTATAAAGCCCCACTTCGACTTCCACTTTATGCACCGTTCCGTCCTGGTAAACATAGACATTTCCAACGCCGTTATCATAGTAGATCGCATCTACCGGCACGGTCATGACATTCTCTGCACGCTCAGAAGTTACTGTTACCTTGACAGTACTTCCCGTTGAAAGGCTGTTCGCCTCCGGCAGCTCTGCTTTTATCTTAAACAGACCGTTGCTCTCGTCCGCCATGCTGCTGACATCGGTAATCACACCATCATAAGTCGTTCCATCTTTTACAATCGTCATCGCGTCGCCCTGGTTTAAGTTGCTCATAACACGCTCGGATACGTAGAACGATACCCTTTTATCTCCCTCACCGGAGATAACGCAGAGCTGCGCCTGCTGGTTGACATGATCATATACATCAATATCCATCGTCTCAATCTTGCCGGAGATCGGTGCGGTCACGGAACTGTATTCCACCTGACGATCGTAGTTTAATTTTGCCGATTCATAATTTAACTGTGCCGTCTTCGCCTGGTTCTGATACTGCTCCCATTCCTGATCAGAAATATCTCCTCCCTGATAAAGAAGCTGCATACGGCTTAAATTGCTCTGTGCCTCGGTCAGGTTAACAGAGGCGGAGTCCATCGCATTTTTCGCCGTCTCAACCTGTTCGGTATTGATCGTACAGAGAAGCTGACCCGCTGTCACCATATCACCGACGCTGACGTTGACACCCGTCACATCGCCGGATGCCTTCGCATAGACATAGACAACGTCCGATGCCTCGACAGTACCGGATGTGCTGGTTGTCCGCTCGATCGTTCCGCTCTTTGGATTCTCAGCCGCAACCGTCGCCACATTGTCCATCTGCGTGTCCTGCATACCGCCCGGACCGCCCGGACCGCCACCTGAACCTCCTTTGCTGCCACCCTTGAAACGCATAAAAAGCGCCGCAAGTACGAGCACCACCACCACCGCGATGATGGCTGTTTTCTTTTTATTCTGCTTTGCCGCTTCCATCAGAGAAGATAGTTTACTCATTTCGCATATTCCTTTCTGGTTTTTCCTAATTGTCCCTAGTATAACATCCCATTTTTAAACGAGTTTCAACTACATATAAACTGAATGTAAACGAACCGTGAAAAAAATGTGTTGCACCGTTCACAATCAGTTTAAACTTATGTGGTATACTATAAGTGTTTATAATATTACATCTTTTTAATTGAATTATAGGGAGGTTTTACAGATATGTTTCACATTCTCGTGGTAGAAGATGATACGAAACTGCGTTCCCTGTTCTGCACGGTACTCACCAACAATGGTTATCTGGCGCTTCCGGCAGAAAGCGGCGAAAAAGCATTATCTCTTTTAGATTCTGAATATGTAGATCTCATTATTTCGGATATTATGATGTCCGGAATGGACGGATATGAACTGATTGATCACCTACGGACGAGTGGATTTACGATGCCGATCCTGATTATCACCGCCAAAGAGCGCTTCGAAGACAAGCAGCGCGGCTTTCAGGCAGGCACGGATGACTACATGGTGAAGCCGATCGATGTCAATGAGATGATTCTGCGGGTTGGCGCCCTGCTCAAACGCGCCAAGATCGCGACGGAGCATCGGATTGTCTGCCAAAATACGATGCTCGACTACGATGCACTGACGGTCACGGTCAACGGGCAGGAGACGCTTCTGCCGCAGAAAGAATTTTATCTTCTATATAAATTACTTTCTTATCCAAATAAGATTTTCACGAGGCAGCAGCTCATGGACGAAATCTGGGGGCTTGACTCGACAACCGACGAACGGACGGTCGATGTGCATGTCAACCGGCTGCGCGAACGGTTTAAAAACTGCGATGATTTTATCATCATGACCGTGCGGGGTCTCGGCTATAAGGCGGTGAAAACAGAAGCATGATCAGCAAGAACTTTACCAAATATTTCCAGATTCCACTCTACTGGCTGACCCTCCTGGTCTTTTTCTTCCTGGTGTCCTCGTTGATACCGATGCTGACCGGATATTTTGTCTCGCTGCTCACAAGCGGAACAGATAAACACGAAGTTTTTCGGATTTTCGGTCCGAATTTTCCGCGTCTGATGTCATTTTTGAGCAGCCTTGCGTTCAGTATCGCGCTGTCGCTGTTCCTCTGGTCGAAAATCCTCCGCCCGATCGGTTCCATAAGCCTTGCCGCTAAGCAGGTAGCAGACGGAGACTTTTCTGTTCATGTGCCAAATTCGAAGTCTTTGCAGGCGATCTGTGAACTAACCGACAATTTTAACCGTATGGTGCAGGAGTTAAACAGCATCGAATCGCTGCGAAATGATTTCGTGACCACGGTTTCCCATGAGTTCAAGACACCGCTCGCCGCCATCGAGGGCTATGCGACATTGCTGCAGGATCCATCTCTCTCAGAGGCGGACCGGAATGAATACACGCGCATCATCATCGACAGCACGCGCCAGCTTACCACGATGACCGGCAACATTCTTCTTCTTTCCCGCCTGGAAAAGCAGGAGATCGTGACTGGCCGCACGATGTTCAGCCTCGACGAACAAATCCGTCAGGCGATTCTTCTGCTGGAACCGCTCTGGGAGAAAAAGCATCTGAATCTCGACATTGATTTGACGGCGTGCAAATTTTACGGCAACTGTGAGATGCTGCAGCAGGTCTGGATCAATCTCCTGCAAAATGCCATCAAATTCACCCCGGCTGGCTTTCTGCCAAACTCGTTATCACAGGAGATAAGGTGCGTGTCTCCATCCGCGATACCGGCGTCGGCATGGATGACGCCACGATGAAACGGATCTTTGAAAAATTTTACAGCAGGAACTCTGATCCCAATGAAAAGGGCAACGGGCTGGGACTTTCCATCACGAAACGGATCATCGACCTGATGCACGGTACCATCGAGGTATCCAGCCAGGTGGACGAGGGTAGCTGCTTTACAGTGATTCTGCCGCTTGAAAAAGCATAGAATCTCATCGGCAAAACATATTGTACCCGACAATCATCAGAGAAATGGCGATGCTGACCCATAGAAAATTCTTTGGGAAAATGAGCACCAGGGTCATGCCAAATCCCATTGAAAAAAGAACTAAACCAAATAAACGCTTCATAGAATGATACCTCTCTGAAATGTCTGTTTTCAAAAGAAGTTAAATAGCAGGCGATCATTGCCAGAGACATCTGACATTCGATCGTGTGCTATGATCATTCTATGAAGCGTTTTGATTTTAATTTCTTTATTTCTTCTCTTCCATCTCGCCCGCCATTTTCTCAGCTGTCTGCATCGTCTCCGCATCGATCGGTCCGGTGCTTCCGCCGACAAATTTATTGACGAGATCCGGTGCCATGTCAAGAACCTTGGTCAATGCATCCTGATGCTTGATATTGACCACCTTCGTCATGCCATTCTGAATGACCAGCACCGCACTCGGCGTCATCTTGGCGCTCATGCCGCCCGCATTCTTCTCTTTCGCCGACTGACCAAACGCGCCCGCCGCCATGCCGCAGGTTACATCCACGAGTGGAAGTATAATCGCATCGCCAACTGTCACCGGCTCTCCCACGACTGTCTTCGTCGTGACGAACTCATCCATACCCTGAAATAATGCACCGATTGTCGATGCAAACTGATTGTCTGCCATATTATCTTCCTCCTCGGTTTCTATATTTATAAACCTGTGTCCGTACATTCTTATCCATCCAGATCCGAAGCGCCATCAATGCCAGCACGCCAATCTGGACTCTGCCCCGGAACGAAAGCTCCCCGTCCAGCGCATTTGCATCCATGACTGGAGTCAAATCAATCTTCTTTCCGTAAACTGGATACAAAAAAGCCGCCACACTCAAAATTTGTCCCATCAAATAAGGATCCTCCACGCCAAACGTAACCTGACCGGACAGCTTTCTGGGAAATATATGCCGCAGAACTCGCATGAGCTGGCGTTTGATCAGGCGAAATGACTTCTGATTTTCTTGATTTTCTATAAATGCAAGGACGGATTGGCGTTTGTGCTCCAGGTTGTTGATTCGGGTAAGCAGCTTTGAGAGGGATTGCCGCAGGGCGCTCCATTTTTGTTTGAACCAGCTAATGATTCTATGAAGGAACGATTCACGCTTTTCCTGGCTGGGATTTGATTTTAATTCATTCTTTGCCCGATGCGTTTCTCCTTCTGCCTCGGACACTCCCGCCTCCTTCACATCTGGAAATGCATCTGCATTCTTCACAGCTTGAGACATTTCCGCCTCCCTCTGCGCACTCCGTCTCTTCACCGCCTCCTCCAGCAGCCTGGCAGTTTCCTCCGCTTTCTCGATCGCGGCGTCTGTCTTCTCCGATGCTGCTTCCGCCCGCAAAATCAGTTCACCGGTGTCTAAATCATCATCCCCTGTTTTCTCCTGCGCATTTACAAATTCCAGCTCATCCGAATCCGCTGCCTGCATGCCTTCCCGCACACGCCCAGATTCCGTATCTTTCTCTTCACTCTCACTCCCGAAAATCCGGAATCCAAACAACTTAACCGCATATCGAAGCCCATTTTCATAAGCAATCCGCAGCGACACCGCATGAAGCAGCCAATGGATATGCAGGTGCACGCCAAAATCCTTGATACTGTGGTAGCTTCCGTTCCCCCGGTATCGAATCGGGACAAATAAAACCGCCAGCAGGCACAGAAACAACAATCCCAGAATGACAAGAAGCAGGATTCCGAGTATTTTCAAGATTATGAACAAAATATGCAGCAATCCATCCCCTCCCACTTCTTATTCTTTCATTGACAAATTCATGTATCAGCTCTGTATCATATGATGTTGAGGTCAGAAGACATTTTCAGTCCAAAAAAACTTTATCAAAGGCTGCAAAATACTTACCTCTTTTTCCTCAGCCTGTCTTCCTTCTCTCTCAGATACGTCTTCACATCAAATCCACCCGTCTCGCGGTACGTCTCATCCACAATCCGCCCCACCGTCTCCACGGCATCCTGGTAGCTCGCGCCGACCCCTACGATCAGCAGATCCGCCTGCTCCCGGTAATAATTCTGCCGGAGCACATAGGCAGGCAGGATATCAAGCAGGTTGTGTCCGCCTGAGGCAGGCGTGATCACGTGAACGCCCGGCTGTACCTTTCCGAGGCGGAGTTTCTGTAGAATCGAAAAACGATGCTTTTTAGCAGTTTCTCCCAGATACAGATATTTATACCAAATCATCGTCCCCGCCTCCTAAAAAAGGAGAGCCCGATCCATGGCGCTCTAAAAACAGCACATTTCCGGCTATTTCTCCCCGCCTGTCAGCTCTCCCTCCTTTACATGATCAATCTTTTTTATAATTCTTAATAATCGACCGTCTCAGCAGATCCAGCGCCTGAATCACCGTCTGCTCACGCACCTTCTCGCGATTTCCGCGGAAATGGTATTCCTCTACTTTGACTTTATCCTTCATATAACATGCGATATAGACGAGTCCCACCGGTTTCTCCTCGGTTCCGCCGTCCGGTCCGGCGATGCCGGTCACAGCGATACAGGCATCCGCATCCGTCGTAAATACACCGCCTGCAGCCATCTCACGCGCCGTCTGTTCGCTGACCGCGCCGTATTTTTTCAGGGTCGCCTTACTGACGCCCAGGATCTTTTTCTTTGCCTTATTGGAATACGTCACGTATCCCTCGTTAAAGACCTCTGAAGCCCCCGGCACGTTGACGATGCGTCCGGCGATCAGACCGCCTGTGCAGGACTCTGCGGTTGTCACAGTCAGGTCGTATTTCTTTAAGAGGCGGACAACGACATCCTCCAGATTCTCATGCTCATCCGTCGTGTAAACCGCATTACCGAACCTTTTCTTGATCTCTTTGATAACCGGTTTTAACAGCTGTTTTGCCGCGTCTTCGCTCTCGGCTCTCGCGGTCACGCGCAGATGTACTTCTTTCGTCTTTGCATAGGTCGCAATCGTCGGGTTCGTCTGCTGGTCGATGAGGTCGAGAAGCATCTCCTCCACCTTGCTCTCCCCGTATCCGCAGATTTTGAGCATCTGGGAATAGATCACACAGTCAGATCGTTTCTGAATATAAGCACAAACCTGATCTTCCACCATCGGATACAGTTCGTTCGGCGGTCCCGGAAGAAGAATCGCGGTCTTACCTTTTTTCTCCAGGGCAAGTCCCGGAGCTGTGCCGTTTGTGTTGGAAAATACCACCGCGCCCTCCGGCACCAGCGCCTGACGCCAGTTGCTATCCGGAATATCGGTGCGCTTGCGCTGCCGGTACCAGTCCTCCAGATGTGCCCGCACCTCCGGATCCTCAACTAACGGCATTCCCATCAGCTCCGCGCAGACATCCTTCGTGATATCATCCTCCGTCGGTCCCAGACCGCCGCCGATGATAACGAGATCGGCTCTTGAGAGCGCCGTCCGGAAGACTTCTGTCATGCGCTCCCGGTTGTCCCCTACCGTCGTCTGGTAATAGACGTTAAGCCCCAGCTTTGCACACGTTTCCGATAAATACTGCGCATTGGTATTGACGATATTGCCAAGCAGCAGCTCTGTTCCTACCGAGATCAGTTCGACTATCATATCAGATACTCCCTTCTGTCAGTATTTTATGATTCTTGTAAATATAATCAACAAGTGACACAATCGTCAGCACCAGCGCGATCCAGACACAGATCGTCGTGACAAACGCAAGCGCCGGAATATCCAGAATCAATAACACCACCGATACCATCTGAAACGTCGTCTTAAATTTGCCCCAATAGCTGGCGGCGATGACAACTCCGTTGTCCGAGGCGATCAGACGGAATCCGCTGATGATAAACTCCCGGCTGATGATGATGATAACCATCCAGGCTGGAAGCGCATTCAGCTCAATCAGGCAGATGAGCGCCGAGCACACTAGAAGCTTGTCCGCGAGCGGATCCATAAATTTTCCAAAGTTCGTAACCAGATTGTACTTTCTGGCAATCTTTCCATCCAGAAGATCGGTCAGGCTGGCTATGATAAACAGTGCCAGTGCAATCATACGGAAGGTATGGTTTTCACCATTCTGCCAGAGAAGGAAAAACACAAAAAACGGAATCATGATGACGCGAAGCGTCGTAAGCTTATTCGGTAAATTCATCAGCCAACTCTCCTATCAAATCATATTCGAGTGCTCCCGTTACGCGGACACGGCAGAAATCGCCGGACATCAGCGGAACATCCGCATTGACAAAAATCAAACCATCTACGTTCGGCGCGTCTTTATAGGTACGTCCCACGAAAGCATTCTCGTCTGCCACTTTTCCCTCGATCATAACCTCAAGCACACGGCCTTTCATATCCTCGGCTTTCTCAAAGGCAATCTCCTGCTGCAGCTCCATGATCTCGTCGCGGCGGTCTTCCTTGACCTCCTGCGGTACCTGATCCGGATATCCGGCTGCCGGTGTGTCCTCTTCTGCAGAGTATGCAAACACGCCCAGGCGGTCAAATTCCATCTCATCGACGAACCGCATCAGTTCCTCATGATCCTCCTGTGTCTCACCCGGGAAACCGGAAATTAAGGTCGTGCGGAGTGCAATATCTGGGATCTCTTCCCGCAGATGCGCGATCCGCTCCCGAAGCTCCGCCTGATTCGTGCGGCGTCCCATCCGCTTGAGAACAGCATCGCTCGCGTGCTGGATCGGAATATCCAGGTAATGACAGACTTTTTCCTCCGTCTTGATCGCCTGAATCAACTCCTCGGTGATCTCCTCCGGATAACAGTACTGGATACGGATCCATTCGATTCCATCGATCTGTGCCAGTTCATGTAAAAGTTTCGGCAGGGTCTTCTCTCCATACAAATCCACGCCGTAAAGCGTCGTCTCCTGTGCGACAAGAATCAGTTCCTTCACACCCTGATCCGCAAGCTCCTTTGCCTCTGCGAGAAGCTGCTCCATCGGCACACTGCGGTACGGTCCACGCAGGGACGGGATAATACAATAGGTACACCGTTTGTTACAGCCCTCGGAAATCTTTAAAAAAGCATAATGTCCGCCGGTCGTCACCAGACGTTTGCTCCGCATCTTCGTCTCGGGAAGTTCGGACAAATCGTGGAAATCAGATACCCGCTCGCCCTTCAGCACCTCCGCCAGCACCTTGCTGACCTCATCATAGCTGGTCGTACCGAGAATACCGTCCACCTCCGGCACCTCCTGCAGGATCTCTTCCTTGTAACGCTGTGCCATACAGCCGCTGACTAAGAGCGCCTTGCAGGTTCCGCTCTTTTTGTACTCTGCCATCTCTAAGATAGTGTTGACACTCTCCTCCTTGGCATCGTTGATAAAGCAGCAGGTATTGACCAGAATGACATCTGCCTCCTGCTCGTCATCGGTAAACGTGTACCCGTCCTGGCTCAGCGAACCCAGCATACGCTCTGCATCAACCAGGTTTTTATCGCAGCCAAGGGATATACAAAGTAATTTCATTCAATTCTCTCCTAATACCATATTTAAAAAATTTCTGTAACCATAATCGATTTGAACCGTCACAAAAAATCTATATCTAAGAAAAGACCATCTCCATGTACATAATGAACACGGGACGGTCTTCTGTCACCTTTTAGACCTCTTCCTCCGGGGAATCGTTCTCTGCTACAATTTTAACCTTAGAATGGTACAGCTCGTCGATCGCGATCGAAAGCGGTTTTCTTCCATTCTCAATGACCAGTGCCTCATCACCGGCGATCAGCTGTCTTGCACGCTTTGCAGTCGCAATTACGATGGAGTAACGGCTCTGAATCAGCGGTTCTTTCCCCGGCTCAGCCTCTTTGTTTACAACATTAATTAAGTCAAGATATGACGGACGCAGCATCATAATACATCTTTCTCCTTTCAGAATTGCTTCATCTCTTCTTTTATTTTTTCAATCAAAGTCTTGTGATTTTCTGTTCTGGCATGCATCGCCTGAATCAGTGCGTGCATTTTTTCTACACAGCGGTCTACCTCATCATTCACCAGAATGAAATCGTAGTCATCCATCTGCTTGGACTCCTCCGCTGCTCTCGAAAGCCGTGCGGCAATCTTCTCAGGTGTCTCGGTTCCACGACCTGCCAGCCGGTTTCTAAGCTCCCCGGCACTCGGCGGCGTGACAAAAATGAGAACTGCCTCCGGGAATTTCTTCTTGATTTTCAGGGCACCCTGAATCTCAATCTCCAAGATCACGTCCTTGCCCCTGGCAAGCTGCTCTTCCACATATGCCTTCGGTGTGCCGTAATAGTTGCCCACATACTCTGCATATTCCACAAGCGCATCGTCCGCGATCATCTGCTCAAACTGCTCTTTTGTTTTGAAGAAATACTCTCTTCCATCCACCTCACCCTCACGCGGTCCGCGTGTAGTGGCCGAAATAGATAACGCATACTGGTCTGCATGCTCTGAAAGCAGTGCTTTCATCAAAGTGCCTTTTCCTGCTCCCGAAAAGCCGGAAACAACCGCTAAAATTCCCTTACGGCTCATACTTAATCCTCGATTCTTTCCTGGTTCTGTGATTATTCGTAACTGTTCAGTACCTTCACAGTTACGAGCAAAAATCCATGAAAAATTGCCTGCGGCAATGGGATTTTT
>ERZ779922.1634-NODE-1634-length-15121-cov-2.320324_pt1 | contig 15121 bp, 15 predicted proteins | sample MGYA00511544_ERZ779922 | MGnify/ENA primary metagenome ERZ779922 (study PRJEB29588, sample SAMEA2154516) | human gut metagenome | biome: human gut; feature: human-associated habitat; material: faeces | place: Denmark | collected 2008/2010 ... | reverse complement strand
CGAGCGCCAGGCGTTTTCTCTGTCCGCCGGAAAGTTCTCCGGTCTTCTGTGTAAAATCGGTAATGCCGAGGCGCGTCATCATGCTTTTTGCATCGCTCTCAAAACTCCATTTCTGTTCCTGTGCATGCGCATGCGCGTCTGCATCGGTGCGCTCTGACCTCTCGCTGCCGACGAAATTTAAGACACACTGTGTCAGCACACTGTCAAGTACCGTCATCTCCGGATCGAACACCGGATTCTGCGGCAGGTATCTCACCACAATATGGTTGGCGCAGGTCACCTGGCCTTCATCCGGTTCCTCCAGCCCCGCAATGATTTTTAACAGGGTGGACTTTCCCGTCCCGTTTCTCCCTAGATACATACTGAGTTTTCTCTACTACTATCCCCTCACTCAATATCGGTACTATAACTATAACCTTATCTGGGAAGATCTGCACCTGCTCTAAGTGCTCTAAGAGGTATTCTACTTTTAATTTCTCATTACCATCTACATATCTGGATACCTCCTCATCTATGTTAGCCAGTACCTTATCTATCTCTGCAATATCTCCAGAGTTAGCCTTATTCTTTTCTGTTTCTGCTTTGAGCTGGATGATCCTCTCATCTAACTCCTCTGCTTTTTTCTGGTATTCCTGTTTATTTAGGATCCCATCTAAGTAGGCATCCAGTAGCTTACTTTTTCTGGAGAGCTCACGCTGTAGATCTGCCTCTGTATGCCCTCCATTTGCCTCTAGGAGCTGTTTTCTGAGCTTAGTAAGCCAATTTATCATATCATGCTTTATTGTGTCTGTATTTGCCTGTAATCGCTCTGATACTACCCCCATTATCTCCATGAGAGAGTTATAAGAGATATTTTCATTATCACAGCCTAAAGGATTTATCTCTCCAGCTTTCCCCATCGTGCTATCTCTTTTTCTGGTTCTCCTGCCTTTAGTCTGCTTTGTACTGCATACCCAATACTCATCCTTAGATACTCTCTGTTTCCTCCAGTAAGGAGCCCCACATATACCACATACCAGCTTACCACTAAAAGAGTATCCGCTGGTTTTCTTGCCTCTCCTGTCGGATCCTGTGGCTATTACTCTCTCCTCATGGATCTTACAGATTAGATCCCACTCCTCCTGTGTGACTATCGGAGGGAGAGCGTTTTCTACATATACCCACTCCTCCTTAGGGAGTTTTATAGTTTGCTTACTCTCAAAATCGTGTCTTTCTTTGTTTATAATCATGGTACCTACATTTTTACAATCATATACAAATTTAGGTATATCCATAGGTTTCCACGGTTTCCCTACCGTGTTACGGTATCCAGCATCATTAAGCTCCTTAGCTATGAGGGTAGAGCCTTTTCTTGCCATAATGCCCTCACACATGAGCCTCCTTACCTTAGCTTGTTCTGGATTGATATAATACTTGCCATCCTTTTTATCCCAGCCATACACATTACCGCTACCCTGTAAGGCTATCTCCTGCCCCTGTCTGGCTTTTTCTATTCTGTGATCGTGGTAATTATGGAGTTTCTTACTAAGATTTCCACTAAACTCCTCCGCTATAATCGCTCGTACACCTGTGATAAGAGCATCATCTGGGGAGTAAAATTTCCCATCCATGTACATAAACAGGAGCTTTCCTGTCTGTACTACCCTGTTAATAAAGAGGTACCAATCCAGAGTATTTCTCTGGAGCCTCTCTTGATCCTTGATTACTACAATATCAAATAGATCCTCATACAGATCCTCATAGAGCCTTTGGTAATCATCTCTGCCCTTTACCATCGTACCGCTCTTACTGCGATCAATATACTCTCCTACCAGTTTCCAGCCATGATCCTTAATACATCCTCTATTCTCCTCAATCTGGAGTTCTATAGCGTTTAGTTGTTCCTCCTCCGCTGTAGATACTCTGGCATAAAATACCGCTCTCATACCAATAGTATCTCTTATATCCGTTATTTTCCTGTATGCCATCCTGTTTACCCTCCTGTAATAGTCCTGTGAGCTCCTGTGTGCCTCATACAGCCACTTTTATATATTAGGTGTAGACTTCTTTACCCTCGATAAAATAGAGGGCTTTATGAGGCTGTTTTTCAGTTTCTATCTATTATACACCCCTTATATACTAGATACAACTAAAAAATGAGGGCTACCAGCATTTTACAGCCAGTAGCCCTCTATATGAAAAAATATTAAGGAGTGCCTAAAGGATTAAGGTAACTTGATTACCTGTCCGATGTTAATAAGGTTTTTATTTTTAATACCATTGAGCTTAACCAGAGTATCTACAGTAGTTCCATACTTTTTAGCGATCTTACTAAGAGTATCTCCCTTAACTACTGTGTAGGTCTTAGCGGATCCTCCGCCTGTCTTACCAGAAATATCTCCAGCATTTACCCAGCCATATACAGTAGAGCCCTTACCAGAGATAGCCTGTAAGTGATACGGATGTACCGCACCCTCAGCCTTGTTAGTTACCTTAGCCTGTCCTGCCTTACAGCCATATGCAACGCCACTAGCTGTAGAGCTGGTATAGTGGAGGCATCCTGTAAAGTTTACAATATCTCCAATATTGTAAGAGCCTCCTCCGTTACCAGATGGCTTAGGAGCCTCCTCTTTAGTAGCCTTAGAGCTGTACTTAGGAGTAACAAAGCCTCTGATATACTTACCGTTTACTGCAAGATCTCTATATCCTACAGCGTTACTCTTGTTACCCTCGATAACCTTAATAACGCCTCCAGATACAGATACTACAATACCGATATGATCCGCACTACCTGTATTATCTCCTACTCCGTTATCATCCCAATCATAGAGGATCATATCTCCAGCGGATGGAGTGTAAGCATCATTCTCTACCCAGATACCCATATTCTTAGCAAGCTGGATAAACTGATTACAGCTACACTCTCTAGGTATAATATCTGTAAGTCCTGCCTTAATACCTACAGCGGATGCAAAAGTAGCACACCACGCATCTGTATATTTTACAGCATAACTTCTAGGGAGTGGCTTACAAGCGTTATAAGTATCAATAATCTTTTTATGGGATCCGTTACTCTCTTTACAGCCTAACCAACCCTTAGCGATCTCAACAACCTTTGATCTGATTTCTTTCTCTGTCATAATAATACCTCCGATCTAAACACTTAAAAAGGAGAGCCTTTACAAGGCTCTCCCTGTCTGTCTGATAAATATATTTACTGTGGAGCTGTATAGCTCTTTGCTCTGGCACTATCGCCTAATCCCTTTGTAGTAGGATCGTTTAGAGTGTTCCAAACCGATACCACCACTAAAGAGAGTACATAAGGATTAGAGATAGCTCCTACAATGAGCTCCCCTACCTTACTCCATGTGGTAAGATCCTGTGCTGTAAGTCCTGCATACGCAAGCACAGGAGTTAAAATACTAAGTACAATCTGTACCCAGAATACAGGATTTTTTACTCTAACTTTTAAATTCATACTGTACCTCCTTGTGAGTTTGTTAATAGTTGCTACGATACCTCAAAATGAGGTAAAGAGATAAACTGGATCACCTCCTTACTTTAATCCTACAGAAACCGCTAAGTATCCTAAGATAAGTGTTACAAGCCCTGTTACAATAAGCCACTTGAATTTATCCCACTTATCCCCATCCTTACCCTCCAGCTTGTTAAGCCTCTCAACGGTTTCATTCAGATCCCCACGCATATACTTAACCTCAGTAGCCAGCTCTTTTATAGCTCCAATCATCTCACTATTGCTTTTGAGTATCTCATCATGCTCATTAAGTCGATTAGTGTTACTCTTTGCTCGCTGTTCTACCTCAGTAAGTCTATGCTCGATGTTAATATCTGCATCTGTAGCCATATCCATAAGATCCTCCTTTCCGCCATAATAAAAGGGAGAGCATTTAGCTCTCCCCCTGTGGCTTACTCTGCAAGCTCTGGTAAATCAAGATCAATGAGGATCTGCTTAACCTGCTCTCTGATTACAGGCGGTACATCATTGATCGTCTTTTTGCCCTTTACAATAAGGGTAGCGTAAATTACTGCCATAGCTTTTACCTCCTTTCTGAGTATTGTTTTTAAGATAATATTGAGTAACATACTACTCATTATCTCCGTCTAAGATCTTTTGTACGGCTTTTCTGAGATCCTTTGGTATATTATCAATAGTCCTTAACCCTTTGCGGATCAAAGTAGCATAAACCTGTGCCATAATCTTTCTCCTCCCTCTTAGTTAGCTGATAACCCTAACATCTGCTCATACACATCTGCTAAGGCTAACTGTAAATCTGTAGCCTGCTCCTCTAAGGAGCTGTTTTTCTCTGCCATGAGCTGGATGTACTCATCTTTCTCATAGATCTCCTGTGTTTCAATTTCAAACCCATCAAACCCAGAGCTAAGATCTCCCTCCTTAGCCTCCTCATGGATCTCTTTGATACCTGTATTTACATATACATGGTAATCATCAATCTCAAGAGGCTTTACGCTCTCCGCTGTAGTTCTTACGTTTACAAATTTCTGCATTACCTTTTACCTCCTTTAAGTAATAATTGTGCATATATTCTACATTAGGCTCTACATATTTCTGGTATAGCCTAAAGCTATCACAATGCTGTAGCCAGCCCACATAGCTATTAAATGAGCACCACTCACTATAAGTAGGGCTCACATTGTTTTCTCTTTTACTGGAGATGCTAAGCATCCTACGCTTAAATGTTTTGCAAGTCGATTTTCTGAGTAAGGTATACTCTCCGAAAAATCTATAGCCTACAAAATCTACACCTCTTACCTTAGTAGGAAATACCTGCCAGTTATGCTTAAGCACCTGCTTAAGATTTACCGCCATAAACTCATCTAACTCTCTTTTGAGTTTGTGTAATTCCTCTTTACTGCTACCGAAAATAACCATATCATCCATATATCTAAAGTAGTACTTAACGCCCTTAACCTCTTTGAGCCAGTGATCTACTACAGATAGATTAAAATTACCGTCATACTGGCTAACATAGTTTCCAATGGGAATACCTACGCCATCCACAAACTCTCTACCGTTATCGTCTATGATAATATTTACCGCCACACCTAGCCTCTGGAGGATCTCTATATTTTCCTCTGTGGCTGGACAAGTACTAATACTATCTATGATCTCATCCATTAACCAGATAAGCTCCTCATCCTTAAAGAGCTCTCTATACTTAGACTTTAGTACATCGTGTACAATGCTGGGATAATACTTTCTTACATCCAGCTTTAAGCAATACTTTGTAGCTTCTGGATCTGATACTAAAATACTGGGTATCCACTTCTCCGCTACTACTTTTCCATCTTTCTTAATCTTTTTCTTATACCCTCGTAACTGATTGATAATAGGCTGGATCCCTCTGTTAGGGATTGCACTATAGGTATCTTTTGTCATGGAATTAAGTAAGTAGGGCTCTATAACCTGTAAGATAGCCCATTGACATATACGGTCTGGATAGTACGGTAACTTATAAATCTCCCTCTCCTTACTTCCCTCTTTTCTTACAAAAGTTTCATAGTCGGAGGTATGATACCTGTGTTCTATTAGATTTTCCTGTAGCCTCCTTAGGTAATGATCCAGATCTTTCTCTATACGCTTTACCTCTGCATACCACCCTTTACCTCTCTTTGCGTTCTTGTGGGCTTTTCTAAGATTATCCATATCGCATATCTTAGAAAATAAATCTCCAGTATCTTTCATGTGTTTTGGCACCCACCTTATCATAATTTTGTATGTGCATAAGAGGGAGCTAACTACCTGCTGTAGTACCCCTGTGCTATCGTTCACATAACAATCAGTTCTTAGCTTGCTAGGCTAACATGGTTTACGGATTTCTCCGCACATAAGCACCCTCTTAGCTATTTTTTACCGCTCCTCATAGAGGAGTTTTATGTTCTGGCAAGAGCCACGGTAGCTGTTACTCACTTAATGTAAAATAAGTGTCACAGTGAACACATATTTCTCTGATTTTCTTTTATTTTTATATGCACATATAGTAAGTGACTGCTGATATTACGATTGCGATTACCAGAGGTATTATTACCATTCAGATTGAAACTGCAATTAGAGCCATTATTCCATTTACTGCCTAATTTAGTAATTAAGAAACCTTATCAGCTACCGACAAAAAGGGTAATAAAAAAGAGCTTTCCAGCTCCTCCTATTACCCTTTTTGATTTTATTTATTTTTCCTCAAAGATTTAAGCAACCTTTGTTTGAGGCACATACAGCAAGCGACCGCCGATATCACGACAGCGATCACCAGAGGCATTATAACCAAGCAGACTGAAACCGCAATGAGAGCCATCACCCACCTACCGCCCAATTCAGCAACCAAGAAACCGTTGTAGGTGTAATTCTGCCATACAAAGTTACCTGTGAATACATCCGATCCACTAGCCTCTGTAGGGATAAGTAACTCTGGATGCTCTGGATCAATACCAAAGGCACTTTGATAACCGTTACTATGGCTCCAGTGATAGCCTAAGCTCTTGTATCCTGTGGTAGTATCGTCTGCTACTGTAGCTCCGATCTCATGCACAAATACCTCATTCTGTCCTTTACCTTATCCAACCAAGTCCAGATATTGCCCCAGAGATTTTCCTCTCCTCTGTAAGATACTGAGCACTTACCATCTACACCACCGTTAGGATCAATACCAGATCCATTACCTAATCCAGAGGTAGCACCTGTTACTACAGCCATATTAGTTTTACCATCATCGGTAAAATCACAAACGCCTCTACCTACTTTACGCTGAGCATCTAAACTAGCATACTCAATCATAAGGAGCCACTCTGTAACCGCCATAGCAAAAATACTATGACTTTCCCAGCCTGCACCTCTGTTAGCACAGAGCTTTCTCACATTCGCTCTTGTGAGGTTCTGTGTAAGTCCACTGGCTGGCTTAGCACCTGCGATAGATGAGAGCATATCTGTAGCAAAATCCGCTACCTGCTCATCCGCTGTAAGATACTTTTTAGCATCTGTATCATAAATACATCCCTCAAACGCTGAGAGATAGATCTTATCCTGTACGATACCGTGATTATCGTAAAAGGCTCTAGGAGCTGTAAATCCTGCCTTAGGTGTAGGACTGATATAAAATCTACCCTTAGTGTACTGCTTACCCTTACCGCTGGTAGCGTTCTTAGAGCTTACAGGTACAGCCTTAACATAAAATACAGGCTGTTCTACCATTACCTGTACCTTAGTACCACTAGCATAGGTTTTTTCTGCTCCGTCTACTGTCTTTTTAAGCTCTACAGTAGTAGCTCCTGCCTCTGTGTATCCTGTTTCTCCTCTGTATGCAAGTACTGTACCATCATCAGCTAAGATACATCTCTTTCTACCGCCCCACGGATTGAGCTTATCAAAATCAGCTCCAGCGGTAAGATTTTCTGCTCCTGCAATTCTGGTAAACCGCCTATTAGGAAAATCAATCTCCACACCGTATACATCGGAGCTCTCATAGCCTACAAAGCTCTTAACATCGTCAATCTGCTCCTGTAAATTAACGATCTGGGCTACTGTGGCTCCAGCGGTAGGATCTACGTTTACCTTTACGCTAGAGGCATTAGATACCGCTGTTACAAGATCCACCATAAGGGAGCTTACACCGATACCATTAAATGGAGGCATATAATCCGCTGTAGCGGTACTCTCATCTGCTACTGAGATACTGTAGAGGATCTCTCCAGCCTGTGGATCATTTGCATAAAGTCCTAAGTTTCTTACATAATAACCCTGCCCTAAGGTCTGATTAGAGAAACTAGCGGATACTGTAACATTAGATCCATTCTTTCTCACTACAGAGGCTACCTTTTCCTCCTGTTTGATAGTACCGATACCTGTCATACTTGCCAAATCTCCAGATAGCTTAGCATCGGATACCTTGATCTTAGTAAACTCCAGCTTAGTAGTACCTGCTACCACTTTTGCTAAGAGTTCCTGTCCTTTTTTTGTGATTACTGCACTCTTAAAAGCACCCATTTTATCACACTCCTTTTCTTTAATTTATTGTAATAACTGTAGCTGTGTTTACAGGGCTTGCTACAGTAGTATTACCGCTGTTAGTTGCTTTGCTGTTAATATCGTGGGTAATGATTTTTGTAAACGCCATTCCAACGCCTACTCCCTCATAATGAGGGCTTTCTACCTCATCCTTTACAGCTATATCCATTGTGATAGCTCCAGAGGAGCCTCCTGTAGATAATGCCTGTGCTACATTGAGATCTGAGCTCTTATTTACAGTACTCTTTATATCGTGAGTGATAATGTGAGTACCTGCTCTACCTAAGCCTACACCGTAGTACATAGGGCTCTCTGTAGCCACCTTAGGGTTAATATCATTTGTGATCTGATACCTCATAGCCACACAGGATACTACCGCTACACTAAAAGGAGTTGTATTTCCCTCCTCCAAAGTGTTTTTAAGATCCAGCACCAGATTACAGGGGATCATATCCTGCAAAATAGAGGAGATCGTATCAAACGCCCCCTCTATCCCTAAATGAGTTATAATCTCTAAAAAATAATTTTTATAATCTGGATTAACGCTAAAGTTATCATCTCCACAGATACTAATAAGCCTGTTATAAAGCTCTTTCTCCGTATAAGGTACTTTATCATTCCACTTAACCAGCACATTAAAACGCCTTGTTTCTAGGCTGGCTCCTGCCTCTGGGTAAATACCCATCATATCCTCAAAACGCTTAATACCGTACTCATCCGCTGTTTCAATAAACAGATTGTTAAGAGTACGCTCAATCTGTTCTAGGATGTATTTAAGCTCTGGCGTTTCTGCCTTTGCTATCTCCTTAAACTCTTTAAGCTGTCGGAGTACAGGCATCCAATAGCCTAATAGATCAATCTCTCTAGCCAATATAAACACCTCCTAACAGAGGTATCTCCTCCTGTGCTAAGGCTAAGTTACTGGCTACATCGTTTAGCTTTGTATCCGCCACATCTAAGATCCCATCCAGATTAAGGAGCCTGTTTTCTATCTGAGAGATACGCACTACTAAGTTACCTTTCTCCCAGTTCTTACGCATTTCTAAAAAATACGCCTCCAGAGTTTCCTCCGCCTTAGGTTTTACCTGCGACCACTGGTAGCCATCATTTAGAGTTATTCTGGATTTTATGCTTACCGTTTTACCTACAGCGGATACTACTGTTACGGTATGCCCTATAGGAGCTATGCCACTACCTGTACCCTGTGGATCTGGATCTATAGCCTCCTGCACCGCTTTTACCAGTGTGCTAGATGCTACTCCAAAATCACTATTGATAATGATTAGCTTAACAGTGCCTCCCCCATTCCATACAGGGACAACCACTGTACCGCCTACACCATCCAGAGCATCGGTTTTCTCTACATAACCCTGCTTATTACCGCCAAAAGGGTTACTATCAAAGGAGTTAAGGTATCGTGTCCTTAGAGCCTCTGTATCCTCCTCATCCTCCGCTGGGATAAGGAGCTCTGTAAGCTCTCCAGTAAGATCCTTATCAATGTACTCAATGGAGCTAAGCTCTCCAAAAAACTTATTGCCATTAGTACCCTCTGTTTCACACTCCATCTGATAATAAAAATAGCCATCGGCACTCTCTATAAATGCTGTGGCTACATAGTTAAGCTCATTCAGATTAAATCTGGATCCTATAGGGATCTCCATATTAAATTTACCCTTTAGAGTAGCCTTAGTAGCCTCATAAGGGATAATACCTCTTTCCTTACATCGGAGGATTAGAAACTCTCTTACTGCGGTATCTGCATACCCATTATTTACGATATTACCTAGCTGGATATATACATCTGCGTGCTCTGCGGATACAGGGGCTATAGCGTTCATAATAACGGAGCCCTCACGCTTATCTACATCACTTGCCACCCTTGCTAGGGATCTATCTAATATATTTTCGTATGTCTGATCCTCATACATCCATTTCCACCTCCTTACTACCTACATCTGTTACCAGAGTAAATTTTATGTGGAGTACATCTTTAATCTGGGATACTTCCAGATCTTGTACTCCTGTTATGTGCTCATTCTCAAATAAGCACTCCTCCATATACCGCCTTACCTCACTGTTAAGGTACTCCTCACTGTAGCTATATCCGATGAGATCATAAACCTCATCCCCATACCCCCAGCTATATATAATCCAGCGGTATCTTTTAGCCTTAAGAGCTAAGTAAGCCCACACACAAAGAGCATCTACACCAGTTACAATCCTCCCTGTGAGTGTGCCTTTTTCAAAGTCGATCTCATACTCACGGATAGAGGAGGCTGTTACCTCTTGATCCGTTAGAGTAAGATCCTCTGTTGTTACAAAAGGAAATAAACTCATTTACGCCTCCACCACCCTTGCTATGATTACATACTTGTTATTATCATTAAGTTTCTGTACCAGCACCATATCCCCAGCCTTAAGCCCATCGGTATAGGTTATCTGGCTCTGTTTCCATGCCCTAGTATCTGGATCTGGGTTATCCTTACTGGCAAAACCGTTACTCTGTGTAGTATCCACAGATACTCCAGATACATAAGGTACTTTTATTTGTCTGGTATACCCTGCTACTAAATAATCTGCTATATACAGATCCTCAGCATTGAGTACCAGATCATCTATCTTTACGCTGTTAGAGCTTTGCATTATTCCTAGCTGGGCTAAGGTAGGATTATCTTTAGCTCCCTGTGATCGCATCATCTCTAGCACTTCTGCATATTGATGATCGTTTTTCATGTTATCCCCAGTACCAGCCATGCTATCCCTCCTTAGTATCCATCATTTGTTTTAGAGTTACTGTTAAGCTCATGGTAGCTACTCCATTTTGCCATGTGTGAGTATCTGCATCTATCCACACTACACCGCTGAGCCCTGTAGAGCTATCTCTCACTACCGCCCCTGCCCCTGTTACTGCCTCATTGAGGTTTACACACTCCAGAGTAAAGGTTTTCTCAACCGTCTTAAACATACTCTTAGCTGTGGTAGTAGCATCCTTGCCCTCCTCTTTAGTGTAAGTCTGCTGGAATATACCGTACTTTTTCACATCTGCATCATTTTGTACTACTCCCTGTGGTTTACCTTCTCCGTCATAAATACGAACCTTATTAACCATGTTAGTAATGCTCTCTTTATAGTTGGAGCTGGTAATATTGCTATCCTCTGTGATCTCAATACTGCATACCACCTTACCCATTTCCTCTACATTGAGGTAGCCTTTTTTAGCTACCACTCTGTAGCTTACTCCGTTCTGTTGATATGCCTGTGTATAGGCTCTCATAATAATCTCATAGATAGATACATTCTGTACTATGAGTTTCTGTGTTAGCCCTGTCTGAGCTAAGGAGCCTACAGGGATCTCCATATCATCACACACCATCTGAGTTATCGCCTCTGCTGTTTTAGAGCTAAAATTGTAAGTGGCGTTACTCTTGATGGTATAGAAAAGAAGATCATAACAGGTATAAGTAACTGTACCTGTGGTACTGCTTGCCTCCCTCTCTACTACATAGCCTCTAAAAAGCTCTGTTTTTCCATCATCCTCAAATAGATAAACAGGATCCGCTAAGTTAATGGTAAGAGGAGTAATATTTTTATCTAAGGGAGCGTTTACAATGTGTAACTCTAACTTTCTGGCTACCTCTGTTCTGCTACCGCCCCAGCTCATAGAGGATACATACTCTGTTATGTCTGTATTCTTATGCACTACTATCACTCTTTACCACCTCCTAAGGGATCGTTAATACTTGATTAGGATAGATAAGATTAGGATTTTTTATCTTATCTCTGTTAGCATTATAGATCTTAGTGTACTGAGCTCCACTACCGTAAAACTGTTTAGCTATTTTCCAGAGGCAATCTCCACGCTTTACCGTGTAGGTTCTGGCTGTATTAGTAGCCTGTGGCTTTGTAGCCCTTACTGTAGGCTTTACAGTAGCTATAGTAACGGTAGCTCTCTTTGTCTTTATCTTTTTGTACTCCTTTATATTACAGGTATAATAAATATCTCCTGTAGCATCCTGCTCTCCCCACACAAAGCTCTCTACTGTAGCCTTCATGTTAAGAGTGCCTGTAATGATAACCCTAATAGGAGTACCAGACTTTCTCCAGCTCTCGATCTTCTCTACATAAGTTAAGGGCTGTTTACGCCCTGCATTATTACTAAAGTTATAATCTTTTGCTGGAAAAAAAGACTTAAGAGAGATCTCTCTTAAGCCTGTGTTACCGATAAGGTTTACATCTCCTACCTGTATTACATTTACTACCGTATTTTTGTGTGATACGGATACCGTGTAATCGGATGGTTTTACAGGTAATTGAAACTTATCCTTATTCTGTTGTAACCAAAACTCCAAAGTGATCCCTCCTCTCTTAAGTCATGTTAGGTAACAACTTTTTGAATTTTGCCACCATATCAGAAACAACCTTATCTGTATCTGCCTCTTTCTCAATGATTACCGTATCCGCCAATTTTTCAATCGTTACGGATCCAATACCACCGCTCTTAGGTAGATCGCTATCCTGTGGATTTCCTGTACCTCCTGTACCTCCGTTATTATCCTGTGGATCATCTGGATCCCTGTCTATAGGTGTAACATCTTTAAGCTGTACACCTCTGGTACTCATACGCCTCTCATACTGATCTGCTTGATTTCTGGTTAAGACTTTCTCTCCTTGATGGAGGATAGCTGGGTAATTATCGTATGGTACTCTGTCTTTACCATAGGCAAAACCTAAAGCACTCTTAACCTTACCCCCGATACCTCCTACAAACTCCTTAGCCTTGCTGATCGCTCCACCAACTTTATCTACAAAACCGCTAATAGCATCTATCGCTCCGCTTATTACACTTGTTACGGTTCCTATCGCTGTAGATACAGCACTGGAGATACCACCGAAGATAGTGGATACCGCATCAAATAAGCCTTGAAATACACTCTTAATGGTTTCTACGATAGTGGTAATCGTAGAGCTTGCACTGTCGAAAAATCCACAGATACTACCCCAGATCTGAGAGATGTACGGAGCTAAGAAATTGAATACCGTTTCAATTCCTGTAAGTAGTCCATCTACCACCGTGAGGATCACATCTACTACCGCACTGATTATAGGGGCTAAGGTCTGCCATACAGTAGATACTACTGTTACTACTACAGATACAATAGTTTGGAATAATCCCATGTGATTACCGATCATGGTAAGTACTTGCTGGATCACATTTCCCACAAAGGTAAAAATAGAGCTCAGTGTAGGCATAATAGCTACAATCGCATTTATCACTACTGTAATGATCTGTTGGATCACTGGCATAGCTGTTACGATGATATTAGTAATAGTCTGGATCACTGGCACAATATAAGGGATGATCTGAGATACACCGCTCATAATCGTACTAATTACCTGCCCTACTATAGGAGCTATCTGTTGTACCGCTGAGATAATCGGAGGGATGATAGGTAAGATCGTATTGATCGCCTGTACTATTCCATCCTTAAGCCCAGAGAACATACTAGCAATACCGCCACCGTCTACCTTTACATTAAAAAGCTGATCGAAAATAGCTTGCAATGCTCCAGTATCAATACCGATATTACCCAGCCCTGTAAAGATTGCATCCTTGATAGATGTAAGGAGTGGTAATACATTTTCCTTAATCTGAGGAGCTACCTTTTCTACCGCTGTTCCTATTGCTGTAGGCAAGTTGCTAAAAATCGTCTGGAGCATCGGTATAAAGTTACCAAAGAAAAAGGTACTTGCACTCTCTACCAGCTCTCCCATACTTCTAGCTACTGCCTCTCCATCCCCTATAGATAAATTACCTAAGAGGTTAGTAACTGAGGCTTTCATCATCGCAAAAGATCCGCTAAAGGTCTGCTCTGCCTCTCTTGCTGTGGTTCCTGTGATATTTAATTTATCCTGTATTACTCCGATGGCTGTATATACATCCGCTAAGTTGTTTATATCGTACTTAGTACCAGTGATAGCCTGTGCATCCTTAAGGAGCCTATCCATCTCCTCCTTAGTACCACCGTAACCCAGCTTAAGGTTATCCAGCATCGTGTAATTTTGCTTTGCAAAGCCTTGATAAGCGTTCTGGATGGATCCCATATCAGTACCCATCTTGTTAGCGTTATCCGCCATATCTATCATAGCTTTGTTAGCAATCTCAGCGGATTTATTTGTATCTCCTGCACACGCACTCAAAAGAGAGGCACTAAATGAGGTAACATTTTCCATATACTCATTAGCGGATAAGCCTGTAGTTTTATACGCTTGATTAGCGTACTGTAACATCTTATCTACCGCTGAGGTATCTGTACTACCATCACTATTAGTCTTTGTGTACAGCGTTTCCACACCGCCTATACTTTGCTGTAGTTTAGCTCCCTCTCCTAAGGATTTACCCATAAGAGCTGTAGCTCCTGCTCCTGCAATTCCTACAGCGATTGTTACGCCTTTTGCAAGGCTCTTAAGTGTACTACCGATCTTACCCAGTACAGCACTAGCTCCATCCTTTACCGCTACCATAGCCTTTACAGACATATTACCGATGGATTTTAAGCTACTGCCTATACCGTGGAGGATCTTACTAGCACCGTCTTTTACTGCTATAAAAGGTTTTGCTACTGTCTTTCCTACAGATTTCAGTACACCGCCTACCTTACCCAGAGGAGCACTTGCTTTATCCCTCAAAGTAACAAAAGGCTTAGCTACTGTTTTCCCTACGGATTTTAGGGAGTTTCTAACCTTTGTGATCCCACTTGTGGCTTTATCCCTAACAGAGATAAAAGGCTTAGCCACCAGCTTTCCTACTGTTCGTACACCTACCCTTATTTTATTTAGTCCAGATGTAGCTCTATCGTGGATCCCTACCGCTACAGAGGTAACTCTATCTCGTAGCCCACCTAAGGTATTTTTGATTTTAGCTAAGCCCTGTGAGGCTAGATCTCTGATTTTTACAATAGGAGTAAAAGTAGTGGATATCTCTTTAAGCCTCTGCTTAATCTTGCCTACTGTACTAACCGTGAGATCCTTTAGCTTAATCACTGGAGAGAATACCTTTTTAGTAAGATCCTTGATCCTCTGGGTTATTCTCTCTACCTTTTCTGT
>ERZ779922.1631-NODE-1631-length-15140-cov-2.936493_pt1 | contig 15140 bp, 10 predicted proteins | sample MGYA00511544_ERZ779922 | MGnify/ENA primary metagenome ERZ779922 (study PRJEB29588, sample SAMEA2154516) | human gut metagenome | biome: human gut; feature: human-associated habitat; material: faeces | place: Denmark | collected 2008/2010 ... | reverse complement strand
TCTGGACCACTACGTCGATACGTGGACGTCCCAGTTCGGCTGAAGGAGTCAGTTTCAAATCGCTGACACGACCGAATGCGTCACGAACAGGTTCTACTCCCAGCATATACAGTACTTGAGCAATAGTAGCCCCACCGGTTTCTATAAATTCGGAAGACCAGAGAGTATAACTCACTTTACGTGGGATTGAATCATTGTGACGTTGCTTGTAAGTATCAATCGTTTGTTTGGCTAAAGCGATACCTTTTTCCCAAGCGGATTCTGTAGGAGTTGCTTCGGCATTGATAGCATACATATTACGTCCGGTTGGTAAAGCATTCGGATTAGCAATCGGATCACCTCCGGGAGTAGGAGCGGTGTATCCACCTTTCAATGCATTCATCAGACTGCTTAACTCTTCTTCGGGACTTGTCAGAAGTGCGTTCTTGTAGTTGCCTACATTCTTGATTGTACGCTCTACTTCAGCGATGGCAAGTGCCAGTTCGATTTCTTCTTTACTGTATTCTTTCGGAGCTTTTCCCATAGCGGCCATCATGGCAGCCATACCTTGAGGCTTTTCTTGCTTTCCACTGTTTCCCTGTTTGTCAGAAGATCCGGCAGCTTTTTCTTTATTAGCTTTCATTCCGGCTTCCATTTTCTTCAATGCTTCCGGACTTGCTCCCATAGACTTAGCCATTTCCATTGCTTTTTCAGGATCCATGTTGGCGCCCATTTTCTTCATGGCCTCTTTCATGCTTTCGGGCATTTGACCATGAGGAGAACCCTCTTTGGAGACAGATGCCGGATGTCCTTTACCTGCTTTCTTTTCGTCGGATTGTTCACTCTTTGCCGATGCAGCCATCATCATTGCCATCATACCTTTCGGAGCATTGCGGTCTGCCTCTATTTGACGAGCCTTGGCTAGTTCCTGTGCGGTGATACCGGCTGTACGACAAATCAGTTCATCTGTGGCCAGTGCAGGATTAGCGAGCAACTTTTCTACCAGATGGCGAGCAGGAGTCAAGTACTGTTGTGTAAAGAGGCTGCGGTGCTTGCTAACGGCATCTGTCGCTTTACCACGTTGCTTGTCAAGAGCCAGCAGACTGTATGCGATAGGTTCTGTAGCCATTGCATAGACGGAAGAAGTGATCCGTTCCGCTTCATAAGGAACTCCCATTGTGTAGAGTTGTCCGGTGATTTTCTCGGTAGCCAGTTCTTCTGCGAAGTTTTCTACACGGGCGATTTCATCTTCCGTATATGGTTTGTTGGCAATGCTGTCCAAACCTAAATCACGGTGAATTCCCATTTTCACAGTCAGCGTTTTGACAGCTAATGATTCCTGATCTTTATTCTCTTTGTGAGAGTTATTGTAAATCTTGATTTTTTCCATCAGCTCCCGATAAATACCACGCACACTGCTTTCAAGGAAAGGAGGAGTGAGGTACGACTGTATGGTGGCATACGAACGGCGTTTAGCCATCATTCCTTCACCAACATTACCAATAGAGTAGATATAGAAGTGCGGAACTGCTCCAACCAGGCGATCCGGCCAGTCGTTGCTGCACAATGCCACTTGTTTTCTGGGAGTAAATTCAAGACTTCCATGTGTACCGAAATGGATCAGTGCGTCAGCCTTGAAACCATGTTGCATCCATAGATAGGAAGCAATATAAGTATGAGGAGGAGCCATATTAGTGCCATGAATCACTTGGAAGGAGTTGTCCCCGCTTCCGGCAGCATTTTGTGGCATTAAGACTACATTCCCGAATTGCAGACGGGCAATACCCAATTTACCGTCGTTAGTCGCCATATAGTTGCCGGGGAATTCGCCGAAAGCATCCACCACTTCCTGATATTTTTCAGGGCGGAGTGACTCTTTCACCCAACTTTCATATTGATCTTTGGTGATAAGTTCGGGATGTCCTTTTTGCATAAAGTCATTAAAGGCTCCCTCTGCGTAAGAGTTGAACACAGCGCCTTGAGCCTGTATCATTTTACCCAGTTTTTCAGCATTTGCAGGCAGACCGGATATGTTGTATCCTTCCTGTTTCATGCGGACCAGAAGATTGTATAGGGAAGGAACCACCTCCATACCGGCAGCGGTCAATGCATTTTGCCCCGGACCTTTATAATAGTAGATAGCTACCTTCTTCTCGCTGTTCGGCTTAGTATTCAGATTCAAATAATTATTGATTGTGGATACGAAAGTCTTCAAGCGTTCGGGTACTGCATACGAATGGCGCAATCCTTCTTCATCCTCATATTGTGCAAAGAGAGCGAAAGGACGGATGGCACCGTCGATTTCCGGAGTCACGATACTTTGTGACATAAATCCTCCTGCCATTCCCATCGGATCTTTCTCCCATTCGTCTACCAGGCTGTTGATGGTGAGCGGAGCAAACAAGAGGATATTCTTAGCTTTCAGATAATCCACCATTTTGTCTCCCATGCGTCCGTGTGCCATGTTGATGATTGCGTCTGGCTGCACTTCGTCAATAAATGACATGAATTTCGTCATTGACTGAACCGGATAAACATTGTAACCTTCTTTTTCAAGAGCCTCAATAAGTCCGGTGGCATCAGCCATTTGTCCGGTTATCATGATTTTACGTGCTCCTTCTTTATAAAGACGGTTGTCCTTCATGAATTTCTCATAATTTGCCACGGTGAGGAACTCCAGTTCATCATCCGGGTTGGTGAGTCCGGCGTGATAGAGCATGTCGCTGGGTCTTTCTGCCGGGTCTTCCACTTCCGGTATGGAAGAGATTTTACCGTCAATAGCTTTACGGATATAATTCAGCATATTCCGGTAGTTGGTCTTTCCTCCGTTGGTCAGATAACCTCGTATCAGATTCTGTTGTACGCTGTCCAGATTACAAATGTTGTTGGCCGGGTTGGTAGCCATGGAAGTATATACAGGAATACCTTTGTCGGCAGCCTGTTGTATTTGTTGACGTTGTTCCTCGACGATACGCAGACCCATTCCGTTGATGAATACCATGTCGTAACCGGTCAGACGGTCGAGGTTGTCGAGCGATACTTCACTGAGTTTGATGGATAAATTGTCGTTGGCTTTCGATATACTTCCCTGCTGTATGGTCTGGAAGTTGATGAAAGCAATCTTTGTAGGACTGAACCAGATATTCCATACGGACATCCCTATCAGAGCTGCAGCAACGGTGCATACACCTAAGATGATTTTACTTTTCTTTTTCATTTCTCTTATTTTTAGCTTTGTATGTAGTTTTATCTTTTCTATTTTCTGAAGAACCTGTCTACGTCTAATGCAAGTCCGATGGAGAAGTTGGTTCCCCGGGTATAAGGAGAGTTTGCATCATAATAGCTTGGAACATAATTAAATATGTTGTTGACGGCCATATTCAGGCTGACTCCTTTCCAGATCCCTTGTGTCAACGTCAGGTTCCACATCGTATATCCCGGATAAGTCACTCCGGTAGTCCCTTCATCCGGATTATTGCCCACATATTTATTGGTTTCTACTTTGGATAACGCACGTCCGTTCAGGGAAAGATTGAATTGATAATTATCCCATGATTTGCCGTATTCGATACGTGCGGTCGCTGAATGTGGGCGGGTACTGGAGAATTTCATTTGTCCGTCGCGCATAAACTCGTGGAGGTATCCGTAAGAAACACGTATTCCCAGACCACAAGGATATTTGGCGGAGGCGTTGATATCCACACCGGCGATGTCTACTTTCTCTGTATTGATATATAGCTGTGCCCATCTTCCGTCAGTGTCGCGGAATGAAGTCAGGCCGATCCGGTCATTGACAAGGTTGTAATATCCTGAAACGGTAAAATTGTAACGGTTCTTGGTATATTCCGCCGAGAGCGAGAAGTTGTGGCTCGTCTCCGATTTCAGGTCGGGATTACCATAAATCATCATGGCATTTGCCATGTCGAAGTTCATATACATTTCTTTGAGGGTAGGAGAGCGGAATCCCTGTGAGTATGAGCCACGGAGGGAGCAGTTGGCTATTTTGTACATCAGTCCGATGTGCGGAGATATATGACGTACGTTAGATTGTGAGAAATAGTCGAAACGTACCCCGCTGATTACGTTGAAATGTTCGGTCGGGTTCCAGTCGAACTGTCCGAATGCATCTGCCGAGTGCATGGTATAACTTCCATTGTTGGTAAATTGATAAGACAATAGATAGTCACGCATATAATCTCCTCCTACGGTCAGAATGTTTTTATCGTTGAAGGTGTAATTGTAGAGTGCGCGTACGCTATGTTGCACATTGCTGTAATCGCGGACATCGTATTTGTATGAGGTCAGATAATCACTTTTATCATATTGGTCGAATGTATAGGCAACTTCCAGATTACTCATGATGTTGAAATCATAGTTGGCTTTCAGACCTCCGCTGAAATCACGATAACGGTCTTTGCTGTCTCCGGTCTTATCCCGTTCGCGGAAATAATAACCTCCGCGTGCAGTCAGTTTCAACTGTTCAATCGGTCTGTAAACAAGACGTTCCTTCACATTCCATGTGCGGTTTCCGAAGATGGTTGTCACATCTCCTTCCGGTACGTCGTAAGAATCGGACATTGTATGTTGCACATTCGTCTGGCTGTTGAATTTACCGGCTTTGAAACTGAAAGTTCCGCCATATCGTTGGTCGTTATGTTCACCGAAGCGGCTGTTTACATTTAAATTCCATGGGTCCTCGGAATCACGGGTGATGATGTTGATTACGCCACCTACTGCACTGGAACCATAGAGAGTAGAGGCAGCCCCTTTTACAATTTCTACCCGTTCCACGTTATCGAGGTTCAATCGGTTGTAGTCGACGTTGTTTAAAGTTTCCCCTGCCAGACGTTCGCCATCTACCAGGAAGAGTACAGAGTTTCCTCCGAATCCCTGCATATTGATAGAAACCTGCTGATCCATTGAATAGGAAAATTCAATGCCCGGCAGTTCCGATTGTAATAATTGTCCTACGTTGGTTGCATCTACCTTCTTAATATCGTCTGCTGTGATTACACGAGTGATGATAGGAGCATCTTTCAGTAATTTGGGAGTACGTGTACCTGTGACAACCACTGTTCCCAGGTCAAACTGATCTTCCGATAAGCGGAAACTTAGTCTTTTCTCTTTCCCTACAGTCAGTCTTTTTTCTTGTGGCTGATAGCCTACATACGAGGCGGTGATGAGGTATGTACCGGTTCCGGGGAGTTGTAATGTATATGTGCCGTCGACGGATGTGACGGCTCCGGTTCCTTTACCTTTGATGGAAATCGTTGCACCGGGGAGAGGTTCCCCTTCTGTATCAGTTACACGTCCGCTGATGTGATAAGTTGAGTGTTGTGCTAATGTGGTGCAAGTTGCTATAAATGAAAAAAGCAATAATGATATTATAAATGTAGGTTTCATTCTTGTTGATTGGTTTCATTGTTGTTGTCCTCGAACTCAAGCGGATACTGGAAATTGAAGTCAATATATCCTTTTATACCTCTGGCATTCATGTAGTTGGTAAAACGGATCGCTGCGTATGTATTGTCTTTCAAACGTATCAAAAAAACTTGGTTTGACATGGTGTATACCGGAGGCATCGTTGCGGTATTAACGTCCAGCCAGCTGGAAAGAACAGCATTACGGTAAGACTCTGTGTAGATAATGTTTCCGTCCATCATGCCCGACATGTCAATGGCTATTTTATCGGTTGTCCATTCATCTTCTACAAAATCTTCCGCTTTAGGCAGTTTACCTGTTGCTTTAAACTCGTCGATACTTGTGTAAGTTGTTTTGTAGGCAGCACCCTCGTTGGTTTTTATATCATAACGATGAATAGCGAAATCCCACTTGTCAGGAATTTGACTCTCATATTCCTCTCCGATTTTAACGGTAGTAACCGTACGTTCCGAAAGGTTAATGTAGGCCCATTCTGTATATTCAACAGTCTTGACTTGTGAAAAGCTATTTTCCTTGATTTCCATCTCCGTTTCGATGGGGGCATCATAAATATTTTCAAATATTCCATTACAAGCAGAGAGCGACATTGCCGCTCCCAGTACTATAGTATATTTGAAAATAGCGTTCCTGCTTCTTTTCATTGCTATTTAATCGTTTATTGTGCGCTACTTTGAGTATTACTTCCCGTAAATTCTGCTGTAATTGGCATACTTCCCGGTGAGAAAACGATACTAACAGTGGCTGTTCCGTCTGCATTAATTGTACCGTTCAGACTTGTGCCGTTAATAGCAAGAGCTTCACCTGTAGTTTTTTGGGTATCTGCTTCAAAGGCACCCAGACTGAGCGAGTAACTACCATTGTTTGCTTTAGTAACATTGACTCTGGTAACAGTGAATTTTTCAAAGTTACTCATTGAACCTCCTGCATTATTAAACCCGCTGATTGTAACATTTACGGTACTACCTGTTGGGTTTTCAATCTTTACTTGGCAATCTGTAGTAGAGCCAACTTCTCCTCCTTGTACCTTAAGGCTCAAATTAGTTTGGTATTTATAAGTGTCTTTTATATAATAACCAACAGGAGTTTCTCCTTGTATGAAATCAATCTCCATTTTTCCCATAGGTACAGGAATATCAACATTGGCTTTCAAACTTAACACTTTAGAACCATCTACACTACCTTCTAATGTGTAGTCGTAGCTACCGCCTGTGCTGCCGCCCATAGACATGGCAACTTCACCGGAACCGCTGAAAGACTTATTAGAAGAAAGTTTTAAATTATTCAGAGTGAAATCTCCAGATCCGGATTTATATACCAAATTGATGGTACCATCTTCGTTGGCAGTGATTGTTGCTGTGGATTCATCACCCAACAAATAATCAGAGAACATATTGCATGCGCCGACTGAATAACCTTTATAAGCTCCTGCTATTTCTTTGGCAAGGTTAGGTTCATCGTCGTCGTTGTCGCTACAAGAAACGAAAGTAGAAGAAAGAGATAGTGCCATAAGGGCAACCATCCAAAAGTTTAAGATTTTCATACTTAATTTTGATAGATAATGATTAATTAAATTTCCAGCTGCAAAGTTACGGGGATATATATACGGGGGAAATACCTAAAAGAAATGAAAAAATGAGAGGCTTTAATTATATGTAGGTATTGGGAGGAGTGGATTAACTCGTTATTTTTGCAGTCTTTTACTAAATTGATGATTAAAAAATTAAAATGAGAAGAAAATGAAAGGCGGCTACAGTAGAAAAAGTGTATTGACAGGGATTACTTCTTTCCTGATTGTATTGTTTACTATGCCGTTGGGGCATGCATTAATGATTTTTATGGAGCATGTGCTCTCATCCACAGCTCTTCACTATGCGGCTTTCACGATGGGAGCAGTAGGTCTGGTGATGGTGATTATTGGAGTGTTTGCAAAAGGAGATACACGACAGACATTATGGGGATTATTCGGAGGACTACTCTTCTGGACCGGATGGGTAGAGTTTATCTACGTATATTATGCACATCGTTATGAAGTGCAACCATTGCTGAACGCTGCCGGTGAAGTCGTGACAAAACCGGAATATTTAATCATGCCTTCCTCCTTCGGCTTTTGGGTGATGTTTATGCTGATTTACATTTTCAGTATAAAAAGCGGATGCGACTTCTTTACCTATCTTCAAAAAGTCTTTTTCCGTAAGAGTACCACCACGATTGTAGTACGGCCGATGACACGTCATACCTCGATTGTTACTTTTATGGAGTTAAATCTCATCATGTGGACGAGCTATCTCGTGCTACTCTTCTGTTATGATGAGAATTTTGTCGGCGAGCATAGCCCTGTTACTGCTATAGTTGCTTTCGGCTGTCTGGCAGGTTCATTTTTTATGTTTAAACGCCTGTTGAAAATCACTCAATGGGGATATGCCATGCGCTTTTCTATTGCTACGGTAGTAGTGTTCTGGACTTTTGTAGAAGTATTGGGACGCTGGAATATCTTTCATGAAATATGGGTAGAACCAATGGCATATACAACAGAGATGATTACGATACTTTTGGCTTTTTTAGCTCTGTTGGCATTTCTGTTCTACCAGTCTGCTAAAAAGAAGAATAGTCATAACTAAAATATAGAATCAGAAATTATGTTAGAAAAAGGATTGCAATTTATAAAGGAAGTAGTGGTCAAACCGGAAAATCTGGCAGTGGCAATGGGATCGGGTGATCTCCCTGTTCTTGCTACTCCCGCTATGGTAGCATTCATGGAAAATGCAGCTTTGTCTGCTGTTGAAGATCAACTGCCGGAAGGCAATACAACGGTAGGAGCAATGATTCAGACTACACATCTTAAACCCACTGCATTGGGAGACACGGTTCTTGTAACAGCCACACTTCTTGAGGTAGAGGGACGAAAGTTAACATTTTCCGTAGTAGCCTCTGATTCACAGGGTAAAATTGGTGAAGGAACACATATACGTTATGTGGTAGACCGGAATAAGTTTATGGAAAAACTAACCAGTCGTTAATACTGCCAAAAGTGGAAAAGGATGAACTAATCTCCGGGTAAGATGTTTTTTGTATATTAGATATAATAACAATATATAATATGGAACCTCATCATCACCACGAACATAGTCATCGGTTGACATCGCTCAATAAAGCTTTTATCATAGGCATCGCTCTGAATATAACTTTTGTCATAGTAGAATTCGGAGTAGGATTTTATTATAATTCTTTGGGGTTACTTTCCGATGCCGGGCATAATTTGGGTGATGTAGCCAGTCTGGTACTTGCCATGTTGGCCTTCCGGTTGGAGAAAGTTCACCCTAATAGTCGTTACACGTATGGATATAAGAAGAGTACGATACTTGTTTCTTTATTAAATGCAGTTATACTGTTGATTGCTGTTGGCATTATTATTGCCGAGAGCATAGACAAATTATTTCATCCGGTTTCGGTTGATGGTTCCGCTATCGCATGGACAGCTGGGGTGGGAGTGGTCATCAATGCGCTTACTGCATGGCTTTTCATGAAAGATAAAGATAAGGATCTGAATGTGAAGGGGGCCTACTTGCACATGGCAGCAGATACACTGGTATCTGTCGGTGTAGTTGCTTCCGGTATTATTATTACGTATACAGGATGGAGCATCATTGACCCGATTATCGGACTTGGCATTGCTGTTATTATTATTGTCTCTACCTGGGGATTGCTTCATGACAGTCTCCGGTTGTCTTTGGATGGAGTACCAGTGGGGATAGACGCTCAAAAGATACAGCAACTTATCGTGGAACAACCCGGTGTGGAGAATTGCCATCACTTGCATATTTGGGCGTTAAGCACAACGGAAACCGCTCTGACTGCCCACGTTGTCATTGATAATATCACACAGTTGGAGGAAGTGAAACATCATATAAAGGAAGCACTCGAAGAGGCAGGCATTCATCATGCCACTTTGGAGTTTGAAGACGAAAGAGCTACTTGCAGCAACGAATGTTGTGAGGATTAAATAAAATCCGTACCTTCGCGCCCTTAAACTAACTAACCTTTATTTTTATGTTTACTGACTTATTGCATTCCTCTTATTTTTCCCTTTTCCTGATTGTCGCATTAGGGTTTATGCTGGGAAGAATAAAAATCAGAGGATTATCTCTCGATGTGTCGGCAGTTATTTTCATTGCCCTTCTTTTCGGGCATTTTGGTGTTATCATTCCTAAAGAATTAGGAAACTTCGGTTTGGTGCTCTTCATTTTTACCATCGGTATTCAGGCAGGGCCCGGATTCTTCGATTCTTTCCGCAGTAAAGGAAAGACGCTTATTCTCATTACTATGCTTATAATTTGTTCCGCCTGCCTGACCGCAGTCGGGTTGAAGTACGCATTTGATATTGATACACCGAGTATTGTCGGTCTGATTGCCGGTGCGTTGACCAGTACGCCGGGTCTGGCGGTTGCTATTGACAGTACCAATTCTCCTTTGGCATCCATTGCTTACGGTATCGCATATCCGTTTGGAGTAATCGGCGTGATTCTGTTTGTCAAACTGTTACCTAAAATTATGCGGGTAGATTTGAATAAAGAAGCCCGTCGCCTGGAGATAGAACGTCGCGGACAATTTCCAGAACTGACTACTTGTATCTACCGTGTCACCAATTCGCATGTGTTCAACCGTAACCTGATGCAAATTAATGCACGCGGTATGACGGGCGCTGTTATTTCCCGTCTGAAGCACAATGATGAAATATCTATTCCTACAGCCCATACAGTGCTGCGTGAAGGAGACTACATACAAGCCGTAGGTAGCGAAGAATCATTAAATCAGCTTGCTGTGTTAATCGGTAAGAGAGAAGAAGGCGAACTGCCTTTGGATAAAACGCAGGAAATAGAATCTTTACTGTTGACCAAAAAGGACATGATAAATAAACAACTGGGTGATTTGAACTTACAGAAAAATTTTGGTTGTACAGTGACTCGTGTCCGTCGAAGCGGTATTGATTTGTCTCCATCTCCAGATCTCGCTTTGAAGTTTGGTGATAAATTGATGGTTGTCGGTGAGAAAGAAGGACTTAAAGGAGTAGCCCGCCTGCTGGGTAACAATGCGAAGAAACTGTCTGATACGGATTTCTTCCCCATTGCGATGGGTATTGTACTGGGAGTGCTGTTCGGCAAAATAAATATATCTTTCTCTGATAGTCTGTCATTCTCTCCGGGACTGACCGGCGGAGTATTGATGGTAGCCCTTGTGTTGAGTGCGATTGGTAAGACAGGCCCCATCATCTGGTCTATGTCCGGACCTGCCAATCAGTTGTTGCGCCAGTTAGGTCTGCTTCTTTTTCTTGCCGAAGTGGGAACTTCTGCCGGTAAGAATCTGGTAGCCACTTTCCAGGAAAGCGGATTGCTGATGTTCGGAGTAGGAGCTGCCATCACATTGGTACCGATGCTTGTAGCAGCTATTATCGGACGTCTGGTATTTAAAATCAGTCTGCTCGATTTGCTGGGAACGATAACGGGAGGTATGACGAGTACTCCGGGACTTGCTGCTGCCGATTCAATGGTGGACAGTAACATACCGAGCGTAGCTTACGCAACTGTTTATCCGATTGCCATGGTATTTCTGATTCTGTTTATTCAAATCATAGCTTCGGCAGTATATTAACAGAATTTTGTATAATCATTGATTGTTAAATAAATAGTTCGTATCTTTGCCGCCTCAAAGAAAAAATGAGGTGAAACGATTGTTATTGAATATTACACGCTACTTCTTACCGATACTGTTTGTGTCGTATCTGGTAAGCTTCACATTCTTTGCCCACGTGCATGTGGTCAATGGCGTGACAATCGTCCATTCACACCCATTTAAGAAAGGGGCGGCACATAAACACTCTACAGTCGAACTGCTACTGATTCATTTTCTGTCTCATTTAACGGCAGACGGTGCAGCCGTAGTTTTTGCTCTTTCCCTTTTTATTCCTTTCTTATTGTATTTGTTGCTCGGCCGTTCGCCGTATGCTCACTATCACTGTCCGTATCATGGGGTAGTGGGACTTAGAGCACCTCCGGTTATTCGTTTCTCCATTCTTTGAATGATGATACCGTACCTTGCATGAGGTAGGGCATTATCTGTCTATCCATGTGAATACTTATCGAAAACTAATAACAAACGAAAAATGAAGAAATACATCTTTTCGCTTGTCTGCCTGTGCTGCGCATTGTTGCCTGCCCTTGAAGGACAAGCTCATGAATATCCTAATCATCCTGAGTTACGTAAGTCAGACGCCAATATCGTTGGCCATATTCTTGATAAAAACACTAAAGAACACTTGCCCTATATAACAGTCGCCTTGAAAGGTACGACTATCGGAACGGTAACCGATGCTACCGGGCATTATTTCTTGAAGAATCTTCCCGAAGGCAATTTTGTGCTCGAAGTTAGTTCGGTGGGGTATAAAACCGTCAGACGGAATGTGACGCTGAAGAAAGGGCGCACATTGGAAGAAGATTTCGAGATAGAAGAAGATGCAGTTGCTTTGGATGGCGTAGTAGTATCTGCCAATCGTAACGAGACTACCCGTCGCCTGGCTCCGACACTGGTGAATGTGGTGGATCTGAAAATCTTTGAGAATACCAATTCTACGACTTTAGCACAAGGATTGAGCTTTCAGCCGGGTGTCCGTGTAGAGTCTAATTGTCAGAATTGCGGCTTCCAGCAAGTGCGCATCAATGGACTGGATGGTCCTTATACGCAAATCCTGCTCGATTCCCGTCCCATTTTTAGTGCACTGTCCGGTGTGTATGGCATCGAGCAGATTCCTGCCAGCATGATAGAACGTGTGGAAGTGATGCGTGGAGGCGGATCTGCTTTGTTCGGCTCGTCTGCTATTGCCGGAACAATCAATATCATTACCAAAGAACCGATGCGCAATTCCGGTATGTTATCGCATACCATTACAGGTATTGGTGATGGCGATGCTTTTGATAACAGTACGGCGCTGAATGCATCACTTGTGACGGACGACCAGCGTGCCGGTTTGTATATCTTCGGTCAGAATCGCCATCGTTCTGCGTATGACCATGATGGTGACGGATATTCTGAAATCCCCAAGATACACGGCCAGACCATCGGTTTCCGTTCATTCCTGAAAACAACGACATATTCGAAACTAACTTTTGAATATCACCACATGGAAGAATTCCGTAGGGGAGGAGACTTGTTGAACCGTCCGCCTCACGAAGCGAATGTGGCGGAACAGACCGAACACTCGATCAATGGTGGAGGACTGAAATTTGACTATTTCTCACCTAACGAGAAACATCGTTTCAATGTGTTTGCATCAGCGCAGCATATCAATCGTGACAGCTATTATGGACCGGGTGATAGAGATCCGTTAGATGCTTACGGAAATACTACCGATTTGAACTGGATGGCAGGATCGCAATATGTCTATAGTTTCGGAAAATGTATCTTCATGCCTGCTGACCTGACTGCCGGAATAGAATTCAATCAGGATAAACTGGAAGACAATATGTGGGGATACCACCGTACAGTAGACCAAAAAGTGAATATCGGTAGTGCTTTCTTTCAGAATGAATGGAAGAATGAGCATTGGGGATTTCTGATTGGCGGTCGTTTGGATAAACATAACCTGATTGACCATGTGATATTCAGTCCGCGTGCCAATCTGCGGTATAACCCGACAGAAAACATCAATCTTCGTTTCAGTTACTCATCCGGTTTCCGTGCTCCGCAGGCTTTCGACGAAGATTTGCATGTGGAGAATGTGGGCGGTAATGTGGCGATGGTTGAACTGGCCGATAATCTGAAAGAAGAAAGATCACAGAGCTTGAGTGCCTCGGCAGATATTTATCATCGTTTTGGTGCGTTTCAGGTTAACTTCCTGGTAGAAGGATTTTATACAAAATTATCAGATGTATTTGCCCTTACCGACGGAGAGGTAGTGGATGGAATCCTGACACGTACACGCTACAATGCACCGGGAGCCCGTGTGATGGGACTGACATTGGAAGGAAAGATGGCGTATCTGACTAAATTCCAGGTTCAGGCAGGAGTCACCCTGCAACAGAGCCATTATAGCGAACCGCATGTATGGAACAAAGAAGCTCCGGCTGTAAAGAAAATGATGCGTACACCGAATACTTACGGTTATTTTACAGCAACCTATACCCCGATAAAACCATTATCTATCGCTCTTTCCGGTACATATACCGGTTCGATGCTGGTTCCCCACGAACCTGTTCCGGGATTCCTTGAAAAACCGATAACGGTGAATACGAAGGACTTCTTCGATATCGGTTTGAAGGCTGCCTATGATTTCAAACTTTACAAGTCGATGAACTTGCAGGTGAATGCCGGTGTACAGAATATTTTCAATGCCTACCAGAATGACTTCGACAAAGGGGCTGACCGTGACTCCGGTTATATCTATGGTCCGTCATTGCCGAGAAGTTTCTTTGCTGGAGTGAAGATAAGTTATTAAAATTCGGTTAAGATTTAAAATCGTTATAAATAGGGATTGTTTTGCATGGAGACAATCCTTATCTTTGCAAAAAACAAACTAAACCTTGACTTAGGTGCACAGAATAAATGTGCAAGATGACCGAATGAAACAATTGTACCTACATATAATGAAGTGGTTTCTGCCTGTACTGTTTATCTCGTACATGGCAGGAATCACTTTGTTTACTCACTCCCATGTGGTCAACGGGGTTACAATTGTCCATTCACATCCATTAAAAAAAGGCAGCGAACATAGCCATACAACGGTTGAATTCCAACTAATTCATCTCTTGAGTCATGTGTTGGTGACCGACAGCGGTTTGATACCAACATTCTCTGTTGCTGCTTTATCTCTATTATGCATCCTGTTTGTCCGCCCGCAAATAGAGCAATTTCACCGTTCTTGTCCGGGCGTAATATCTCTTAGAGCACCTCCTGTCGCTTAGTCTATCTTTTGGGGGGAACAGTATTAATGTATTAGGATCAACGATTAACGATCGCTGCTTCCCTTTCCCTTTATTATTATTTTTCGAATTAAAACATTAAAAGACTAACGACAATGAAGAAATATCTTTTAGTCCTGGTCGGCCTGTGCTGTGTCTTGTCATACGCATTGGCTGAACGTCCGGACTACCCTGAACTGAAGAAATCCGATGCGAATATAATAGGGCATATACTGGATAAAAAAACGAAAGAACATCTTCCGTACATCACTATCGCACTGAAAGGAACGACCATAGGAACCGTGACTGATGCTACCGGGCATTATTTTTTGAAGAATTTGCCAGAAGGAAATTTTATACTGGAAGTTAGTTCAGTAGGTTACAAGACAGTGACCCGCAACGTAACTTTGAAAAAAGGAAAGACACTGGAAGAAGATTTTGAAATAGAAGAGGATGCGATTGCTCTCGACGGAGTAGTAGTTTCCGCCAACCGGAGTGAAACGACACGTCGTATGGCTCCTACTTTGGTGAATGTCGTCGACCTGAAACTCTTTGAAACCACTAACTCTTCCACTTTATCACAAGGATTGAACTTCCAGCCCGGAGTGCGTGTGGAGACAAATTGCCAGAATTGTGGCTTCCAGCAAGTCCGTATCAATGGTCTGGACGGACCATATACGCAAATTCTGATAGATTCGCGTCCCGTATTCAGTGCCCTTTCCGGAGTGTATGGACTGGAACAGATTCCTGCCAGCATGATTGAACGTGTAG
>ERZ779922.1623-NODE-1623-length-15213-cov-5.002507_pt1 | contig 15213 bp, 14 predicted proteins | sample MGYA00511544_ERZ779922 | MGnify/ENA primary metagenome ERZ779922 (study PRJEB29588, sample SAMEA2154516) | human gut metagenome | biome: human gut; feature: human-associated habitat; material: faeces | place: Denmark | collected 2008/2010 ... | reverse complement strand
CTTGTGACACCTACGATTGGTAAGTGATCCACTGCATCTCTAATTTCTTCTAAATTTACTGTATCAATAATAAATTCCATTGTTTTTCTCCTCCTATAAACTCTGTTCAGTTCTACCGATAATATCATCCTGAGTTGCTTTAGATAATACATTGAAGAATGCACTATATCCTGCAACACGTACAATTAAGTCTTTATGATTTTCTGGATGCTTTTGTGCATCTATTAAAGTTTCCTTAGAAACAATGTTGTACTGTACATGGTAACCATGTAGACGATTAAAGAATGTACGAATCAATAATTCTAGTTTCTGTTTGTTTTCTTCTGTAGAAAGCATCTGAGGTGTCATCTTCTGGTTAAGAAGTACGCCTCCTGTGATCTTTTCAGTACGAAGCTTAGATATACTCTTGAATACTGCAGTAGGACCATTCTTATCTGTGTTATGTGCTGGAGAACATCCTTCAGCGAGTGGTTCATGTGCATTTCTTCCATCAGGAGTAGCCATTGTACCCATACCCTGACCAACATTGGCACTAATTGAAGAAGTACCTGCATAACGGATACCACCAATAGGACCTCTGTTATAACGAGTATTTGGATATTTCTTGATTTCATCAATATAAGAATCATATGCTTCTACAATTAAGTTATCTGCATAATCATCATCATTACCATACTTAGGTGCTTCATCATTCAACATTTCCTGAATCTTCTTGTTTTCAGGTGACTGGAAATCATCTAAGATAGCATTCCATAACTGTTCTCTTGTGATCTTCTTTTCATCATAAACAAGCTTCTTGATAGCTGCTAAGCTGTTTGCCATATTCGCAATACCAACCTGAAGACCTGAAATGAAGTCATACACTGCACCGCCTTCTTTGATAGTCTTACCTCTACCAATACAATCATCAGTCAATGCAGAACATAGAATATCAGGTACATCTCTTTCAGATGCCTTATCAATAAAGTTTTCTACAATAACACTATAACGTGTCATTTCTCTTACTGTTTTATCCCATGCTGCAAGTAAATCTTCATATGTTTCCATTTCAGTAAAGTAACCATGGCCTTTAGTGAAACGTTTGTTTGTAGTTAAGTCAACACCATTATTCATTGTACATAATAATACTCTTGGGAAGTTGACATAAGACATACCTGTACAACGATATCCCCATTTACCAGGAACAGCTGTTTCTACATGCATTTTTCCCCTTAATCACTTCCGTTTAGATGCTCGAAAACCGCATAAAATCGTTTTAATTTTCCCATTAATCTCTTCCCTTTCCCTAAATCCTGTATGGAAATAAACATTAATTTTAAATATGCCACCGATTTTACATTTTCCGCAATTAGTATGATTTTTACCCCGGCAGCAGATTTCTTTTCCTGAAGGCTGTTTTGTTTCTTCGGGTATTTAAAAAATGGTTGAAATTAGGTACTTAACCAATGTGCCCGTAAATGCTGGTTGTTAAATAACTGGTTGGAGCTTAATGAAAGAAAGAAAAGCCTCATTTGACTCCTATGCACGATTGAAATAATTAAAACCTATTCGTTGTCATTGTCATGACCAGCATATTGACTATTATTTGGATTGCATTGGTTTGCGTGATTATTCAAGTTAGTCTTGTATGCATTGTTGTTTGGATTATGCTGATTGGCATAATTATTAATCTGTGCTTGCGTGTGAGTACGTCCGGATATTCCACGCCCTCTGCTTTTACTCATGTGAAATAATCTCCCTTCTATGTATTTCTGCAATCAATTTTGCCTGCAACAGCGTTATAAATGATTGAGTTATTAGCACTTACCCTATACATGTCAGAAAAACGTTTGCCGATTACAATTTTTGTGCAAGAAAAAAGACACCAGCTTTTTGCCAGTGTCTTCGTCTTACGGATGCCCTACCATCCCTCGTTTGAAATTCGTATACTGTACATTCTTTACAATCACACCATCAGGAAATCGCACATCCATATCATCGCTTTTACGATACGAAATAATCTCTGCTTCAAGTCCGCATTTCATAATTCTCTTTTCGCCGATACGGAACTTCCCTCTATTTCTTCTGGAGTCCTGCGGCCTTGCAACACGCCCTTCCGTAAAATTTTTGTAATCAATATGCTCCGCAACCGAACCGTCCTCAAAAAGAACATCCATATCTATATGTTTTCGATATGCAATAATTGTAGCTTTGAGCCCATTGTTCATAATACCTGTTTCTCCGACACGATCAATCGGAGGCCTGATGGACCCGTTTAAAAATTCTTTATATGCTGCATGCCTGGCAATATAGCCATCTTCAAACCTAACATCAATATCGGCATAAGCTCCATACCGAATAATCTCAGCTTCAAGCCCGCAGTTCATGGTTCTCTTTTCTCCAAGTCTGCGCTTTGCCTGTTCTTCAGGTGTGTCATCGGGACGGCCGATCATTCCTAACTTAAAATTCGTATAAGTCGTGTGTTTGGCAACAGCTCCATCCTCAAACTCTACATCTAAATCCATCGAAGACCGATAAGCAATAATCCTGCATGTTTCACCACTATTCATTGTGGCTTTCCTGCCGATTCTGTCCCGATACTTATAATTGCACTTGTCACATAACTGTCTTTTTGTAAGACCACGAGCATTCAGCGGCAGTATATATTCCCTTCCGCATGGTCTGTGACGGATTCTGACATGAGCTTCATCCTCGTATCCAGTCACCTCGTATTCTCCGTTCCAGGAAAGATCTATTCTTTTCTGCAGCAGCTCCAGGCCATCATATTTCCTCTCGCATATCGGACATTCATATCCATAAGACCTGGCCAGGCCGAAGGAATGGTAAATCGTCCCGCAGTGCGGACATGTATTGCTTGCAATCTGACATCCTTCTTTTTCTCTTCCTTTGATCTGCTCTATGAACTCGTCAGGCTCATACTTTTCACAGAAAGCTTTGATAATGCAGTTAATTGTCAGCCTGTCCAGTATCAATCGTCCGGTCTTCGTACCGGCAAGCAGGTCTTTTATATCATCTAACGTGACTTTTGGCTGATGCAGATAAACCTGGTAGAGGAATTTCGCATACCGGAGGCTTTCTTCATCTGCTGGAACAACCGGTTTATCGCTGTCATAGATTGAGTAAATCTGTAACCTGCAGCCATGCTTTGCACAGGCTGTTACACCATGGAGCGAATGCCATGCTCTGATATAGGGACGTCTCCCGTTTGCCATGTCTTCAGCCAGGCATTCCGGACAGCACCTCAGTACTTTGCAATGATTCTTTTTATTGCCTGGAATCATATGAAAATCTTCCGCCTGCCGGATGACCTGCTCTGCCACAAGAACATTCATGCTTTCATTACGAAACGGCATCATCGTGCTGAATTCTGAGTGCCTCGACATAATCTCTTCCAGCGTCGGAAACTTATCACCTTCATATTTTCTACAGATATTCTCAAGCTCTAACAATTCCGCACTTCCCTCTAAAGTAACAGAGAAAGCCTTTTTTGACATTCCGTTAACTGAAAACAAAGCTTCCAGCCATGACACAATGTTCTCATCCGGATATATCCGAAACCATATTGGAAACCTGTATTTGTTCAATCGTATACACCCCTTTCTTTCATCTCTTTACATACCCATGATTCACCAGATCCTGCAGGATATTTCTTTCTTCCCTGGTAATTGTCCTGCCCTCGAATCCATCTTCGGAAGCGGTCCAGCAGCCTTTCTCATCAACGCCTGCCTTCACAGCATCATAGATTCTTATTCGGATGCTCTTTGGTAATCTCATAATCTTCTCCTTTTTTACAATCCCCGCTTCTCACTGGAAACGGAGGATATTTCCTACTCATTCATAGCTTTTTTCAAAGCTGTAAGCCCCTGGCTTGTCTCTCTGTCAATCGCAGCTGCATCGCTTTTCCCTTTCTTCGCCTGATTAGCTGTGGCGGTATTTTTACGTTTCACCTTTGCGTTTGCCTTTTTCAATATTTCCATAGCCTTCTGTGCAAGAAACTTCGAAGGGTGATCCAGGATATCCGGTTCCTTATCGATTGCCTGTCTGATTGCGCGGTTAATCTGCGTTTCAGTATAATTTGAAGTGTCGCTGATTGACTGGAAAGCTCTGCTGCGGACCGCTTCTCTTTTCCTGGTCAGTTCGCCCGCTGCCATCATATCGAACAACCTTCCTTTTTCTTCGTCATTTTCCGTAGCGACCTCTTTAGCCTGCCTTGCATAGAGCTTTGTAATATACTCGTGATACTGTGCATCTTCTGGATCATCAGGATCAGCGAGCAGTTTTCGGAGTGTCTCCATGTCCCTCCCAATCGTTTTCTCGATGAATGGCACATCAATCGGCTCCATGCGCTTTTCGATTACATCCTTCGTCTGTATAGTAATCACGATGTATTTCAGGAGTGCTATATTCCTGGATGAATGGTACATGAGAAGTTCCTCAATTTCTGTTGTGAACGGACTTTCCACGTTCCCAAACTGATATCTCCAAAGTGTCTTGATTGCATTCTCAAACAAACGTACATTATTCTTCGTAACCTCGTCTGCATTGATAATGTTTTTTGCTACGCGCCTGTTAAGCCTGTCATATTCCAGTATAGCTCTATATCCGTCATCGTTACCAATGAGTCCGAACTGCGCCCCGGTTGCCTGTGTGATACTTACAATGTCCTCGATGTTCTTCTTTTTTGGCGAGAAATCAAGGAACTGTACTTCATCTACGATGATGAGTCCGACATGATAGAGTTCGATCCATTTCTTTACAAGCCCTTCTGTTGCAGAGATACTCTTGGCCCCAACGGCCCTTCTTCTATGGTAATCTCCGGTATCCAGAAATCTGTCAAATGCTGCGGCAATGGATTCAAACACATCTCTGATATCTTTTCTGAGCGCTGTCACTATGACGATGGGGATCTGTACATAGCTGCAGTCCTCAAACTCATGATAGATTACATTAGGATACATGCGACACGCTAAGTTCACAGCCATAGTCTTTCCGCATCCGGTCTTCCCATGAAGCAGAAATCCAATCGGGCTTGGGGCCTCCAGCTTCTGATACAGAACGATAGCACGCCCAAAGCTTCCTTTCCCATACGCTTTCTCATCTTCGTTTGCGGAAATCATGACGTCAGCCCCTTTATATCTGCGGTCCAAAAACTTCCAGATTGTACGGGCTACATCTACATGAATTCCAAGTGGGATCATTGCCATGTCAATGTCTTCTATTGCGGCTAATTTTTCAGCAGTACTCATTTTTTCTACCTGTTCTCTGTCGTATCCCGGAGGATTCACCATTCCAAGAGCCAGGATATCCCTTACCGAAGGCATCTTCGGCAATGCGCATACATCAGGATTATCTTCATATCCGGCGACTCTGCGGTACTGCGCATCTACCATGCTCCCCGCGGTCAGGTCTACATCATCATAAAGATTTTCATCTTTTCTAAGTTCACGGAATGTTAAATTACATTTCAGTCTCTCCATGTTTTCTTCCTTTCTTATACTTCGTCTATCAGTGCCAAGATACGATTGATTTCCTCTTCTCGGCTGAGTTTTCTGTCTCCCATCGTCCTCATTTCATCTGGGATTCTCAAATGCTCAATCGCTGCCAGTTCTTCCTGCTGCTTTGTTAATGTTTCTTTCTCAGGTTCCGGATCAATGGAACTATAAGAACGTTTCGTAATTTCATCTGGATCTTTTCTCATTTCCTGTTTCTTGGCTGTTTTATCCTCCGGATGCGCTTTGCCGTATTTTTTCTTCTTCTTTGGATTCAGGGCTTTTGCCATTTCTGCCTGTTTCTCTACCGTATCCTGCAAATTCAGTTTCGTGTCCAGATATACCTGTTTTGCTTCTTTCATTACTTTTGAGTCCCTCTTTTTACGGATACACTCGTCGTATTCGTCCCAGGTTAAGTCTGCGTATGTATACTGCTGTTCAATTTTTTCCGCAAGAGGTACTCTGTGGATCTCTTTCTTATATCTGATATAGACATTCCTGATATCGTCCACATTGTATCTGACCTCAATATCTTCCGGATGTGGTTCATCTTTTAAAATATCTAAGAACCATGGTTCCTGCGAATAAAAACGCAGTTCCGCCTTATAGAAGGTGTACACGATACCTTTCCTGCGGTTCCATGTAAATTTTCTTTTTTCTTCTTCCTTTGCCAGCATTGCAAACAGATAGGCTGGTCTTGTTGCATCATTTACATTGGTTGGATCTCCTGCTCTGCCATGAGCTTTTTCGTATGCAAAAATCCCTTTCGGTGTTGGCGATACATTGTTATCCACATACTTCTTATCAATGAGTCCCTCAAAAACACGGCGGTTATACAGAATCACTGATTGGTAGACCAGTCCTCTTATTTCTTCCAGTGTCAGACATGCAGCCCCTTTCGCCAGGTCACCGCCACGGTATTTGTCTTCTATATATCCGTTATTCTTTAACTGTGCTTTTAAATAGGTCTGAACCAGTCCGTTGAAGGATTCGACAACCCCCTTTAAGGAACCGCATCCGGGTGGAACCGGAGTATTACGGATGCCAAGTTCTCCCATCGCTTTGCTATATGCCTTGGACATATACTCTGAGCCTCGGTCACAACGAATCTCGTTTGGTACGATCATGGACGGCCAGTCTTCCTCATCATAGTCGATGTTATAGCCTTTCGTCTGGTTCTTATGCGGTTCCAGGAGTGACAGAAACACCTGCTGAAAGCCACGCACGCTGTTATTTTCAAGACTTACATATGCACCGATGCAGATTCCGCTCAATACTTCGACCATACAGTATACGACAGCTTTTCCAAGAACAGTTTCTCCATCATTCTGGTCGACTACATAACAGCCAAGCTCCATCTCATCTGCTTCAACAATCTGTCCCAATTCATAGACTCCGGTTTTGCTGTTTCCAACCAACTGTCTGTCATTGTTCTGTTTGTCTCTCTCATCTTTTCCCTTGCAGGAATAGTCTTCTGTATGCTTTCTGATATAGTTGTAGAGCATCTTGTATGATACTGATCTTTCCTCTTCTGGAAGTGTTACCATCTTGACAGAAGAACTATCTGGTGCCTCGACCGGTTCGCGAAAATACCGGCGCAGAACTGCGTCATATGCTTGTCCTGGTTTTCCATACTTTACGAACATCTTAAGACCGTATTTGAGGATTTCGTCAACGTCATTCTTTGGATTCTCGTAGTCTTTTGAATGACTATTCTTTGGTCTGCTATTATTCTTACGCTGGTCCACTAGGCTGAATTTATTGCGGCCAGAACGAAGGTAAGTATAAAACAGCATACTCAAATACCTTCTTGTGACACCAAGAATAATTGCTTCACTATCATGATTCATACGCAAGCGAGTTGTAAGCGGATATTCCTTTCTCAAGATAGCTTCCATTACTTCTGCACGGTGATTGATTGTCTCCATTTCTTCTGGTGGAATTGAAAAAGACGATTCTGTTTTTTCTTTTATCTTCACACACTCTCTGTTTTCAATTGCTGTAATAAGATCCGTAGTATTTTTCAGCCTTAATTTGTTATTTTTAAGGTTAATCAGATTAACATTTTTATCTCTCACATCGAAAACTCTCCATTCCTGGTCTTCGAAACTGTAAATATCACCTCTTCTGATAACAGGTGAATCCATTTTTTCTTCAGCCACCTGATTTTCATCGCCTTCAAGAGTGATAACTTCCAGCGGTTCTATTGTCTCTTTCTTTTCGGATGTTTCGTTATTTTTTAATTCTTCCATTATGTTCTCTCCTTTCTGTAATTTCTTCATGAAGGTCACGTGCCACTAATACTCGCTTATACAGCTCATCAATGTCGAAACCAGCACGCTCTACAATCTCATGGAAATCCAAAATCTGTTTATCCATCGGAATATATACATATTTATGTGCAATCAGATATTTCAGTTTCTGTTCTTTGCTGATCACCTTAAATGATTCGTAATAGCTCATGACGCTTTTTACATTCCACACAAGCACCTGATTAATATCTTCGTTCGTTACCAACTTAAACCTCACTTTCTGAGATTCCCAATAGATCTGTTCTGCTCTCTGACGCATTACCAGATTGTGCAGCCTTGATTCTTTTCCACGGTAGGTACGTTTATTCGGATCAAATGCGCTTCTGTCATATTTGACTGAGAATGCTGTCTTGCTTCCATCATCGTAATCTACTAAGAAATCTGTGGTCCACCATGGAGCTTTCTTCATCCCAAGTTCTTCTGCAATGGCATTCATCCTGTCTGTATCTAAAAGATACTGTTCGCGGATATGTTCCACATTGTCCTGCTAGCGGATTGTTTCATACACCGCAACTTCTGTCTGCGACAGGCAGTGGATCAATCTTTCTTCAAAGGGATCCCAGATGACTGATGCTGTACCCCGCCCCTTATATTCTCTGACCAGAATAAATGGGGTATAGTCTTTCCCGTATCCCTGACAACGTCCTTCTTCGATTTTTCGTTTATGTGATTTCAATGATTTCTCCTTCCTGTTTATTTTTTTTGCCTTCGCAATTTATATGCCTGATTTCTCATGTGCTTTTATTTTTGCATACAAATAAACGATCTTTTTCAAACAATTTTCAGACAATAATTCATCTGCAAATAACGTTTTTATACGGTTTTATTTCATTTTTTTGAAACTTCTAATTTTCGGACAACATTTTTAAATAATATGATACAATGTAGTGGTTAGTCCTAGTAACCATTACAAAAAGAGAGGAGGTTGTGCCATGAGTGAGTGGTGGCTGTTTCGTAATACACGAATTGAAAATGTTAACGAACAACACGAAATAGCACGCAAACATTTGCCAGATACAACCCACTGGCTCGGCTCAGAACACAACTACTTCTACATTAAATGTTGTGACGTGACCCATTCCGTCTATTCGGACAGCGACACACTTAAGGGCGATATTTCACCACGTCGCCCTATTCAAAGTGGCGATACATTATATGTAGCAAATATCTATGTACTTGGCGGCACCTTGCCCAAAATACAAAAAACACTAAAACTCCTTCAAGACAAACAGATCCACCTGCGAATCCCATCGCTTGAATATGACGACAAAGATGATACCCACGACCATGAGCTATTATCCGGAACACTTAGCCAAATCCATAACTATCGTCAGGCGCAGCCTATCGAGCAGCTTCCTGGTCACAGGAAAGCTTCTGGAAGACCGAAACGTCGTATATCACTAATGAGCTTACAGCGAAAAGAATTTAATGTCATAGAACAATACTGCCTACATAAAACTACAGAACGCCAAGCAATGAAATTATTGGCAGGTAAGCTTCCGGATAAGGGACCGGTTACCCGTTACATATTCCGAAAATTAGTTGATGAATATAGGGAAATGTTCCCTGGTTCGGTTGAAATTGATGCTGATCAATATAATGTATAAGTACGGTGCTCCGCATCATAATCCGTCATCACAGGCGCAATATGCCCTGTATCCGGATCGATAAAAATGCCATGTCCCCAATATTCATTGATGGTCGTGTTAATAAGAAGCGAATAGCCACGTTTCTGACCATCATCAAGCCATGATCTAAGGATGCCGCCCAACTTAAAGTCTGCTTCCTGATCACAGCAAAATTCCGGTTTCGTAAATAAGCTTATGTATCGGATGTCGCATCGAGTTTTGAAAATAGCCAAATTCCCTTCGTATGTTTTCGGATAAAAAACCAATTTGTCAAGGCTATTCCAAAGCTTTGCCCAATTGGCCCCTTTCAGCTTCTCCATCCCGTCACCAATAAGGGCTTCCGTATCCCTCATCAATTCAAGGTAGTTCCTTACTTCTTCATTAAGTTCCTTGCTCTCCGGGTTTGTGAATTCAATTTTCTCCATGTGTTTCCTCCTTTTTGAATCTATGGTTTACAGTTATACCTAAATTTGTCCCTATTTTTAAGGATAAATTACTTTGGCATACTCTATATGTCAGAATCAGACAACACGTTTCGTTTCTCATACAGCCTCAAACTGAATGTTGTAATTTTGCCTGTAAATCCGCGCTTTTTCCCAATTGCAACTCAAAAGAAATCTTACATACATGTTCTATTTAGGCATAAAAATACCCACAAGCTTATTCGGCCTGTGGGCATTTTTTAATATTCTTATTTGAAAAGTGTACGCTCTTCTTCTGGTCTACTGAAATATTCCTCAAAATATTTCGATAAAATTTTCTCTGTTGCGATGGTTTTAGATACCCCAGTTTCTTCACAGAACTGCTCAAGTTGATCACTAATTTCTCTTGCCAACTTAATATTTAAAATCTTAGCGTCTTTTTTCTGTCTTGGCATATCAATCTACCTCCGTAACATTCTGGCGATTAATGAACTCCAGATACTGCTTGTACTTTCTTAGCATCATATTCTTCGAATACTGCTCCATATATGCGTAATCAGGCTCACCTGCATCATCGACGGGAAGCATCAGCTTTTGCCTTAGCATACGCTTCTCCTTAAACTTGTAGCCATAACTATATTTCGAGCGTTGTTGAGCAAATAACGATGCAAAAAACAGCAGAACAAACTTATTGTTTTTATAATTGCGAAGATGTAGTCGCTTCACATCATCCGTAAAAATACACTCATATGGATGATAAAATGCAATACAAGGTGCGCCATTATAATTAACGCCCAAAACATTGCTGTCCTTTGACGCATTATCATTGCCAACAAAACCAGTCACTCCGTTACTGTTGTCTGTCGCACCAATGAACGGACGTGTTCCGGGAATTTTATTTCGTGTTTCCAAACGTTTACCTGCTCCAACCGTAAAAATGTCATTCAATGGAAACTCGGCCCATTCCTTTTCACCCAACGCCGGAATCTCTACAAGCTCTCCCAGCTCTGCAATACGTGCTTCGACATACTTGTGATATTTATCCAACATCGCGGCACGCTTCTGTTGTACATACTCCGTCATATACGCATAATCAGGTTCATCAGAATCAGTGACGGGAAGCATGACTTTTTGCCTTGTAAGCCTTTTCTGAGAACACATTTGATTGTATGAATACTTAGATATAGTTCCTTCATCAATACAAGTTGATATAAACTGACTTGAATTATTTGGGGCATTTAAGTCAAGAATATTCACTCTACCGTGTGATACAGCACAATAATCATACCCATGCCAAAATGCTTTGCCAAACATATCAACCGTTACGGTTCCTGATTGAAATACGCTTCCCTCGTCTGGGTTACTCACAAACGCTGTAACCCCATTATTTGTCTCGCCGGCAGAAACAACAGGAATATGTCCTTGTTTCATATTTTTCGGTTGATTATCACCTTTTGCCAATTTGAAACCGAAAATATTATTCAAATAGAACTCATCCCACGTCTTCTCATTAAGACTCTGCATCCTCGTCACCTCCCTCGAACAGATATTCTCGGTTCTGCATGACCATGGAGAACTCAAAAGTTAAATAATCACCAATGGATTTCTCAAAATCAGAGTCAGTTGGAATTTCGTCATTGAAGTAATAAAAACTATGCAACCATTCGTCGCTCGCCTCTGCCGTGGACTTCACGCAGAACTTGGACGGTGCCTCGACACGTCCGAACCATACGTCTAGCAAATGCTGGCGCTTGTCTTTAGCTGAATCGCCTTCTACCAGCCCAACATGTGCTTTCACTTCGTAACCATCATCCCTGAAATCAATGAATTTGCACATGTGGTCAGCAGGGTGAGGCTCATGTGCTGTGAACACAGCGATAACAGGATTAGTTCCCACACCGTAGAACGTATCTGTGTTACAGGTAATGACCCCTTCAAGTGTGTGATGTTTCATGATGGAATCCTTAAACGCCTGTTCGGCCTTAGACTTGCCCGTCATGGATGACTGAGGAACGATGACCGCAGCACGTGCTCCAACAGTCAAAGAGTCTAACAAGTGCTCAATAAACGACAATTCATATTGACTAGGATCCGACTTTGTACCTTGGGAGTACGGAGGATTCATCAGCCCAATCGTTGCTCCCTTCATCTGTACTTGTGCTGGATTCTTAGCAAGAAAATCACAACACTCAAGATTACTATTGCCGTCACGGCGCAGAATCATATTTGCAGCAGCAACCGCAAACATATTGCTCTGAAGTTCGAAGCCGTGGAGCTGCTTCTTTTTGATGTTCTTCTTCTGTGCATCCGTATCAGCCATCGTCAGCATACGGTGCATGGCAGAAATCAGAAACCCTGCAGTCCCGCACGTCGGGTCTAGTACGGTATCATTTGGCTGGACATCGACCAGCTCGCACATCAAATCGCAGATGTGCCGGGGTGTCAGAATGATACCCAAAGTCTGCCCATCGCCACCAGAATAACTCATGAACTCACCGTAGAAACGTCCAATGAAATCTTCAGAGGTCTTCTGATACTTAATGTTTTGGGTAACCAATTTTAATTAGGGTCATTATTTTTGGGGTCTATTTTAGGGTCAATTTTAGGGGCGACTTTTGGGGTCTCCAAATTGGCTCTTTTTTCTTTCCTTTTTTTGACATGAACAACTGTCTCTTTACCTGTTTTTCTATATTTGTTTATTGGTAATTATTTAGAGGCGTTTATAACCTGCTCTAAAAACTTTTTAAAGTTTTTAGAGTATCTTATCTTCTATAATGAATGTGTTGTGTTTTTCTACGTTGTTCAGGAGGTAAAATTTATTATGGAACACAACACGAATCAAAATTCTAATTATCTGGCTCTTCTTAATCTGACTGATGATGGTACATACACTGTTACTAAGATTGAAATCATCGGTTCTGATAAATTTGTTTATATCGAAAAAAACTTAAAGCCTACTCTTTGCCCTATGTGTCAGTCTCGTATGCATTCCAAGGGTATCTATGTTCGTAAAGTAAATCATCCAATCTCTCAGGATTCAATGAACACTTACTTGATAGTACGCCAGCGCAGATGGGTGTGTAAGGAGTGCGGACACACAGAGAATGATTCCTTTCCGTTTTTGGATAAATACTCACATTCTTCAAATATCACGCCATATTTGATTCTTAATGCATTCAAGACTCTTACTAAATCAACAGCCGAGATTGCAGCTCAATTCAATATATCTGATTCAGCTGCCCGTCTTATATTCAAGCGCTATGTGGATCTTCCTAGACTTCCTTTGCCTGAATACATATCTGTAGATGAAGTATATCTGGACATCAGTAATACCGAAAAATATGCATTTGTCATTATGGATTTTTCTACTGGAGAAATCATCGATATCGTTCATAATCGATGGCATTCTACACTTGAAAACTACTTTCTATCTATTCCACTTAAGGAAAGATTAAATGTCAAAGGTGTAATATCTGATGCTTATAAGACTTATCTTACTATGCCTGAAGAGTATTTTCCTAATGCGGTCACAATCCTCGATTCGTTTCATGTAGTAAAGGTTATAATATCTCGCATGAATACTTACATCTACAAAGTAATGAAGAGATACAAAAAAAGAGACGAACAAAGGCTAAAAGAAAAAAATCACGATACGAACCGTGATGATAAATCTATAAAGCCTTCTAAAGAAGTAATTCTGTTACAAAACTATAAATGGGTTATCCTTAAAAACCATGATGAAATTAATTATTCAACAAAACGCTATTATCATAAAATGCTAGGTATGAATGTAGATACATTCACCATTGAGAAAATGTTTCTAGAACTGGATCCAAACTTTGAAAAGCTTCGTGATCTAAAAGAGGATTATATTGAATTCAACAATCAGGAATACGAAAGTGAATTCGATGTACTGACAAATCTAAACGCTTTGATCAACAAATATAAATATTCAGATCAGTCGATATTTAGTGATTTTGCCTTGTTTCTTATCAAGAACAAGGAACCTATCGTTAATTCCTTTATTAAAGTAAAGGTCTATAGAAAGAGTGCAAGAAACGAGCAAGAATACTATGCACGTCTTTCCAATGGACCTATGGAGTCTTTCAACCGAAAGCCGAAAGATCTTAAGAGAGAATCGAGAGGATTCTCTGATTTTAATTATACACGCAATCGCATTCTCTGGGCTACAAGAGACAATCCAAGCGTTAGAGGTATTCCTAAACCAAAAGATGAGATCAAAAAGAATAAAGGAAAAAAACGCGGATCATATAATAAGAAAAAATAATATAAAAATATAACTACAATTTAATAATCACAGTAAGAAAAACACAACTAAAAAAAAGATGCATTTCTGCATGTACCAACATACAGATTTACATCTCTTTTGAATTTGAAATTTTAACGAATATTCACAGACCCCGAACTAGACCCCAAATGATTGCGCTAAAACCCTAAATGATTTTGGTTACCCTAAGAATTCAGAAACTGTAGGACCATCTTCATATGCTTTATCTCTTGCAGCCCCATAACATACTGTATAAACTGTAGACTGATCTTTTAGAAGCTTAGCATCTTTAGATGTTGCTTCAACAGTTTTTTCACTACCTTCTCCACCATCACCAGCTAGATCATATGTTATGCCATCAATTGTGACATGTGTATGTAAAAAAGTCCATCCACCTTCACAATCTTTAAGATAATAAGTAGGTGTTCCATCAGTTAATACGACTGTGTTTCTGTTGTCTTTTTGAATTTGTTTCACTGCATCTTTTAAGAATAAAGATGTAGCTTGTTTAATACCAGCATCTAGGTTTGTTCCACCACGAGGTGTTAGATTGTTAATTGCTTCTTTTGCTTTGTTTTTACCTTTAGTAGAAGAAACATCAGTCCAATTTAACGGTACTTTAACATCAGTTGCAAAATCAACAGCTGCAAGGTAACGTCCAACATTTTCTTTATCACCAGCATATGACTGCACAAACTCTTTTGCTGCTGCTCTTAAATTTCTAATACGGTTACCATCCATACTATTTGAAGTATCAACTACAAGAACTGTAGCTGACTTCTTGGTAAAAGTTTCAACATTCTGTTTAGTAACAACCTTTAATTTCATCTTATAAGTGTTGTTACCAAGTGCTACAGCTGTTTTATCAACTGAATGAATACCTTCTGGTAATGTCTGACTTAATTCGCCTTCAACCCATTGACTTGTATCGTTATAATAACCTTTGGTCAATGTATTATCAGTCGTTAATGCATTTGCATTTATAGGTGCTAATGAGACACTCATCATCAATGCTACTGCATAACTCGTGAATTTCTTAACATTCATAGTTCTTTCCCCTTTCTTCAATTTTTA